>JACLAC010014304.1_pt1 | contig 46573 bp, 45 predicted proteins | sample 8027881 | NCBI WGS metagenome assembly JACLAC01 (sample SAMN15725517, study PRJNA655200) | protist metagenome | isolation source: fluorescence activated cell sorting (FACS) single amplified genomes of... | place: Spain: Blaines Bay Microbial Observatory, Mediterranean Sea | collected 2016-01-19 | reverse complement strand
TTAATACAGCTTCCTTAATTTTTACAAGCTCTTTAATGCCAAGCATTTCATTCCAAACGATTGCTATATTGGACTGATAAAAAATAATTTCAAGTACAGAGGACGGTAATTTAGAAATTTTTTCTTCAACTATTTGAAATTGTTTTTCATATTTAAAGGAGATTGGCTGATAAAGTTCAAGCTTATTTTCTATTCTCAAGTAGTGTAAATTCTTATGATTAGAGGTATTTTTAATTTGATATATAGCTACTTGCGGGCTCCAGTTTTTAAATTTTTTTCTTAATTCATTGGTAGAACCAATCTTAAAACCCTCTTTAACAGCTGACATTCTAACTTCGCTGAGTGCTTGCATTTTTTTTGAAGGCTTTAAAAAACTTATTGCGCCAACTAAAAAAAGAATAACAAAAAGAGAAATTAATAATTCCATAAAAAAATTTTAATTCAATAATTTTTTGATAATTTTCGGGCCGTGATAAATAAAGCTTGTATAAATTTGCACTAAGGAGGCCCCTTTTTCTAATTTCATATTAAAACTTTCTTTACTATGAACTCCACCAACTCCAATTTTCAAAAGCTTAGGTTCTTTTGAATGTACTAAAGAAAGAAGTTCATTTGATTTTTCTAGCAAAGGTTTGCCTGATAGGCCGCCAAAAAGAACTTCTTTGGATTGAAATATTAAATTACTCTTTTCAATTGTGGTGTTAGAAGTTATTACTCCATCAAAATTAAATTCTTTAATAGCTTTGGTAATTTCAGAAATTACATCTATATGTTCATCTGGTGATAATTTTATAAAGATTGGATTGGAAAAATTTTCAGTTTCGCGGACATGATTAATAGCTTTAAACAATGGTAAAAAATTTTCTTTGGAATGCAAAGATCTCAACCCGGGTGTATTTGGTGAGGAAATATTCACTGTAATATAATCTGCATAAGCAGAAACTTTCTGGAAACATTCAATATAATCATCGACCCTCTTCTGACCTATAGAATCCTTGTTTGCTCCAATATTAATTCCAAGAACCCCATTATATTTTCTTCTCTTTACTTTTTTCACAAGGTAATCAACACCTTTATTGTTAAAACCCAGCCTATTTACAATTGCTTCTTGATCAGTAAATCGAAATACTCTTGGCTTTGGATTGCCGAGCTGTGGTTTAGGGGTAATAGTACCAACTTCAATAAAGCCAAAACCCAATGCTCCTAATGAATTTATAAAATCTCCATTTTTATCTAATCCTGCGGCTATACCAAGTTTGTTTTTAAATTTTAAACCCTTAAAAGTGAATGAAGTCTCAGAAAATCTATGCGGGAAAAATATGTTGATTAATTTTAATTCATATAAAAGTTGTAATGAATTAAGTGCAAATGAGTGAGCAAGCTCAGGAGGCAGCATTCTCAGGAATGAGAGCAATATTCTCATTTAGACAAAAGATCGAATGCTAGATGGGCAATTGCTTGCACATATCCCTCCTTGGATCCGCAATCAAATTTAATACCATCATAAAGATACCCATTGATATCATGCTCTTTTAACATTAGCTTAATTGCATCTGTAAGCTGGATTTCTCCAGCAACCCCAGGATCTATGATCTCTAAATAATTAAATATATGGTGAGATAAAATATATCTGCCAAACACAGCCATATCTGAAGGAGGATTAGATTGAGGTTTTTCAATGATCCCATCAAGAAGAAATAGTTTTTTTCCTTTAGATATATCTTTAGAAGAAATAACTCCATACCTACTAATATGCTCTTTAGGAACTTTATTTAACCCGATTACAGATGAGTTAGTATCTAGAGCAACATTTATTAATTGCTGAGTAGCAGAGGGATTATTAATAATCAGATCATCTGCCAGCAAAATAGCAAAGGATTCATCTTTTATTAAGTGCTTGGCCTGCAAAATTGCATGCCCTAAGCCTTTCTGTGATGACTGACGCACATAGGTGAATTTGACATCTTGGAATATATTTCTATTTATCTTTTTTATGGCATCTTTTTTACCTGACTTCAGTAATTTCTCTTCAAGCTCAAGGTTCTTATCAAAATGATCTTCAATTGATCTTTTTGTATGACTTGTAATAAAGATTATTTCTTCTATTCCTGCCATCACTGCTTCCTCAACAGCATATTCAATCAGAGGCTTATCTATAATTGGAAGCATTTCTTTTGGAATAGCTTTAGTTGCAGGTAAAAATCTTGTTCCAAGACCAGCAACAGGAAAGACTGCTTTAGTAATTTTTTTCATTAGGCTAAAACTTCAAAGTATATTTGGCTATTAAACCAAGTATAAACCCAGCTATCATACCAACTAAATGAGCGATATTCGCAACATTCCCAAAACCAAAAATTTTTAATAACCCTGTAAAACCTACTAATAGCCAAATGAACATAAAGATATATAAGGCATTTGGGAGATCATATCTTTGACCCCTGTTATCCAAATCTATGATAAAACAATAGCCTAAAAGGCCATACACAGCTCCGCTTAATCCCCCAAATAGGTAATTACCAGTTAAAAAATATTGGCCAAGATTACTTGATAAACCTGAAATTAAAAATACAGTTAAAAAGACTCCCTTCCCATCAAGAATTTCAATTCTTGATCCCAGGATATAAATCCATAAACAATTAAATATTAAGTGGGTAAGTGAAAAATGAAGAAAAGTTGGAGTGATAAGTCGCCACCATTCTTGAGAAGCAAGATAAGTATCCTCAAATGATGGATATAAATTTGTTCCATTACTTTTAAGAAAAAGAAATAGCTCAAGCAGGCTACTAAGACCAAAATTTGTTAAAAAACTTAGTAATACAGCAATTGCAATAATGTAAAAGTATAAAAAGTTGGTGTTCAAGTCTAATTGATTTTCTTGGCAGTAATATCCAGACTCCAACCAAGTTTTTCTCTACAGGCTTCATAGAAATCATTGTCAGATGGATGAATAATTCTTAAAGATGAGTTCTTCTTAGAAATATGAATAGAATTATTATATTCAATAGGTATGTCTTTTTGACCATCTACACAAACCATTGAATGATCTAGAGGCCCTTCAATAAGTTGGATCTCCAAAGATTTCTTGTTAGAAACTATCAAAGGTCTAGATGAAAGACTCTGCGACATCATAGGGATAATATTCCAAATATTTAGTTCTGGATGAACTATTGATCCTCCTGCAGATAATGCGTATGCACTGGAACCAGTTGGAGTTGCAACGATCAATCCATCTGATCGCTGTTCATATACAGTCCTGCCATCAATCAATAATCTATATCTCATTAACTGAGCATAAGATCCTGAATGAATTAATACTTCATTGAGACCAAAAACTTCCTGATCTAAGAATTGCGCCTCAACCAAACTTCTCTCTTCAAGTATATAATCACCTTTGAAAACATCATTTATGACTGATTCAAAGTTTTCAATATTCACATCAGTCAGAAAGCCAACAGCACCCATATTTATTCCCAAGATTGGAGTCCCATTTTCAATAAATTTTCTTGCTGCCCCCAATAAGGTACCGTCCCCACCAAATACAATAATTAAATCAACTGATTGATTAAATTTTTCAATATCAACAATATCGATCCCCTCAAAGTCAATCTGATCAGTTGAATATATTGTTTTAGTGTTTTTGAGTAAAACACCAAGCAACCCGCTTACAACAGAAGATTCGTCAGATGAGAGGCTTTTTTTTAAAACAATGCCTATATTTTTAAACATGCGAGCAATTATACTCTCTGTAGTCAATTTAAAAGCAAATTTGTGAATACATTTTATGAAATCATTAAGCTAGTAAAAGCTAGCAATAGCACAGTTATTTTAACTGGCGCTGGGATAAGTACAGAATCTGGGTTACCTGATTTTAGAAGCAATAATGGTTTTTGGACCAAAAATAAACCCATTCAGTTCAATGAATTTTTGCTGAGCGAGGAAAAACAAAGGCTGTCATGGGAAAGAAATATTGAGCTTCATTCGCTTCTTAAAAATATAAAACCAAACATAGGGCATGCTTTTGTTGAAAAAATAACTGGTTTGCAAAAAAATAATTTTTTGATCACTCAAAACATTGATGGGTTACATCAAAAATCAGGGATCCCTAAAAACAAAATTATTGAAATTCATGGCAGCGCCATAGAGGCTGCATGTTTGGAGTGTCAAGCAGAACAAAATATTTTAGATTTTCATAATGCTATTAAATCTAAAGCTCCATTACCAAAATGTAATTTTTGTGGGGGCATTGTTAAAGTAGCCACCATCTCATTTGGCCAACCTATGAATGAAATGAACATGATGCATGCCTCAAAGATTGTTGAAGAAAGTGATTTAATGATTGTTATGGGTTCATCTTTGAAAGTATTGCCTGCAGGAAAGCTTCCTAATTTAGCAATGCACTCAGGCTCAAAGCTTATTATACTAAATAGAGAAAAAACTCGGTATGACCAAAGCGCAGATATAGTGATAAGTGACGAATTACAGAATATATGTAGTAAGCTTCTCGAAAAACTTTAGTCGTGCATTAGGGCAGCTCTACCAAGAATTTTACCATTTTTAAGGTCTTCTAAAGTCTGATTTGCTTGAGAGGCTGGTCTTTTCTCTACTGGAATTGGATCAACTTTTCCAGATCTTACAAGCTCCATAAGCTCATGCATATCGCCTGGGCTGCCAGTGTATGAACCTTGCACGCCTCTTTCCATAATTGGGATCAAAGGTAAAGGAAGTTTTAACTCGCCTCCATATAGCCCTACGATAATATACTTACCACCTTTTCTTAAAAGATTGGTTCCAAATGCAGTGGACTGTTCTGAACCAACAAAATCTATCGCAACAGATGCATTCCCACCAGTGATTTCAAAAACTTTCATCATTGCATCCTCGTCCGTAGGATTGATAGCAGCTGATGCGCCATTCTCAAGAGCTAGTTTGAGCTTTTCTTCATCCACATCTACAACGATTGGATTGCAATTGAATGCCGCCTTGGCAATCTGTAAACCCATCATGCCTACGCCTCCAATACCAATAATAATCAAATCATGATCTGAAAGGTACGGGGCACCCTTTTTAAGAGCACTATAGGCTGTCAGCCCTGAGCAAGCATAACTCCCAGCTAAATGTTCAGGCGTATCCCCTGCATCATGCAAATATTTTGAATGAGGAACTACAACATGATCTCCAAAACCACCAGGCTGCATCACACCAATAACAGGACCTGTATTACACAAGTGTTCGTCGCCATTAGCACAAACATTACAATCGCTGCACCCAATCCATGGGTAAACAATTCTTTTGTCTCCAACGTTAATATTTGTTGCTTCTGGACCAACTGCTACAACTTCTCCAAAGACCTCATGTCCTAATGTGAATGGATTTGGAACAGGCACAGGCAATTCATTGCCGCCACCTAAATCAAATGCACCCGAGTGTATATGCACATCAGAATGGCACACCCCACAAGCTATAGTTTTTATAATAACCTGACTGCCAGTTGGCTCAGGTGTTGGAGACTTGACTTCAATAAGTGGCTTTCCAGCCTCTGGAGCTTGGTATGATTTCATATTTTAAATTGCCAAAAAAATGATTACTTGATTATAATAACTCCTCTTTAAATATGCGCAAGCAATCGAAAAAATATGGAACATTTAGAACAATTTAGGCAAGAAGTCAGGGATTGGCTAGAGGAAAATTGCCCTCCCACTATGAGAACTCCCCTAGTGCCTGAAGAAGAGGTTTGGGGCGGCAGAAATGCAGAGTATGTTAATCCTGAATCGAAATTATGGTTAGAAAGAATGGGAGAAAAAGGTTGGACTGCTCCTAATTTACCAAAAGAATATGGTGGTGGAGGTCTAGATAGGGATGAAACTAAAGTCCTTCATCAAGAACTCTTTAGAATTAAGGCAAGGCCTGCGTTAAATAGCTTCGGTATTTGGATGCTAGCACCATGCATAATTGAATTTGGTTCAGAAGAGCAAAAAAGAGAACATCTCCCAAAAATTATTAAAGGCGAGATTAGATGGTGCCAAGGTTATTCCGAACCTGGTTCAGGCTCTGACTTAGCCAGCCTCTCAACTAAAGCAGAGGATATGGGTGATCATTATTTAGTCAATGGTCAAAAAGTTTGGACTTCCTATGCTGATAAAGCAGATTGGATATTTGCTCTTGTAAGAACTGGTCCAAAAGAGCCAAAGCATAATGGAATTAGTTTTTTACTTATTGATATGGCTACTGAGGGAGTGAGCACCAAGCCAATTACACTCATCAGTGGTAAATCACCGTTTTGTGAAACTTTTTTTGATAATGTTAAAGCACCAAAAGAGAATCTTGTTGGGGTAGAAAATTCCGGTTGGACAATAGCCAAAAAACTCTTGCAACATGAAAGAAACTTTATTTCTAATTTTGGTCTTGCTGGAGGTGGGACTGGATCTGGAGCAGATGTAGTAAACATAGCAAAAAAATACTTAGGTGAGGCTAACGGCCAAATAGCCAATTCCGCTCAAAGAGAAAATATAACATTGCACAAAATGAAAGAGCATGCGTTTGGATTAACCCTGCAGCGCTCTGGAGACGAAGGCGCGAAAGCCTCAGCTGCATCATCAATGTTCAAATATTACGGTACCGAGCATAATAAAGATCGCTATGAACTTATGATTGCTGCCATGGGAAATAAAGGCTTAGGGTGGACTAATGAAGGCTTTTCAGACGATGAGCAAGCCATAACTAAAGCATGGCTTAGAACTAAAGCTAATTCAATTGAGGGAGGAACTTCTGAAGTTCAGCTAAATGTTATTTCTAGAAGAGTTCTAGATCTTCCCAACTAAGGAACCAATGAAATTAATACTTACAGAAGAACAACAGTTTTTAAAAGATACTGCTCAAAGTTTTGCGAGAGATAAAACTCCTGTAACTCATTTTAGAGAGTTGCGAGATAATGAAAACAGCCAATGCTGGGATGAGGCAGTGTGGAAAGAAATGATTGAGCTGGGATGGTCTGGAATTCTTGTTCCTGAAAAATTCGGTGGTTCAGAATTTGGGATGGCTGGTATCAGTGTAATCATGCAGGAATTAGGTAAAACTCTTACACCCTCTCCTATATTATCAACATCCGTTCTTGGTGTTTCAGCCATCAATATGCTTGGATCAGATCAACAAAAAGAGGATTTTCTGCCAAAAATAGTAGCCGGTGAATTGACAACGGCTTTAGCAATAGATGAAGGCAATCATCATGATCCACTTGCCATTGAAGCCACTGCAGTTCTTGATGGAGATAAGTGGGTCTTGAATGGAAAAAAAGTATTTGTTGTGGATGGCGCAAGCGCAGATAGTATTTTGTTAGTTGCCCGAACTTCTGGTAAATCAGGAGAATCAAATGGAATTTCTGTATTTGTTGCTAACAAAGATAGTGCTGGCTTAGATATAACAAAGATATCAACAGCTGATTCTAGAAATTATGCAAACATTGAAATGTCTGAACTTAAATTAGAAGAAAAAGCTTTACTGGGTGAGAAAGACTTGGCTGGCGAAACCCTTGAGAAAATTCTTGATTTAGGTCGTATTGCTATATCAGCAGAGATGTTAGGAAACACTGAAGAAGCTTTTGAGGTTACGGTTAATTACCTTAAAGAAAGAAAGCAGTTTGGTGTGCAAATTGGATCCTTCCAGGCCCTGCAGCACAGAGCTGCAAAAATGTTTTGCGAGATTGAATTAACTAAATCAGCAGTGATTGCTGCTATGCACGCTGCAGATGAAAATTCAAATGAGCTAGAGAGACTTGCAAGCCTAGCTAAGTTTCAAGCTGGAGAAACGCTCCATCTAGTTAGCAATGAAGCAATCCAAATGCATGGTGGGATAGGTGTAACTGATGAATATGATATTGGTTTCTATCTTAAAAGAGCGCGAGTTGCTGAGCAGATCTTTGGAACCTCAGAGTTTCATCAAGCAAGGTATGCAGATATAAGCGGTTTCTGATGTCCTCAATAAAAACCTTGCTCGAGACAATGCGCATGCTTCGAGATAAGGACAATGGATGCCCATGGGATATTGAACAGACTCTTGAATCTCTCTCTCCTTGCGTTGTTGAAGAAGCGTATGAAGTCTCAGATGCCATTGCTAACAAAGATTATGAAAATCTTAAAGAGGAGCTTGGAGATGTCTTGCTGCAAGTGATATTTCAAGCAGAGATAGCCAATGAGTCAGAGTTATTTGACTTTGATGAGGTAATTGATTCATTAAATAAAAAATTGATTAGAAGACATCCGCATGTCTTTGATGGTGCCTCAAAACCTCTTTCAGCTGAAGAGCAAACTCAAGCATGGGATGAAATAAAAGCACAAGAAAAAAACAAAAAGGATATACACAAAACTTTTGCTGATATACCTGCATCACTCCCCCCAATCTTAAAAGCAAAAAAAATACAAAAAAAAGCTGCCAAAAAAGGTTTCGACTGGAAAGAAAGCATTCATGTTATCGAAAAAATTGAGGAAGAGTTAAAAGAGCTCAAAAATGAGATCCAACAAAATAATAAAGAAAATAGCCAAGAAGAATTAGGAGATTTACTGTTTTCTATCGTTAATTTAAGTCGACACTTAGAAATCGATGCAAGTGAAGCTATTAATCAAGCTAATCACAAATTTGTAAAGCGCTTTAGATTGATGGAAGAAGAAATTGCTAAAGATAAAAAAGAACTAGAAAATCTTTCGCCTGAAGAGCTAGAAGAGTTTTGGGTTAAAATAAAAATGCATGGGTAAATTGAAAAGATTTTTTATAGGTATCCTGACCTTTTTTGCAATTTTAATTATTCTCAGTTTGTGGCTAATACCCCTATCAATCATAAATATTCCTAGAATTATTCCTAATAAAAAGTTGAAGATTTATTTAGGCTCCATTTCAAATAAAATGGGCAGCGCAACTGTCGCTAACATTACCTCGGCTTTAAGAATATTGCATAAGCTTGAATGGGATTTCCAAATTCCCAAGGATGTGAACACCGAGACTTGGTACATCGCTATGAGCAATCACCAATCATGGGCTGATATATTTATTTTATTGGCTGCAGGACATAAAAAAATACCTCTATTAAAATTCTTCATGAAAAAAGAGTTGCAGTGGATACCAATTATTTATTTAGTCCACAAAACGGTAGATATGCCATTCTTGAATAGACATTCAAAAGCTCAAATTCTAGCAAATCCAGAATTAAAAAGAGTTGATTATGAGAATGCAAAGAAAGCTGCAAAAAGATTTTCTAGAAATCCCTCTACAGCATTTAGCTTTGCTGAAGGAACTAGATTCACTCCCCAAAAGCATGCTGCGCAGGAATCTCCCTACTCTGATTTACTAAACCCAAAAGTAGGAGCTCTTGCGATTGCATTATCAGGAATGCCTCAAGTCAATACTTTGGTTGATTTTACAGTGGTGTATGCAACTCAAAAAAGATCAACATGGGACTTCCTTTGCGGTGACTTAAACAAAGCAAAAGTTGTAGCAAAGACTTATGCTTTGCCCGAAAACCTTAAAAATAGGTCTTTCGAAGAAGAAGATGATTACAAAAAAAGCTTCCAAACTTTCGTTGATGCAATTTGGTTAGAAAAACAAGAAATGATTAAAGATTTAAAGTTCTAGATTATTATCAGCGACCAACCAGCCATTTTGGTCAATGTAAATCCATTTCCCAGAAGTCATGACCACGCTTCCAAATGAAATTAAAACATCTTCAAAACCATGATTTTTTTTATTTGTTTTTTGTGCAACGGTCCCTTTGGCAAAGATGCCTATAGAAAGATTCTTTAGCTCCTCAACATCTCTAACGCAGCCATTAACGACAATACCTGCCCAATTATTTTTTACTGCAGATTCTGCAATTTGGTCTCCAATCATAGAGGCATGTGTTACTCCAGAGGCATCAATAACTAAAACTTTATTTTTTCCTTCTCGAGAGAGAACTTCTTTCACCAAAGAGTTATCGTCTGAGCAAGAAACTGTATATATCTCCCCTGAAATTGAATGCCTGCTCCCAAAGGATTGTAATGCAAGTTTGCCAATTTGAATTTGCTCGGAATGTTTATCAGACAGGTCTGGCAAAGAGGTCATAAATTTAATTTTTATATGGTTTTGAGTTTATCTATTATATCTTTTCTTCTTGCATCTCTTTCCAAGTCTGTCCAAGAAATTGATTCTGAAGCTTTTAATTGAGTTACTTTATGTGACTGAGAAATTTTTTCTTTCTCCAAAAAATTGATAGCTTCTAAAGCTGCAGATCTATCATTACAAACCAATACCATGTTGCAACCACTCTCTAATGCTTTGCTTACTTTGGCTTCAATGCCTCCAACATAATCTGAGCCCTTCATTGAGAGATCATCGCTAAAGATTGTTCCAGTAAATTCCATTTTATTTCTTAAAATATCTTGCAGCCAAAATTTTGAAAAAGTTGCTATCTCTTTATCAATATTTGAAAAAAATATGTGAGCCGTCATTATCCCACCAAGTTGAAGCTTTAAAGCGTCAAAGGGAAGTAAATCATGACTCTCAAGTTCTGATAAAGATCTAGTATCTTGAGAAAAAGTTAGATGGCTATCAGCAAAGATGCCGCCATGTCCTGGGAAATGCTTACCAGTAGCCTGCATTCCAGCTTGATTCATGCCTTTAATAAAGGCGCTTGCAATAGCAATAACCTTCTCTGGATTATCACCTATTGATCTATCACCAATAACAGAGCTTCTAGAATCATCTAGATCTAACACAGGTGCAAAACTTATATCTAATCCTGATGCAATAACCTCTGAGGCCATAAGCCAACCTAAATCAGTTGAAAAGGGAAAGTTTTTATCACTATCTGAATGTAAAAATGCAGCTAGTTTTTGCATAGTCGGCAAAATTGTATAGCCTTCTTTTAAACGCTGAACCCTTCCCCCCTCTTGATCTACTGCAATAAGAAGCTTGGGATTTATCTTTCTTATTGCTCCACATAACTCTTGCACTTGATTTCTTGAAGAGATATTTCTTGCAAATAAAATCACGCCCCCTACATGTGGATTAAGCAGTAATTTATTTTCCTCTTGAGTAAGCGAGGTTCCATCCAGATCGAGCATTAGCCTCCCAAGAAAAGATTTGCTCATAATTTTTCTTTTAGTGAGGTAATTAATGCTTTAGTTACCTCAGGATCCCCTGAGAAAATTGAAGGGGCTAATCTTGAAGCAACAGAACCATATCGATCAAAAATGATGCTTGAAACTTCATCTGGGGTTCCAGTCACGGCGATGCTATCTAAGATTTCATCTGAAATGAGATTTGGAATATCTTGCCATAATCCTTTTTTAGTCAGGCTATTAAGCTCTGGCTGAATGCTTTCCCAGCCATGTTGCTCTAAAACTATTTTATAGGCAGGAGTAGAGCCATAAAATCCAATTTGAGCCTTGCAAGCATCCCTTGCTTTAGCAATTTCTTCATCGGTTGTTCCCGTTGCAACCATAACACCCACAGAGAAATCGAATTCTTGAGTTTCTGACAATTCAAGACCTTTTTTCACGGATGGCAAAGTAATATTTTCTAGAAACTTAGTTGTATGAAAAGGATGCACAATAAACCCATCGCCAGATTCAGCTGCAGCTTGAGTCATCAGTGGGCCCACGCCTGCAACATATATTTTTGGCAGACCAAATGGGTTTTCTCCTGGATTAAAAAAAGGAGTCATCAATGTATGCTTATAAAATTCTCCTCTAAAATCTAGATCTTTCCCTTCGTGCCAGCATCCCCATATAGCCTTGATGGCACCAACCATTTCTTTCATGCGTTTTGCAGGTGAAGACCAGGGCATGGAGTATCTCTTCTCAATATGAGGTTTTATTTGAGAGCCCAAACCAAGAGTGAACCTCCCTTTGGACATCAATTGCAGATCGTATCCTATATTAGCCAAAGTCATGGGATTTCTAGAAAATGCTACAGCAATTGAAGTTGAAAGTTCTAATGTTTCTGTTGCTAGAGCGGCTGCTGCAAGAGGAAGAAATGGCTCATGCGGTCCCTCAAATGTGTATGCTCCATCGTATCCAAGATCCTCAAGGTTTTTGCTAACTTTTGAAGCCTCAGCTGGATCTCGTGTAATCATCGAGCAGTCGACTTTAATTTTTTTCATATTGAATTATTTTTACTTAATCATGAATGATTATGATGGATGTATTCCATTTTGTGTATACCGAGTGGTAATATAAAAATCAGTCTATTACCTATTAGGAATAATAATGAACTCTAAAATTTGCGAACTTCTTGATATTGAATTCCCTCTTGTTGCATTTACACACTGTAGAGATGTGGTTGTAGCAGTCTCAAAAGCTGGAGGATGTGGCGTTTTAGGAGCTGTTGGAATGACCCCTGAGCAGCTAGAGGAAGAGCTGAAGTGGATTGATCAGCATATAGATGGGCTGCCATACGGTGTGGATGTTTTAATCCCTAATAAAATGGCAGATCAAAATCAAAAATTTGATGCTGAGAAATTAACCTCAATGATACCGCAAGAATATGCAGATTTTAGGGCAGATGTTTTAGAAAAGCATGATATTGAAGCTGATGAATTAAGAACAATTAAACCGGCCGCAACTTACATGGCAGAAAACACTAAGGCAGACGGTGCAAAAGCTTTACTGGATGTTGCATTCAGTCACCCAATTAAAATAATTGCAAATGCATTGGGCGTTCCGCCCGACTGGATGGTGCAAATGGGCAAAGACAATGATGTAAAAGTTGCTGCTCTTTTAGGCACAGCACAACACGCGATCAATCAAGTTAAAGCAGGTGTAGATATTTTAGTTGTTTCAGGTACAGAAGCTGGCGGTCATTGTGGCAGCGTTTCTACCATGGTCTTAATCCCTGAAGTTCATAAAGCTATTCAGCCCTATGGCGATGTTCCAATTCTTGCCGCAGGAGGAATCGCAACTGGAAGACAAATGGCAGCTGCAATGAGCATGGGAGCATCAGGTGCTTGGTGTGGGTCTGTATGGTTAACAACTGCTGAGTCTGAAGTTCCGCCCATAATTAAAGAGAAAATGGTAGCTGCAACTTCAAGTCAAACTACTAGATCAAGAAGCAGAACAGGAAAGCACTCAAGACAGCTTGTATCTGAATGGACAAAGGCATGGGAAGCAGACGGAGCTCCTGAGCCACTTCCACTGCCTCTTCAACCCATGGTGGCTGAGCCAGCTTTAGCGAAAGTTAATAAATTAGCAGAAGGCGGACATGAAGGCGCCAAAGAGCTTTCAACTTACTGGGTGGGTCAAGGCGTAGGATTGATGAATCAGACAATCTCAGCAAGCGATGTTGTGCAAGAATTTAAAGAGGACTTTATTGAAGCCTATGAAAGATTAGCTAATTTTGTTGGCGATTAATTATTCAGGTTCCGCATATCGAATAGATACAGCTCTTTTAAATCCATCCCTATCAAAAAGCATATCTGTCCAGCGTTTGATATTAGGCTTAAATGCCTCCTCTATTTGAAGTGACTTAGCTAAATATATTGCATAACTCACACATATATCTGCAATGGTAAATCTATTTGAGCACAAGTATTCTCTTGATTCTAAAGTTTGCTCAAGCAACTTTAATCTAGCAACAAACCATCTTCGATATCCTTCTGCTGCTTTATCGGCAACACCTATCTCTTGAAGGGTATATCTCAGTACTACAGTTTGAGGAAAGGTTAAAGTCGCATCAGAGTGAGCAAGCCAATTTAAATAATGGTGATAGTCAGCCTCATCACTGTTAACACGCAAGTCTGTGGGGCCATATTTTTCCACTAGATATTGGCACATGGCAACTGATTCTGTCATTTCTACCTCGTCATCAATAAGGTACGGGATAGTGCCAAGAATATTTATATCCATGTATTCCTTGTGCAAAAACCTTGGTGGGAATGGCATCATTTCAGTCTCATAACTTAATCCCATTTCCTCTGCAGTCCACATCGGCCTTACGCCTCTAGAATCATTACAACTATAAATTTTGATGCTCATTATTTTGCCCTCATAAAGAAAAACCATAATTTTTAAAATTAATTTCAAAAATGGTAATTATTTGTATATTATATTACCACTCAATTTTATTAAATAGAAATGCTTAGAAAAAATATAGCTCCCGAAATTAAAACAAATATTGACATCAATTCTGATGAATTTATTCATAACAAAAATGTAATGTTAAAGAAAATAAATTTTCTTGATGAACTTTTAGACAAGGCTGAATTGGGTGGCGGTGCCTATCATCACGAAAGATTAGCAAAGCGAGGCAAAATGCCTGTAAGGGAAAGGGTCTTTAATTTACTTGATCCTGATACACCCTTCCTCGAGATTGCTCCATTTGCTGCCTATGGAACAGACTTTACTGTGGGAGGCGGATGTGTAGCTGGAATTGGAATTGTTGCAGGTACTGAATGTGTAATCTTTGCTAACGATCCTTCAGTTTTAGCTGGCGCTATGACGGTTTATGTTGGAGAAAAATGGAACAGGGCAATGGAAATTGCTAGAGATAACCGTCTTCCGTATATTAATTTTGTTGAATCTGCAGGAGGAGATCTTCGAATGGGTACCGGCAAGAAAGGAGATCAACCTCCAATCGCACCCACCATAGGTCATACTCATTTTGCAGCAACTGGAAGATATTTTTATGATCTAACAGAACTTTCTAAAATGCGTATCCCAGTAATATCAATTGTTTTCGGCTCATCAACTGCCGGTGGCGCTTATCAACCAGGCATGTCTGATTACAATATCTTTGTTAAAGATCAAGCCAAAGTATTCCTTGCAGGACCTCCTTTAGTCAAAATGGCGACTGGTGAAGTATCAGATGATGAAACCTTGGGTGGCGCAAAGATGCATTCCGAAGTTTCAGGCCTTTCAGATTTTTTAGCTGAAGATGAAATGGATGCCTTGAGATTATGTAGAAATGTTATCTCCCATTTACACTGGGTAAAAGAAGGCCCTTCTCCTTTCCCTGATGCTGACAGCCCAAGTTTATCTCAAGAAGAATTATTAGGTCTTGTTGATGAAGAACTTAAAAGCCCGCTTGATATTAGGGAAGTGATTGGTCGAATTGTTGATGGATCGAGGTTCGAAGAGTATAAGCCGCTATATGGCAAGACTATGATTTGTGGATGGTCAATGCTTCATGGATATCCAGTAGGCATATTAGGAAATAATGGGCCAATCTACCCAGAAAGTGCTGAAAAAGCTGCAACCTTTATCCAATTATGCAATAAACGAAACATTCCATTAATTTTTCTTCAAAATGTTACAGGGTTTTTGGTAGGAAAGGATTTCGAGAGACAAGCTATTATCAAAAAAGGATCTCAGCTTATTAATGCGGTTTCTAATTCTAATGTTCCTCATATCACAATTATTATTGGGGCATCATTTGGGGCAGGTACATACGCTATGTCAGGGAAAGCATATAACAACAGATTCACCTTCCTCTGGCCCACAGCAAAAATTGCTGTTATGGGTTCTAAGCAGATTGCTGGAGTAATGTCTATTGTGCGAAGAAGTCAAGCTGCAAGAAAAGGTGAAAAATTTGATGAAAAACAGGATGCTGAAATCGTAAAGATGGTTGAACAAATGTCAGACCAGATGTCAGAGGGTCTAGTTGCAAGCAGTATGGTTACTGATGATGGCATCATTGACCCAAGAGATACAAGAAGTGTTATTGGATTTTGCCTTTCTATAGTTTCTAACTCTTCAATTGATGGAGCTAAAGAATATGGAGTATTTAGATTATGAGATTTAATTCAATTCTTGTTGCTAATCGTGGAGAGATTGCCTGTCGAATCATGCAAACCGCTCAATTTATGGGTATTAAATGCGTAGCTGTTTTTGTTGATGCTGATAAGGATGCTCCATTTGTAAAGATGGCTGATGAAGCTATAAAGTTATCTTCTGGCTATATGGATGGCTCTGCCATTATTGATGCAGCTAAACAATCTGGAGCAGAAGGAATCCATCCAGGATATGGTTTTTTATCAGAAAATGCAGCTTTTGCTAGAAAGGTTAAAAGCAATAAATTAATTTGGATTGGTCCATCCCCCCATGTAATCAAAGTCATGGGTGATAAATTAAAAGCTAAAGAAATAGCAGAAAAATCTGGGGTTCCCACCCTACCAATGACCTCAAATACTAAAGATGTTAAAAGTATTGGCTACCCGATCTTGATCAAAGCTGCCGCTGGAGGTGGTGGCAAAGGAATGCGAATTGTTGAAAAAGAAAGTGAATTAAAAGATTCAATCGTAAGCGCCAAAAGAGAAGCTCTTTCGGGTTTTGGTGATGACAGAATTTTTATAGAAAGATATGTAGAAAAATCACGTCATATTGAAATACAAATCTTAGGTGATGAACACGGCAATGTTGTTCATTTAGGAGAACGTGAATGCTCCATACAAAGAAGGCATCAAAAAATTATTGAGGAGTCACCTTCTCCAAGAATTGATCCCTTTTTACGGGAGGAGATGGGTCAAGCAGCTATTAAATTAGCTAAAAAAATTAAATACTGCTCTGCAGGAACTGTTGAATTTTTGTTTGATGATAAAACAGATGAATACTGGTTTTTAGAGGTGAATACTAGACTGCAAGTTGAGCACCCAGTTACAGAAGAAGTTACAGGAATAGATTTGGTCGCTGAGCAAATTAAGATAGCGAGAGGAGATGAGCTTGAATTTGCTCAAGATGATATTGACTGGCATGGACATGCAATTGAAGCAAGATTGTATGCTGAGGATCCTGGAAATAACTTTTTACCTGAAATAGGAACCCTACACGCATATGATACTAGCCTAGCTTCAGAGGTAAGATGGGATTCAGGCGTGGAAGAAGGCAGTGTTATTGGAACAGATTTTGATCCAATGTTATCTAAAGTTATTTCTTGGGCCCCTAATAGAATTGATGCCGCTAATAAACTGGCACGCGGACTTGAAAAAGCTCACATGGGAGGTGTGGTAACAAATCGTCATTTTTTAATTTCTTGCTTAAGAAATGAAAGTTTCTTAAGTGGAAATACAACAACAGACTTTATTGAACGTGAAGCTTTAGAAACTAAGAAGAATCTTTCTGTAAATGAACTTCATCAAACATCGAGAGCAATTGCTTTATGGCTAGCCCAACAAAATAGAGTCTCTGACCATGTTACAGGTTTTATGCCTGCAAACTGGACAAATGGAAGAATGCCGCTTCAAAGGATTAAGTTACTTTTTGCGCAAGATGAGATCGAAGTAAAGTATAAATTAAATAAAGATAATTTATATGAAGTTATGGGCTCCATTTGTAAAATTTACCATTGCGATAGTTTTGGCATTGATATACAGATAGACTCTCACAGATTTTATGCTCATATAACTGAGGCAGGCAGTGAGATCGTTATAAATATGCCATTTGGAGACGTTAATGCATCTGTTCTACCTAGGTTTATAGAACCAGGTAATGACGTCCCTGAGGGAGGTTTGATAGCTCCAATGCCTGGAAAAGTTATTGATGTAAAAGTCAAAAAAGGCAGTAAAGTAAAAGCTGGTGATACTTTGGTAATTATTGAGGCTATGAAAATGGAGCATTCAATTAAAGCAACTGAGACAGGCAAGATAGCCAAAGTAATGATTCAACTGAATGATCAAGTTGATAACGGTGCTACCCTTCTCGTTCTTGAAAAATAATATGAAATCTCAAGCTATCCTTTCAAAACAGTCGCCTCAACCTGGAAAGCGTCATCTTGAGGTTATGGACGAACTAGAAAGCATGCTTGATAAAGGAAAATCATTTTCAACAATGTCTGATCTAGCAAAACAATTAAAAATTTCACTAAGAACTCTATATGAAATTGCACCAAGCAAAGAGGAATTAATAGTGACAACCGTTGATAGAGTTCTAAAAAAACACGGCAAGATAGCTATAGATGCAATGAATGCTCATACATCTCCTATAAAAAAATTAGAAAGTTTTCTGACTGTCGCTAATCAAGCAGTTGGGCCAAGGTTTGAAAGATTCACGCTATCTCTTAGTAGTTTAAATTCATCTAAGGCAATGGTGGACTATCATGAACAATACATAACTGACCTAATAAAAAATCTTTTAGATGAAGCAAGAATTAAAAATGAGATCAAAGAGATTGATACTCAGGCAACTGCATTACTATTGGGAGGGCTTGGTAGATATTTTCAATCTAAGAAACTATTGAAAGATTTACACCAAACTCCAGAAAAAACTAGTAACTTTTTAACAAAAATTATTATTGATGGCATCAAAATGGAGAAATCTTGAGCGAAGAAATTATAAGAATTGCAAATTGTAGCGGTTACTACGGAGATAAATTATCTGCTGCTAAAGACATGGTAGATGGAGGACCTATAGATGTTCTGACTGGAGACTATTTAGCAGAACTCACCATGACAATTCTTTTTAATCAAAAGATGCAGCGAGGAGACGATAAGGGATACGTGGGCACCTTCCTGAAACAAGTGAAAGCAGTAGCTAAATCATGCAAAGAGCAAAATATTAAAATTGTTACTAATGCCGGCGGCTTAAATCCCTCTTCTATGGCCAATGAAATAGAAAAAATCTTAGAAGAGCTCAATATTTCTCTCAATGTGGCATATATAACTGGGGATGATTTGATGCCAAGAATGGACTCCCTAAGAGAGGAAGGAGAATCATTTTTAAACATTGATAAAGATATCCCGATTGATAAATCAGGATGTCAAACACTCACAGCAAACGCATATCTTGGTGCATGGGGAATTAAAGAGGCATTAGATGAAGGCGCTGATATTGTCGTATGCCCAAGGGTGACGGATGCTGCAGTAGTAATTGGACCTGCAGCATGGAAATTTAATTGGAAGAGAGATGATTATGATGAATTAGCTGGCGCATTAGCAGCAGGTCATATTATTGAATGTGGTTGCCAAGCAACCGGTGGTAACTATTCTTTTTTTAAAGAAGTACCAAGCTTTGATAACGTGGGCTATCCAATAGCTGAAATCAAAAATGATGGGAGTTTTTACATTACCAAACATCCAGGTACTGGGGGATTGGTATCTACTGGAACTGTAACTGCACAGCTTTTATATGAAATTAGTGCACCCGCATACTTAAACCCAGATGTTATAGCTCATTTTGATACCTTAAATATTGAAGAAGTTTCCAAAGATAGAGTTTATGTATCAGGTTGCAGAGGAAGCTCGCCAACTAATACTCATAAAGTTTGTATTAATCTTGCTGGTGGGTATAGAAATGGTATGGAGTTCATTCTTACAGGCATAGACATTGAAGAAAAAGCTCAAATTATTACTGATGCAATCTTTAACTCTGTTGGAGGCAAAGAGCAATTTGATGAGGTTTCAATTTTATTAGATAGGACTGATAAAAAAGATCCAAATTCCAACGAGGAAGCAATGGCCTCTCTAAGAATATCGGTCAAATCAAAAGACCCAGATTTAGTTGGCAGAATGTTTACAGCAAAGATAATAGAACTGGCTTTAGCCAATTATCCTGGATTTTTTACGGGAGGCGGAGTTAGATCAGGGGGACCTGTTTTAGTCTACTGGCCAGCTTTAATAGATAGCAAACATATAAAAGAGACTGTTCATATTGATGGCAAAGAAATTGATGTGATGCCAACCAATCAATTGGATTTAGAAGAAACTTATTATCAAAAACAACCAATTGAAATACCCCCTCCTCCATCAGGTGAAACTATCAACAAACCCCTAGGAATGCTTTTTGGTGCCAGATCTGGTGATAAAGGTGGTTGTGCGAATATCGGTGTATGGGCAAAAAATGAAAATGCATTCTCTTTTTTAAGTAATTTTCTAACAGTTGAGAAGATCAAAGAATTGATGCCTGACTTAAGAGAATTTGAAATAGACAGATATGAGCTTCCAAACATACTGTCGCTAAATTTTTACATCCATGACATATTAGAAGATGGAGTTTCTTCAAATACCAGAAAAGATGGTCAAGCTAAATCTCTTGGGGAATATTTAAGAGCTAAGTATGCAGACATCCCTAAATCTTTATTTGAGGAAAACATATGAGTATAGATAAATTATCTTTAGAGGGTTTGAATTTTCAAGCGACGAAAATAAATATTAAAAATAATATTTTAACTATTACATTAAATCGACCTGAGAAAAAAAATGCATTAAATAATGTGATGGTAAATGAGCTTAATTATGCGTTTGCTTATGCTAAACAAGAAAGAGAAATTAGGGTTGTTGTGATCGATGCCGAGGGAGATATTTTCTGTGCCGGAGCTGATTTACGAAGAGCAAAAGAAGAATCCAATGTCCCAAAAATAGAGGGAGCGGATGACATCAGCTTCTCCCTGAGAAGACTACACAAACCCGTAATATGCAAAATTCAAGGATCAGTCCTGGCAGGAGCATTATTACTAGTAACGAATGCAACTCATGCTATAGCTGTTGACTCAGCTAAATTTTCAGCGCCTGAGATACACAGAGGCTTGTGGCCTTTTATGGTCATGGCTGGATTATTCAGAGTAATGCCTAAAAGATCTGGGCTTGATTTTATTATGCGTGGTCAGCCCATTGATGCCAATAAAGCTGAGACATGGGGGTTAATCAATGAGTCAGTTGCAGTTAATGAACTTGATAAAAGAGTTAGCGAGCTAGCTGAAGAATTAGCCAGTCTAGCCCCAGGAACCATGCAGTTTGGTCTGGAAGCATATGAGAAACAAGACGCTTTGGAATTTGATGAGGCTCTTCCATATTTACAAAAACAAATTGCTAAATGTTTTGAAGGTGAAGATGCTAAGGAAGGTATTGCTGCGTTTTTAGAAAAAAGAAAACCTAATTGGAAATAAATAAGGAAGATTCATGAATTTAGAGTATGGGGCAGAATATCAAGACTTCACAAAAGAGGTTCAAAGCTTTTGTAAAAAATATAAAGGGCTATCTTTCACCGATGGCTCTAACAATCCATTGGGAAGTTCAGGAGGTTCTGATGGCCCAAAAGTATCTAGGGCCGAATGGCAAAAAATCTTAATTGAAAATGGTTATTTTGCCCGCTCAGTTCCGAAAGAATACGGAGGATATGGCGGCGAAGCAGATATTCTCAGAAGCAGAATTATTGCTGCAGAGTTTTCAAAATCTAAAACTCCAGGAGCAATGGGTGGTCAGGGGATTGATATGCTTGTTCCCACTCTATTAGAGATGGGCACCGAGGAGCAAAAACAAGCCTATATTAAACCCACACTGCATGGAGAAATGATTTGGTGCCAAGGTTACTCGGAGCCAAATGCGGGGAGTGATCTGGCAAGTTTACAAACCAAAGGAGAGTTAGTTGGTGATGAATGGGTGATTAATGGTCAAAAAATATGGACCAGCACTGCTCAATACTCACAAATGTGTTTTTGTCTTGTCAGAACTGAACAAGATGCTCCTAAGCATGCTGGAATAAGCTATTTACTAATACCCATGAATACTCCAGGTATTGAAATTAGACCGCTTGTTGATATGACTTTGAAGGCTGGATTTAATGAAGTCTTTTTTACAGATGTGAAAATTCCTGCAGGCAATATTGTGGGTAAAAGAGGTGAAGGCTGGGCCGTTGCAAATGCAACTTTGGGGCATGAAAGAGGCTCCTTGGCTCCACCAGATGCAACCATGAATAGAGTGAATATGTTGATGCATCTAATGCAAGAAGAAACACTTGATGGCAAACCATTAATTGAGCATCCAATCTATAGAGATCGATTGATGCAAATTCAAGGCAAAGTTTTAGCCCAACAATCTCATGCCTTAAGACTGTTATCAGCCAAGCTAAACCCTGGAGCTGATGTCAAGATAGGCAAAATGATTCAAAAGCTTACCGGAACAGAGTTAAGACATGAATTAGAGGGCCTTGCCATTGATGTGATGGGTGAGATTGGAACCTTATATGAAGATAGTCCGCATATTAAAAATGATGGTACATGGCAATTCATATATATGTACTTTCTGGGCCTCATTATTGGTGGAGGAACCAGTCAAATTCAAAAGAATATCATTGCTGAGCGAGGTCTAGGCATGCCAAAAGAACCAAAAGTAGAAGGAGCATAAAATGTATTTTGGCTTATCAGAAGAACAATCCTTTTTTCAGGACAATGTAATAAAATATCTAGAAGAGCATGCCACGATAGATAACATTAAGCACATCGCTAGCGGTGACGAGAAAAATCTTTCAGCAGAGATTCATCAAGGCCTTATTAACCTAGGAATAAATGGGCTCTTAATTCCAGAAGAATTTGGTGGTCTAGGTCTAGATTTACTCTTTGCAACAGTTGTTTCAGAAGCTTTGGGAGGTGGCGTCGGCCCTACTCCATTTATTGCGCCCTATGTCATGGCGCCAACAGCTATTAAGCATGCGGGCAGTAAAACTCAGCAAGAAAATTATCTTTCTAAAATTGCCACCAATGAATATCGTTTTGGAGTTGGTTTTAGTGAATTCATTGGCAAAAGAAATGACGCTGGAATTTCTTTTTCGGACAATACATTAAATGGAAGAGCTATGTTTGCGCTCGATGCAAATGATGCAACGCATCTATTGCTTGCAGATGAAAAAGGTCAGATATTTGTTGTAGATACAAAATCTGCAAACATAGAAATCATTAAACTAACCACAGTTGATAAAACTAGGCAATATGCAGAAGTGATTTGCAAAAACTTAGAGGCAGAACTTCTAGAAAATTCTTCAGACTCAGTAGAACCAATCATCCAAGCAATTGATGCTGGAAGGATTATGCTTGCAGCAGATTCTCTTGGCGCATCACAAACCATGATAGACAAGGCAGTTGATTATGCTAAGGAGCGAAAGCAGTTTGGGAGAGCTATAGGATCATTTCAGGCTGTAAAGCATATGTGTGCAGAGATGGCTGCTGACTTGGAACCTTGCTATGCACTTATTTGGCACGCTGCGCATTGTCACGACCATTCTCCTGATGAGGCGAGATTGATGGCTTGTCATGCAAAAGCGCATGTCTCCGAAATGAGCAAAGGTATAGCAAAGAAAGCTACGGAGGTTCATGGCGGCATGGGTTTTACAGACTTGCTTGGCCTGCATTACTGGTTCAAACGAATTGGATTAAATCGTCAAATTCTTGGGAGCCCAGAACTTGTTCGAGAAGAAGCTTATAAAACACAAGTTTAAATTAAATTTCTTGAAATTGCTTCTTCTAAAAGATGCAAGCGATCATTGCCAAAAAACATTTTTTCTTTATAAAAAAAAGTCGGCGAACCAAAACCTCCGCGCTCAATTAGTTCATCAGTATTTTTTATCAATAGATCTTTGGCCTGTTGTGAGGCTATAAATTGTTTAAATTCTTCAGTATCTAAGTTTGAATTCTTAGCAATGTCGACCAATAAGTCTTCCTGGCTGATATCTTTACCTTCACTCCAGTAAGCCTGGAATACATTATCCGCAAACTCAGCTAATTGATTTTCTTTGCTAGCAAATAAGCAACCTCGCATTGCCTTGACGGAATTAACTGGAAATACTTTTGGAAAGCTAATGCTAATTCCCCTAACCTTTGACCATAAATGTAAATCATCATTTGAGTAGCTGAGCTTTAAAGGATTAGGCTTTTTTCTAAACTCATATACATCTTGATTAACGGTATTAAAAACTCCTCCAACCAATACTGGCTTCCAGTCTATATCTAGCTCATGTCTTTGTGATAATGATACAATTTCGGCAAATGCTAAATATGTCCAAGGACTTGAACAGTCAAAGTAAAATTCTATATAGTTAGCTTTCATCATTAATAAATATTGTAAATTAATTATCTTGTTTAAACAGAAAAAAGCTTTGAGCTTCATAGCAATACTGTTGCTTAGCATTGATGTTGGTTCAAAAATAAATATACCTGTATCAGATGAGAAACAAGTGCTGTGTCAGGAAATTTACAAAAAGATGATCAAAGAACATTTTTTTAATGATAAGGACTTGACCTCCCTTAATTCTGAAATATTTGATGCATTGGTGGACCAGCTAGATTCACAGAAAATATATTTCACAGAAAATGAAATGACCTCATTTAAAAGGAAATTTTCTCGATTTGATGATCCACCTAGCTATCAAAAAAAATACTCAAAATCTTCTCTTTGCTCTATAGACTTAAAGTCTGAGTTTGCATTTATAAATCTATACTTTAACCGGTTAATTGAGGCGACTAACTATCAACTCAAAGAAGTTTCTAAAAAGAATTTTGATTTTACTAAAGAAGAAATCATTTTAATTGATGATGATATAAAAAAATGGAAGAAGAGCAAATTTGAGCTTAAGAAAGTATGGAGAAGACTAGCAAAAAATGATGTTTTAACATCCATGCTCGCCGATAAAGAATTAGACGAAGCAACAGAAACTATTGAGAAAAGATATAAAAATAGACTTCGCAGAATATCTCAAAGAAATGAGGAAGATATCTTTTCAATTTCTATGAATAATTTAACGTCTTATTTTGATCCGCACTCTTCATACTTCTCTCCTAAATCAGCTGAGGATTTTGAAATGACAATGAGTCTTAAACTCGAGGGAATTGGAGCCTTGCTTACAACAGAGGATGATTACCCAACCATAGTAAGTGTTGTGCCTGGGGGTCCAGCAGAAAAAACAGGAAAAATTAATCCAGATGACAAAATAGTAAAGATATCTCAAGTTGAAGAATCCAATTCAACTCCAACTGATGTGGTGGGATGGAGAATAGATGAAGTAGTTCAATTAATTCGAGGTAAAGCTGGCACCAAAGTTGAGTTAGAGCTTATTCCAGGGAAAACAGAGGATTTTAGTGAAAGGAAATTTGTAACGATTACAAGAGAAGAGGTGAAACTGGAGGAACAAGCAGCAAAATCAAAGATAGTTGAAATCCAAAGAAATTTGCAAAAAATAAAAGTTGGCATAATAGATTTACCCACTTTTTATATAGATTTCAAAGCATGGCAAAATAGAGATCCTGATTTTAGAAGCAGCTCAAAAGATGTTGAAACCATACTAAGAAAATTTACCGATCAAAGAGTTGATGCGGTCTTGATTGATCTCCGAGGTAATTCTGGTGGCTCTCTTTTTGAGGCAAATAAATTAACCGGATTGTTTGTTTCATCTGGAGCAACATTGCAAGTCAAAGAGAGCAATGGCAGCGTAAGACCCTGGGGAGATGCTAGAGCTAAGCAAGTTTGGAAAAAACCAATGGCAGTGATGGTTGATAGATATTCTGCATCTGCATCAGAAATTTTTGCAGGAGCCATTCAAGATTATCAAAGGGGGATAATCATCGGACAAAAAACATTTGGTAAAGGGACTGTTCAAAAATTAGATAATTTAAGCTCAGGGCAAATCAAAATTACTGAATCAAAGTTTTATAGAATTACTGGGGCTGGGATGCAAAGCAAAGGCATACATCCAGATGTTACATTACCAAGCACGTGGGATATTGAAGAAATTGGTGAAAGTTCATATGACAGGGCTCTTCCATGGGATGAAATTAAACCAGTGCGTTTCAAGAAATTTTCTATGGGGCCAACTTTGATTTCCAAATTAAATGATGAACATTTAATAAGAGTCAATCAAAGTCCAAACTTACAATACATCCTTGATATAAGAAAAAGATATGAGATCCAAAAAAATAAGAAAGTGATCTCTTTGAACTTAACCAATAGAAGAGTTGAAAAAGAAGAAAGGCAGTCATGGGCTTTAAATATAGAGAACAAAAGACGCGCCTCTCTTAATTTAGAAACTTTTAATTCTTTCAAAGCTATGAAGGATTTCAATGATGCCAAAGACACTGAAGACGATCAGAAGGATTCTGAAATAGACGTTGATAATGACTATCTTTTAAATGAAGGTATGCAAATACTTTCAGACTATGCAATATTTAATCAAAATATTTACCTATCTAAAGCCTCATAAAATATGAAAATTGTATCTTTTAATATAAACAGCATAAGAGCTCGCCCCCACCAACTTATCCATCTTAGAGATACCATTGATCCTGATGTAATTGGAATACAGGAAACTAAAGTAAATGACCCTGAGTTTCCGATTGATGAAATTAAAAAAATTGGTTACCACCCAGAATTTTGGGGGCAAAAAGGCCACTATGGGGTGGCAATTCTCAGCAAAAAAAAGCCTGAAAATGTACAAAAAGGCTTTGTAGGTGATTCAGAGGATGACCAAAAAAGATTTATACAAGCTACTTTTAAATGGAAAAGAAAAAAAATTACTATCATGAATGGATATTTTCCTCAGGGAGAAAATAGGTCGCATGAAACCAAATTTCCAAAAAAAATAAAATTTTATGATGATTTAGAAAATCACATCAAAAAGCTTAAAAAAGTTGAAGAAAATTTAATTGTAATGGGTGACTTCAATGTTGCTCCTACAGAATTAGATATTGGGATAGGGGAACAAAATGCAAAGAGATGGTTACGCGATGGAAAAACGGCATTCCTTCCAGAAGAAATAGAAATGTGGAATAAAATTAAAGACTTGGGTTTTGTAGATTCATGGAGAAAACAGAATCCTAAAGAGGGGTCAATATATTCATGGTTTGATTACCGCTCAAGGATGTTTGACGATGACCCCAAAAGAGGATTGCGAATCGATCATATACTATTATCAGAAAATATAGAGCACACAATCCTAAATACTGGAATAGACTACTCTGCTAGAGCAATGGAAAAACCATCAGACCATTGTCCAATTTGGCTTGAATTAAAATAAAGTTTTTTAAGAAATTTTCTTTTTTCTTTTAGATTGAAAAAATTTTCTAAGCAGATCAGAAGATTGTTCTTGCATATGCCCTCCACTAGAAAGCACTTTATGATTAAGATGATCTCTATCTAGAAATTGGTCAATTGATTCAATTGCGCCTGTTTTTGGTTCATTTGCACCAAAATATAAATAGTCTATTCTTGAATCTACTATTGCCTTTGCACACATATGACATGGTTCAAGTGTAACGTATAGTTCACAATTATTAAGTCTATAGTTTTTTAATGCCTTACTTGCATTATTGATAGCAAGTATCTCTGCATGAGAAGATACTGAAGTGTTAGTCATAACTTTATTAAATCCAGTACCAATAACTATTCCATCTTTTACAACAATTGCCCCCACTGGGACTTCGTCTGCTTCAAATGCAATTTCAGCCATGCTTAACGCTTGATTCATATAGAAATCTGAATACATATCAAAGGATAAAGTTTATATGGTTTATAAGAATTTAGACCAATCCTTCAGAGGCGTTCTTTCTGATCGAAGTGAATTTACAGGATCTTTTTCATCACGATAACCTATACTCATTCCACAAAATAAAATATCTCCAACATCAGCCTTAACAAACTTCGAAACACTATCATGCTTCATAGACCATGCTTCTTGAGCGCATGTATCTAAGCCAGCCTCTTTAGCTAACAACATAAATGTCTGTAAAAACATCCCTAGGTCAGACCATTGCGGTGGTCCCATCTGGCGGTCAATAAAACAAAAAAAAGCGCATGGCGCTCCAAAGAACTCAAAATTTTTCATTACCTGACTAATTCGACCCTCTTTATCTTCTCTTGGAATTCCTAATAATTCATACATTTGCTCACCCAATGCAAATCTCGAAGTTCTGTATGGTTCTTTTAATTTTGGAGGGTAAATCTCATAAGCAGGTGTTTCAGGCTGGTCCCACTTTTCTTGAAATTCAAGAAAATCATCCATTGATTTTCCATTAACTATAAAAATTTTCCATGGCTGAAGGTTTCCTCCAGACGGACTTCTAGATGCTTTTAAAAGAAGGGTTTTAATTAACTCATTTGATACCTTTTTTGATAAAAAAGCTCTAACAGACATTCTGCTATTTACTGCATCTGATACATTCATAGTTTTAAGTTAACATCCTTAGTTGAATTAAAAATTTTATTGGCTTTGATAAAATCTTCCTCAGTATCTATATCAACTCCATCGTTCTGAGACAATATCATCATAGATGCATTATTTAAAAAAGGCTCGTCAGATAAGATCTTTTTTGGTTCAAATAAATAAAATTGGCCAGCATCATAATAAGCGCTTTTGCAATCTTGCATTCTAGTATCTGCATGCTCCCTAAAAAGCATCTCCGATTCATTATTAATGTTTTGCAAGAGCGCTCTTTCTATGGGGTAGTTATATTTAAAAGCAGTTATTAAATTATTAGATTCTGAAGAATTAAGGATCTCTAGAGCTTTTGTGATTTTTTCCGGGGTTACCAATACTGCTGTTGGGTAAACGGTTAATACTAAAGAAGGTGTGCCTCTATTTTCTATGTACCAATTAAGAGCATGCTTGATGACATCATGTGTATTAGTATAGTCATCTGATAAATGTTTTGGTCTAATAAAAGGGACATCTGCTCCAAATTTTTCAGAAACTTTTTTAATTTCTTTTGAGTCAGTAGTGACTATTATATCTTTAAAATATTGAGACTGTTTTAACATCTCAATTGTCCAACCAATGATTGGCTTACCAGCAAATTCCTTAATATTTTTTCCTGGAACCCTCTTACTTCCAGCTCTGGCAGGAATAATAGCAATTATTTTCTTCAAATTTACTTCTTTATTTTGCATGAATAAAATTTTACCCTAAATAGACAAGCGAAATGCTTTAATAAGAAATCTATTCATAGCTTACAGGTTTTAAATATCCACTATTCCACTTAGTATACAGAAGTTTATATTACCTAAAAATGTATTTAAAAATTGAAAATAAAATTGAATATGAAATTGCTCTATATTAAAAAAGTTGTTTGTATCTTCTTGCCTCCATTTTTAGAAAGACATTCAAATAACTTTTCATTAGTTGATGGCACATTTACTGTAAAAAATTCTCCACGTTTTGATTTGACTGGTTCGAGTGGAATAAAGCTCTCTTTAATAAATATGAGTAATTCTGAAACAACTTCATCATAATTTGCAACATCAATAATATTAATGCCAATGCTATTATCAAACGCAATATAAAAACTTCCTATATCTAATTTTTCACTCTTGATTAGATACCAATACCTATAAGGATGTGAATTACAGAAATCTTTATGCTCTTCATAAGATGGGATTTCATTATGGCTAATTTTATGAGTTCTATTTTTAAGCAACTTAAATAAAACTTTAATTTCATTTTCCGCAAGAGAAACTTTTATAAATTCAAGTTTAAGCATTAATCAGTCACCAATGTATGCATAATTATTCTAGCTTAGCAGGTGAGAGTAAAGATTAATCATTTGGATTAAGAAAATTATTAGTTTTGAGAGGCAAGAATTTTGCTAAACATAGAGTACAGTCTGTCTGCACCCACAATTGAAAGATGGTTGGTGTCTGAATAAAAACTTTGCTCTTCAGATCCAATGGGACATATGTCAGTTCCACAAAATTTATCTGTTAAATTTATATAATGTATATCATTGATTCTATCTAGGATGATAGATTTATATAAGCTTTCAAAAGTTTCAAATTCATCCCTTTTAATTGATATATTTTGAAGATTATTAACACCTTTATATAATTGAAAATATGCTAACTCTGCTGGATATTTTTGTTGAGGTGGTTGGGACACTAGGAATATTGGTATTTGTTTATTGTTATAATAGTCAACAGTTTTATTAAAACCAATTTTAAAGGTTGAAATACTTTCTTTTTTATTAAATGGACCCTTTGGTGATTGAGCAATAAATTGTTGACGACCTCCTTCATAGTTGCCATTTGTATAAAATGTCCAACGGGCTGAAAGAATAATGCCACGTATGTTCTCTAATTCAGCAAATTGAGATACTCGAGTGTTTAGTTCATTACAGTTATTGCTTAATTGGTCAGATCTTTGGGGATGAATATCCAGAAAAGGAACACATCCATTTGATCCAGTAAAAAATATACTAATCTCATTAAACTTTGCAGCTTTGTCTATTAAATTTTTTAAAGCTAAAGAATGTGAATCGCCAAATAAAATGTAATCTATCTTATCTTTTTGAATGCCTAGCCTGCATCCCCAGTTATCTGCAGTATGATTCAAAACTGTATTAAAGCAATTGCCTGCATCTGACATTATTAAGGATTCTTTTGTTTGATCACTAAATTCCACCCTAGAACTATACCCATTTGCAAGATAAGTCTTATAGCTAAAGAAACCTATAAATTGAAAAAGAATTAAGCCGGATATAAAAAGACCAAAAATCATTTTTCTTGAAGTTTTGTTTTTATCTCTAAAAGGTTTTTCTACAAACCTCCAACTAAAATATGCAAGCAAGATTGAAGCAATACAAAGCATTATTATAATTCCTTCAGTTAACTCACCCATAAACCTGTGCCTTGCAAAAACGAGCAACGGGTTGTGCCAAAGATATGCGCTATAAGAAATAAGACCTATTCCAACTAAAGGTCGAAAACTCAAAATTTTTGAAACAATTGTATTTGGAACAGCTGATAGAATTATTAAGCATGTTCCGAGGGTGGGTACTAATGCATATAAGCTTGGAAAAGGAGTTCTTTCATCAAAATAAATAATAGAAAATAGAATCATTCCTAGACCAATAAGACTAACTATTTGATTAAAAGTAAATGATTTTGGGAACTTAAAGTGTTTTAAATAAAAAGCAATAAATACGCCAATTAATAGCTCCCATCCCCTAGTGGGCAACAAGAAAAATGCTCCAGAGATCATCTTGGGATGTGAGGCAATGGTTGTTGCCCAATGAGCGGTAAACAAGCTGATAATAAATATAATGGCTAACAAAATTAACACCCAGTTTAATCCCAGTCTCCAAGTTATCATTAAAAAAACTGGGAAGAGAATGTAATATTGCTCCTCAACAGCAAGACTCCAAGTATGAAGAAGTGGCTGCAATTCTGCAGTTGGTCCAAAATATCCTAACTCAGACCAAAAAAATATATTTGAAGTAAAAATGCCAACAGAGGCAACGCTATTACCAAAATCCTTTAAATCGCTTGGAGCTAGCCACATCCATGCAAATGGCATACAAACAACAGTAACAAAAAATAATGCTGGCAAAATTCTTCTAGCTCTGCGTTCATAAAAATTTTTAAGACTGAAGGAATCTTCAGCCATTTCTGAAATAATAATATTAGTTATTAAATACCCGCTGATAACAAAAAATATGTCTACGCCTACGAAGCCACCGCTGAACCATTGCAAACCAGCATGAAATATAATTACCGGAAGAACAGCCAAAGCTCTTAAACCATCTATTTCAGATCTGTAATTCATAGTATTTAAAATTCCAAACTTTCAGGTTATGCAAATAACTTTATTTCGTTTGCATAATTCAAGATTGATATTATTTCAAGACTCTATTCACTCTCATTTTTAAATCTTACCTATAATTGGAAACAGTTACCAAGCAGTCCAGCCTCCATCTACAGTAATATTAGAGCCCGTAACATAGGAAGAGCCGCTTGAGGCAAGAAAAAGAAGCGAGGAAACTATTTCATTTGATTTGCCCAACCTGCCCAGTGGGACATTCTTAACAATTTCCTCCATCAATTTAGGACTTTCTGTTTGAGCAGCTTGAGAAGGAAATGGTCCTGGACAAACTGAATTAAATCTAATCCTCTGACTTGCAAACTCGACAGCAGCATATCTTGTCCATTGAATAAGAGCTGCTTTTGAGGCCCCATAAAAAGGAGGGTTAATATTATTTTTTTGATACATTTTTAAATGCGGTGAAACTAAACCATAAATCGAAGCTATATTTATTACAGAAGCGTCTTGATCCACAAGCACAGCTTCATTGATTGATGGCATCAAAGCTTTAAATAATGCTTGAGTAGAAACTAATGAATGATTGAAGCTATTTAAATAGTTTTCATCTAGCGCAGACTTAATTGATCCGCTGGGGCCAGAATATGCATTATTCACAAGAATATTTATTTTTTCTATCGAGCTTTTCTCTAATGCTGAATCTCGAGCTTTGCTATCCGTTACATCAAAAACGCATGATTTAGCATTAAATCCTTCATCGCAAAGATACTGAACAAACTCTAAATTCCTTTTTTTATTGCTAGAATTTACAATTACTTCTGCGCCTCTCTCACAAAAAGCTAATGATATCTCTCGGCCAAGATAGCCATTGCCCCCTGTTATAAATACAACTTTGCCCTCAAAATTAAATATATCTTTTTTCATTTCCAATTTTCCGGATTCAATGTTTTATAAGATAATTTTGGTCTATTTTCATTGATATAGTCTAATTCATTATGAGAAAATTTATTCTTGTTAAAACTCTTCATGTTTAAATTAAATTGATCATATGAATCAACCCCAATCACTATCCCATTTAGCCATTTACATGAAATAGCATACCTTATTGCTAACTCTGCAATTGAATCTATTTTAAATCTTTTTTTAATACCCCTTATCTTCTCGAGACATTCAGTTGGAGATTTTACATTTGCTTTTTTCCAAGCATTAAGATCATTGCTAAAAATTAAGCCCTGGAGAAAAATGCTTCTTGCAATAATCTCTTTAGATTTTATTTTTGATTGATTATCGGAAATTATTTTATCCCATCTGGAATCAAGGAAATTATAGGGAAGTTGTATTGAGTCTATAAATGAGCAGTCCATTATAGGTTGAAGCTGATCTGGCCTAGAAATAGATACACCAATTTTTTCTACATTCCCATTTTTTTTAAGTTCTAATAGATAATTAATTATTTTCTTATCTTGAATCAACCAATCTTCGTATCTGTGAAAAGATATTGAATGAACTTCAGTTACGCCAAGCTCTTTAAATGATTTATTGATACTTTTTTTTACTCTTAAAAATAATGAAGAGCTTTGATAGTTGTTACCTTCTTGAAGTGGAGAAATTTTTGTCATTACCTTTATTTTATTTGAGCTGTTTCCTTTGGATGATTCTAAAGCTTTTCCAATTACCTCCTCACTTCTTCCATACTCCCTAGCAGTATCTATGAAACTAATTGTCTTGCTAGACAAAATCTCCTCTAATAACTTTAGTGATTCTGTGTATGAAAACTGATTGTGATTGTTTATGCCGTACTTTAGACCTAACTGAGCGCAGCCTAGAATAAACTTCATGTAATTTTAGATCGGAAAGTTTGCATCTTGAAAATAGCTGCTAACTATAATAAACCCGGCTTCAATGCTCATAAATACTCATTATGGATGGAGAAAACATCTACATATTTGTTAGTATTGTACTATATTTCTGATTTGTAGAATGATTTTCAAAAAGGTCTAGAATTTTTAAATAATCTTCAAACGTATCAACCGTACAAGAAGATGTAATTGAGTCTATATTACGATTTTCACCATAAATAAGCTTTTTAGATGTTTTTTTTATTTCAATAGAAACATGCTCTTGAATTGATGGATCATTCTGATTTTTAGCAGTATTTAAGAGTTGCTCATAACGAAAAAACTCAGCACTAAGGCCTTTAGGCCATTTTTTGGATGCTGGACCATCAGGCTGAGCAGACATATATTCATAATTATTGCTAGTCCAAACATCTTTCATTTCCTCCAACAAATATTTGTCAACAATTGGGTTATCGGCAGTTAATCTAATAATTGTATCTTTGGGTTGTAAATTAAAATTTTCTGCAATTTCAAGAAATCTACTCAATACATTGATGAGAGAACCTCTATGATATTGAATATTCTTAGAATCTAAGCATTTACACAAGAGATCATCAGAGTGATCTAATGAGGTCGCAACAACTAAATCTGAAAAGCTATTCAATGCTCTAGTTGCTGCCAAAATAGCCATAGGTAAATCGTTTACTGGTAATAAGGCCTTTCCTGGCAATCTTTGTGAGCTAGTTCTAGCTTGCATGATAGTTAAAAACATAGTCAACATATTATCATTCAGAATTACATTTTAAAATGTCGTCAAATGTATAAATATCAAGCTAATGAAAAATAAAAAACATTTATGGGAAGATTAAATCAAGCAATGATTATTTAGAATATTCATATAATAGATCTTTTTCATTTTGAGAGCTTAAAATAAAATTACAGCTTTCAAATAAACGAATGCTCGGTATATTTTGTTTTTTTATTCTAGCGATTATAGGATTGTCATATTTAGATAAAAAGAATTTTATTGAAAGTGTTAATAATTCTTTTGATAAGCCCTTGCCTCTATTTTTTGGATTTAGATTAATGGAAACCTCAGCAATTTTAGATGAAGTGCTAAGATCAAATCTACAGATTCCAATTTTACTAAACTCATCAAATCCTATTAAAAGCAATCTATCCTTAGAGGCCAAAGAGGAAGTAAACCAATCTAAATTTTCATCTTTAGAAATTTCTTTTGTTTGAAATGACATATTTCTTGTTATGGCATCATTACGCCAATACCAAATGTCCTCAGAATCGTCTTGAATTGCTTGTCTAATTTTCATTAATAGATATTAATACTTCGCGGTATTTTTTAGTAGTAATTTTTAATTAGATTCTATGTAATTGGAAATTTCAATAAAGATCGTTATTTAGCTCATCTAAAATGTTTTTATGCCTAAGAAACTCTCAATAGAATCTCAAAAATCTTGGGTAGAAAATATGATTGGTTGAGTTATAGTATTATGAAGCAATAGTTGAAATGAGTTATGATACTGCCGTATCTAGATTAAAATAAAAAAATTTTAAAGAGGATTATAGTAATGGGCCCTGATATAAACATACTGATTCCCTACTCACGTCAATATGTAGGTGAAACATACAAAATACATGAAGAAAATATATTTAATATTATAGAGCATCAACTAATACTCAAGCTTGTAACGCGCTTGAGCGAGGGCTTAAATGTAGCAAAAATCATCATACTAAGTGATGATTTAGATCATATAAAACGCGTGCAATCAAAAAAAATTTTTGTTCAGCCTCGTCCGGTCTCTAGCGAGAATATTTCTGACAGATCCGGATTAGAGGCTTTAGGCAGAACTGCATTTCCTGATCAAGATTTTTTAGTTGTAAATGCTCTATTTCCTCTCATCAGTTTAAATACTGTAATGCAAATTCACTCCATAATGTTATCAAAGAATGCAAATGTATTTTTAGGATCTTCGGGTAAATGCAGACAAGTTGAGCAAGGCCTTATAAATCCAAAATATGAGGAAGTCATATGGGATTTTGGAGCTGTCACAGGCTTTTGTTCCAATGAATCAATAAATACATGGGAGACCTATTCAGAATATGCAACAACTGAGGTAATGAATGTAAGAAAAACAGAAGATATTTATCAGATTGTATCAACTCTTAGCCTGGGGTTGAGTTGATGCATGTAGACATAGGTGTTGCTGAATATAATATAGAGATTGGTCCTAGCCTTATAGGCCCTCTTATTAGAGAACTTGAAGAAGATCCAGATAATAATTTAATTGTTATTGATAAAGCTGTTGCTAGTCATTTAAAAAAAATCTACGACAATATTAATGGGCTGAATGTTATTGAGCTGACTGCTGGAAAAGAAAGTAAAACTTTTTACGCTCTAACAAATATCTTCTCCACTATGGAAAAATTAAATATTCCAAGAAGCGGAAAAATTATTGCAATTGGAGGCGGTGTGATTGGAGATGTTGCTGGACTAGCTGCTAGCCTATGGTATAGGGGATGTGATCTTGTTCATGTGCCAACAACTCTAATTGCCTCTGTAGATAGTTGCCTTGGTGGTAAAACAGCCATTAATTTCAATACAACAATTAATGCAATTGGCAATTATCATCACCCAAGCAAAATAATTATCGATACTGATTTGATAAAGAATCTACCTGATAGGGAGCTTAAATCAGGTCTTGGTGAAGTAATTAAGTATAGCGTTCTTGGAAATTCTGAAATTACAAAGATGCTCAATAGTTTAAAATATGATGAAATCATTAAATTAAACAATCTTAAAAAATTGATCGAGCTGTGTCTAAAGCAAAAAGCTGAATTTGTTACTGGTGATATTCGAGAACAAAATAAAAGACTTTTACTAAATTTAGGTCATACAATTGGTCATGCCTTAGAAGTAAATTCTATAGTAGATGGAAATGAACAACTTCGTCATGGAGAAGGGGTGGCGCTAGGAATTATTGCCATTTCAAAAGTTGCAGTCGAAGCGGGTTATTTAGATACGCAAGATTTAGAAAAAATTTCAGCGCTGGTGAATAAATTTGGCTTGCCAACGCTTGTTTCACCGGAGTTATTTGCATGTAACCGGGATCTGCTTATAGAAAAATGTGTTGTCTCTGCATTTAAAGATAAAAAAAGAACTACATCAGGACTTCGTTTAATTTTACCAACTTCTTCTAGTGGTGAGTGTAAAATTTTTCCTACTGACTCAAAGGACCTTCTTCAAAAAGGAATTGAATTTGTAATCGAGAATTCTCAATGAAAGTCCTGCTAACTGGTGTAGGAAAAGGGTTTGGTCGCTCATACCTAGAATATATATCATTACAAAATAAATACGAAATATTAGGATTAACAAGAAATCTAAATGATTTTAATGACCAAGAAGTAGATCAATTGAATAAAAAAAATGTTGTCCTTCAATCAATTGATTTGTCATGCTCTGAATCTGTTCATGCATTTATAAAACAAAATATTGATTTTTTAAACTCTGTAGATATTTTAATAAATAATGCTGGCCAAAGATTTAGATATTCAGTCGATCAATTGGAGTATCAAAAGTTAGAATCATTATTTAGGGTTAATGTTATTACACCAATGATCCTTTCAAGCGCAGTTTTAAAAGGTATGAAAAAAAGAAAATCTGGACGAATTATAAATATTTCATCGATATTAGGTTCTTCTGGGTTGGCTCATTTGTCTGGTTATTCAGCAACAAAAGGTGCTATTGATAGCATGACTCGATCAATGGCTGTGGAATATGCTGAATTTAATATTACTATCAATGCAATAGCCCCAGGTTTTTGCGAAACATCATACGCTGATTCATTCAAAAAAAATTATGAATTAAATCAAGAAATAATAGAAAGAATCCCAATGAAAAGATGGGGTAAGGCAAATGAGATAAATGGAATCCTAGATTTCTTAATTTCATCAAATGCGTCCTACATCACTGGTCAAGTATTAAATGTTGACGGGGGATGGACTTCTTGAGAAAAACTTTAATAGTAATACCAGCAAGGTTGAGCTCAACAAGACTTGAAGAAAAGCTTTTAAAAATTATTCATGGCAGAGAAATTATTGTATGGGTAGCGCAGCGAATAGCTACCCTTGGTATTGATTACGTAATAGCCATAGATGATATGAAAATAGCTAAAGTACTTCAAAGCTATGAACTGCCATATGTATTGACTTCAAATGATCATATTTCTGGAACTTCAAGAGTCTCTGAGGTGGCTGAATTAATGCCTGAATTTGATTTTTATTGCTCAGTTCAAGGTGATGAACCTCTAATTGATCCTGCTGAAGTTTTAAATTTTGTTAATAGGGGTGAGGAGATTTCTGCAGACTATATAAATGCTGTTTGTAACTTTTCTCAGTTAGAAAATCCAGCCGATGAATCAAATGTTAAAGCTATTATTTCGAGCTCTGGGCGGTTGATATATGCTAGCAGGGCAAAAATTCCATTTACAAAAAATACTAACAACTTCGAATACATGCAAATATGTGGTTTATATTTCTTTTCTAGAAAGTTTATTTTGGAATATAAAAATTTACCAACTTCTAAACTTGAGGATGTGGAAAAGATTGAACAATTAAGGTGTCTAGAGCAAGATATTCCCATAGATACCTATAAAATTAATGGCGAAATGTTGTCTGTAGATACAGAGGAAGATTTCAAAAAAATTGAAGCATTAGAAAAGGAACGTTTTACACTTTCAATTTTATAAATTTACTTTTCTATTGATAAGAATCAATAGATTAAGTGTATTCGATAGTCAGAACCAAAAAAAGCAATCACCCTATTCAGGCTGCTGACTAAAAACCTAACTGAATTATTAGCTGATTTCGCTTTATTTAATTGCATCTTAAACTCAGAAAAATCTGCATTCAATTCATTAGGTAGCAGCTGTAAAGTTCTTTCTATTAAATCAAATCTTCTATGAACAATTAAGATAGTAAAATAAGATGAAATTTTATTGATTTCAAGTTTATTAAAATTTATGTCTTCTGGACCTCTAAGAAATAATGCATCTCCCCAAATACATTGTCCAAGGCCATCAAGATCCTCTCTTTCCCACCTACATAAATTTAAGAAATCAATAAACTCAAAGCCTTTTTTAGACAGGAGTTCGCAAAGATCGCCAAATAGTGGTTGTGATTTGTACATATCGATAAATTCAACCTCTAGCTCCAAGCCTAGAGTTCTTTCTAGAGTCGCATCAGCACCCTTTAGAACATTCAACTCTCCTCCTTGAATATCAATCTTTATAAAGTCCACCTCATCTTCTAAAATCTCATCCATAGGCACAGAAGAAAGCTTTATTTTTTTAGTGAGCTCAAAACGCTGAAAATCAGGAAATTTTTTAAGAACTTTATCATTTGGCTCATATGTAGATGATTTTTCAGGGACACGAGTTAAATTAAATTCTATATCCCCTCTTTTATCACTGATTGCATGAGGGAGGATGCTATATGATAAGAAATTATTTGATTTGTTTTGTATATTGCTAATTGAGCGCTCATCTGGCTCAAAACCAATATAGTTTAATTTTCTCGAAAAAGGTTTCCAACGAGGCTGGATCTCACCTGCTGCGCCAATATCAACAAAAGTAAGCTGGCCATTATTTGGTAAAGAGTTTAGAACTCTAAAAGTACGATTATCAAAATACATCAAAGATTTTGATTTTATTTTTCTAAATAATTTTTGAAACATAAATTAAATTTGCGGATCCTTTTGGTTGGAATAAATGTGAAAATAAAATTTTTTATTAAACGTGGAAGGCTCATTATTGCTGAGCATCATCTTCTCCCTTTTTTGATGCAGTATGTCTTAACTTCCAATCATTATCTACTTTTTTCCATATGTGAGGAGATCTATGTTCTTCAATTGCATCCCAAAATTGCTCTGCAGATATATTCATATATTTACAAAATTCTTCAAAATATTTTTCAGGAAATTCAGTATCGTATTTTTGCACTAAATATTCGGCTTCTTCTCTAGTAATTTTACCATTTCTTACTTCTTGAGCAGCATCATACGAGCACCTGCCTAGACCAAACTTTATCAGTGTAGTGTAGTAATGAAATGGGTCAATTTTATCGTCAATACTGCTATATTTTGAATAAGTGCCCTCTGTTCTTTCAGGGTTAGATTGAAAACCTGTATTCTCAACAGCATAGTAATAACATTCTTGAGGATCCCATTTTAAGTAATATCCTAAATAATGAACCTCAATACCAGCATCTAAAATATCCTGTTTTTTTGGAGCTATATATGGAACAAAATCATCTTTTGAATAATTTCCAGATTCAATATATTCCTTCATCTTCACTCCTCCAAACAACATATTCTCTTCATCCCCTTCGGAAGAAAAGAATTCCATATTCATGATAGGATTTGAATTTTCTTCAATTGCATTTCCATATTCTGCTTGATTTTCGCCATACATAACCAGCTTCACACCAAATTTTTTTGCCATAGCTGGGCCAATAATTCTTTGACCAATAATAAATGGTTGAAAAGGATGTAGTAAATTTAAAAATGCATTTCTAGTCATCTCTTTGTGCAGAATGCCATTTGGAGTATACAGAATATTGTCATGACCGCCTGTATGCATCCACTCTTGGAAATTCTTAAAACCTATATCAGTATAAAGATGAGGAGCCCAAGTTACTGTTAGTGGATTCATGCCATATTTGTACTTAAGAATATGAGATGTAAAGGCGCTATCCTTTCCTCCACTACCTGGAACTATAACGTCATAGCTGCCGTCTGTGCTCTTAAATTTTGCTAATAAATCTATTAATCTCTTCTCTCTTTCGCGCCAATCAATTTCCTTTTCTTTTTCTTCATGGTAGATGCAAGCTGAGCAAACATCATTATCATCAAAATTAATAACTTTTTTTAACTCGCCCTTTTTATTTTTAAACTCAACAGATGAACTCGGTCTTTGATTTGAAATTACACATTTTTTACAAAATTTAACTTTCTCAGGAAGGCCATATTTGGTTTTTTGATCTTCATTTATCATAATAATTATGCTAACTCCATAAAGTTTTTTATGACTGAAAGTCCCGCTACTCCACTTTTTTCAGGATGATATTGGCATCCAAAAATATTATTTTTCTTAACTGTGGAACAATATTGGAAATCATTATAACTTGAGAATGAGAGAACATAGTCTAAATTATGGGGATTTACATAATAAGTATGAACATGATACATATCTGAGTTGATATCAATGTCATTCAATAATGTATTAACCCAGGATGAATTGCTATTTGGATATATAGGTGTCCATGCTATATGAGGAAGCTTAAAGTTTTCTTGAAATGGTAATTTCTCTACGTTTCCTTCTATAAAACCAAGCCCTTTGGAATCTCCAAATTCACTACTACGATCAAAAAGCATTTGCATTCCAAGACAAATACCCAAAAGAGGTTTGTTGGTTTGTATATAATCATCAAGAATAAGATCTAAATCTTTTTCTTTTAATTTTTCCATGCCGTGACGAAATGCCCCTACTCCTGGCAATATTATTCCATCACAATTTAAAATCTCATCTCTTGAGCTAGTTAAGAGAGTATCTGCTCCAAGATTTATTAAAGCATTTGAGATGCTTCGAATATTACCTACTCCGTAGTCAATAATTCCTATTTTCTTCATAATCTAATATTTACTCCTGCTTCAAAAATTGACTTTTTAATATCTTTAACAGTTTCAATTTTATAATGAAGAATAGAGGCAACAGCTATTGCATCAACGCCTTTTGAATTGATGCCTTGAACACAATCGTCTGTATTTCCCGCTCCTCCACAAACAATCAATGGAATTGAGGCATGGCTTGCAGCAGCTTGATTTAGTTCATTATCAAAACCGGATTTTGTTCCCTCTTGATCAATAGAGGTAAGCATTATTTCTCCAGCCCCAAGACTCTCGACTTCTTTAATCCACTTCATTACATCCATTTGAGTGGGTTCCCTGCCATTGTCAGTATAAGCAATCCATTTATTCAGTCCTATTTTTTTTGCATCAATGGATGCAACAATTGCTTGAGATCCAAAAACTCTTGAAGCTTCTTGTAAAAATTTTGGTGATTGAATTGCTTTGGTATTTATTGCAACTTTATCTGCACCAGAGTTTAGCGCTTCCTGGATATCTTCAATATTTCTTATACCACCTCCAACAGTTATAGGAGTAAAAATATCATTAGTAGCTTTCTGGATAATTTTGCTTAGACTGTTTCTATCATAATAAGCAGCAACCGCATCCATAAAAACTATTTCATCTATTCCCTCTTTGTAATAATGCTTAGCAAGTATATTTGGATCACCGACCTTTCTTAATCCCTCAAGATGGATTCCTTTGATCGCATGTTCATTTTTTACATCGATACGAGCTATCAATCTCTTTTTGATCATTTTATTTAAATTTCCTGAAATTGCTTCTGTTTGCTTGTTAACCAGAAATTTTTATTTTTTAGGATTTGGATAAATCTTTCATCACTATCTCCTCTACCAAAATCATCTATTGAGCTATTAGTAATTGAGGGCTTGATGGTTGAAGCAACTTCTATTGCTTTAAGTATTTTCTCTTTCTTATAATCACAATGAATGATTAAATTGCTTTGAGATCTATTTTGCTGACGCGTTCCAATATCAACTGATGGGACATTATAAAATGGAGCCTCTCTGATACCTGCGCTTGAATTACCGATCATAAAGTCACTATGAAATAAAAGAGTTAGAAAATATTCAAATCTAAGCGATGGGAAGATTTTAAAAAATTTATTATCTTGAAGCTTCAAATATTCAGAAATTATTGATTCACTGCCAAGGTCATTATTGGGGTAAATTAAGACATAATTTTTTTTGCTATTGATCAAAGCCCTAACAAAATGCTTAATATTCTTAAGAGTATCCTTTTCTTCAGTTGTTACAGGATGAAACATTGCTATTGAGAAGTTATTATATGGAATATCATAATATTCCTTGACAAAATCAAGCTTTGGAATCCTTAAAGGATCCATTAAATCAAGATCTGGAGAGCCAATTACATGAATTGACTCAGGGAGTTCGCCAAGCTGAACAAGCCTATTTTCTGCATCATTATTCGAAACGAAATGGATATGAGACATCTTTGTAACAGCATGTCTAATCAATTCATCAATTGTTCCAGATATTTCTCCGCCCTCTACATGTGAAACTAGAATATTATTGAGGCTGCCTGCAATAGCTCCTGCTAGGGCCTCGACCCTATCTCCATGGACAACAATTAAATCTGGCTGTAAATCACATATATAATTTGAAAAGCCCTTTATGGTATTTGAAAGAATAATATCCATTCTTGAGGATGAGGTATAGTTTTTATATTTAAAGGTATTTTTATAACCTTCCTTTCTGATTTCATCAAATGTATAGCCAAATTTTTTATCAAGGTGCATTCCAGTAACAAAAATATGCACATCTAAGTTTTTGGATTTATTACAAATATTAATTAGGGATTTTAATTTTCCAAAGTCAGCCCTTGTACCAGTAAGGAAAACAATTTTTTTTTTATTACTCAAAATCTGCCCATTTTAAATGAGAATCATTCGGTATATCCTGAATTGCTTTTTTGCCCAATAATTCTTTATAGAATTCTGCTTTAATTTCACCAGTTCCAGGTCTTTTAACCCAAATATTTTCCTTTGAAAGAGTATCTCCTTTTTTGATATCTTTAATACTTACAGTAGTTGCAAACGCAAAATCAATTGTAGCCTTCTCCTCAGCAACAGCACCCTTGATGCCCCCACGCTCATCAAACAAAATCTGGACACCTTGCAAAAGCTCTTGAGCAGCTTGCGTGTCCATTGAGCATACAATATCTGGGCCAACTCGACTCATTGTATCTGTAAAATGCCTTTCTAAAATTGAAGCTCCCAAAGCTACAGCTCCAAAACATGCGTGATTAGTTATTGTATGATCAGACAAACCTATAAGAGCATTAGGAAAATTAGTCTGAAGCTCAACCATAGCACCCAAGCGCACCAAGTTATTTGGAGTAGGATATATATTAGTGGTATGTAAAAGAGCAAAAGGTATGTTTTTGGACTCTAGAATATCAACTGCTTTTGAAATACTCTCTATACTATTCATGCCAGTGCTTAAAATAATAGGCTTTTGAAAATCAGCAATATGCTCAATTAAGGGGTAATTATTGCACTCACCAGATCCAATTTTATATGCTGGTACATCCATCTTAGCCAATCTATCAGCGGCAGCTCTTGAAAAAGGAGTGCTAATAAAAATTTTACCTTTATCTTCAATATACTGCTTTAAATCGATCTCATCTTGTTCATTCAAAGCACATTCACTCATAATTTGGAAAATAGATTTTTCTGAATTGCCAGGAATAACATTTTGAGCAGCAGAGCTCATCTCATCATCAATTACATGTGTCTGATGCTTGATTATTTCAATACCAGCATCAACTGCTGCATCGACAATAGCAAAGGCATCCTGAAGAGATCCATTATGATTGATACCCATCTCCGCTATAACCAATGGAAGCTCATTGTTCCCCACTAAGCGGTTCCCTATGTAAAATTCTTTCATCGTACTATTTTACTATGTTCTAATATGAAGTGACATTAAAAAATTAATGGCAAGCCAATTAACAGGATTTATAAGTATTGAAATATAAAGTGTTTTTTAAAAAAATATTAAGTTTTGTTTCTTTGAATAATATCAAAAGCAAGGACTATTCGATCTTCTGAAGATTCAAATGGAATTGTATAGTGATGCAACGATGATGGAAAAAGACATAAACTTCCAGTAACCACATCAATGCTTTTAATATAACTTTCCTTACCAAATCTATTTTTTGCATCATCTAATCCCACAACAAGATTGCCACTATGAGGTTTTGATTTCGGGGGCACATTTATATATATGCTTCCACTGATCCAACCTCTTTCGTGCATGTGTGGATCTAATTTGCCTCCACTTTTCATGCTTACAAGCCAACCATTAAGGTCATACTTATTAGGCCAACTAGTTATAAAACCATCTGTGCTATCTTGAAACTCAGCGCGATAGCTATCAAGTTCCTGAAAAATAATTTTTTGAATCATATTTGTAGCTTCTATAGATTGAGTAAATATGTTGCCAGCTGTTTGCATTCCATTTGATAAAAGGTCCTGTTTTCTATATTGAACCTTCTTATCTTTCAAGATTTCTTCAACCCCTTTAATGAAAATGCCTTTGAAATCATATTTGTTTAATAAATTTATTTCACGAACATATTGAAGTGGTTTCTCACAAAATGGGTTATTTTGATCGATTCCAAACCTGATATTAGATTGAGAAATCAATGAGCCGATTAAAGCATTGTTATGACCCTGATTCAAAATCTTATTTAACTGGCTTTTAAAATTAGATTTTTGATCTAGCCTATAATAACACCTCAAAAGATATGCATTGCTTATCACAGTACCACTTTCCTTTAGATGACTTGCAGCCTCATCAAATTTTTCAAGGCCTAGTAACATAATTCCTAGGTTTTGATGAGCTTGCGCATAGCTTGGTTTGAAGCCTATCGAATTTTTAAAGCTAACTTCAGCTTCATCCAACATGCCTAACTCCTTAAGTATGTTTCCAAGATTATTATGGGCTTCGGCATAATCATCTTTCAAAGTTATTGCAAATCTATAGCTAGCTTCTGCCTCTCTAAGTCTGCTATATTCTTGAAGAATCATCCCGAGATTGTTATAAGCTGATGGAAGATTATTTTTTAATGAAATTGCTTTTCTTAAGCTGGCTTCAGCCTCCTCTAATCTTCCCAGTTCTTTTAATATGATTCCATGATAGAGGTGGGCTTCTGCAAAATCAGATTTCAAATCTATAACTTGGTTGTAACAAATACTCGCCTCTTCTAATCTGCCAAGAGTATATAAAGTTAATCCTAAGCTAAAGTAGGCTTCAAAATATTCAGCTTTCAAGTTTATCGCTTTTCTAAAACTAGCTTCAGCCTCGTCAAGTCTATTTAGTTCTCTCAATATAGAGCCCAAATTATTGTGAGCTTCTGCAAAATCAGATTTCAGATCTATTGCTTGCCTTAAATGTGTCTCAGCTTCTGTTAACCTACCAAGCTCTTGAAGTATATTGCCTAAATTATTATGTACTGCAGGATCTTGTGGGGATAATTTGACTGCCCTGAAATTTGCAATAAGAGCTTCAGATTTTTTTCCTATTGCTTTAAAAGCCAATCCTAAAATCTTCCATGCAAAAGGGTGATCAGGAAATTCTTGGGTTATAAGAGTGGCTAGCTTTTCTGCCTTATCATATTTTTGTCTTTGATAGAGCTCTAAGAGCTTTGTTAATTTTGCTTGAGTTGGATTTTTCTTAGTGGTCATATTGCAAGCTTTGCTACTCCCACTCAATAGTCGACATGACTAAAACCCCAGTGATTATAAGGGTTTCCGAGGTGGTTTTTACTAGTGTGTAGTAACTGTGTAGTAACTAGAGTAAATCTCCCCACCTTGTTGTTATCGTTTTTTACTGTCATATCAATATTTTACCATTTCCCTCACTACACACTGTGTAGTTCTATATTTACTTACAAGCTGGAAACTTGACAACATCGACTTAATTCTAGATTCTTTTAATCATGTGACTAGGATGAAATTGAAGCATGAAAGTAAATACAAATTCAATTAGAAGAGCTGTTAAAACTATACTATTAGATAAGTTAGATCAACACCTAGCGTTAAAGCGCCAGGGAGAGTTATCAACTATCATTAGTCTTTATAAAGAATTCATTGAGAGCATACCTTTGCGAAAAGAAATGACTGATGATCATACCTTCAAAGGATTATTTATTGATCTAGAAGAGAGATTTTTCAATGATGTGGCAGGAGCAAACTCTTGGGAAAAAGAAAAAGCAAAAAATCTAGGAATAGCTCAAAAAACTGTAAGTGATCTGATGCATGGAACTTCTAAAGAAAAATTCAGGGATGCCATAGATATATTAACACCCTTTATAGATGAAGTTCTGGAAGATCAGGACTTCTTAGTTGATATAAACTTTAAATTTGAAGATGAATCTGAGTTTTATTTTAATTCTAAAGATTTTTTCAGTTTCCTCCTTGCAGTTTCTACTTGGAGTTCAGCTATTAAAGGAAGTGCAGCGAGTTCTTTTGGAAAACAAATTGAAACTCCGATTATGTTAGCTCTATGTAAAATTTACGATGTAGATGAATCAAATTACTATCAAAATGATATAACAGATGAGGGGGATTTCACTAGAGAAACCGATTTCTACTTAATCGATCAGCATGGGAAAGACTTAAAATGTGAAGTTAAAGATACTGGTTATGGTAATCCTGAGGCTGCTGATAGCGCATGGCGTCCAGACATAAAAGTTTATGTAGCTACAATTATTTCTTCTACTATGAAAAGCAATCTTACAAGCAACGGGGT
>JACLAC010008023.1_pt1 | contig 46611 bp, 30 predicted proteins | sample 8027881 | NCBI WGS metagenome assembly JACLAC01 (sample SAMN15725517, study PRJNA655200) | protist metagenome | isolation source: fluorescence activated cell sorting (FACS) single amplified genomes of... | place: Spain: Blaines Bay Microbial Observatory, Mediterranean Sea | collected 2016-01-19 | reverse complement strand
ACAACCAAATTTCTGTTCTGCAGAGAATGAAACTATTGTCGAAATTAATGGACTCTTGAAGGTCAAAGGTAATCGTATTATCAATCAGCATGGCAATCCTATTTCATTAGCTGGAAACAGCTTATTTTGGTCCAATGATGGCTGGGGTGGAGAGCGTTATTACTCGTCTCGAGTTGTTTCGTGGCTCAAAATAGATTGGAATACCTCAATTATTCGAGCAGCTATGGGTGTAGAAGATCCTGGTGGATACTTAAGTAATCGGGCTACCAATCAGGAACGCGTTAAAATTATTGTCGAATCGGCAATTGATTTAGGAATTTACGTGATAATTGATTGGCACTCGCATCATGCCGAAGATTACACCGATGAAGCAATCATATTTTTCCAAGAAATGGCGACAACCTATGGTCATAGCAAAAATGTGATCTACGAAATATACAACGAGCCGTTGGATGTCTCCTGGTCAGAGACTGTTAAGCCTTATGCTTTGAAGGTCATTTCGGCCGTCCGCTCAATTGACCCTGATAATTTGATCATTGTCGGTAGCCCGGAATGGTCGCAGAGGGTGGATCTAGTAGCCGAAGATCCAATTACTAGCTTTGAAAATATTGCCTATTCACTTCATTTTTATACCATTCACCATCAAAAATGGCTTCGAGACCGTGCATCAATAGCTTTGAAAAAGGGGATTGCTTTGTTTGTAACTGAATGGGGGTCAATTGGGTATCAGACAGTGGATGCAGAAACAGATCTATGGATGTCATGGTGTGCGAAGAATATGATTAGCCACTGCAATTGGGCCGTAAACGATAAGACGGAGGAGTGGTCGATTTTAGTGCCCGCAGCAAGTACAAGTGGTCATTGGACGCACGATGAGCTGACAAAGTCCGGACAATTAGCCAAAAATATCATTAAGAATTGGAACAAATAGATTGCCCTTCAATATTAGAAATGAAGAGATAGATACAATTTGGGTTAATGATAAAAAATGGTGGTCAATTTTACTTTGCATCATTAACAGTGAAAAATAACAAATTTAATTCAAAATTCTAATTTTCACTCAAGCTTCCCATTTGTTTCCTTGCAAATTAGCAAATGGAGAAGGTCATTTGCTTAATGTTATTAATCAAATTCATTGAAGTCGAGGTTATGATTACAAAAATAGATTGGGTATTTAGTATTTTCAGTTGATACTCAAGGTGAGAACTCGACAGCCAATTCTCCATGAAAATGAACTAAAAGTAGGCCAAGGTGAAAAATTATTTGGGAAAAAGATCAATCTGAAATGGTTTGGATTACAAGCGGATTGTTTGAGATGGGTGGTCACTTTGATGAAGGAGGTAAAGATGAAGTGCCAGTACATAGGGTCGAACTGAATTCATTCTACATGGACAAGCATGAAGTAAGTAACTATCGATCAGTTTTATCAGTTTGTTGAGTAAAGCGGATATAACCATCCAATCGATTACTGAAATTTAGTTGTTTGTGTGTTCCCATGAACTAACCACCCCAATGGTGGATGTAAATTGGAATAACGATGCGGCTTGTTCAAGATGGGTAGCAAAGTGAATGCTAACCAAAGCTGAATGAGAGTAAGCAACTCGAGGTGGATTGATAGGCAAACGTTAACCATTGGGGGAAATAAAATGCCAATAGGATAAGAGTCTAACTTTGCCGATAAGAATACAAACTCAATTTTGAAGGGACTTCACCCAGAATTCGATTGAGCTGATGTAGAATTGAATGATGGATATGGTACCACTGCCCCAGTAGGATGTTTCAAGCCGAATGTTTTTGGATTACAGGGTATGGCTGTTAATGTACGGGAATGGTGTACGGATTGGCATAGCGAAAACTATTTCACCAACCAAGAACCCAAAAGAGCCAAATCGTGGTTCAAGAAAAATATTCCGCAGCGGATTTTTGTATGATACTGCAACCAAGCTACATGTATCAACTTACTTTATCGAAATTCTCCAATGGACAGGAAAGGTGAGTTAAGCTTTACCTGTGGCCTTTGGTTTAGGTATGTATCAAATGAGGATTGGTAAAGACTAACTTCCTCGAATCCGAGCCAAAGATAAATAGTGCATCCAGTCCATTCTTAGAAGAACTAAGCTCATACATAATTCTTCGTACAATATTGCATTGAGGCAGCTCAGTTAATGGTTGACACCGAAGCCTATGAACACGTCATCTAGGTGTTACCACAAACATGACAACAAAGAAAATACGATTTTATTCTTATTTAGCCCATTTATACCGTAACGTCTCACCTGATTCTGTATTACACAGCAGATAAAACTCATTTCATCTGCTGTTTTTGAAAAAAAATTGAAAAGATAGGTCTCGAAACGTACATTTCTACCATCTTCAATTTCTCCTTGAAGTGTATCTCATAATGTGAAGTGTCTAGCCGACCAATTGCTAGGCACCTCACAATACTTTTCGGCAGTTTCTTAACAATAAACCAATCAAGCGATACTCTTTTTTTGCAACTAGGTCCAAGTTGAAAAGGTATAAAACCAGCGTTGCATATTTTACTCCTTGTCTATGCAACCGGCATAACCTGTTCTTATATCATGCATGCCGAGCTGGGTGGCTGTAGCACTCATCATCTGCCCAGCTTCCACATTTATAAAAGAGTGCTTAGCCCACAACTAGGCACTCTCAATACCAATTAAATCATACCCTCTAGCAGATCTGTTAACCCACTAAAGCAATAACTATTACAATCATAAAACCCAAAGTATATACACCCATTTGATAATCAGCCGGTTACAAGTTTGGGTATCAAATTTTAGTTTGCTGTATATACTCTGCAATTATGGATCTTAGAACAAGGAAATTCATTTCACCGGGATCTGATAATATCTATCGATATCCGCGATACCCTGCGACTTCGAGGCTGAATCTTATCTGACCAGGGAAGCACTGCTTTAATGTTCAATCGTAGAGAGGCACATTATGTGTAATCTGGATAATAGTGAATTTCAACTGTACCAGTAAAGTCGGTACAACTAGTCGCTTTGTAGACTCTGGTCAGTCTGAAATCCAAGACATCATAGATAATCCCACGAATGAAGAAAATCTTTTAGTCATAAATTGAAAACAAGATAAATTCAGCAAATTGGCTCCGAGTCACAAAAAATCTTATTGATCGAACAGAAATCAACAGCGAAGGCTGGGTCAACTATTTTCACGACGCTTCTGAGCCAAAAATAGATGAAGCCATTCAAAGCCGAAAGTTTCAAATACTATTCTCAGAAATCAAAGAAGAAATGTTGAATCGAGCAGAAGAATTAAAATTGAATCTGCTGGCTGAAAAGATAAAGAAATATTCAGCGAAATTACTAGTATCGTTTACACCTGTTTTTCTTCTTTTTAGTGAATAGTTAGCAAATATAAATCCCCATGCCACTAAATAGCTAGCGTAGTTATTAATAATTACTCTTTCGGTGGTTAGTTAACCAGTAAATAAGGGAAATAGATTGAATTTTTAGCAAACAATCAGGGTAGCGGCGAAACTCTGAATTCTCTCAATTAATTTTATCGCTTATACTCGCTACGGTCAGTATTACCACCGTATTTCATTGCATAGACTAACAAGTTCGTCATAAATCGATGAACGTCTGGTGAGCGACGATCTTGCAAACGTGCACGACTATCGACTTCTGACATCTCCATACAACAGAGATAATCTTTCCGGTTAAAAACGACAGCTAATCGGTTCCCAATAAAAATACCTTTTTGAAATTTGAACTGTGTTTGCTTCGGCTTGTAACCACTGTTCCAAAAAACATCCCCGCCCGTGGGTGGCTCAGCCAGTTGGTAGTAAACTTTGTATAGCTTATGATCGTGTGGGATATTAGCTAATTGAAATTCAGGAAGTACCGACTGTAATTCTCTTCGAAAACGGGATGCAAAATTTCCATTGAAGCCACAGTCGTCGAAGAATAAAAGTCCGCCACGGTTGATAAGATATTTTCGCATAGCAATTCTTTCTTTGCGTGAAAACCCCTCGGCTAGGGGACCATCTTTTGCCAGACTCCGATTCAGGACAATGTCTCTGTCGTGTCCAGTCATGAAAATGAATGGAGCATCTAAAATCCGTTCGTCTGTCATGACCAAAGAGCCACCTTCGAAATCAACATCAGCTGTGATTTTGGTGTTATCCTGTAACCATTTAATAAAACTGGGAACTGCGGTTGGATCCTGCCACCAATCTGATAACGAATGTTTGAGGCGAACTAATTTGATATGAGCAGAAAATTCGTTACCACTACCAACAATCTTAGCTCCCAGCTTGTCTTTCGGAATAATCACTAATTCTCTCATGCTAAAGTTAGAAACTTGACCTGAATCTTTAGCCCCAGTTGAATTCAACATTGAAGAAATACCCAGAGATTCAGCACGACCTTGGCTTTGCGCCCTAAACCTGTTAGATAACAAACCAGCTCCATTCAATGGAGTATTACTAGTTGTGTCGGTTGGAGATTGAACCCGGCTTGGGCTTGTTGTTATCGGAATCTGGGTTTGGGTTGTCAGATCTGTAGGTTTTTGATCCACTAGTTTCGGGTTCAGATCAACATTCTGTTGTATGTCGACAGGACGTCGTTGAACAGTTTCAGCTACGCTAGTGGGTGAAGTTACCAGGATTTTGGGTTGATTGGTCATCCGTAGAGAAGGATCTGGTGTTATCCGTCGCTGAATGCGATCGACTACCGGTTTTTTGATCATTCGGCGTGTAGTTGTCTCAGGAATAGAGACAAAATCCACGGAAATTTTATCCTCTTCAATGATATAATTTCGCAAGTTAAAGGCGATATAAATTGCCAATAGCAAATGGATTAAAAGTGAAATGATTACTGACGGTGATGCTCGAAATACTCTGTGTAATAAGGATAGACCAATGGAATCAGAATTAATTATCGTTTCAATTTCTATCGTTTGATTTCCACAGTTTACAGTCATGATGCCAGCTTGGGTTCGAGTGATAGTAATCTCTTCCCCTAAACTTTCCCTTAAGAACATACCAAGTTGTTCTAACGAACAGGTTACTTTCCCCGGCCGAATCACCTGTGTAGAAATTTGATCAGATGAAAATAGTAGGTCTCTACTTCTAGCTGACAGTTGGGCCGTTTGTTCACTAGTAGTTTCGATAGTTATATGTGTTAAACTATTCAAGGCTTTTCGTCTACTAGCCAAGGTCTGTACCGATTTTACTGCTTCTAGAAGATTTTGGTGTTTAATTTTGATTTTCATTTGTTTTGGTTGTCAATTAAGAAATAGTAATAAAAGAAATATTGATATTCGTTTGTTACAAGCTTGGTACAGCATTTTCTTTTGACGTTATCGAATCTAATGAGTTGACGTCAAAAAATTATGTTTGGGGGGTTATGAATTAGTATTGTTGGAAAGATATCTCAGCCAATGCTAAAGACCATGGCGGAATTACTTACGATAGAACTTTATCTAGCCTGTCAACACCAACGGTGATTAGTCAATAGTCAATGTTAATACTGGGTTAATTATTCATATTCGCTACGCAATAGAGATATCTGTGCCCACGTAGATAGACCCGATCATCAACGATTGCTGGAGATGCTGAAAAACTGTCATCCAATTGATTTATGGCTAAGACCTTTTAATTCTATTCCATGCTTGAAAACAGCAACATTCCCGCTTCGGTCCGGCAGGAAAATATATCCACTGGCACCAACAAGAGAAGCATAAACATCACCGATACCTTCCAGTCGCTCTGGCCCATAATGAACAGATCCTATTTGGGCGTATCCAGCATCATCGTACTCCTTATCTTTAATATAAACTAAGTCACAATCAATCATTTTAGAGTATCGATAGGTGCTTTTAGCTAAGATCTTCGTCAGATGCACCAAGCAAAAGTGTATCAGGAAATATAACCCCAAGTATTATGATTTTTACGAATAATTATCAAATTTCGATGGGACCGGTTGAACTGTTAAGAATAATAGGAGGGTTGTATATCTAATTTATTTCATCATTTTTGCTAATTTTTTCTGTGCTGTCTACTCTTGGCTCACGGTCTAAAAGGTGGCGTACGAAAAAATCTCGCTGACGTCGGGTACCATAAGTACTTCCTGCAGCCCCATGTCCTACACCTGGAATAATCAGTAAATCAAAATCCTTATCGGCTTGGATAAGAGCATTGACTACCTGCATTGTACTCGCAGGATCAACGTTTCGGTCTAATTCCCCCACGATCAGTAATAGTTTTCCAGTTAATTTTTTAGCGTGAGTAACATTACTATTATCATCATATTGGGAACCAATTGGCCAACCCATCCAAGCTTCGTTCCACCAAATCTTGTCCATTCGGTTATCGTGACAGCCACAATCAGCAACACCGACATGATAAAAATCACCGTAATGCAACATGCCACTGAGCGTGTTCTGCCCACCGGCAGACCCACCGTAAATCCCAATACGTGTCAGATCAATTTCTGGGTATTCTGATGCAGCCGATCTAATCCAAGCAATTCGGTCCGGAAAACCAGCATCTTTCAAATTTTGCCAACAGTAATTGTGAAAATGTTTAGATCGCCAATTGGTTCCCATACCATCAATTTGTACCACGATAAATCCAAGTTCTGCCATTTCCTGTTGGTGGTAATGAACTTGAAACTTTTTCGGTACAAAAGCATCGTGTGGCCCAGCGTAAATATGTTCAACAACGGGATACCTTTTCTGTTTATCGAAATTAGTTGGTCGCCATAAGAGACCATAAATGTTAGTTTTTCCATCTCTCCCTAAGCTTGAAAAACGCTGAGGAACAGACCATCCCAAATTTCTCAATTTTGTCCAATCAGATTTTTCCAAATCTAAAATCAAATTACCATTTTCTGAACATCTCAATTGATGAATAAAAGGTTGGTCAACACGTGACCAGCTATCCACAAAGAAGCATCGGTTTGGAGACCATTGTACTTGGTGCGTACCATCATCCTTAGTTAACCAGACCAGATTCTCTCCACTTAAATCGATACGGCCATAATGGACATAGTAAGGATCTGAAGTCGTGGGTAGATTTTTGTCTTCAGTGAATGCGTCTCCATTAGCTTGGAACCAGATTTGGCGTGTGTTTTTATCTACATGTTCTACTTTTCTCACTGCCCACTTACCTGTGGTAATCTGGTGTTTGAGCCGGCGATTAGTAACATCGTAGAGATATAAATGATTCCATCCACTACGTTCGCTCATCCAAATCAATTCATTATCATTTAACCAATTTAGATACATTTTTTGAGAATAATCAATAAAGCTTGGGCTCTGTTCATTGAAAACAGTATCTGTCTGTCCAGTGTCTGAATCCACTGCAATTAACCGTAAAACTTGATGGCCACGCTGATTATACAAAAAGTAACAAGTCGTACTATCTTGATGCCAACGAACATGACTCAATGACCAAGGGTTGGGGAATAGTCTTGATTCAATTTGTAACTGTTGCCCTTTTTCTATATTAAAAACACACGGGTGAGGCTTGGCGATTTTGTCTCCAGGTTTAAGGTATTGAAAAGAATGAAGCTTGGGCTGAATCTGGTCGCTGGGAGATGATTCGATCAAATGTACTAAGTGTTCTTGCGCTTGTTGTACCTTGAAAGAAATCAATTTTTGACTGTTTGGTGCCCAATGGATTCGAGTTTGATCATATGCCTCTACTTTATTACCGTCCTGACTCAGTTGTTGTACTTTTCCGTTGTCTTTCCGTATCCATAAATTATGTTCCTTAATAAAGGCTAATTTTGTACCATCTGGTGAAAAAACCCCATTAGATGGGAGATCTTTTTTTGTGATCTTTTCGCTCTGTTTTCTTTCATGCAACCTTTCTTCCTGGATTGTCACTAATGGTTCTTGTAAGCTAGCTTCGTAGACTCCAAACTTTTGACCTATTTCATCCATTATTAGCCAAATATGCCCAGTGTAAGTATGTTGCTGATGAACTTCTCCAATTTCTAAGGTCGAATAAAGTTTTTGATCGCCTTGTCCATCTAACCAAAACAGATGGATTGGTCGATTAGTTTCATTACGAAAAGTAACGGAAATTTCAACCCCTGTTTGATAACTTGGCCGGATTGTTGACCCTAGTTTGATTGGGGTGATATCCACTATATTGGCTATTCTTAAATTGTCAGTTTGGGTGTCTAATTCCCAAGGCTTACCTTGGAAATTAAAACGCCAAATATCTGGCCGATCAGTAAAAACTAAATTGGTAATGGGTAAACGATCCGGTTCAATAGATTGGCCAGTAGCATTCGTTAGCTTGGTTGCAAGTTTCTTATGATTGAAGGCCAATCCTTTGCTTTGTGATTGAATAGATACCTTTACGAACTGATATCGATCGCTTGCTAGCTGTTTCAAATACCAAAAATGTCGATTGTCGGCTGACCAGTTGGGCGTAATTTCTAGCTGAAAAATTTGGTTTCTGAGTTGTTCTTTTAGGTTGTTAGCTCTCTTATAATCACTTGAAGAGCCTTGAGCCCAAAGCTGTGTTGTCGTTGACAATAGGGCAAACAAGGTTATACTAAGCATAGAATTTCCCCACAAACTATCTGGTGAATACATTGAAGAATCAGACAGAAAACTAACACCTATTCTAACATGAATACTGATATTACCAGCTACTTTTGCGCAGATTGTGACCAAAATTTTCCTATTACAATAACTCGATACTGTTGCGACTGTGGCCAACCATTATTACTTACCACAAGTCAAACCCCGCTAATACCAGAACAAATAGCCCAGCGTGCACCAACCTTATGGCGTTACTGGGAGGCATTACCTCTCTCTGATCCAACTCGTATCATTTCACTAGGTGAAGGTATGACGCCTCTTATCGAAGATCAACTAGATTCCTGCCAACATTGGTTCAAACTAGATTATATTTTTCCAACAGGGTCCTATAAAGACCGAGGGGCTTCAGTACTACTCTCAAAAGCCTACGAACTTGGAATCGACCGAATTATTGAAGATTCTTCTGGCAATGCGGGTGCAGCTATTGCTGCATATAGTGCGAGAGCCAATATCGATTGTATTATTTATTGTCCTGAGAAGACATCGGCTGGAAAACTAACTCAAATTTTGTCTTACGGGGCAAAGCTTGAATTGATTCCTGGTAATAGAAACCAAACCACCCAAGCAGTTTTATCGGCTACCAATAGTATTTTTTACGCTTCGCATAATTGGAACCCTTTCTTCTTGTCGGGTGTACAAACGATGGCTTTTGAAATTGTTGAACAATTGGATTGGTCAGCACCTGATGCTGTGATTTGTCCCGTTGGGTTTGGAGGCATTTACCTTAGCCTTTATTTGGGTTTTCAGAAATTATACCTACAAGGTTTAATCAAAAAGTTACCTCGTTTATTGGGTGTCCAATCGGAATCCTGCTGCCCCATTTTTCGATCGTTAGCTAACAACCAGCGTGAAATTACGCCTATGCCGGTTGAGGCTGAAACTTTAGCTGAAGGAATTATTGCTGAACAGCCGATTAGAAGTCGTATGATTAAAGATGTTATTTTGAAAACTGAAGGTGCTTTCACTACTGTTACTGAGGACGAAATTAGATCAGGTTTGGATGTTTTAGCCAAAAAGGGAATTTTCGTTGAACCTACGTCGGCAGTTGTAGTCAGTGGATTGGAACATTTTTCTAATCGCGGAATCGTGCAAACCAATGATTTGGTCATATCTATTCTAACGGGTTCCGGTTTAAAATCTACCGAAACGCTAAAAAAACTTGTTGGATGTTAGCTTAGCGTTCCAGAATAAGAAATTGTAAGTTTTTCAGTAACTTCTTTCTTAAAAGTCATATAGGTTTAGATCTTTAAATTGGTCAAGAAACACGGAAGTCAGTGGTCCAGAACCTGAATTCGATGGAATTGATTTAGCTGTGCATTATAATCTTGTTGTCGATTTTGTTTTGTATCAATTATCTAGACTTATCAACATGTTATAATACGGTATATGATTAGCGTTAAAGATTTGACCAAAACCTATGGTACTTTTAAAGCCTTGAAGGGGCTGAGTTTTGAGATTGATAAGGGGGAAGTCGTTGGTTTTCTAGGACCGAATGGTGCGGGCAAAACGACTACAATGCGAGTCCTAAGCTGCTATATGCCTGCTGATTCCGGTACAGTAGAGGTTGCCGGTTATGATGTCTTTCACTCTTCTTTGGAAGTTAAAAAAAGGGTAGGTTACCTACCAGAAATTGTCCCCTTGTATCCAGAAATGACCGTAAGTGGCTATCTTAATTACGTCGCCCAAATAAAGGATATTCCCTATCATCAAAGGTCAGAACGTCTGGATTTTGTCCTAGAAGCGTGTGGACTCAAAGATCGAAGAAGGCAAATCACCGGACAGTTATCCAAAGGCTACCGCCAACGGGTCGGTTTGGCTCAATCTCTGATTCATGATCCTGAAGTGATTATTTTAGATGAACCAACCTCTGGTCTTGACCCTCGTCAGATTATTGAAATCAGAGAACTGATTCGTGAGCTTGGTCAGAACCGAACAGTGATCCTTAGTACACATATTCTGGCCGAAGCTAGTATGACTTGTCAACGAATGTTGGTAATTCATGAGGGAAAGATTGTAGGAGACATCGAGCTTGTGGACCAGAAGCCATTACTACGTTCACATGATATTGAGGGCTTCGCCACAAACGAACGGTATATTCGATTAGTTGTCCAAGGGAAACTAGAAATTATACAAAATACTTTGGATGAGCTAACCGTGTCTTACACACTTTCCAATCAAGAAAGCGATATCTATACCTTCCAAGTAGTTCCAAGAGTTAATGCGGATAGAAATGGAGATTTGAGGCCACAAGTGGCCAAAGCACTAATTCATCAAGGCTGCCAATTACTGGAAATTGCAGTAGTAGAATCTACACTAGAAGAAATTTTCCTCCAGCTAACCACTGGCTGACAATCCATATGAAAATTAGCTTAGTAACCGATGGAAGATCGACTTCATACTGTGTAGACGATTTTCTGATTGGCAAAATACGATCGATCGCGGATCATCAATTAACTGTCCAGTAATCTCATAACCCCTATGAGCAGCGAGACAATGCATCACTAGTATCTGCCGATCTCCGAGTAGCTCGTGATTGAGTTGATATGGTTGAAAAGCTTCGATGCGTCTTTTTTTTTCTTCAACGAAATTAGGATCTTTGAAGAACTCCATATCGACCCAAGTATCTGTGTAAACAATATCACTATCTTCCACTGCCTGCTTTATATCATCAGTAGTAAAGTAGGTGCCAGCCGACTGAGCTTGCTGATATAATTCCATATCTTCTATCAACGGGTTACTTTCGGGCGCTACAACCGTCACATACATACCAACCAACATTCCCGCACGAATCAGGGAGTTAGACACGTTGTTTGGCATTCCTACATAGGTCAGCTTAACACCTTCCAATCTTCCCAATTTTTCTTTAATAGTCATCAGGTCTCCAAGTGCTTGGGTTGGATGATACCTGTTGCAACAGCCGTTAATAATCGGGGCGGTTGAATTTTTTTCAGCTACAATGATATCTTCGTAAGATAGCAAACGCGCTAAAATTAGCTCAGTGTAAGAAGATAAGCTACGAATCTCATCTCGCAGGTCAGCTAGGGCAAAGTTGGTTGTTCGCCAGTCAAGATATACACTGTGCCCCCCCATTTGAGCAATGGCTATCTCACCTGCACAACGAGTACGGGTGGATGTCTTTTGAAACAATAGGGCAACCGTTTTTCCATCCAAAGATTCGGTAAATCGACGTGGTTTAGCCTTGATCTTGATAGCCAGATCGACTATTTCTAACACCTCGTTAGCAGACCAATCCTTTAATGAAACTAGGCTTTTTCCGGAGAAATAGGACACGAAACTGAGGGCTCCATTAGTTTAAATCCATCGTCCGCTCGGCGAGAAAACGCTAATTATACAGGCCTTTTATACGGCTGTCAACCGAAATAGCTTACCTGAGCATTTGAATACGAAATGGAACTACTCATGACGGGAGTCAGGTTGATTGCGGCTAATTGATATGGTAACATTCAAGATTGATTTCCAACTGATTATGACTTACATTCAAGATTGATTTCCAACTGATTATGACTTACAAAAAAATCCGATTAACAAAAACTGTTAGTTGTGCAGGCTGAGCGTCAAAGTTAGATCCGGGCGATCTACAAACTGTCTTATCTCAAGTAAAACCAGTAGTGGATGAAAATCTCCTCGTTGGTAGAGAGACCAATGATGATGCAGGAGTTTATCGTATCAATGAAGAATTAGCCATTATTAATACTACTGACTACTTTACGCCGATTGTTGATGATCCTTATTCTTTTGGTGCTATTGCTGCAACTAACGCTCTCAGTGATGTTTATAGTATGGGTGGTACACCAAAAACTGCGCTTAATATTGTTTGTTGGAATAATGACGAGCTAGAACTTTCAGTTTTAGCCGAAATACTGAACGGAGGTGCAGATAAAGTTAAGCAAGCAAATGCTGTTGTCGCGGGTGGCCACACAGTCACAGGGCCTGAAATCTTGTATGGTTTGGCTCTAACTGGAACGGTTCACCCCGAACGTGTGATTCAAAACTGTACCGCTCAGCCAGGAGATCTACTGATTTTGACCAAAAAGATCGGTATTGGTATTTTGACTACCGGACTCAAGTTTGATTGTGTTGACGAGCATATTCTACCAATCGCCATTGAATCAATGACAAGACTCAATAAGAATGCCTCTGAAATCATGTTGGAACACCGAGTGACTTCTTGCACCGATATTACAGGCTACGGATTGCTCGGCCATGCAGAGGAAATGGCAACAGGTAGTGGCGTAGTAATCGATATTTTTTCTCAAGAGGTTCCATATTTTGATCTTGTGCCTGAATTGGTCGGCCAAGGGATTTCAACTAGAGCGGGTTCGGCTAATCAAGAATTTCTAAAAGATAAAGTCTCCTTTGCAAAGAATATAGATGTGACTCTGAAACAAATTTTATTAGAAGCAGAAACATCAGGTGGATTATTGTTCTCTCTCCCAGAAGATGAAGTTGATGTCGCACTTGATAAGCTCAAGCAGGCAGATTGTCCTGAGGCTGCAGTCGTCGGGCAGGTTAAGGAATTTTCAAGTAATGGTACTAGCAATGTTATTAATGTTTTATAGGTCTTAGTTTTTTGATACTAATGGCAACTCGAAGTATTGTCGGTGAGCAAAATAAATCAGAATCAAAAAGTAGCTATTGTGACTGGAGGAGCCTCAGGTATTGGACGAGCTACAGCCTTGCGGTTTGCGAAGATGGGACGGGGTAACAGTATTGGATGTTCAGTAGTAGTAGCTGATCGGAATTCAGTTGATGGACAACATACCGTGGATCTGATTCGTGAACAGGATGGCGACGGCTGTTTTTTCTGTGTTGATGTCTCGGAGGCTGAAGAGGTCGAAGCTTTAGTTAAATCGACTATAGAAACCTTCGGCCGGTTAGACTATGCACATAACAATGCAGGTATTAGTGGGGAAAAAAGATCGACCATTGATTGTAGTGAAGAAAATTGGGATCGAGTTATCAACGTTAACTTGAAAGGTGTCTGGCTAGGTATGAAATACCAGATTCCAGCCATGATTAAATCAGGAGGAGGAGCCATTGTAAATACTTCTTCCATTCTAGGGTTTCAGGGAGCACCTAGTATACCTGCGTATGGCGCTAGTAAACACGGTGTGATCGGTTTAACCAAGACAGCCGCGCTAGAATTTGCCCAGCATAACATACGTGTTAATACTATCTGTCCAGGAGCTATCCGGACGCCCATGATCTCTCCTCTAACTGATGATAGTGAAAAAGGTGAAAGGCAGTTTACGCGTGGACATCCGTTCCAGCGTATGGGAACACCATCAGAAATCGCTGAAGCTGTCATTTGGTTATGCTCTGACTCAGCTTCTTTTGTAACCGGTCAAGTATTAACAGCAGATGGTGGTTATACTCTTCGATAATCGGGTAATGATTTGAAACTTGCATTTATTGGGGATGTAGTTGGTAAACCAGGTCGAAGAGCTGTTCGAGAATTAGTTCCCCAATTACTAAAACAAGTTGGTCAACTGGATGCAATAGTAATCAATGGTGAAAACTCGGCTGGATTTCGGGGTATTACCCATCGAATTTTCCAAGAGCTAATACGAGCTGGTGCTGACGTAGTCACCACGGGCAACCATGTGTGGGCTCAGCAAGACATATTTGGATTTATTGATGACGATGAACGTATAACTCGTCCAGCCAATTATCCGGGCAAGGTCCCAGGTCGTGGCTTTTCCGTAGTTACAATGAAAGATGGTGGCCGCTTAGCTGTTATTAACTTAGCAGGTCAGTTGTTCATGGCGGCTTTTAATAACCCATTTCAAGTACTAGACCTAATTTTGCCAAATTTGGAAGCAGAAACTGATTTTATTTTAGTAGATTTCCATGCAGAAGCGACTTCAGAAAAAATTGCGATGGGTTGGTATGCGGATGGTCGAGTCAGTGCGGTCGTTGGTACACACACACATGTCCAAACAGCTGATGAACGGATATTACCCAAAGGTACAGCCTATATTACTGACGTTGGCATGACAGGCCCCCACGACTCAGTTCTTGGTATTCAAAGTGATCTTGTTCTAAAAAATTTCACTACTATGTTACCTTCTAGGTTCCAAGTTGCAAGCAGTAATATCAAGATGTGCGGAGTAATAATACAAATTGACGAGCAAACCGGAAAGTCAACATCGATCAACCGGTTTCAATTATCTTTACCTTAAACTGGTATTAATACTAGTTATACAGGTTGGAGTTTCACCCATTAAATGAAATATTTACATCAAATTGATAGCTCCAGCGATCTAAAAAATCTGGGTATACCAGAACTGCAACTATTAGCTGATGACATACGTGAATATCTGATTTCTGTGTTGTCCCAAACCCCGGGACATTTTGCTCCTAACTTTGCTACAGTTGAGTTAGCCATAGCTTTGCACAATGTTTTTGATACTCCAACTGACAAAATCATTTGGGACATTGGCCACCAAGCTTATCCGCATAAACTACTAACTGGGCGTCGTGACCAATTTCCATCTATCCGCCAGCAAGGTGGAATTAGTGGCTTTTTACATAGGGATGAAAGTGAATATGATGTTTTTGGAGCCGGGCATTCTAGTACTTCATTAGCTGCTGCCTTAGGTATCGCTTCAGCCAGAGATTTACAGAAAGAAAATTTCAAGGTGGTCTCGGTTATTGGCGATGGGGGCTTAACCGGTGGTATGGCTTTTGAAGCTATGAACACCGCAGGTGATTATGGAAAAGACTTAATAGCCGTATTAAATGACAACCAGATGTCAATTTCTGCAACTGTTGGAGCTTTTTCCAAATATTTCAGCCGCCTTACAGCTAGTCCAACTTATAACGTCCTCCGCACCAAATTTAAGGAGTTTCTATCTCACGTACCCACCGATGCACGTCAAGTTGTTAAACGCCTAGAAGTTGCCACAAAACCCGGTATGTTATTCGAGGAGTTTGGTTTTCGCTATTTTGGCCCAATAGACGGTCATGATATTGAGCTATTATTAGAAATATTCACCCGTGTAAAGGATTTGCCGGAACCTATTCTAGTTCACGTACTAACTAAAAAGGGAAAGGGTTATCAGATCGCAGAGAATGATCCTATCGGTTTTTATGCTGTCTCTGGGAAGTTTGATCCAAAGACAGGTCAAGCTTTAAGCGTAGGATCAAAAACCGCCAAGAAGTACACGGATGTTTTTAGTGAAACCTTAGTCAATTTTGCTCGAGATGATCAGCGTTTGGTTGCAATTACGGCAGCTATGCCAACGGGTACTGGGTTAGACAAATTTCAAACCTTGTTTCCTGATCGTTTTTTTGATGTAGGACTAGCTGAACAATGTGCAGTTACTTTTGCTGCTGGTTTGGCAACAGAAAAATTGAAACCAGTAGTCGCAATTTATTCGACGTTTTTGCAACGATCATACGACCAAATTCTGCACGATGTTTGTATTCAAAATTTGCCTGTCATTTTCGCTTTGGATCGGGCAGGATTAGTTGGGGCTGATGGTCCAACACACCACGGAGTATTTGATTTATCCTACCTGCGCCACATGCCTAACATCGTTATGATGGCTCCTAAAGACGAAAATGAACTACAAGAAATGATTGCAACTGCAGTTGATTATCAGGAAGGACCAATCGCATTACGCTACCCACGTGGTGAAGGAGTTGGTGTTCCATTAGCAAATAAACCTAAACCTCTACCTATTGGTAAGGCTGAGATTCTTAAAACAGGTGAAGACTTATTAATTCTAGCAGTGGGTAACCGAGTCTATCCTGCTTTGGAAGCAGCGAATGTCTTGGAAGGCATGGGGGTCAAGACTACGGTAGTTAATGCTCGGTTTGTTAAACCGCTTGACGTAAGCCTGATCGTACCTTTGGCTAAAAAAATTGGTAAAGTAATTACAGTCGAAGACAATACTTTAGTGGGTGGTTTTGGGAGTGCAGTTGTCGAACTATTGTCTGACCACTATATTTTAGCACATATTAAACGGCTAGGCATTCCTGATAAATTTATAGAACATGGTGATGTCGAGGCTTTGTATAGTCAATGTGGTTGTGACGAACAAGGTATAGTTAAGGCTGGCCAAGCGCTTTGTAAGCCAAACCCCAAGTTATAGAATCCAGTTAGAAGGGAAGTAAAATGAAATATTCTCAGATTGCAGCTCAACTTTATACTTTACGGGATTTTACTAAAACACCCGTCGATATTGCTTCTACTATGAAGAAGGTTAAGCAAATCGGTTACGATGCGGTCCAATGCTCCGCCTTAGGACCAATTGAACCGGTAGAACTTAAAAAAATTGTTGATGGGGAAGGACTTACCATTTGCGCAACTCATACTAGTTACCAGATTATGCGGGATAATCCACAGCTAGTAATCGATAATCATCAGTTGTGGGAATGCAAACATGCGGCCATTGGTGGATTACCCAATGAGTATCGTACAGGAGAAGACACTTACACAAACTTCGCACAAGAGGCTTCTCAAGTAGCTAAGCGGTTAGCTGACGGTGGGCTAATCTTCTCGTATCACAACCACAGTTTTGAATTGGAGCGGTTTGGTAGCCGAACTGCACTCCAAATCCTCTATGATGAAAGCGATCCACAACTATTTAACAGCGAAATTGACACCTATTGGATCCAGCATGGTGGAGGTGACTCTGCAGACTGGATCCGGCGCCTACAGGACCGAGCTAAAGTAGTTCATTTTAAGGATATGGCAGTTATTGACGGTAAGCCCGTGATGGCTGAAGTCGGACAAGGAAATCTCAACTGGCCATCAATTATCGAATCTTGTATTTACGCTGGTACTGAATGGTACATTGTTGAACAAGATATTTGTCAAAGAGACCCATTCGATAGCCTCAAAATTAGCTTAGAAAACTTGAGGAGCATGATAGAATAATACTTAATCAGAAAGCTTGACCCAGCTCTAGATACGTTCTAGCCTTAGGTGTCGACGACAAATCCGCGAATGGGTATGCATAGTCAAATCGGATTGGTCCAATTGGAGTGTCGATTCGTAAACCTATGCCGATCGAAGCCTTCAGCTCTATATTTCCTTTTTGTAAAGACGATCTGGCTTCTGATATCTCATCCCAAACGTTGCCGGCATCCAAAAAAAGTGTTCCACTTACTAACTGATAGATCGGAAATCTCAGTTCTGAATTCAAAACCAGGAAAAAGTCTCCCCGCTGCGTCTTTTCGGGACCTAAGGATCTCTCGGCATAGCCTCGAACAGTTGTAGACCCTCCGGCATAGAAGCGCTCAAATGAGATGATTGGATTCTGGCGATTAGAACGTAATCCCTCTGCGTACCCAGAACGAATAGAACTAGCAAGGACCAATCCGTAAATTTTCCGAAAGTATCGATGGTCTGTTGTGAATTTAACAAAACTAGCTTTCCCACCAATAAAGCCACCTGCGTACTCAATGGCTATCTCGTTTAGCCAACCGTTTTGGGGGTCGAGAAATCGGTCTCGGTTATCTCTCCGAAACGAAACTCCTAAGCTACTGACGGTTGTAGTACTAAGAACCTTATTTTTTATCAATTTTTTTCTACTATATTGTAGTTCTTGGTATTTATATTGTAGAGCTAAATTACTATTAGGATTGATTCTTTTTGCTAAATTTGTTGTAAATCCTCTTGCTCGCACATCTTCTCGTTCCTCCAAATTGTCTTCGAATAGACGGAAAGTGCCAATCGTTTGACCGATCAGCCAAGGTTCAATGACTGTGGCTTCATACAAATTCCCACGAGAACTAATACGAATTTTCATCCCAGCCCGTAAATTACGACCATAAAGATTATAGTCAACTAGCTCAACAGTGGTTCGTAAACGATCCAGTGGATTATAACCACCACTCAGACTAATTCCTTTGGTCTTTTTTTCACTGACTGTTAGTATCACGTCCAAAACTGTCTTTTTTTGTCTTAGATCTGGTAAGTCTATTACTACATTATTGAATAGTCCTAACATGAATAAGCGCTGCTTAATTTTATCTAAATTTTTTCGGCTAAGTATTTCACCCTCTCTTAAACCTAAATTTTCAAATTCTCTGATTAATACATGTTTTTTCGTTTGATGGTTACCTACAATCGATAAGGTCCCCATTTCCACAGTTTGTCCTTCTTCCAACTGATAATGTAAAATACCGTTGTCATATTTAGGTTCGCTCGTGGCATAAATATAACCAATTTCATCATACTTGGATTGAATTAGCATTTGGTCTTGCATAACCAAATCAACATTGTATGCCATATCAGGCTTAACTTTTAGCCATTGCCTAATTTTTCGGTCTTTAAATACCGTATTGCCATCGAAATCAATCGACCTCACTACTTGTTTTCTCATTTCTCGGCAAATAAAAGTTAAACGAAGCTTTTTTTCGTCATCCAGTACTTTATCATTCTCGACAGTAACCTGGTTAAATCCATTTTGTCGATAAAATCGTTCAATGGCTCGACGATCTTGTTCAAAGATCATCGGGTTGAAAAGTCCACCTGGAGTCCGTCCTGGCAAAATTACGGCAACTAAACGCTTGATTTGTGATCTCGTTCGTGGGCGAGTTGTGATTTGATCGAGTAACTGACTATGTGCGAATACTTGATTGCCAACAAAAGTGATAGACTCAATTAGTTTCGGTGGCTCAGTTTCAATTTTAAATTTGATTTTTGTAATATCTCGGTGGCTACTAACTATAGGTGGAACTTTCTCAACTTGGAAGGTAACTATGGGGTCCAAGTAGCCACGTTGCTGGTAAAATTGACGGATCCATCTAGCATTTCCTCTCAGAGTAAATCGAGAGTAGTTATCCTGCTGGTCGAACTTAATGGTCTTTATTACCTCTTTCCAGAGCTTTTCTACTGTTTTATCGTTTGATACACCTGAAAAGATAACTTTTGATCCCTCTTGAATCTGAATGATTAGGCTGATCTGATTATTTTTCTTTGCATAGTTTTCAATGGCTTTGATTTGAATTGTTAAATAACCCGCTTGACGGTAGTAACGTTTAAGCGTTTCTATATCCTGATATAAGATTGACCGATTATAAGTACTGCTAATCTTAGTATTAATTTGCTTGAATAATTTTCTTCGTGTGAAATGATAGTTGCCTGAAAATACAATTTGCTCAATCTTAGTAACTTCACCTGCATTGATATGAAACTTAATATCGATGTTTAATTGTCCTTCTTCCTTAATTCTGCTATAAATTCGGGGCTCAAAAAAACCATGTTCTTGGTGTAATATCTTAAGGCGTTTTTCATCTTCTGTAATTAAATGACTTGTATAACTCACCCCAGGCTTAGCTTTCAGAATAGACTGACATAACTCTTTACTTAATTGTTTGTCTTTTCGTCCACTTGGACCAAAAATTAGTTCTACTTGACCACATCGTTTTCGGCTTGTCATCTGAAATGCCAAAGTGGATCCTTCAGTTCCTCGATTGCGAAATACTACAACTGTAATCTCTTCGTATTCCCCTTGTCGGTATATAGATTCAATACTGCGACGAACTTGATACCTTTGTAAAGGTAGATTGGTCTCGATTTCGGTACGATTTTTTAGCCTTTCTAGGGCGATTTCATCGTCAATGACTTCCCCATTTAAATAATACTCAATACTTTTAATGACAGGCATGTGAGGAGAATTGATAGAAGAGATATCTGCTGCAAATTCAGCTAGCACTGATAAGTTGAATGAATATAGAAAAAAATAAAGAATTAGGAAATGACAGATTTGCCTGATTTGGTTAGCTATCTGAGATAGTAACATCAATTTTTCATTAAAACCGTTTTTCGATTTTTAGATCGACACCAAATTTCCCTTGGTCCCGCTCACCTTTGATGGCAAAATTTTTTCCTAACTCGTACTCAATCTCAATACGAGGTTCGGAGTGCAGTTGAAATGTCGAAGAATAAGTCAAGGCTAATCGATTTGAGATTTCCTTGGTAAGAAGGAAGCGGGATGATTCAAATTCGTTTGGATTGAGATCGAAGCGTGTTTGCCTAAAACCCATTAGTTGAGCAAGCCGTCCACCAAAGTAGCGCTGGCTCTGCTGTAGGACAAAGCTCGATACCATCGGTGAAAGTTGATCTTGTGTCCTACTTAGTGTATCAGTACTACCGAAAGCTGCTGTTTGTAAGGTTGAAGGATCAATCATACCCAGTGTAAGAATGGAAAGAATCTGTTTCTGCTCGAGTCGATATTCTTCGCCGACTTCTTTTTCTAAAACTTCTGCTGATAGGACTGGGTTATGTTTTTCATTCAGGTACCCATTCAGGTTCGCTCGGATAACTAGGTCTCGTTTACGAATTTGACCGTCAACTGTAATCAAATCGACATTTCGAATCGGTTGAGTCGTTTCGCTTAAAATCGTGTATTTTGGATTAAAAACAAATTGGCTACTATTATTCTCGATGTAGGATCCGGGCAAAATTTTGAACGGCTGATCAACGGCAAACAAGGAAAATTCACCTTGTAAGAGGTCAACACGACCATTGAGAATTGGTTGCCAAACAGGACCTGTCAGTTGACCATTAATAGCGGTCTCGATTTCAATATCACCGAATTCTGATATAAGTTTGACATTTTCGGGCGCGGAAATCTCGAGGTTTAATTTTAAGTGTTGCCAGAAGGGAAACTCTGAGATAAATTGACGTAATGCTAAATCACTAGAAGTATCAGACCAGATCGAGACTAAATCCTCCCAGCGTTGAGCATATTGGCCTTCGCTGAAATTTAAATTACCTTTTAAATTTCCAGTCAACGGTTTCCAAGTAAATGGGGATTGGCTGCTGGACGCAGTTTGTCCCTCCAGTATTAAATCAGCCTGATTTAAGCGAGTAAAATACAAGTTCGGTTCTTCAAATATACACCCTTCGGCAAGTTGAAATTCTAAGTGTAAGTCGGTGATAATTTGGTCTACTACTGATGACCACTGAGATTCGACCCAGCCTCCCAATTTGTAAGTGCCGTCATTGATTTGTCCTTGAAACTGACGAATAGAAATTCCTTGATCAGTAAATGCTAAATCAATATCTGTTTCTTTGATATTAACGCGTTGATCCGGTAGACTGACTTGTACTTTTTGAAATTTTGCCATTCCTTTCAATTTAGGGTTAGATACATATCCTCCAAGTGTGAGATTCAAATAACCTATACCGTTTGCATAACCGAATTGTGGAAACAATGATGGTAAGATCCCTAAGTCCTTAGTTTGTAAGTCAAACCTCCCATTGATTGGTCGCTGACCGTTTAGTTCACTTTCACCTATTTCCAAATCAAAAAGTAGCTGATTTTTGTCTATCTTAATTCGAATCGGTTGATCGGGTCTACCAACAAATAGACGTTTTTCATCAAAAATTACTTCGCCACCGAAGATATCTACTTCAGATTGGTTGATTCGAATCGGTGTTTTCGTCTGATTATAGGTGACTTTAAAATATGGATTTGTTAGTGTACCTCCTAAGTGGAAATCAGTATTCAACCGACCATTAATCGATAAACTTGAGGGTATTTTTTCGTCCAAATCAAGTAGCTGAACTAATGTTTGCAAATTAATATTAGAAACGAGAATATTGAGGTCAAATTGGTCCGATATATGCCAATTCCCCGAACCTGTAATTGTTAATTCATCTGAATCTATTTCATCTTCCATCGTCAGGAGGTGATTTTCACTGACTAAGGTAAATGGATCTATAGTCAACTGTCGTTGTTTTAAATCGAATCTTAAGGGGCGAGTATTAACAAGATTTTTAGTCCAACGACCGTGGTTGGTGCCATCGTTGTGTGTTGGCTTATCATTTTCTCTTGCGGCACCTAGATTTTCTATTTGACGAATTTGTAACTCAAGTTTTTTAATTGTCAAATCAACAATTGGGCCTTTTACTTGAACATCTATTTTTTTTTCTATTAAAGGCATAATACAGCTAAATCTTCCTGTCAATTGGCCCGAGACCAACTCAGGAAATCGGTCATTTACTACGTTATTTGAGCGATTAACGTAATTGTGCCAAGCTGAAGATAGAATGATGATATCTGAAACCTCAGCTTCTTTAAATTGAAAGTCTTCCACTATCAAATTCTTGAACTGTAATCTATCGAGTTCAATTTTTGTTCTTGCTTCATAATAGCTATCAAGGAGACTAAATTTAAAGCTCGACGATAATAAACCTACTGGGCTTGCACTAACTGAAGCCTTAATTTTGGAAAAAGGCAAACCGAGCAAATTCATATTTCCATCTGTCAATTCAAAGTTCCCGTGCAGGTGGGGAGTTACAGGTGTACCTCCTAAATGAAGATTAACTTTCATTTGTCCTGACATATCGCTGGGCCAAATTGAGTTAACCAAATCAAGACTTTTTAACTTGGTTATCTCTTTCGCAAATTGAGAAATTTCTCCTACGTCTGTAAATTCACCACTAAGTACAAAATCCATCGGTTGATTTGGAACTGCCCACCGTTCTTCTCCATGCCTAGGTGAAAAAGATACTTTTGCGGGGAAATAGCCTGAAAGTTTTAGGGCTTCATCATCAGATTTACCATCCTCAAACTTCATCTCAGCTTTGAACAAATCATCTTGATAAGCCAATTGACCACTTAACTTTGCGGAGGCAAAATCTACTTCCCAAACCGACTCAATATGGGGTTTCTCTAACGACTGTGTCATGACCATTTTGCCACTCAATAGATGTTCTCTTTTCCGTTGCTTGTCAAAATTTAGTTCTAAGTTGGATATCAAAGGAGATATTAAACTATATGCGGCCGATAAAGGGATTTGGTTGAACTCCACCACTAGTGACTTAGGCTTGGCAGGACTACCGGTTATTTGTTTTAGAGCTAGTTGGCCGTAGGCCCGTAGTACTGTTTCATTGTTGTTAACAGCTTGGGTCGATAAGGAAAAATTGTCAATCTCTAAGAAATTATTACGGTAAAAAAGATGAATTGGTTGTTGGACGTAAAAAGGTGTATACCCTAAGTTTAATGATAGCGTGGAACATGAGATGAACGCAGAATTCAGAACTAGACCTTCACCTTCAAATTGGCTAGTAAAATTTATAAGCCCATTGGCTGATTTATCGGAAGCCTTTGCTAAATATTGCTCAAGGTACGGCCTTAGTTCTACTTCAACTCCATTCAGATTTAATTTCCATTTCTCTAGTTGGGCCGTTTTTTTCGAATAATTAGTAATTAAACGAATCTTACCGTTAGCTTCATACAATTCACTAACTTTCGAACCGTTGGCTTTCCACTCGGCATTTGCTAGATGAATATCAATATTACTGACCGCATTCAGACTAGTATTAGGAAGTTTCAGCGAAGGTAATTTACTACTAATCTTTAGGTGAGCTGTTAGATTATCGATTGGTATTGGTAATACACTAGATTCAAAATTTACTTGGTGAAGACCAACTGAGCCTATAAAATTGGGATAATCCAAACTCCCACTGACTTCTGCTGAAACGTCTACCAGACCAGTTAAGTGATGGTCTGATACCCAGAATGATGATAAGTTTAGGCTAGCCAAATCAAAATCATTACACTGCAAAGATATTTTGTTTTGACTTTTAGGGAATTCAGTTGCTTCAGAAGCAAACATAATTTCTGGTAAAGATTGATTAAGCGAAAATTGTCCCCACAAATTGACTAAGTTCTTGTTGATGAAAAGATCTGTTTGGCTTAATGTCACTCTTTCATCGTCAACTTTCAAAAAGCCAAGACTATCATCTAATTGAAGGTTAAGCGCCCTATTTCTTCCGACTCTTCTCTGTATTGAGAGAGAAAGTTTCGGGGCTACCCATTCAACAGTTAAATCATCCAAAGAATTATTGGCCAATAGACGATACCTTATCTCGCCTGCTGCTACTGATGGAAGATCAAAGAATTTGGTAAAGTAAGATGCCGACATCTGACCATTGGCAAATTCATGGAGTAATATATCTGTACTTACCTGATCTGTTACTTTAGGTCGTATCTGCTTGTTTTTGACTAAAAAAGTCGTTTCAGTTTCTTTGCTTCCTTGCAAAAAGAGTCGTTCGATGTTCCACCCTTTGTCATCTTGATTTTGTAGCGGACCATACTGAATTCGCACCGCGCCTTGATTTGTCAATTGTTTTAACAATTTCGCTTCCTCAAGATCTGTGCTATTTAGTACATCAGAAAAAAAATTAGGAATTAACGATAACGTACTGAGTTCCATATCCAGCTCAACTGTAGATAAATTTTCGAGTTGACCATTTAACATCATTTCGCCTTCAGCCATTCCTTGAAAATACCGGCCAATATATGGATTAATAATTTGCAGAATGGGACTAATGGCCATTTGTTTACCGCGCAGTAATAGTTGGTAAGGTGTACCAACTGCCGCTTGTATTGTTCCCAATAGGCGACAGCTTTTATCAAACCCAATTCCTTCTAAATCAAGCCGATTATCAGAATAAACTCCAGTAATTGTTGCATCCGGTAGTTCAATTTTATTATTAACTAGATGATAATGTACGCTTTTTAAGTCAGCTTGCAGGTTAAGGTGTGGATAACTAGCATTTCCCTCGCCCACCGCGGTGACCATCAACTGGCAATCGAGTGGGAATTCAGGCATCTTCTTTGCGTAAGCTACTTGTTGAAGACTGATCGGATCAGTTTTGAAACTGAGTTTATAGTTTAGCTGCGGGTCAATTTCAAACTCCATTACCCCTCTTTGCTCTCGAGCAAATAGTTCAAAATTTTCTATTTCAACCAAATAGCCATTAATTGTCATTGGAAGAGTTAGTGGATCGAATTCTAGCCCCCCAAGCTTTTGTATCCGAGATTTTGAAATTACCACGCCCATCTAAGGATGCCAGATTACCGTTCAGGTAAAGATGCCCTTTAGCTAGACCTTCTACTGGATAATCTGCACCAACTAATCGAATATAGTCTTCAATATAAAAGGCGTCAGTCTTAAGAATAAGATTTACAGGTACATTCCCAGATGTTTTAGCAGTCCCAATAATTGTTAAAACACTTTGGTTCTTGACGAGTCTAAGTGGTTGGATAGTGACAATACCAGACTCGTAATTAAAGTCAGTTGTTAAAATACCTATTGGCACTTTAAATAATTGAGCTTTCGGTACTTGTAACCTTCCGTTTATTTTTTGACCGATGATCTTTCCGTTTAATTTTCCAGTTCCACTTAGGTCAGGTATATCAAGAATTTGAGATAATTTCCCCATCTGAATTTTTTGAATTAAAAGATCAAGTTCTCTTTCCTCGGTCAGTCCCGCTGTACCAGCCATTATAATATTGGCTGCATCCAAATTTGCTCTAGCTTGCAGTTGATCTTCTCGGATAGTCCAGTTGAGTTCCGATGTACTGATCGGAATTTTGTTTAGTTGAGCATCGGTGTAAGTGAGTTGACCATCAATTTTACATTCATCCAAATCCAGGCTATTACCGCTAAATTTCACCTTGGTATTCACCTGTCCTGTAGCAATCACTATACGAGTTAGATCATAAATCGCAGGAAAAAAAACCTCAGCTTTTGCTTTCAGTAATTCTATTTCTCCTTTATAGCTTATATCTGACTCGGGATACGCTTTTTTTATTTCTGCGTGTCCATTTAGCATCCCTCCAGCCATTTTGCCCGAAATTTCACGTAACAGTAGTTGTTTTTCCGAAAAACGGGCGTAAGTAGTAAACTCTTCTACTATTAATTCATTAAGCTTGGCGAACGGTAAGTGAATCCCCAATTGTCCGGTAATACCTTTTACTGAACCATGTGTCTCCAAGCGAACTTCGGCCACACCCTCTATTTGATTTGAATGTTTCGGGAAAAAATGGATCAGATCCTGAAAATCTAGATCAACATCTATTTTTGCTTGGAAGGTAGTAGCTGTTTTATCGAAACTAGACTTTGGAACATTAGCTTGTCCAGAAATAGCCATTCTAGAATTACCCAAGACTAATTGCAGTTTTCGAAGTTGGCCTGCAGATTGGCTAAGATCGAATTGGGTTTCAATTTTGTCGATTTTTGCTGCTACGCCATTAATAACAATTTGACCGTCTTGAACAGCTAAATTCCCTTGGTGGTCCCAACGATCCAGTGGACCTTTCACGGATAACCGGATACCAGTCACACCAAATTGAAGATTGCGTTGGGGATCTATGATTTTAATACTGCCATGTTCTACCTTGACATCGGCTACTTTAGAACGACTCGCCAGAGCCGCAGTAACAAAACGTTGTGCCTGCGAGCCATCTGAAGGTTCTATAGTTCGAATTTGAGGTAAAATCATACGACCATCCGGTGCTATGGTCAGGTGTATTTTGGGATCCACAACCTTAAGTTCTTTAATCAAAAAACGACCAAGCAAAAAACCCCACAGATGATACTTTAGTTGAATCTCTTGCGTGGCCAGTAGGTCGCTTTTTTCTTTTACATTGTTTTTGATTACAATGTTTTGAACGCTCAAATCAGTTAGTACGTTACCGGTTACACGACCAATCTCAATTGGATGGTCGAGTCGTCTTTGTAATTGACTTTCTAGAACGAAACGGACTTTTTCTCTCAAAAAACCAGACTTCAAGAACCAGATTCCCGCTATTATCCCCAACAACGGTAGAAACCCAAGCAAGAATAGAATAATTTTACTTGTTTTGAATCTATTATTCGATTTGCTTGCCATGTTGATCTAGAAGGAGCAATTAGTTGCTCCTGTTTCTACAGCTCATCTAACTGAACCGACTGGGCTTGTGCTGCCGAAGCGTATATACCGTCAGTAATTTTTTGTATTATCAGGGCATTCTCGAGGCTCGTTTTTGGCTGTTTTTTCTCCTTAATTGCTCGAGCAAAATCTTCAACTGGTGTTGTATTTGGACTCTCCGATTTTTCATAGATAATGTCCGTTTCTAAGCCGGTTTTTGTTACATAAGTGTGTTCCAGTCGGTAAGGATTGTTTTTCAGCATATTCATTTTCAGAGAGCCACGGCTACCTATAATTTCCCATGATGAACTTATACCTGTTTGTGTTGGCATGTACTCGCCTCGCTCAACACTTATAGTTACCCCATTTTGACAGCGAATCAGGGCTGTATATTGTATCTCTGCATCTGAATCTTCTACCACATAGTTGCTAAATTCTTTGGGAATGGGCCAAGTTTGAGCGAACACAGTTACTGGCTTTAGCTTCCAATTTGTCAGGCCCAGCAAAAAATCAAGATCATAACTGCTCCAGTTGACGAGAATTCCACCACCATTAAGCGATTTTTTAAGCCGCCAATCAGGCGGCAAATCAGATTTAGGTTTTCCTCCGATTGCTCGTAATTCACGAAAAAAAACGGACCGTAACTCACCAAGTTTACCAGTAGAGATAAACTTGGTGGCAAAGTCAGCACCGTTAAATAGACGATAACGACATGAACAACAACCGCTTACCAGATCGCCTTTTATAGCAATTAGTTCTTCAACTTCTTGAGAATTCATTGCTATTGGTTTTTCGATGAGTACATGCTTACCAAAAATCAAGGCTTGTTTGGCAATTTCGGTGCGGAATGCTGTTGGAAAAGCTAACACAACAGCTTCAATTTCTGGGTCAGAAATTAGTTCTACGCCTGTATGATAGACTTTTGGTGGCTGAAACCGCTCAATTGCCTGTACCCGATACGATTCTACTAAATCAGCTACGGCGACAAGCTCTGTTTCAGGTGCGTCAATGATATTTGTGATATGTTGTGTTCCAATTACGCCACATCCGATTACACCGAACTTTACCATTTTTTCAGCCTTACCTTCTGGTTTTTGTTTTTATTCTCTGGTTCCTTCTAGAATCCGAATGGCTAAATCCATTGTTTTTACTCCTTCTTGCAAATTGGCTGCAGGAAGTTCAATCGGCGAATCAGATTGAATCTGATCAACAAAATATCGATTCTGTAGCCAAGTACTGTCTTTTTCTGGCACAGGTAAATCTATAGCTTTTTCGTTTTGACAAATTTTTCCTTCTGATACACCTTGTAAATAGGCTGAAATTCCGTCTCCATGAATTTCATAGCGTTCTAATCTGGAACCAGCCGTGTAATTAGAGATCAAGTGTACAAAGCAATTGTTATCAAAGACAATGGTTGCACCATGAACATCTCGATAATCCGAAGTCGCTCGCTTTACCACACTATGGACTTCTACAACCTCCCCACCAGCTAGAAATCTTACTGTATCAATAGCGTGGATTGGTGATTCTAATAACATAACATCATAAATAGAGTCTGAAAACTTGCCCGTACTGATAAGCTGTTTGACGTTTTTATGAAATTCCCCAACTACCTGAACAATGGGCCCATTTTTGGCGACACGATTTCTAGCTTCGCTAATGAAGCCGTTAAATCTACGATTCCAACCGACCATTGTCTTTGCTTTGGTTTTATTAGCTATTTCTAGTAACTGCTGCGCCTGTTCTAGATTTAATCCTGGCGGTTTCTCCATTAGCGTATGAATCCCACGTTCCAAACACGGTTGAGCTAGTAGATGATTAAGATGTGCTGGTGGGGCTACCCAAACTGCATCAGGACATACTTGATCCAGCATGGTTTCTAAATTATCATACCCAGTGATATTACTATATTCATCAACTATCTTCTGAAGGGACGTATCGACAGGGTCACAAACTGCAACCAATTCAACATCTGGAAATTCTGTTAATATCCGGATATGTCCACGCCCACGACTACCACAACCAATAACTGCAACTTTTAAGCTCATAATTAATCCCATCCAGCATTACGCAAAGTGAAGCCTATCTGGGACAATTATATCATAGACTAAAGGTAAGTTTAGAAATAGAGTAGAAAAGGACGCGAGGAGAAATACTATTATTGGTCAGATGTATTCCGTACACCATATGTTACCAACCAGCTCAACAGCAAAAGCTAGTTGGTATTATTTTCTTGATAATCTTGTCTATTGTTCAGACTCTGTGGAATCTTCCTTTTCTGGTTCTGGAGTAGGTACATCGGTAGTCGATGTTCCATTTTCTCTCCATTGATTAGTTGCTTTTTGCAACCGTTTCAAGTCTTTTGGGTCACGAACATCGATAATATGTGGGGTGATGATAATCACAATTTCCGAATTTTCAACTACTTTTTGTGTTTTTCGGAATAATCGGCCGATAAATGGAATATCCCCTAAAACTGGGACTTTACTTTCTATTTCCTGTTGGGTTTCACGCATCATACCACCGACAACCACTTTTTCTCCGTCCTCAACATCTACATATGCACTAATAGTGTTGGTTTCAGTTATTGGAGCATTGAATTCAGTAAATTCAATGAAGTTACTGGCAGTAATATCGTCAATTTCTAGACCAATGGTTCTTTTACCATCTTCATTTTCTGATGTTCGTGCAATATGAGGAATTATATTAATATTGATACCAACAGGCGGGTCAATAAAACCATAGTTGTAAAGAGGCTGAATCCCTGCATTAAATCCTCCAGTTTCTCCTGCCCCACCTAGGTTAGTAGCATTGACGCTTTGCAGGTAAGGAATCGATTTACCGCTACTCCAGCTAATCTCTTGATTATCTCGTGTCAGCAATGAAGGTCTTGAAAGCGTTTTGACACGATTTTCTCTCATCAAAGTGTGAAGAAGTGCTAAGTATTCGTTAGTAGCCAAGGCATAGTTAAAACCAGAGATTTCACCAGCTAACCCCAATTGTGTATTTAAACTACCGATCAGAGGGTTACTATCGGTTAATTCTTGGCCAAAGATACCTTTTTCAGACGCAGTCAATTCCAGCCCCAATTTCGTATCTTCATCCAAGGTGATCTCCAAAATCTCAATCTGAATTAACACTTGGCCACGAATAAAGTCTAGTTGCTTAATCATGGCTTCAACATCTGGCAGATAACGTTCTAGCGTTTGAACAACTAGAGAGTTAGTTTGTGTGTCAGCTTCTACTTCAACTTTTCCATTAAGCGACGTAACATCCATTTGCATCTGGCTCATGCCCATTCGTTGGGCTTCGATACGTTGCCAACCTCTTTCAATATTCCCCCAACTTCCACCTCCGCTGCCTTCATCCCATACACGCTCTAGTAAATTTTCCATTTCATTTGCATCTGTATACTCGAGTTTGTACAAGCGAGTGACCTCTCTTTGTCCTTCTGGGGTAGGGAGATCTATTTGCTTAATAAATTCTTCAATCAATTCGAAGTTACGAGCAGTCGAGGTCGATATCACAATTGAGTTAAGTGTTGGGTAAGCTTCAGCTACTACATTTCCAGCCAATGAACCTTGGCTCCGGCTTTGTTGGGGTAAAAACCAAAATCTACCACCGCCACCACCGGAACTGCCGGAGTACACACCATCAATCATCGCCTTCAGGTTTTCAGCTGCTGCATATTGCAGCTTGTAAATTCGAGTTCCCCATTCCTGGTCTGGCATGCTTACATCTAGATCTTTAATTAGTTTATCTATCGTGGCAAAGTTTTGCTCAGAAGTTGATACCAACAGCGCGTTGAGACGTAACTCTGGGACTATATGAACATTACCCTGTACCCCGAACCCACCTGATCCTTCTTCCTGCCCCCGACCTCTATCACGGCCTCGATCCCACCAAGGTCGCCAATCGTCATTTCGACCTGCGTCGCCACCTTCAAACAAGGCAGTTAGATCTTGAGATAGTTGTTCCGCATCAGCGAATTTTAAGTAATAAATCTCTAACTCATCCTGTGGGTCGGATTCATCCAATTCATTAATGATTTTTTCTAAAAACAAAAAGTTGCGAGGATCTGAGGACACGACAACTGCATTTAGTCGCTCATCGAAAGCTATACTAACCTCACCAACCAGTCCCTGTCGATTTCCTTCGCCTTCGCTTCTTCTGTCTCGACGGCCACGACGCCACCAATCTCGATCTCTTCGATTTGATCCACCACTGTTTGCTCCTTCCAAAACCTCGGTTAATGTTTCAGTTACGTCCTCCGCAATAGCGAAGTTGAGACGAAAGATGCGTACCTCAGTTTGAAGATTAGGCGTTTTATCTAGTTGTGCAATGAGTCTTTTGACTGATTCGATGTTTTTTGGATGTTCCCTTTAAAACCAAAGAATTAGAATTTTCGTCGGCAATAACCTCGACTGGTCCACCGATCATGTTGGTTGTCGCAGCTCCACCTGCTCGAGTAACATCGTCTTTTTCCAGTTTATCCCAGACTCTTCTAGCCCTTTCTCGGTCGCGCCTGAACATGTTGTTGAAAACATCAGCTAGACTATCGGCTTCAGCATTGATAAGAGGTACAATTTCGATCACCACTGGCTCGATTTCTGACTCGTCAACGCTTTGTAGAATTGAGACAATACGTCGCACATTAGAAGAAACATCAGTAATAACCAAAGAATTACTGAAGTCGTCAGCAAATACGTTAGCTGATTTGTTAATTAATGGTTTGACCATTTTTTCGAGTTGAGTTGCCTGAGCAGTAGTCAGTTCTATTACGTAGGTTTGGATTTCATCAGTATCTGAAACCAGGTCAGGATTAGGCGAAATGCGTTTCACTGGAACCTTCATTTGCACAGCTTTTTCGAAGGTCGTTATCAATAGGGTCTTATCTGTTCTAATCATTGTCAGATTATATTGAGCTAAGACTGTTTTGATTTTTTCCAATGTTTCTTCTAGAGTTACCGACTTCAGGTTGGTAAGAGCAAATTTCTTTTCTCGAATATCTTCTTCTGAAGCAATGATTGTATAATCTGTTTCCTCACCAATGAATCGGATCAATCCTTGCAAATCTCCACTAGCTAAGTCAAAGTCAAATTTGGTTGCAAGACCTGACTCATCTCTTTCAGTAACTTCCATTTCTTGACCGATAATCGTTGTCGACGGAAATATCATCACCAGAGCTAAAAAAGTCCAAACAACCGCTGAAAAGAAACAGTTCAAACTAAATCTTTTGCAAGATTTCGGTTTCTCGAGTGGATTTGAGTAGGGGTTAGATTTCATTGATTTTCCTTGCTATATAACTGTATGTATTGAAAAAATATCCGATAGTATTAAGTGTTTCTGTTATCAACCGACTCCAAGCCCACAGGTTTATCATAGAATGTTAGCAACAAAGGTTAGATCAAAACCCAGTTGATTTTTCTTCTTATCTGCTACGACTATTTTGAAATCCTTGATTTGTAGCCATCGTAAACTGTTTTCGACAGCATAAATGAAGCGGCTAACTTGTTCAATTTGTCCTTGAAACTTCATAGTTACAATGTAATGGTTAGGTTGATGGGTGTCTGATACGCGATCCACACTTTGTCGAACGGACCGACGCCTTTGATAGGTATGATTTACATAATTCGTAAAATCCCTAATCGCTATTTGGTCGGAGTCATCATCCGAACCGTAGTCTTCCAGCAAAATCTCACATTCATCTAATAAAATGCTATTCTTTTTTAGAGGTGAATATCCGTTCACGTCTGCTTGACTCAAGTTAAGCTGATCGGTAATTAGTCCTTCCTTCCGCTTACTGATTCCCCATAAATCATCTTGAATTTCAGCTTTTATGAAATCAATTAAACCAACACGAGCATCTAAAGGAATTGAAGACGGAAGATGGTGAAAGCCATTGTGTACCTTTTTTACGTTATCTTCACCTTGATCAGAATCCATCTCAGTTTCAGCTTCTTCTGAATCCTCACCCTCATTATTTTCATCAACATCCCAAAAGTTCATCATCGAACTGACTGCATTTTCGGCTTCTTCTGCCAATTGATCTTGCTCTGCTTCTAGGCCAGCTAATTCATCGTTTAAGGCATCGAGATACAACTGATCCACGAAAATAGATTTAGCTTCATTAGCAATCTTAGCTGACTTTTTGCCCGGTTGTTTCTTTATATTTAGTTGATAATTGGATTTGACATCAGCACCACTAGCCACACGCGAAATCTGCCGAGCGATAATTGCTTCTGGCTGTTCACCAACAAATATCGGACCTTGGATCTCTTTGAGCTGATCGATACTATCAATGATACCACCTTTTTGTTCACGAAAATCTATCAAAAAACTGGCTTTTGCCCTAAAAGAAGGATGAAGGTTAGCTAAGTCAGAAGCTCGACGTGCCTCATTTAGCTTTTCCAGCAGGTCTAAATCTTTTATCTCACCTGCTAGGGTGTCAGAAATGATCCGACCTTGTAGTCCTGTCTGTTCTCTATTAGTTGGTCCAACTTGAATTGCATTCTTGGCGAGAGACACTAATAATTGGGTTTCTACGAGCTGGTTTTTCTTGACTTTTAGTTCTCGCCCCAGCAGGTCTAGATTTAGGTGGTCTTTGGCTAGCCAACCAGCCGATAAAATTACCAAAGCACCTAAAACTAGTACTAATGCCTTTTCCCGACTACTTAATTCGTTCATTATATTCTTGTCGATCCATGTTTGTTTTTAAGGCATCGTTCTCGGGATCATCTTTGTCATAAACTCTTTCTTTCTTCATAGCTTTGACTTCAGCCTTTTCCTCGTCGCTCATTCTTTCGTATTCCTCTGCTGAAGGCCACCTCATTTCTTCCGCTGACTGATCTTTTCTATTTTCTTCTCGTTTTTCGCCGACTGTTCTCTCCTTGTTTCCTTTTTTCCCTTCAGTAGACTGTTCCTTTCTGGCTTTATTCTCTTTTTGTTCTATCTCGAATGATTTGTCATTTCTGGATTTCTTTGGGTTTGATTCTGATTTAGCTTCCTCACCTTTATTTTCTCGTTCTGCTTCGTCTCGATTTTTTTCTTCAGTTGACGGCCGATTAGTTTGTAACCCCGTACCGAGATACCGGTGCTCTGCTAAAGTTTTGACTGCCCCAACCTTGATCGAGCAAGTTATTTGGACCTGAAATATGTTTTTTCGATCTTTATTTACGCTAATGATTTGCCCCTGCTTTAAATTTTTGAAAATGCCCGACTGGTTCAGTGCAGTAACTAAGTTGCTAATATCTTGATGGGAATTAGCTTCAACATTGAAATTCAGTCGAGCTTTGGTCAAATCATTTAAGTTGGTCAGCTGAAATGTCGTCAATGCAACCTTGGTCCGATCACTGAGACGGAGGCTAAATTCACGAAGTAAATCCAAAGCAGATAATCTAGGTTTCATTAGTTGAGTTACAACTAATTCCTGCTTTAATGTATTTCTAGCTCGATTGTCCTTAGATTTAAGTTTTTGTAACTGTTGATCAACACCATCCACTTCAGATTGCTGATATTGACCATAGGATAGGACACCGATTCCTAACAATGCTGCAATACCAACGCCGACTGCTATTCTAGACAACATTCGGCGTTGTTGATCGACCTTCTGAATTTGTTGCTTTTCGGGTTTAGGCAATAAATCTAGTTCAACCGAGTCGTTCAAAAACGCTAATCCCTGCCCAATTACCACTTCCAATTGGTCGCTAATTTGTAAAAAACCGCTATTGTATTTGACTTGGAGTATGTCTAGCCTAGATGGAATGTCCCAAATATGAGTCGAAATCGAAAGTGAACTGGTTAAATAGCTGGCTAACCCACTTAAACGAGAACCACCACCCGTGAGTAAAATTTTATCAATACTAACTGGAGTGCTAGATGTATCTTGTTGGTAAGCAATAATTGATCGTTGTATTTCAGTCGCTAATCGCTGACACCATTTTCCTATATTGGTTTCAGACAATTCGTCATGATCAGTTGGACATAATAAATTTCGTTTTTGGTTTTCATATGTATCGAAGTTTGGTATAGGAATCGCGTTATCTTCGATGGCTTCGGTTACGGGTGAAACCTCGCTACTTAGGGACAATGTGAGCTGATCCCCTCCCAGTGGAAAGCTTCTAGAAAATATGACTTTTCCATCTTTTATGATTGACAAGTCACTCTGCCCCCGCCCCAATATCAAGAATCATGGTTCCACTACTACTTTGCTCAGACAATCTAGATGTCGCGACCATAGCTGGCATGACTGATTGAGGAGTGACGTTTATTTCTTTTAGTGGCGACAATAAATTCTCTATATCGGCACGTCTGGCAGCAACTAATTCAACTGACAAGGCATTGCCTTTTTCAGTCGGATTATAATAGTCAAAGACCACTTCTTCAGTTGTAAAGGGAAGAATACTCTCAGCTTGAAAGGCAACGATATTATCTAATTTATTCGCATCGTTTAGACCGTCAACTGGCAAGCCATCTATCCAACGGGTTGTGAGTAAACCTCGAGAAATCGATAATACCACAGGTGATTTTTTTGGAATTTCGAGTGAATTGATTGCGACTCGCATACTGTCGGCAGTTACCTGCATTCCTCTACCAAGTAATTCCCTCTCTTCATACTCAACAACCGCACTATGAGAAATAGTAATTTCACCATTGTCGTGCTTCTGTTCTAAATAGGCTGCTTTAACGCTATGAGTACCAATATCTATAGAAACAATGTGTCGTTTTTTTGCCATCTTTTATTTGACCATCATCATTTTTGGACCATTTTTTTTCATTTTGGTTTAGTATTGCCGCCAATAAGTTAATTTGATATTTTCACCTGTCCGGTCGACAATTGACTCACATTTGGATACTATCTTTCCATTACTATCAATACCTGAACCCGTGATCATAAACCCGTGGGATCGGGAAGTAATACGTCCAGCTAAGTCCTTAAAAATATTCATGTTAAGCCCTTCAACTTCGAACAGGTCAGTAATTTTTTGAAAAGGGTTTCCTGCGACGTTTTCCAAACTGGGGTCGGTATCCTCGGGCGCTGTTTCGCGTCTGGTAATAATGGATGAAACCATTTCTTCTGTCATGTTGGGCAACAACATCAGTATTTCTGTGGGAGCAGTATTCAGATTAATCAAACCAGATATGGTGTTTCCTTCGACCACAGTAATGTAATCTACGATTTCTCTGAATTCGTCTTCGGTGATTAGCTTGACATCTTTTAAATCATCAATATTATCAAAATTTCCGTTTTCATCCCGATGATTAATAATACGATCCGCTGTACCCTCCCCAATTCCGTCTAAGTCGGCTAATTTTTCTGTATCAGCTGAATTAATATTGACTTTATCTTCATTGTCATCGTCAGTAGAAAGGCGATCTTCAATTTGACTAAAAATATCGTCGGGTACGGCAGAAGCGTCCAGTAAATCGCCGAGACTATTGAAATTTCGCCCCTCAACTAAGGCCTCAGCTTCATCCTCGTCAAAAACAGATGAATTATTCCCTCCTTGGATTTGGCGTATTTGTTCTACATCTGCCTGGTTGATATTGGTTCGTTCTCTACCGTCAGCTGAGGTGTTTTTATCAGTTGAGTAAACAGTAATATAATTAATCAACCCATTTAACTGGGGTTGATTACTGGAATTCATCTGTGTTGTTCCTAACGCATTACCAAACAAAGTTTGCTCCGTCATACCCTCAACTCTTCCCAAATCTCGAATAGTACGGAATGGCCGAGATGCTTCTATTTTTTGGGCTAAGGTCTGCACCCCTTCTTCCATGTTACTATCTTCTTGGTATCCTGCCGATTGAAGTAATTTATCCAAGGTCTCGGTATCAATGGTGTTGATGTTAATTTTTGATCCTTCATCAGTCAAGTTTGCTGAAAAGTTTAATACTTTCCCAACCTGAATCCCATCTTCGACTTGTCCACTGATAGGTTCGGCCCAAACTTCACCTAATGAATCAAAACTAGTCTGATCAGCACGCAAATAGGCTATAGCTGTCTCAACACCAGATTTGGCAGCATAATAGTACTTGGTACGGTCAGTAAAATTAGCTTGTGCCCTTTGTTCTAACCGAATAGAAAACAAAAACTGAGTAGCTAACACCGATAAGATAGCCGTAACCCACAAAGCCGAAATCAAAGATAAGCCTGATTCCGGATTTTCAGAATTAATGTCTTTTCTTTTTTTTCGATCCATTAGTCAAATTATGATGTTAACCACCTGTTTCTCTAGAAAAGTTGGCACTCATTACTAAATAAACCAGTGTGGATTGAGTGACAGTACCACTGCTGCTCGATACTGCGTTATCGGACAAAGCAGAACTGTCAGAGTTTGTTTGTTCTTGATTGTAGGTTGCGTCTTCTGAAACGGAAACTAAAACCTGTACGGCTAATGGAATCAGTTCTGGGTCTTCCCATGATTCGTACCATTCCTCACCGTCAAAATATTTTAAATCAAATGAAGATACTTGTGTTGCTATAGCAGTCACTACCGCCTCGATTGGGTTTCCTTCCTCGTCGGTGTCTGGTAGTTCACCTGTTTCTAACAAAGGTGTAACGATTACTTCTGGATCTAGCTCAGTGGTAGCAATTCTTAATAAGGAGACTTCGGTTGTTTCTTCTTCTAACCGATTGGCTTGTAACTGACCAGATAGCGATGATGGGTTCCACATTGATTCCAACGGTTCAGGTTCTGGTCCTATCATGTAAATAATGCGCTGAACATCAGTCGTTGTTGAGTTTGACAATTCTTCTGTTTCGCTACCGGTTTCAGTACCACTAATCCTATTCAGTTGTTGAACAATAGGATCAGGAGTAGTTTTGACCAATGTGACGAAACTAATAATATCTTGTTGCATGACCCCACTATCATCGGATTCCGTATCTTGACTAACTAATAACAGGTTAGTATCGCCCTCGACTGCTTGTAGATTCACTAAATCAGTCGTAACTTGATTTAGACTAGCTCGGCATTTCTGCATTAGTGATATTCTTAGCTCAGAGTTATTATAGGTACGAGTAGCCATTTGAAAAGTAGAGTATGTGACACCTGCAAAAATAGACAAAATAGAGATTGAAACTAACAACTCGATTAGAGAAAAACCGTCAGTGTTTTTATTACTGAATTGTCCCCTGTTTGTCAGCTTATCCATTGCTGTTTTCTGGGTTCCCTTGGTTTTGTTGCTGTTGGATTTGTCGATCGGATACCAATACCTGCAAAGACATGGACTTCTCCTTCTGACGATATTGCCAAAAAACCGAAACTGTTATTCGACGCAAACCTTCTAGTTCTTCTGACTCAATATCAGAAACGGTAATAGACCAAGTATACTGGTCGTTTCCATCAAATTCTCCTTCCTCAGTTCGTACCTCGGGGAAGCCTTCTGCTTCAACCTCCCCCATTTTGTATTTGAGTAGATACAGTGCGGTGGTTCTATTTTCAGCTAGTGCCTGCCCTCTGGCTCCTGAAGTAAAAGCATTCAATAGAGGAGGCAAAGACAACCCCAATATAGCGATGGTAACTACGATTTCAACTAGCGTAAATCCACTCTCTTCAGATTTGGCTAACCGACCCGATTTAAGAACTATTTCTTTCCAGTATTTCGGCACTGATCCGTTCCAATTTTATACGAGCAGTAGCATGCTCAATTTGAATTAATATAGTTGGTTTTTGTTCTTCGCTTACGGCACCGACAGTTGAATTTTGGCTTTGAAGGACAATTTCAGCTTGTGAGGCCGTACCGTTCGGTGAAAAATAGATGTAGCCTTGTCCGGTTTGGAGATTGCTAGATTCGATTTGTGTGATATTATGTTTAATATCCAGACTTGAAAATTGAACTGAGTCATCCAACTGTTGTGGTTGGCCAATTAGTATTCCAGCCCGTGTGGCTAACGGCTGACTGGTATTTAAAACCGATTCTGTCTGTAAAGTAGCCACTTGTTGACTCTCTTGGTTAGGCTCCACCAGCGACATGTTTTGGCCCGTATTGGCACTAAACTGTTGATTCAAAGTTTCTACATCGGCTAGCCAGTAACGATTCTGATCCATATCTAAAACCACGAAAAAACCAGATTGCTCGGTAATTGCCATGTTACGAGCAAAGTAGCACAAATCTCGTATTCCCTTGGCCGAGGCTTTTAATCGCCGAGAAGCAGCCACACCTTTAAACGAAGGCATAGCAACTGAAGATAGGACCGCAATGATAGTTAATACAATCATCACTTCTATTAAAGTGAATCCTGTAGCTAACTGCCTATCAGATTTAGCCTTCGTCTTCAACCCAGTTAGTAACATCAGCGTTGTAAGAATCTCCACCTTCTTTCCCATCTTTTCCATAAGAGCTTAGATCATAATCGTATCCATAATGATTGCCGGGAGATAAGTAGATGTAAGGACTTCCCCAAGGATCATCGAAGGTAGCATCGGATACATACGGTCCACTCCAATTCTCGACCGAGTCCGTCGTCCGCCAGAGAGCTTCTAACCCTTCCTCAGTTGAAGGGTAATTACCTACGTCAATTGCATAGTTTTCTAGTGCAGTCGAAAAACTTTTTATCTCCAGCTTGGCCTTAGAGACTTTAGCTTTATCAACATTCCCAATGACTCGAGGTCCTATTACACTTGCTAACAAACCAATGATTACGATCACAATCGTAATTTCAATTAGTGTTACACCCGATTGATCATCATCTTCTTGTACGATGATCTTGTGCCATATTTTTTCTAGCATGCTTAATTTGTTTCTCCTTAAAATTATCGCTTCGTAATAGGAACCGAAGGATTATCCCCCGATCATCGAACTTGCTTCGAATATTGGCAAAATCATTGCTACCGCAATAAAACCAATTACTAACCCCATAACTAAAATCACTAGTGGTCCTAACGAGCCCGTAACACGCTCTAACGTTTTTCTGACTTCGACATCGTAATAATCCGATAGCTTTCCCAGCATCTGCTCTGGTGAACCGGATTCTTCACCAATAGAAATCATGTGTACAACCATATCTGGAAATACACCACTTCCATCCAACTCGTGAGCTAGGGTTGATCCGCCCTCAATTTGCTCGCTAGCTTTGGTTATTGCATCACTGTAAATTCGGTTACCGACAGTGTCCTTAGCCACGTTCAGCGCAGGCACTAGAACTACCCCATTTTCTAAGAGTGTTGCCATTGTTCGAGTGAAACGGACAATAGCAAAATTACTGAATACCTTGCCAAAGATTGGCAATTTCAACTTTAAGCGGTCAAAGAACCGTTCACCATCTGCAGTTTTGGAGAATTGACGGCCCAATAGTATAGAAATTACTCCACCTCCAAGTACCGCCCACCAATAGGAACTGGTAAAATCAGCGATCGAAATGAGTACTTGTGTTGCTCCAGGTAGAGAATTACCACCCATAGTTTCGAACATCGCTGTAAATTTTGGGACGACAAATACCATCAGTACCGCAATAGCAGAAACACTCATAGCCATCAGAATTAGTGGATAAAACAAGGCCGATATAACTTCATTGGTCAAATTGCGTTGTCGCTCGGCAAACTCTGCCAAGCGAGACATAACTTCACCTAGAACGCCACTTGCTTCACCAGCCCGAATCATACTTACATACAAATCTGAGAATTGCTTAGGGTGTTGCGAGAGGGCATCAGCCAATGTAGAGCCATGCTCTACATCATACTTAATTTGCTCGATGATATTCTGTAGTTGTACATTATTAATCTGTGATAGAGTAATATCTAATGAACGAACCAACGGAATATGTGAATTGACCAGAGTCGCCATTTGGTAAGTGAAAAATTCAACTTCTGCAGGCTTAACTTTTTGTACAGTTAACTGTGCTAACTGGGACGTCAATGTACCCGCGGTAATTACTGGATTTGAGGTGTTACTATCAATAGAAGTGGACGGTCTACTCTTCTTGGAGTCGTCAGGGGACGCCTCCGATTGCTCAATCATAGTTGGCCAGTAGCCTCGGACTTTTAACTTGGCAACTAGGTCAGCTCTCGAATCGGCTTCTTCTGTATTTGTAACGCTGGTTCCAGTATTGGTTACAGCTTCATATCGAAATCGTGGCATTGTGTTATGTTATGCGGTAGCTCGACTTTGGGTTGGCATTTTATTAGATACAGAAACTAAGACTTCATCTTCTGGTGTCAGACGGGTGATTTCGTCAACGGTTGTCAAGCCGTCGACAATTTTGCGCCAACCGTCTTGGCGCAAGCTGAACATTCCTTGATCCAAGGCTAAGCGGCGCAGCTGACTACCAGAAGGGTTAGTCAGTGTTAAATCTCGGACTTCTTCACTAATCGGTAACACTTCAAATAATCCGAGTCGACCGCTATACCCTCGATCACGACACTCTTGACAGCCAACAGCTTTCGGTATTCTGAGATCATCCATGTCTAGATATCGTTGACGTTCAACTTGGGAACGAACCATGCGATGAATCTCACGTTCGCTTGGTTTGTAATAATCACAACAGGAAGTACAAACACGCCTGGCCAATCGTTGCGCGATTATACCTTCTATTGTTGAAGCTACCAAATAAGGTTCGACATCCATATTGATCAAACGTGTAATGGCTGATGGTGCGTCATTAGTATGAAGTGTACTAAAAACTAAGTGTCCGGTTAAAGATGCATGAATAGCCATCTCTGCTGTCTCAAGATCTCGAATCTCTCCAACCAGTACGGTGTCGGGGTCTTGTCGTAAAATGGAGCGCAAACCAGCAGCAAAAGTAACACCGATCTCAGGATTAACGGGGATTTGGTTGATACCCTCTAGTTCGTATTCCACTGGATCTTCGACGGTGATGATTTTGACACTTGGTTGGTTGATTTGCTCTAGGCAAGCGTAGAGTGTTGTTGTCTTTCCGTGACCCGTTGGTCCTGTTGCTAAAACAATTCCGTACGGCTTTTGCAAGAATTGTTGAAATAGCTCATGATTGTCTTCCATCAGTCCCAGTTCCTCTAATCCATAGGAAATCGATTGCTTATCAAGAATCCGCAAAACCACACTCTCACCGTGTACTGTGGGAACCGTTGAAACTCGAAGATCAATTTGACGATTCCCCAAACTACGGATTCGTAAAGCGATTTTTCCATCTTGTGGTCTTCTCCGTTCGGCCACATTCATATTGGCCATAATTTTAATCACCGATGTGATGGCCCACTGCAACCGTGCGGGAGGAGCCGGCTGTTCTTCCAAAATACCATCGATTCTGTAACGAATTTTGACTTCGCCTGCAAATGGTTCAATATGAATGTCACTGGCACCAGCACGAACCGCGTCAATAATGGTCTGCTCGACTGCGTGAACGACTGTTGGGTCCTGAGCCAAGTCTTGCTCGCTAATGCCAAAGTCATCGATTGTTTCTCGCTCTATAGTCGATACCGTACCCACTGGTCCTTGAATGCTTTCATTGAGAATTGCACTTGCTGTTTTACCATAAAAAAGAACAATCATATCCTCAATTTCTGAATCTTCAGCTTGAACGGGCTGAATTTCATAACCAGAGATTAACCTCATTTCATCTACCAGTACAACATTCAGTGGGTCAATCATTGCGACCGTCAGAACACCATCTATTAAGCTGATGGGCAAAACTTTATTTTCGTAGGCAAAACTCGCCGGTATTTTTTGAATGACCTCTTCTTCTGGTGTTATACCTTCTAAGGAAATATGTTCCGGATTATTTAGGTGATCGAGATAATCTAACGATTGCAATTGTTTCCTCCATCAAGAGAGTTGGGTCGCATCAACTGAAAAATTGAGCAAAATCCTTTTATTAGACTCACTGAAACTATATTCGTATTGAAGCAAAATCACCTATAAAAGCAATTTCGACCTTTACATGGCTGTTCATTATGGCCAATCAAATCGGCCCGTTTAGACGACATCTAATAGCCTAGGTTTAGCATTCACAAATCGGTTTTCAACGGGTCCAATCCAATTTTACTACCGATCAAAGGCTATCTGCCAGAGCCAAATAGGTTGTTGATGTTTGTCAGGTATGATTTTAGTAGATATAGAATGTTAATTGGTTGAATGTGATATGAACTTTACAGACCGTTGGGAATATGTAAACCTTTCTCATAGTCAATTTCGAAAATTCAGTATATATTTTCAAGCTAATAAATTGATACAAATGGAAAGCCAAACAAGCCGAAGAACAATATATGCTTTATTTTTCATGATTGACGTCTGTCAATGATTCTGTAATTTTTATACAGAAAAGAATTTTGACGTAATAGAATTCTTTTACCAATCAATAAGACGAATAGAAAATTTACAAATATCATGCCTAGAAATATCAAATTGGATACCATCAGATGAACAATCTACCGAATCTTATTTTCATTATGACCGATCACCAAAGGGCAGACAGCATAGAGATGACCCAGCTGGGAACCAACGGGCGACCAATTCCCGTTTGCCCAACCCTGAATCAGTTAGCAGAAGAAGGAATCTATTTCCCTCGCACCTATACCACTTGTCCACTATGTGTCCCCGCGAGAACGGCACTTGCAACTGGTAAGTATCCCACTAGAAACGGTGTTGTATTCAATGACTGGCAGGGAGAAAGAGCCGAGGATCATTTAACTATTCATCAGATTTTATATGAGTCCGGCTACGATGTTGCTCATATTGGGGTTGATCATATTCAGGTTACGCCCTCTTTAAAAGAACGTATTAACTTTGCCAAATGGATCGATAAATTCGACCATCAACGATACCTGAAGGACATTGGTTTAACTCATCCGACAACCAAAAAAAAGTCGACTTTTAAGCGATCAATTCGTGAAAATCATCTAGGAAGATACGTTAAAAAGGCCTATTCAAATACCTTTTGCAGTGTTTGGAACGGTTCTGCAAAACACTTTAAAGATAGTTATTTTTGTCAACAAGCGATCAATTTTCTGAAATCCCAAACTAAAAAGAATCAGCCCTTCGCTTTATTTTTGTATTTATGGGCTCCACACCCACCGTTCTGGGTCCCCGAACCTTATCAAACGTTATTCCCGCCAGAACAAATTGAGCTACCCTGTAATATTAATAAAGTCTCGATGGGTGAACCTAAAAATCGTCGTCATGGCATTGCGGCTCAGTTGGCTGAGGATTTGACGGAAGATGAGTGGCGGCAGGTTTGGTCTGCTCACTTAGGGCTAGTTCGGTTAGCTGACGATGGACTGAGAAAAGTCATACATGCGTTGAAACAAACTGACCAATTTGACCACAGTTTAATAGTCTATACATCGGATCATGGCGATCATTTAGGACAACATCGTATGTATCAAAAAATGGAAATGTATGAGCAGGCTATCTGTGTTCCAACTATTATTCGCTCCCCAGATGGCGTGTCGAAACGATTAGAACAACCGATTTCTCATTTAGACTTAATGCCAACAATTTTAGATTTGCTTGATTGCAATGTACCTGATAATTTAGACGGTAGGTCTCTATTTCCAATCATAGCTAAAGGGCAACAAATGCCAGACCAGTCTGTCTATTGCCAATATTCAGGTAATCCCAAATTAGGTGATATCCGACGTGCTATAATCCGCCGAAGATATAAATATATCTACGACCCAAATGACCGACCCGAACTATATGATCTCCAAAAAGATCCTATGGAAATGATCAATCGAGCTGGTGACACCGATTTTTTCAACATCCGACAGGAATTACACCAAGATCTAAAGTCGTGGTCTCAAAAGCATGGTGATTGGTTACGATTTGATGAAATTAGCTAATAAAACACCGAATTCGATTTTTTGATATCAAACTACGAAGATTACCGAAACAGGCTTCCATGCTTTTGAGAACAGGGGAAATATTAATGAGCCAATGTTCTCTATGAAGTAATCAAGATCTCGTCAAAGTTAAACTTGTGAATAAAAAAGTAATTACTAAAAGGCAAATATATAGAAGTTAGTTAGCAAAAAACTTATTTGCTTTATTTTCCGATGCAGAATTGTGAAAAAATTCGACCCAGAATGTCATCGCTGGTTGTATGACCGACTATATCACCAAGTGAATCTAATGCACCTCGTAGGTCTAAGGCAATGAACTCGGCTGCCATATCGGCTTGAATGCTATCAATAGCTTGGCTCACTGAGGTTTGTGCAATTTGTAAAGCCTCTTGGTGCCGAACGTTGGTAACTAATACTGATTGGCTCAGATCGGTCTCCAGCACAACTGCCAATATTTGCTCTTCTAGTTCTTTGATCCCAATAGAATCTAAAATTGAGGTTTGGATGATGATCGGAGAGGTCTCGGCTTTGCCATCGGAGAATCGACTCGATAATTCGTCCGCTGATGTCTCGATAGGAAGATCAATTTTGTTAAGTACAAACAAGGTCTGTTTTGGCTCAACTATTTTCAATAGATATTGATCATTCTCATCAAGTGGTCTAGAAGCATCGACTACGAGTAATATAAGGTTTGCAGTTTGTAAAATAGCCTTACTTTTTTCTATACCGATTTTTTCTACTAAATCATTGGTCTGACGAATTCCTGCAGTATCTACTAATTGAATTGGTAGGCCTTGCAATTGCCATGTCTCCTCAATTGTGTCTCTAGTAGTACCAGGGATTTCGGTTACGATGGCGCGATCGATAGCTAGTAGCTCGTTAAGTAAACTTGATTTCCCAACGTTGGGTTTGCCCAAAATAGCAATTTTCAGTCCTTCTCTGAGCAAACGCCCATTATTGCTTGTCTGCAAAATTTGCTTGATTGCGTCTGAAATCAGTAATGCCTTGTAGTTAATTGTACTACGATCAAGTAGATCTAATTCTTCATCAGGAAAGTCGACTGTGGCTTCAACTTCAGCTAGCAAGTCAGCAATTTGGTCGTTGAGTTCGTAGATCTCTTCTGATAAACGACCTACCAGTTGATTAGCAGCAGCCTGTCGAGATAATTCAGTTTTAGCGTTAATCAAGTCAGCAACAGCTTCTGCTTGGGCCAAATCGAGTCGACCATTTAGAAAAGCTCGTTTGGTAAATTCCCCCGGTTCAGCTACTTTGGCTCCGTAACGAATCGTTAATTCTACCACTTGCTTTAGTACGCTTTGGCCACCATGACAGTTGAATTCAATAGTATCCTCCATAGTATATGAACGAGGAGCACGCATCAATCCCATCAGGGATTGATCGATTAGTTGATAATTTTCAGGATCAATAATTTGACCATAGGTTAGTGTATGCGATTCAAGGCTGGAAACCTGCCGACCATGTGCAGGTCTAAAAAGTTGATCAGCAATTGAAATCGATGCAGGTCCGCTCAACCGGATAATACCAATACCG
>JACLAC010018471.1_pt1 | contig 46689 bp, 32 predicted proteins | sample 8027881 | NCBI WGS metagenome assembly JACLAC01 (sample SAMN15725517, study PRJNA655200) | protist metagenome | isolation source: fluorescence activated cell sorting (FACS) single amplified genomes of... | place: Spain: Blaines Bay Microbial Observatory, Mediterranean Sea | collected 2016-01-19 | reverse complement strand
GATAGATATAGTTGCACCAGGTAAAGATGGACTCTACCTATTCCAAAATCTGGGAATTACCTAAAGAAAAATAGGACATAATTTCTTGGTATTTAACACCAAAATAAATTTGATCGAGAAAAAAAAACATATCATGGTCTTTCTTCTCGATCTGATTATAATTCGTAGACAAGATTAAAAATCGGTGATAGACTTGTGGTCATTTTCGAAATTTATGATGTGTGATTAGGAGTACAAAGCGGTATGAAGAAAATGTTAATTGTTTTAGCCCTAATTCTATCCGTCCCCTTCTTGGGACAAACGGCTGAAATTACAGATGGCCTAGTACTGTATATGCCACTGGATGAAGGTACTGGAAAAAAAGTAAAAGACTTGTCGGGGACAAAAGCCGAAGGCGAATTGAAAGGTGGAAAGTGGGTTGATGGGAAATTTGGCAAGGCTTTACAATTTAAGGCAGCTCAAGAGAAGGTAGTTGTGGAAGATAATAAAGCCTTCCACATTGAAGGTGCAATCACTCAAGCAGCTTGGGTTCAATTAGATCAGTTGCCCAGTTCTCACGCCATTGTTTTCGGTACTCGGTCGGGAGGTGGCCGTAACATTGGTTTTGGTTACGGAATGAATCCTGGTAATGGAATAAAAGTTTGGACTAATGACAAAGGCGGTGGCTTCAAAGATATCAATGATAACAAGACTAAACTCAAAACCGGTACATGGTACTACTTAGCTTATACTCATACTGACGATGATAAAGGTATGGTTAAGATTTATGTAGACGGGAAAGTCACTTATGAGGAAAAATCAGGTAACCCAGTTGCGCCTGCAGGCGCACCTGATGTAGTTCAAATTGGAACTTGGAATGGTGAAAAATGGCCCGGCATCGTGGACGAAGTTCGGATGTGGAATAGGGCTTTGTCCGCAGAAGAAATTCAGTTTAGCATGGAAGCTGGTGAAGAGAAATTCATGGCAGTTCAACCAACAGCTAAATTAGCTGCCACTTGGGGAAGACTCAAAGTCCAATAATAAAACTTACATATCATTTAGCTTAGCAAATACCAGCCGACCTTACCTATGAGTAACGGTTGAGCTGGTATTTTTTTGATCGTTTTCCAATTTTGAATTTAATCTTGAGAAATGGATGAAGTTTCGCCAACAATATGCAATATGGAGGTAAAACTAAATTTTGAAGAAAGATATGTTCTTGTGCGATCAACAAATTATGCAGTGGCAGACAGATGGTTATCTTTTACTGAAACATTCGATCCCACATGTACTGATCGAGGCTGTCAGACAGCAATTTGCTCATATGGTCGATAACATCATAAGCGAATTACAAGTAGAAGGACTAATTCAACAAGATGGTTCAGATTTGCCTTTTGAAGAACGGCTACATACCGTAGCCGGAAATTATGCCAATCGCTTCGGCCGCTCTTGGCGTCAGCAAGTACTAGGCCAACCGATTTACGATTTGTACCGAACTCCAGCTCTAGTATCTGCTATTAATCAAATTACGGGTACCGATGTTATAGGCCATCCAGTTTTTAATGCACGCCCTAAGTTGCCAGGTCAGCAACTGACAGTGGTACCCTGGCATCAGGACAGTGGTTACTTTGGTTCCGAGAGCGAACAGGCTCTAATCCCCACCGTTTGGATACCCCTGGTGCCTGTCGATTCGACTAACGGCTGTCTTCAGTTAGTAATTGGCTCGCATCGTCGAGGATTGCTAACGCACCACACTGAAGCACAAGAAGGCCAGTTTCTGGAAGTAATGGATCGATTTATTGACAAAAGTAAAGTTGTGACTTGTCCAATGGAAATCGGGGATGCACTACTCTTCCATAACTTGACCTTACATCGATCAACAGCTCACACGAATAATAAGACTATCCGTTGGGCTATTGATATTCGTTATTTACGGGATGGCAATGATGGTGGTAGTGTATATTGGAACGACCCAAAATTTAAATGGGTAATATCTAGCCAGACTCAGCCTATTACTTCGTTCGAAGAATGGCTGTCAAAATGGTAATTATTTCTGATAACCATAAAGAGTCCTAAGATGAAAAAGATAACTGACCATCTAGTAGAATATAGAGAAAATGGGTTTACGGTCTTTCCTGGTTTATTTTCTGATAACCAGATGCAAGAATGGCGCAAAAAACATACTGAACTAATGTCAGACTATGATCAACGAACATGGTTTGGCAATATGCTAGAGTATGCTCCTAGGCTGATGTGGCCAGCAGTTAGCCACCCCATCTTGCTTAACTTTTTACAACAAGTGATGGGGCCTTTTGTTCAGCTAGATAACTTGACTTTAGCTGCGTTTCCTTCAATAACTGAGGATAATGCCAATGGGGTTGTGTCTGGCTGGCATCGTGATCGATGGGCTCATTTGCCACAGGAAGGAGTCTACACAACACCGCTGGCTTCTAATGCGATTAGTTACTTACAGGATTTAACAGACGATTTCGGTCCACTAAGGGTGATCATCGGCTCTCATCGTAAACCTATTACGATTGAGGAGGGTGAAAGTCGTCGCCGACCACATCCTGATGAAACTCTAATACATATGAAGGCGGGCGATGTGATAGTTACCCACAATGGACTGATTCACTCGGGCTCACCAAATACTTCTGGTCAATTACGTTACTTTTTCAGTATATACTACAACTCAAGTTGGCTCAAGCATACGGATAACCATAATGGTCCACTAACTCAACAACTACTAGCGGACGCTCGGGAATGCAACGATTATCGACACATGCGTCTTTTAGGAGATGACCCACAGATGCCAAGTCGCTGTAATTCTGGCTTTTTGCTAGCAGACGAATCACAGTGGCAAAAGTGGATTGAAGCCGATCATCAGGCACTAAAAACTACTAATTGACGTTATAATTTCAATGATTAACTGAAGGTTGGGTTATGCGAAAGACGATCGGTATATTTACTCTTCTACTTGCAATTTTTTTACTGACTGGATTACTAGAATCTAATCTCTTTAGCAAAAAATCGTATTTTTTTGACAGTGGAAACGTCTTTAATATGGCTAAGTGGACGGGCTTATTTGGAATTCTTGCTGTTGGTGTTTGTTTTGTAATCATAACAGGTGGCATTGATTTATCAATTGGCTCTTTAATTGGCTTAACGGGTGCTTTGTTTCCGCTTCTTCTGGTAGGAAAAGGTTGGCCAATTTTTGCGGGTTTTGCAATTGTTCTTATACTGGCCATGACAATTGGATTGGTCCACGGGCTACTTATTACCAAATTAAAGCTACAACCATTTATTGTTACCTTGTGTGGCCTTTTTATTTATCGTGGTATAGCCCGCTACATGACGGGTGAAATGAATCAAGGATTTGGTAATAGTTTTGGAAATCTACGCCAGTTGGTTAAATTTAAAGTCTTTGGCTTTATACCAATGCCATTTATGAATTTAATCATTGTTGGTATTATTGCTGCTGTATTTCTGAATCGTACAACTTATGGTCGCTATTTGTTGGCTCTAGGAAGAAACGAAAGTGCGGCTCGTTATAGCGGCATTAATACTGATCGCATGGTAATAGTTGCTTACATTATCTGTTCTCTGTTAGCTGGTGTTGGTGGTATTCTATTTGCCTTAGAGCAAAATTCAGTTCAGCCATCTACCTTTGGTAATTTCTATGAACTTTATGCTATTGCGGGCGCAGTTTTGGGGGGATGTAGCCTACGTGGGGGAGAAGGTGCTATTTTAGGAGTAATTTGTGGGGCAGCAATGCTGGAGGTTATTCGTAATGCTGTCATATTTTTGAATGTGAAGACCGAATCCGAGTTTACCGTTATCGGTTTTGTCATTTTAATTGGGGTAACGGTAGACGAATTAGTTAGGCGCTTTTCTGAACGGCAAATTAATATACGCCACCAAAAAGAAGTTGGTATTTAAAGCATGATTAAACATAGCTATTTCAATCTTTCCGGTACATCAAAACTATCATATCCCTTCGAAAAGATAAAATTAAGCTTACTTTTAATAAAAATAGTTATGGTACCACTAGCGATCGGTCAAGAAATATCAAATTTCTTGGATATCACAGAACTTTCAGGCATTACTTTCAAGCACAATAGCGGCTCATTTGGCCAAAAATACCTCCCGGAAACCATGGGACCAGGCTGTGCTTTTATTGACTATAATAATGATGGAAGGCAAGATATTTTGTTAGCTAACGGTAAAGATTGGCCTAATCATGAAACCAATCGTCGACAAACTATGGCTCTTTATCGAAATGAAGGAGACCTCGATGGAAATGGTGTCCCAGAATTTTCAGATCAAACTTTTGCGGCCAAGTTGGACGAGTCGCATTATGGACTGGGTTTAGCAGTGGCAGACTATGATAATGATGGAGATGATGATTTTTACTTGAGTTGTTTAGCAAACGACCGATTGTTTCAGAATCAAGGAGATGGAACATTTATTGATAAAACGGAGGCCGCAGGCATCCACAACCCTGGTTTTGGTACAAGTTGTGCCTGGTTTGACTATGATGGGAACGGTGATCTAGATCTTTTCGTGGCTAATTATGTGGATTGGTCTATCGAATCTGATCTCTTTTGTACATTGGATGGCACACATAAATCCTACTGTACGCCGGAGTCCTATGATGGACAATCGAGTAAGCTATTCCGGAATCGAGGAGACGGTACCTTTTCTGATATCAGCCGAATCGCTCGTATTGAGGATCAAGTTAGTAAGTCTCTTGGTGTGTGCATATTCGATTGTAATTCGGACGGACTACCTGATATTTTTGAAGCAAACGATACTCAACCCAATAAACTGTACCAAAATAATGGAGATGGAACATTTATCGAGCAAGGAATGATCTACGGTGTGGCCTTCAGCGAGAACGGTAAGGCTACTGGTGCAATGGGAGTTGATGCCGGCGATTATGATGGATCAGGTCGTGAAGGTTTAGTTGTTGGAAACTTTTCAAACGAGATGATTAACCTATACCATAATGAAGGTGGTTTTTTTATTGATGATGCACCTGTAGCTAATGTAGGGAGTAGTAGTTTGTTAACCTTGACTTTTGGGTGTTTTTTCTTCGATTTTGATCTTGATGGTCAACTGGATATCTTCGCTGCTAACGGTCATTTAGAGGACGAAATTAATACAGTACAAAGTGAGGTAACCTACGCCCAGCGGCCACATCTATTCCGGAATACTGGTAATAGCTCCTTTCTGGATGTTGTAACTGACGCTGGTAAAGATTTACAGAAGCCAATTGTTGGCCGTGGTGCAGCTTATGGTGACATTGATAATGATGGGGATTGGGACTTGCTGGTCACGACCTGTGAAGGACCAGCCTATTTATATCGTAACGACACCATCATGAATACAGAGGTGCTTTCCAATCGTTCATGGATCAAGATTAAACTAGTTGGAAACCAATCCAACCGAAATGGTATTGGAGCCAAGGTTACTGTTAAAACGACTGGGGGGCAGCAAACTAGAACACTACGTTCTGGTGCAAGTTACTGTTCGCAGAGTGAGTTGTCAATCATATTTGGGTTAGGGACCAGTAAAATGATAGAGGAATTAATAGTGGATTGGCCTTTATCAGAGGCAAACAAAAAACGTTATCAGACTCTATTAAGTGATGTTAAGGTCAATCAACATCTGACGATTCGAGAAAACAATTAAAATTCACCATAAAAAACAATAAATTTTAAGAGGTTTATAAAAACGTGGAAATTCGTAACCAACTGGGTGAAAAATTAGATTACACATTAACCGAATATCCTGATTCTCCATTTATTGTTATCATCGGACATGGAGTTACTGGTAACAAGGATCGACCTTTTCTTATCGCTTTAGCCGAGGCAATGGATCTAGCCAAAATTACTAATCTGAGATTTTCTTTTGCAGGTAATGGCAATTCTGAAGGCGATTTTGCATCTGCAACAATTAGTAAAGAGGTGGGAGATTTAGGTGCAGTTTTGGATGAATTCAGCAGTCAAAAAGTTTGTTATATTGGCCATAGTATGGGAGGTGCTGTGGGTTTGTTACGAGCTAGTCAAGATAAACGAATTCGGCTTTTGGTATCGCTGGCTGGAATGGTTCGTACCAAGAAATTTGCCGAAACTGAATTCGGGCAAGAAATACCAGACCAAGGCTTCATGTGGGATGAACCCACTTGTCCCTTATCCCAAGATTATATGGATGATCTATACGGCATAAACACCCTAGAAAACATAGCTGGCCAGATCCGTATTCCTTGGTTACTAGTACACGGTACGGCAGATGATGTTGTTTTGATAGACGATTCAGAAACGGTTTTTGACAATGCAAATAATCCGAAGAAACTGGTTGTAATTAATGATGCTGACCATGTGTTCAGTGGTTCAGCACAATCTCAGATGGTCGAAACCGTAGTCGACTGGATTATTGAGCAGAAATCGAATTAGAACATCAAGGAGCAACTAATCCAGAATTTTTTACTTGGAAGGCCTAGTAACTCGTCATCAAGATGAATTACCTAGACATACGTAAAGAATCAAATTAATTTAGCCAATAGCTCGAGACAAGTCATCCCATTAGTCAACTGATGGTAAAATGGGATCAGTTGATCAACAAAACATCGGTTTTGGCTCAAATTGACTGTTGTTGTAGCTCCAGGTGAGGACCAAAGATCAGTATTAGACAAAATTGACTCCAAGCGTCGACTGGCATCGTTTTGTCCGAGAGCTCCTGACAAAGCTTGCTGAATTACTCGGTTGGGATCAGAAATAGGGTACTTTTCTCCCGTGTCAGTTTGACCGAAATAGGTATCTCCTTGCTTTGTAGCTGGTGTCAAAAATCGTAGTACCGTAGCAAACGAATAAGCAAATGCTAAATGAAATTGGCTAGAAGATTTTGCATAGTTGGGAGAAGCGACTATATCTACAGCTCGTTCTCTCAATTTAACTGTTTCATTGACGTTAATACGAGCATTAGTATCCTCAATACGCCGAATACGATGTACAAAATCCATTGTGTAATCAAGTGCTGATCGTCCTGGAATTGGAATATCCTTGGATACCAGTTCGGCATATCCGGTCATCAATACTTCTATGTGTGGAGCGAAATTGGGATGATTGGCAGCTTCGTTAACGGTTTCAATCCCAGATAAAAATGCCTTGTGGGTAATACCGGGTACGTGAACCGAATTTACTAGAAGTAATTTCCAGTCGTGAAAGGGATCAATAGGTTCAGAGGTGACAATTACTCCCAATGACTCTAGTTCACCAAAAGGTACACGTAAACGCTTATTTGTATCTTGCAACACAAGAGATACAACCGGTAATGATTCGGTATAGGTAATCAGGTCATCTGGTTGGCCTATTTGGTCAATAGCAACTTTTTGAATTTGATGTGGCACTATAGAAGATTGTGGTACAATTCGATCCCCCATTTGGTCCAGAAAATCGACCTGATTTTCCAGCCAGTAAGTAAAATCAGACGTTGGAGCTTGGTACTCATCAAGTATTATATCCCGTAGTATTTGACCGTTGTGGCGAATATTATCGGTATTGATAACGGAAATCGAACTATTGGATCCATGGTGTTCATAATAACGTATGAGCGTTTGGTGTAAAATATCCATAGCGATTTCGCCCTTTCCAATACCAGCTTCCGTTACACCAACAAGAATTAGATCAAGGGGATTTTCCACCTGTTTCAGGAAGAGTTCTCTTCCTTTTTCAGTCGAAAGGGTTGTCGCACCGACTACACTCTCTACCTTTTTGATCTCTGTGATTTCATTTAGATCAAAGACAACCAAATGATAAATGCCATTTTGTTGATTGAAGGCTTCGGCTTTGTCTGTCCCACGTGGCTGGCCAACGTAAATCCCCCCGTGGTAACGGTTGTTTTTATTTAGATAATCAATAAACTCATGAGTCAAAGCCCGTTGCAAACCACCAGCGCCAATGGCCAAAACTTTTATAGGGTAACGCATTATATTTTCTTTTTTACCTGCTAATAGATTCTTTCCTCTGTACTGAAAAAATTCGTTTCTCCAATTTTTTTTACAAAGTTATAATACTTACTCATTGATTAAAGAAAACAGAAAGTTTCTGAGGACTAACATTTTGGGTTACGCGATCTGTATATCCATACCTTCCCGTAGTGATAGATTAGCAGACGCAAGAATGGAAGATTAACCCCGAATCTTGATTTTGTCAAAGTTCGTCTTATCTTGACGATAAGATTCCTCATTGGTACTGTTCGTTCTATCTACTAGTATTTATGTGTGTGGTAATCAGTTTAATTTTTGGCTTCATCAAATCAAATATGGCTAAAGTCAAAAATTGATCGGCGAAGGTTATGGCTGATTCTACCAATTCACCTGATAATTTTGCCAATCAATACTTGATTTGCTGCACTGACTTATAGTATTAACTGTTGAGAAACTGGAAAGTCAAAAATTGATATTGCCTTAGTTCCTCTAGGTAAATACATTATTGTGTTATCTGGGAAACAATCCATTTTACATTGTTCATCCATCAGGTATAATTTCAAACTTTATTAGACCTCGAGAGTAAAATCATTTTTAACTCCAACACATACCTAGAATTTTTATTGAATGATTCTCCTTGCTGAACACACTTTGGAGAACAAAATTTTATTGACAATCTAGGTTAGTTGATCACCTCCTAAGGCCACCTATACCCTTTGTGGAGATTGACAGTATCTCGTGGGAGCCACAATTACGGGTGCAGACAAAAATGCGTAACATACTTGACTCGAATATTGATTCGCCATCTTCCATATAAGTATCCGAAGAAGATAAACGAGCGAACTATCTCTAGTAAATGATACTTGATAAAAGAACAGCATTAATTTTTTTGAATGGGTTTTACGATACTCGTCAACTCCCTTTTTATCGGAAAGTAATTCAATCGGCTATTACAAATGGGTATTTAATCGTTTGTGCGGATGGAGGCCTTCATATTTTTGAATGTTTGAACAGAACTTTCGGACTAGACTTGTGGCCTACGCATTTGATTGGCGATTTGGATTCGGTCAATCCGAATCTTTACTCAAAAGTAACTACTAGCATCACAACTATCTCAGATTGGATCGGGCATACTGATAAGGATAGTACTGATGGGCAACTCGCAGTTGAATTAGCCATGAGGCAGTTCGATTTCAGTTACCTTTGTATCTATGGATCTTTACCCCATAGATATGAAACTGATCACTTTTTAGCGAATCTAAAACTGTTAAGACTTGCAAACAAGATCAGACCTGATGTACAAGTAGTTTTGAATGATCCTCAACAAGCGATTTATCGCCTACAGTCCAAGCTGACGATTAGACGCCATACCAATGATTCAACTGAACAAATTTCATTGATAGCACACGACAAGAATGTTAAGGTCCGTTATTCTCAAGGATTACGTTGGAACTTAGATGGGTTATGGATTGATCCAGACAAGCCGACTGCAGTCCGAAATGAATTTCAATCAGAAGCAGAAGAAGTTATAATTGAACTTGAAGTTTCTTCTGATCCTGTTTTGGTGATTCATAACTTCTAAGTTTCTTTATTTCAGACTTTAGTCTTTCTGGATTCTTATGTATCAATCAGTCATAAAGAATCATGCCGCGGATGTTTTTACCAGCATTTAGATCATCAAAAGCTTGGTTGACTTGATCTAATGAGTAAGTTTGGGTAATCAACTTACTCAGCTTGATTTTACCTTGATCATACCAGTCTAAAATGCGCTGCATATCAAGACGTAAGTTTGCAGAACCGTAAAAAGAACCAACTAATCGTTTCTCGCTTCGCACTAGATCTTGAGCTGGAATCTGAATATTAGCCGAAGTCTCTGCAATTCCAATTACTACTGTCGTACCACCTAGGCTGGTCACTTGGTAGGCTAAGTGAATAGTTTCTGGTTGGCCAATCACTTCAAAAGCATAATCAACGCCCTTTCCATCTGTCAATTCTGTCATGATTTTTTTCGGGTGGGTATGAGAAGCATTAATGATATCTGTAGCACCGAATTGTTGAGCATAATCTAACTTCTTTTGCACTAAATCAATAGCAAAGATACGTTCAGCTCCAGCTATCCTTGCTCCTTGAATCACGTTCAGCCCAACACCACCAACGCCAATTACAGCAACCCATTCACCCGACTGCACTTGGGCTGTATTGATGACTGCTCCTATACCTGTAGTTACACCACACCCAACTAGGGCTGCTTTTTGTAGAGAGTAATCTGAAGAGATCTTAATTAGACTATTTTCTGAAACAACAGCATAATTTGACATAGTTCCAATTCGAGCCATCTGTGGAATTGACTGCCCACTTCTATTAGTAAATCGACAAGTATTATCTAAAAGGCAGCCGCTGTTAGCCAAAATCCCCTCGCATAGAGCAACTCGACCAGACTGGCACATTCGGCATAAACCACAATAAGTTACAAAAGATAAAATGGCGTGGTCCCCCGGTTTTACGTATGTTACTCCTTGCCCTACAGCCTCAATTATTCCTGCCCCTTCATGACCTAGAACAATAGGCAGATCATAACGGATTGTACCTTTCACAACCGACCAGTCAGATTGGCAAATACCACTCGCAGCCATTCGGATAAGAACTTCTCCATCTTTTGGGGAAGCCAAATTGAGGTCTTCGACGACAACGGGTCCACCGTGTTCATATACAACTGCCGACCTACACTTCATTTCTCACTCCCGCTATTTGTATTAATTTATCCTATTTCCTACTTTCTGGGAAAAATTACATACAGAATCTCCGAATTCAGAGCAGCTATTTCAAGTTTTTTCTGTATCATATAAACTGTAAAAGTAGATTTTCGAGTTAATCAATTAGTGTTTTTTTTATAACCTAGTAGGAATAGATTAATGATTCTTATTAGTTGACTGTTTATATTTTTAAATATGAATCAAGTAATCGACTCCAAGATAGTATGCCTGATTTTTACAGAATCTAAGGCGAAAAATTCTAAATTACTTTTATTCAGCTCAAACAAAATGAATGAGCTTAATATAGCACAGTCAATTCTAAAGAAACTCTATTTTTTTGATACTGAACGAATGATATAATAGTTGATAAGTATTGATATTTTTTCGAATTCTCAAATATTATCGTAAGATGTCAGATAGATTGGTCGTTAAATGGAATAATGTAATCTGGATTTGCAGTTGTCGTAAACGTTGATTGATTTCATTCCGTTGATTTCTAGTAGGCATCGAAAGCAACACTCTGGTAGTTAATGTTGTTTCGGTGACCAAACCAGGGGCTAATCAAAAGTGATAACAAGGGTTATTTCTGATCGTTATTCTTAGTTACTTCGGTCGTTTTTCTGACATTCTCGTTGATAAACGATTTTCGCTTCACTCTTTTATTTTAGGCTTTTTCTTTCTTCCCTTGGCTTGGGGCGAAGTTATACCCAAAGACGCCGCACTCACACAAGCGTACGAGAAAGTTGTCACCAGTAATTCTTCTCCTCCTTCTACCTCCAATTCCAAAGATAATTCGAAACGAATCTTTCTAGAAAAACCAAAAGCTTTACAGTCTTGGCTAAATTCGCCAACTCACCCAAGATCTCACGCATTGAAAGATGAATTGGAACCACCACACTATATTAGGCAGTATCTTTACTCTTTGAATCGATGGGAACGTGTTCCCCAGTTTATTGACCTAAGTGAATTATGGGAATACGACCCTAATCAAGTAGCTAGCGAAGTCGAGCAAGACGGGTTTGACCTTCCTCTTAACTCAAACCTAAAAATTACTGGCCATAAATCTGTTACGGTTGAACTCAATAAAACACATTACTTCGGTCAAACTGATCGCTATAGCTTTTATGGTATGAATAGTGGGTATAGTAGCTCATATAACTCTGGCCTCGATTTAGGATTGAACTCATCTTATGGAGATTCCTATTCTAGTTATGGTAACTATGGTGGTGGATATGATTCTTTTGGCGGTGGGGGCTTCGGTGGTAGTAGTTATAGCGGATACGGAAATGGCTTTTCAATGTCTCGCGGTGGTGCACCTAGAGCTAGTGGTATTAACATTCGTCAGACCCTGCAAGTTGGATTACACGGAAGAGTCGGTGAACATACTCACGTAGAAGTCGATTATAGTGATTCAGGAGGCGACTCATACGGAGGGAGTAGTTATGGCGGCTACAGTGGTGGTGTTGGCGGAGCTAAACAGCAAAAAATCCGAGTGTGGTATGAAGGGAAACCTGAGGGTATCCTGAGACGTGTCGCCTTTGGCGATATTATGCTGAATTTACCAAATACACGTTTTCTAGATATTAACCGCAACCTATTTGGTTTGGAAGCTATTGCAGAATATAAAGGTGCCAAATTAACAGCTTTTGGTTCACGCTCTAAGGGTATAACAGACCGACGACGATTCAGAGGTGAATCGCGTCGTGCAGGTTATGGTAGAGGACAACAAGTAGCTGACCATAATTATGTCAAAGAGCGGTTTTATTTTATTCAGCTAGGCGAAGACGGGTTACTTCATGATTCGTATTTACCTATCAAAAAAGGTAGTGAGCAAATCTATATTGATGATGGAGTTGCTAACAACAATCAGGGTGGACAGAGAACAGTAAATGGCTATTTCAATCTACAGTACCCGGGCCAAGACTACAATATTGACTATGAAACAGGAGAGATTGAGTTTCTTATTTCGATGTCCCCTAGTTATAAGATTGTGGCAGCATATGAATATCTTGGAGGTGGAACTGGTGTTGTTGGCTCACCTAAAAATGTTTTTGTTAGTGAAAATGATGATGCTCCTACCACTGGAGAAAATCAGCAGAAAGGATATGTAACCCTAAAAGACAAAGCCGTTCGAGGTACTGAGTCTCGGCGTGTCTATAATTTAGGAAACAGAAATATTAATCCGAGAGATTTCCAGCTGACTATTTGGCGCCAAGGTGCAGGCGAGGCATTCGGGACAAAAGAAGGGGAAATCCCATATATTCAAATTTTTGGTTTAGATAAAGACGGGGATGGTAGGGTCGAGCCAGAGTATGTCGATTTTGATCGTGGCATTTTAACATTTCCGACCTTCCGCCCATTTATGATTGAAGATCCGGAAAGCCCTTTCTATCAGTATAGAGATCAACTTAATAATGAAGCTATTTATGCTGAGAATACACGTTATGGTGATCAACTTTACACTATTCAAGCTGACTACGCATACCAGTCTAATAGCCACAACGTAGGTTTATTTGTTATTCCTAAAAGTGAAACTGTCCGATTAAATGGTCGAAAGTTGCAAAGAGATATTGATTATATGATGATCTACGAAGTGGGAACACTTCGCCTAATGAATATTCAACTAGATGAATATGATGAACTTGAAGTCGAGTTCGAGCGTGCACCTTTCGGTGGATCATTGCAGCAGACTGTCGCGGGGGTTTGGCTAGAATATCAGTATCAACCAAAAGACAAAAATTCGACTGACGTAAATACGCCTACCAAAAAATTTAATCGTTTCGATCGACTGATGGGACGCACGAGTCAAACTACAGGCGCTTTTTCTAAACCTAATTCTACAGTAGGAACAAAGTTTGGCTCAGGTCAAATGGGAAGAGGGTTTGGAGGCAACCGGTTTGGCAGCGGTTCATTTGGATTTGGTGGATCTTCGGGGTTTGGCGGTGGATTTTCCTCTTCAAGTTTTGGCACGGGTGGTCGTTCGAGGCGTGGTATGTATGGTACAGGTGGGCGAACTCATTTTAATCCTGTTTTTAAACAAGGATTGAATTTTTCTACTGGTTATATCATTAATACGGGACAAAAACCAGTTGAGGTCCCCAACCCAAATGAAGTTCCTAGTCGTTTGCAAGCTTTTAATTTAAATACTAGTTTTGGCCAACGATTCAATTTAGCATGGCTAGTTAATCCTATACCTTTTGTTTTTGTAGATGAATTTCCACTGGTCTTCAATTTTAGTGGTGAGGCTGCATTCTCACACAATAACCCTAATAGCGTGGGTCTATCCATGATTGATGGTATGGAAGGAGCCAGAGAGACGACTACTGTTTCAACTTTCAAGCATAATTGGAGCATGGCAAGTGCCCCTTATAGACAAGATAGAATCTCTGGTCAACAGCTAATTCCACCGACTGTAGAAAATAGAGCTGTCTTTCGTAAATTGGTTAGCGATGAAAAGGATGAAAAAGCTATTGGTAACTATATGAGGAACAAGCGTCTTCCTGCCTCAATTATTAATCCGATGGCGCGTTCAACTGAAGAAATACTGATCATGGAAGTCGGTTATGATTTCAGTGATGTAATTGAGGAATGGGGTGGATTTTCCTATGGTATCTCTTCTGCTGGTGCTGATTTTTCTCAGCGCCAATTTTTGGAAATGTGGCTTCGTACTCGTGGCGATGATAATGTTATTTTGCATGTCAATATTGGTGTCGTTGCTGAGGACGCTGACCAAGATATGCGTCTGGATAGTGAAGATTTACCTAAACGACTAGATGATAATAATAGAGATGGCAAAATTGATGCCCTCGATTTAGATTTAGAAAATCTACCTCTTGAACACAAGTATCGAGCTAATGGTACATTAGATACTGGTGAAGATACTGGTTGGGATTATAATCCGCAAAGTGGTTTTCGATCAGCTCTTCGTCTCGGAGATAACAATAAAGCGTTAGATACTGAAGATCTCAATGGAGACGGTGTCCTAGATGATATTAATGCTTACCTAGAAATCTCTATACCTTTGGATCAAATTCCTAGTCAATGGATTAAACGTAAACGGAGTAATGGTTGGAAGTTTATTAGTATTCCCCTAACAGTTGCCGTACCCTACGGGGACCGAGTTCCTAATTTGGGCTATGTACAACATATACGATTTTGGTTACAGAAGAATCAGCCAGGTTCTGTGAATGGACAACTTCAATGGTCTTCAATCGAACTTGTTGGTAACCAGTGGGAACAGGGTATTGTTACTCAAAATAGCTCACCAGTAAGCGATACTAATGAAAAGTTCGTAATTTCTACCAAAGATAACTATAACTTCGATGATTATCAAGGTGCTTATGATCAACTTAAGGATGGTAAATTGTTTCGTAAACTTCATCCTTACACAAACGTGAACTTTTCATTTGATTCGTCCCATCAAAAAGAGCAATCACTGGTACTCAACTATAATCTCTTACCTGACTCATTTGGTATTACCTCTAAACGACTACGTGGCCGCCAGCAAGGAGAAGGGCAAGATTTTTCTAAGCATAATAAACTCAATTTTTGGTTATACGGTGATAAAAGCCAAGCAACTTTCGTTATGCGGTTAGCTTCAAGTGGTCTTAGATCCAATTATCGATCCTCTTACTACTATGCTTCGAATGATCCTTTCTCTGATCCACTTAAAGATACGAAAGATGAAGTAAACGTTTTTGAAAATCTAACCGATTATTACGAATTTACTCTTCCTATAGATTTTGAAGGATGGAAATTTGTTGAAATCAATTTAACGGATGAGCAGAAAAATGAAACGGAAAGCAAAATTGAATCTCAGTCATCACCGACTCAAATAGAAGACGCAAACAACCAAGAAGACCAAAAAGAATCAAGCACAAAAATATCCCAGCCCGATGGCCACCCAGATAGTTTCAAACTCCGAGGGCAAAATAGTAACAATTTATCGATCAAAAACATTGGAGGTATTTTATTAGGCTTAAAGAATGATGGTCAAGATGAGATTAGCGGCGAAGTTTGGGTCAACGATATTCATTTGAGTGATCCATTGGTCAAATCAGGGTGGGCGAGACGTGGTAATTTGTCAATTGAGTTGGGACGTATACTCAAGGTTCAAGGTGGTTTTGCTGGACAAGATAAGGACTTCGAGAGTTCTGCCGGTCAAACAAGTAGGCAAAGTATGTATGATCGTGGCTATAGTACTACTAATAATGATTACAATCTTAACAGTGATATTACCTGGCTGAGTTGGTTGCCCATTCGATATTCGATTAGCCACCAGGAGACTGAAACAGAAAATCGGAGGGGTTCGATTAGTTCATACCAAAGTGGAAAAAGTGAAACCCTAAATCGTGATATTTCGATACAATTCAATCGTCCGAAGTGGCCAATGTTGGGCTTTGCTTATAATAAGCAAGATTTTTGGAATGAACGTCAAGGTTCACAATTGAGCGATCTTTACACAAGTACTTTCCGTTACAATTTTGGACAACGTATTGGATTAGATGTTCAGTACAGGCATGAAGATGTTGACTCTGATACTTCCACTGCCAACTCAACAAACACTAATCGTTCTAGTTATGGTGGATATTATGGGTACAATCAAGATGAAAAAGTAGATACAGGTTCAGTTTCTTTCAACCTACAACCTTTCGATAGCCTTAGCCTCAACACGCGTTACGATATCAGAAGAGAATTAGAAAAAAAAGGCAGCAGACAATCTTCTAGGTCTTATGGAACTTATTCATCATACGCTAATCAACCGATTAGCAACCTGGCGGAGCAAGAAAACGAATCGAAAGCAGATAGTGAAGAAATTTATACATTAGCAGCTAGGGAACACCGATTTTCAATTAATCCTCGTATCAATAGGGACTTACTCGGTTTACGACCAACAATTACCAACCAAGTTAGTTTTAGTGAGAATTGGTTCGGTGAATCGAAAGACGCATCAATCAATGCTAACATTCGTTTGGGGCTTGGTATACGTCCAAAGTCTTGGTTTGGCTGGCTATTGAACCCTAAATCTAATACTAGTGAATCTGAAGAGCTAACATTATTCGAAAAAGATACAGACGCAGAACGATTTGAGAAAGAGATTGAGCAACAAGATAGACTAAACCAGCTAGAAGATATAGGAATTACCAAAGAAAGTGTTGAAAATGCTGAAAGTCTTAAAGGAGATTGGATCCAAAAAGAAAAGCAAAAAATGGATCAAAAAATGGCCTTACGAAATGGCTTAGACCAAGAAAAAAAGACCGGATTATTTCAAAGAAGCCTCGAATCATTATCATTAAATACTGATATTAGCTTTAACACTCAAGACTACCTACGACAATTAGAGTCTGGGGATTCTTTTCGTGATATTCTTGAGTTTGATGAAGGAGATAAGCGACGTTCACGAGCTAGAACAGGTACTCGATACAATTTTCGTGCTTCAGTCGATCCGTGGTCTTGGGCATCAGTCAGCGGAAATTATTCACATAGCGACAGCTTTATGAAGTCTTCTAGTACTTCATCTAAATCAAACACGACTAGTTATGATAGTAATCTCAAGTTATTCAATGCTAAGAATACCTCTACCTTACAATTACGTTATCGATATATGACACGAGAGCATAGTAATATAAATGCTAGAATTGGAGGAAGCCTCTCTCATGAACCTTCCATTAGCTGGCGTCATGCTTGGCATGGCGGAAGTCGGACTACAATTGGTGTCCGAACGACTCTCCGCGACCAAGAACGTGCTGGTATTGACAGTTTATCATTCATAATCACACCTAGTTTCAACGTAGATTACAAACTTAGTATCGAAAGTGGTATTCGTATTCCCTTTCGACGGAAAGTCCTTAAGTTGGAGCATGACCTCGATTTGAGCAATACGTTCTCAACAGTAATTCGTCGTGAACAATTTGGTGCTAACAGAGAAGAGCGGTCAGAGCGTTACGAGACTACGGTACAAATGCGATATAACTTGAGTGCTAAGCTAACGGCTAATTTGAATTTAGGCGTTAGTTACAATCAAGATCATGTAGAGGAAGGTCGTGATTACCTGTCTATTGCCAGTTCATTAACTGTAAGAGGTGAGTTCCGGTAGTTGGCCATTATAACACTAACTAATTGGGTGCTAAGCTAACGGCTAATTTGCATTAGGCGTTAGTTGCAATCAAGATCATGTAGAGGAAGGTCGTGATTACCTGTCTATTGCCAGTTCATTAACTGTAAGAGGTGAGTTCCGGTAGTTGGCCATTATAACACTAACTAATTGGGTGCTAAGCTAACGGCTAATTTGCATTAGGCGTTAGTTACAATCAAGATCATGTAGAGGAAGGTCGTGATTACCTGTCTATTTCGACGGATCTCCAGGCAAAAAAAAACCCAGCAACGACCTACTTTCCCACGGGGTCTCCCCCGAAGTATCATCAGCGCTGAAGGGCTTAACTGCCGTGTTCGAAATGGGAACGGGTGGGACCCCTTCGCTATAGTCACTGGGTAAATCTTAAATCCGCCTGAACAAAAAAATAATTTATGTATATCAGGCCTATATAATTACGGGGCACTCGCCTAATACTAGACGAGTGCAATTCCATGAAACATTGAAAACTGTGCTTATATTTAGCAAGGACCTTGTTAAAGATGAACGAAATAATGCAAAAAAGTCAAAGCCTTCGGATTATTAGTACCAGTCTGCTGAATATGTCGCCACACTTACACACCTGGCCTATCAACCTCCTTATCTCGAAGGATCCTTATCAGATTAACTCTGTGGGAAATCTCATCTTGGGGTGGGCTTCACGCTTAGATGCTTTCAGCGTTTATCCCTTCCAAACATAGCTACCCAGCGGTGCCACTGGCGTGACAACTGGTGCACTAGAGGTTTGTCCACCACGGTCTTCTCATACTAGCAGTAGCTCCCCTCAAATTTCCTACGCCCATAGAAGATAGGGACCGAACTGTCTCACGACGTTCTAAACCCAGCTCACGTACCACTTTAATGGGCGAACAGCCCAACCCTTGGGACCTGCTACAGCCCCAGGATGTGATGAGCCGACATCGAGGTGCCAAACCGCGCCGTCGCTGTGAGCGCTTGGGCGCGATAAGCCTGTTATCCCCGGAGTACCTTTTATCCGTTGAGTTACGGCCTTTCCACACAGTACCGCAAGATCACTAAGTCCTACTTTCGTACCTGCTCGACATGTCTGTCTCGCAGTCAAGCTCCCTTATGCCTTTGCACTCTACGCGTGGTTTCCAATCACGCTGAGGGAACCATTGAACGCCTCCGTTACGATTTGGGAGGCGACCGCCCCAGTCAAACTACCCGCCTGACACTGTTCTTGATCCGGATACACGAACCAAAGTTAGAATTTCAGAGCAACAAGAGTGGTATTTCAAGGACGACTCCACTGAGGCTAGCGCCCCAGCTTCAAAGTCTCCCACCTATCCTACACATGCTACACCAAAACCCAATATCAGGTTATAGTAAAGGTTCACGGGGTCTTTCCGTCTTTCTATGGGTAACCGGCATCTTCACCGGTATTACAATTTCGCCGAGTCTCTGGCCGAGACAGTGCCTATGTCGTTACGCCATTCGTGCAGGTCGGATTTTACCCGACGAGGAATTTCGCTACCTTAGGACGGTTATAGTTACCGCCGCCGTTTACCGAGGCTTCGGTTCAGAGCTTCCAGATTGCTCCTTCACCCCTCACCATAACCTTTCGGCACCGGGCAGGCGTCAGTCCGTATACATCATCTTACGATTTAGCACAGACCTGTGTTTTTAGTAAACAGTCGCATAGGCCATTTCACTGCGGCTCTTTCGAGCATCCCTTCTTCCGAAGTTACGGGATCATTTTGCCGAGTTCCTTAGCCAGAGTTCTCTCGAGCACCTTAGGATTCTCTCCTCACCTACCTGTGTCGGTTTACGGTACGCACACCAAAGTTCGTCCACACAAAGATTTTCTTGGCAAGAAATCAAGCTGAAACCTCTTGTAAAATAAGAGGTCCTTGACGCTTCGGAGCCATCTCCTATTCAGCCCTTAATCTTGCGTCTCTTTGTGTTTCATACTCACCCGGTGGTTCAGGAATATAAACCTGATTGCCATCGACTACGCCTTTCGGCCTCGCCTTAGGATACGACTAACCCCGTGCGGATTCGCCTCGCATGGGAAACCTTAGGTTTTCGGTGAACATGATTCTCACATGTTTTATCGCTACTCATGCCGGCATGGTCACTTCTAGTTCGTCCAGTAAGTCTTTCGATCTACCTTCGTCCTACAATAGAACGCTCCTCTACCACTCTAGTAATACTAAAATCCGCAGTTTCGGTAACAAGTTTAGCCCCGTTACATTTTCGGTGCAAAGTCACTCGACCAGTGAGCAGTTACGCACTCTTTAAATGAATGGCTGCTTCTAAGCCAACATCCTGGTTGTCTGTGTAACGACACATCCTTTTCCACTTAACTTGTATTTTGGGACCTTAACTGGCGGTCTGGGCTGTTTCCCTTTCGTCTACGGAGCTTATCCCCCGTAGACTGACTCCCATGTTCTAAGACAATGGCATTCGCAGTTTGACTGGAGTTGCTAAGATGGTAGTCCCGCTAGTCCAACCAGAGCTCTACCACCACTGCCAAACACATGAGGCTAGCCCTAAAGCTATTTCGAGGAGAACCAGCTATCACTGGGTTTGATTAGCCTTTCACTCCGATCCACAGGTCATCCCCCAGGTTTTCAGCCCTGGTGGGTTCGAACCTCCACATGTTTTTACACATGCTTCATTCTGCCCATGGATAGATCACCCAGTTTCGGGTCTACTCAACGCAACTTGTCGCCCTATTCAGACTCGCTTTCGCTACGACTACACTTCAAAAAAGCTTAATCTTGCTACGCAAAGTAAGTCACCGGCTCATTATGCAAAAGGCACGCGGTCATGCACATCGGTTGCCCGATCTCGCACTTCCACAGCTTGTAAGCTCACGGTTTCAGGTTCTATTTCACTTCCCTAACAGGGGAACTTTTCACCTTTCCTTCACAGTACTTGTTCACTATCGGTTGCTAGGACGTATTTAGCCTTAGGAGGTGGTCCTCCTGGATTCCCACAGGTTTAGTCTATCCGCGTGGTACTCGGGATCCCCTCAAGACACAAGTTTCTTTTTACTCACAGGACTGTAACCTTCTTTGGTCGCCCTATCCCAGGGACGTTAAGTTAAAAAACTGTTATCTTTTGTGAGGGTCCCACAACCCCAGACATACGTGTACATCTGGTTTAGGCTGTTTCCGTTTCGCTCGCCGCTACTCAGGAAATCGATTTTTCTTTCTCTTCCTCAGGATACTGAGATGTTTCACTTCTCCTGGTTGGCGTCTGTACTGTTACCGTACAGACGGTAAGTAATAATACTTACCCGGTTGCCCGATTCGGGGATCTTCGGATCAAAGCATATAAACAACTACCCGAAGCTTATCGCAGTCTGTCACGCCCTTCGTCGCCGCCTAGCACCAAGGCATCCACCGTGAGCCCTTAGTAGCTTTGACATATTAAAAGTCAAATTAAAAAAAACAGTATATTGAATATACTGTCATCTTCCTCAAGGTACTCTTGCTAACTAATTTCTATCAGTTAGCACAGTTTTCAAAATTTCAAAGAACAAACGGGCCTCAATAACTTCCAATTAATACTGGCAGTTATCAAGAATCCCAAGAAAAGTGGAGACGAGCGGAATTGAACCGCTGACCTTCTGCGTGCAAAGCAGATGCTCTCCCAACTGAGCTACGCCCCCACAAAGTGGGCGTACCAAGAGTTGAACTTGGGACCTCGCGCTTATCAGGCGCGCGCTCTAACCAACTGAGCTATACACCCGTAGCAACCTCTCCGTAGGAAACCCCACGAAGCTCTAGGGAATCTCACCCATGCACCAGTTGCCCCAGCGCAATAAGACCTCATCTCCAAAAACTGAATTACACATTAAATGTCGCTTTCGGTATTAATATTTAATGAGCGTCTGTATCCAGCAGAACTGGAACAGTACTACGGACACCAACTGTTAAGGTTGGCTAAATGCCCGAGTGCTCCTTAAAAAGGAGGTGATCCAGCCGCAGGTTCCCCTACGGCTACCTTGTTACGACTTCGCCCCAATCGCTGATCTCACTTTGGACGGCTCCCTCCAAAAGGTTAGGCCACCGGCTTAGAATGCTACCAACTTTCATGGCGTGACGGGCGGTGTGTACAAAGGCCGGGAACGTATTCACCGCGGCATGCTGATCCGCGATTACTAGCGATTCCAACATTCATGGAGTCGAGTTGCAGACTCCAATCCGAACTGAGGCTGGCTTTAAAGGATTGGCTCCCCCTCGCGGGTTGGCGACCCTCTGTACCAGCCATTGTAGCACGTGTGCAGCCCAGGGCATAAGGGCCATGCGGACTTGACGTCATCCCCACCTTCCTCTGGCTTTTAACCAGCAGTCTCGTTAGAGTCCCCACCATTACGTGCTGGCAACTAACAACAGGGGTTGCGCTCGTTGCGGGACTTAACCCAACATCTCACGACACGAGCTGACGACAGCCATGCAGCACCTGTCACTTTGTCCCCGAAGGGAAAACCATATTTCTATGGCGGTCAAAGGATGTCAAGCCCTGGTAAGGTTCTTCGCGTTGCTTCGAATATAAGCGACATGCTCCACCGCTTGTGCGGCCTCCCGTCAATTACCTTGAGTTTTAACCTTGCGGCCGTAATCCTCAGGCGGGGTACTTAATGCGTTAGCTACAGCACAGAAGGGTAATCCCTCCTATACTTAGTACCCATCGTTTACGGTTAGGACTACAGGGGTATCTAATCCCTTTCGCTCCCCTAACTTTCGTGCCTGAGCGTCAGTATCGAGCCAGAAAGCTGCCTTCGCCGTGGGTGTTCTGTACAATCTCTACGCATTTCACCGCTACACTGTACATTCCGCTTTCCCCTCTCGTACTCAAGCCATGTAGTTTCGAGCACAGTTGATTGGTTGAGCCAATCGATTTCATACTTGACTTACATGGCCGCCTGCGCACGCTTTACGCCCAGTAATTCCGGACAACGCTTGCCCCCTACGTCTTACCGCAGCTGCTGGCACGTAGTTAGCTGGGGCTTATTCCTAAGATACAGTCAGATCTTCGTCTCTTAGAAAAGGAGTTTACAACCCGAAGGCATTCATCCTCCACGCGGCGTCGCATCGTCAGGGTTTCCCCCATTGCGAAATATTCTCGACTGCAGCCTCCCGTAGGAGTTTGGGCAGTGTCTCAGTCCCAATGTGGCTGACCATCCTCTCAGACCAGCTACCCATCGTCGCCTTGGTGAGCCGTTACCTCACCAACAAGCTAATAGGACGCAGGCTTATCTTTGAGCGGTTTGCACCTTTCATCGGGGGGGCCGAAGACTCCCCGATCGTATTCAGTATTAGCATCCCTTTCGGTATGTTATTCTTAACTCAAAGGTAAATTACCTACGCGTTACTCACCCTTTCGCCACTATCTTCACAGCCGAAGCCATGATTCTCGTTCGACTTGCATGCCTAATCCACGCCGCCAGCGTTCGTCCTGAGCCGGTATCATACTCTCCAAAAAGAGTCGTTTTCTCAAGCCTACTCTCTCGAGCAGGTTTTGACAAGAATTTTGTATACTACCTTATCAGACGATGAATGACCAAATGGTCATTACATCGCATAGCGTTCACTTAATATGTATTCAGTTTTCAAAGATCAGTTCACAACGCAATTGGACACTACCTGATCAGCACTACATGCTGACCAATGTCTTCCTTGCGAAGCGGGGGGAAGTATAACACTAGACATATATAGTGTCAAGAGAAAACGAAGTTTTTATTACATCTTCTCACGTCAATTCATTGGTATGAGGTTTAAACATAGTGATAGTATAGGTTTCACGCCTTAATTATTTAGTGATATTCTTTTTAAAAAGCTTAAGATTAATGAATTTTACCTCTACCCGAAATAGGCCAGGCGATTTCAATACTTTCACCTCGGATACCATATAACTTATCGTGAAGAAAAACAGTTGAGTCGCCATAGCCAACAATGAAATTGAAAATCTGGCCAGGTTGAATCTCGTAATTTGGGCAAGTAAGCTTTACAGTGCCATGTTCTGCCGAAGGGTGAAATGTTTCAAATCCAGGCAGATTAACAGCAATCGGAGGTTGGCCGGCCCAAGCAGGTAAAGCCTTAAAACCTGCATCAAAAATGATCCGATATGGGTCTGGTCGACTAGTAACCATACTTCGAACAAAAAGCGATGGTTGTGTCTTTGCTCCCCAATGACAATAAGAAGCATCACCAAATATTGCCCCACCGGCCTGAACTTCAGTTAGTATATTCATTGATGTGATTATGTTGTAAGTTCCACTTCCTCCACCACTAACAATATTCATAGTCAAATTGGCGGCTTTAACCATTTCTATGGTTTGATGTAATTCTTTAACTGATTTACTGATTGTTTCTCGCTTTTTACATTCGTTTTCGATGCTAACAGCATGTCCCTCCCAAGCCATAAGACCTCGAAAATTTAGGCCAGGCGTTTCATCGACTAATAAAGCTAAATCAACAGCAGGCTGCCCAGGTTGTATGCCTGCGCGATTCATTCCGGTATTTATCTCAATAAGAACACCAATCTCAGTTTTATTTTGGGTGGCTATGACTCCCATTTGTTTCACATTATTTGGGTGATCAACGGCCACCTTCACGTCTGCTTTCTGACATAGCCGAGCAAGTTTCTCAATTTTCCGTTGGCCGACAATTTGATTAGCAATTAAAATGTCACAGATCCCACCGTTAACCATCACTTCAGCTTCACTGGTTTTGGCACAAGTTCCCCCGATGGCTCCGGCTTTTAGAGCTTTATGAAGAATTGCAGGGATTTTAATTCCTTTAACATGTGGTCGCCAATTTACTTTTGAGCGACGAAAGAAATCCGCCAAAGTCGCTATATTCGCTTCTAGTTGATTAATATCAACCCAAAGTGAAGGGGTATCCAACATATGTATATTGTTCATCTGTCTATCTTTTTTAACAAAAAACTAATCAAAAGCAACTCGAAAACCTATCACAAATTCGGAATAATCACGACTAAAAAAATCGTAGCTACTACAACTGGCATGATCGTGATTATAATACCAAGCACCACCTCTCACAAGACGAAAAGTTTGGTTTTCGTCATACCATGTTGAACTCCATTCCCAAACATTACCAAGTAAATCGTAGCAACCAAAGGGACTGATACCATCGGGGAAAGTACCAACAGGAGTTGTGTTGCCAACTCCCGCCTCGGCCGTATTACAACGTGGCTTATCAATCTCATTTCCCCACGGAAAGATCCGGGCGTCGTCCCCACGTGCCGCTCGTTCCCACTCCTCAAAACTCGGCAACCGCCCTCCAATCCAATCTGCATAAGCTTCTGCGTCCGTACAGGTGACATTAGATACAGGGTGGTCACCGAAATTGGGTGAGAATCGTCCGTCTAGCTTTGGATCCTCGTTTCTCCAATCAGCTGGGGGGGGATGGTTTGTATCCTTAACAAAGCGTTCGTATTGAGCATTAGTTACCGGATATCTTCCCATTCGAAAGCGGTCAACAAATATTGGATCCAGATCCGTATCCAGCAGAACATCACCTGCTACAATTTCAACTGTGCTGTCGAGAATTTCTAAGGATGCACGAGCTAAGTCTGTGTCAAAATTTGAGAGAGCTAATCCAAGAGGTGAAATCAGTTGTTGTGATGTTACTGATGATATCGTTTTTGTAAATGGAGTAACGGATTTCCACTTTAGATCAGCTAACAATAAATGTTTTATTGATGTCATTTGGCTTGGGTCGTAGTGCCAAGGCCAATATTTATTCAGAATATCTTGAAATGAATCAGGATCGTTCAACTGTTGATGTTGTATGCCTCTTTTTTCTAGATAGTCTGGTTGTTGAAGATTTATTAATCGGGTCAAAATTGGATACCTGCATTCAGAAAAATCAAAAATTCACATATTAGTGTCTGAGAATTATTGATTGTTAAGCTCCCTTGACTATTGGAGCAAATTATGGAAAATTTTTGGACTTTTCAAGGAGTCGACTGATGAGTATTACTTCCTTAAATTATCTCACAACGGAACAAGTTGATCAATTTCAAAGAAACGGATTTTTGGTCATTGAAGATTTATTACACCAAGAAGAACTAAAAACATTAGGACAAAAGACCGACAGTATTGCTACTGGCAAATTGCCACATATCCCCCAAAATAGCGTTCAGCTAGAACCTATTTTTCGTTCTGGAGAAAACACCATAGTTGACCAAGTTTTGTCGGTTCGAAAATTGTATGATATCGCTGTTTACGATGACCGTATGTGGCAGCACGTTAAGCACCCTAAAATTGTAGCAGTGGTAACTGATCTACTTGGTGTGGAAGACATTAAAATGTATGGTGACCAGCTGTTTATGAAAGCTCCAGATACTGGCAGTTCTCAAGCTTGGCACCAAGACTCCGCCTCATGGCGAGATATTTTCCCTATGGATCTGGTGACTGCTTGGACCGCAATAGACCAGTCATCTATAGAAAATGGATGCTTGCATTTTATTCCAGGCACACATCGTTGGGGAATGTTACGAGGCGAGCAATTAGCCAATTTTGTTCCTGACTTTGGGCATCCTCCTTGGCCAATAGTACCAGTAGAACTTCGCCCAGGAAGTGTCAGTTTTCATCATAGCTTGACGTTACATATGAGTGAAGCTAATTTGTCGAATCAGAGGAGAAGAGGTTACGCTGTTCACTACATGCGGGCCAGTTCATGGAAGGACTGTTCGGTCACTGATGCCCCTAAAATGCCCCCCTTCAAACAAGTTTTTGGCCGCTCGTTCGAAGGGCGTGTGTAGCGATATGAAGCGAACCGTTTCTATCACTCTGGTTTTTACTGGCACTTAGCTTTCCAATGTTTATTTACCGAATTATTTCCCAAGCTAAATGTTGCAATTCCGGTTTAATTAATTTGTCCCAAGCCAACTTAACTGCTTGGGGGGACCCTGGTGTTGAAATGATGAGTTTGCCCTTATAAGTACCGGCAGTCGCGCGAGAGAGGATTGCTGCAGCTCCAACTTGATCATAACTCAACATACGGAAGATCTCACCAAATCCTGTTAACCGTTTTTCCAACTTCCGGTCAATAACATCAAAGGTCCGGTCCCTCGGTGTTATGCCTGTCCCACCATTGAAAATTATGATACGTGCCGAACTTTCGATCATTTCTTCCAAAACAATTTCTATTTGCTCTGGTTCATCTGGCACTATTTGATAAGACGTTATGGTATGCCCTTCTTGTTCCAATTCACCTCGCAAAAAAATGGCATTAGTATCTGTTTCGGGAGTCCTAGAGTCACTAACGGTCACTAGACCAATAGCAACTGATTCAACGGCTTCGGCCGCCATTTCTCGATGTGTCGCACTACTCTTTATTTCTGACATCACGATTTTACTCTTTTTATATGAGAGTTATTAATTCTCCTTGATTTATTAGTAACAGTTCAGTTCGAAAGTGTTTTCCAAAATCGCCAATTGGCTCTACGAAGGATTTCTGGCCAAGATTTCCCAGGCAAAATCCAAGGCATAGAAGTTGCCCCTGGCTGTTGCCAACTATTATCATATCCTGTTACGTCCCACAACAAATCGGCGCCCGGTAGCCCCAATTCAAGAAGTTTGGAATCTGGCTGTTTCCCATTATTTTCCAGTATGTTATCGTGAATCCAGCAGCCAGAAGCAATAGGGTCGACATCCAGTTTTTTTCCTTTTGGCTGATTACTAAGTGCAATGAGACCAACACCATAGGAGTTGTTACCGGTGATTTGGTTATAAGCTACCTCGACTTCGTCCGCAGCCATAATCATAATACCACTACCGGACGGTACACCACTAACTGCGGCATTAGGATCAGCAAAATTGACATGATTATTATCAAATACTTGATTATTTATAACCCGACAGTTGCGAGAAAATTTAGACGGATTATTAGGTAGGAGAAAAACTAAGATTCCACCTGCGTTATCATAAGTTATATTTCTTTGTACTACTGCGTTGACAGAGTTTTCTATTTCAATGCCTGTTACGTTGCTATAAACTCGGCAATCTTCGACCACGATATCTTTGGACTGTCCAACGTATATCCCTGCATCCCTAACTCCTGTAACCTCGCAGTTCTCAACGTGAACACCAACACACTCAACAGGATAAACTCCATACAATCCAGTATTGTGGCAATATAGTTTTTCAAAAGTTATATTGTGAGCTCTATTGATCATAACCCCGTTAGCTGTGTAGTTTCTGATTATCAAATTTCGAAGGGTAATATTACTTCCGGAACCTATAATTCCATCAGCTAATTTTCCTTTACCATCTAAAATTGGGAGACTCCCGTCTTTTAATACGCCTTCGATCACTACGCCTGATATATCAACACTGAGCGTTTCATGGTACAACCCAGGCATAATATAGATTGTATCTCCTGCTACTGCGAGATTGATACCGTCCTGTATCTTTTGTCCTGATTGGACTGTAATGATATTATCACGTTTACTGACCGAAGAAACTAACTCAGGGGTTAACCTTGAGGCTCGCCGTAACTCAATAGACTGATTTTCTAGTTTCGAAACGGGTGGTAGACCAGACGGTAAAACACTAGGAATAGATGGCTTATTCGATTCATCAGTTAAACTGTGAAGAAAAGCGATCAAGTCTATCTTCTCTTGTTTTTTCAAAGCAAATGGTCGGATTTTGTCATCGATGTTGGATAATCCTTTGCTATTTCCACCACCTTTAGCATAAAAGTCAATTACATCTGACAGTGTATCAAGACTACCGTTATGCATGTAAGGGGCTGTCAAGGCTATATTTCGTAACGATGGAACCTTGAAGGCAAAGTTGTCATTCGAGTTACCCGTAATTCTACCCCGCCCTAAATCAGGCTCCTCTAAATGAGAATCAGGTACACCAATCACTTTAAAATCAGGATTGGCAAAGGTCGGAAAATTATGGCATTCAAAACAACGAGTTTTCATAGAACGAAAAATGTTCAAACCTCGTTGAGCTGAGGGCGTTAATGCTGATGAATCACCTTTAGCAAATTTATCAAAAGGTGATTCATGTGTTACAAGGCTACGCTCAAAGCTAGCTATAGCATAGGTGATGTTTTGGAAAGTTACCCCGTCATTGAAATTAGCAGCGAATTGACGAACATACTCTGGGATACTTTGTAATTCCTCCACTAATTGGTCTGGGTCTTGGCCCATTTCGTCAGGATGCTGGATCGGTTTTGTGGCTTGATCTTCTAAATCTACAGACCTACCGTCCCAATATTGCAAATGGTTGTAAGTCGTGTTCCATATAGTCGGCGAAGATCGAGTCAAGATTCTACCGTTCTTCCGCTCCCGTCCGACACCTAAGCCACCAATACCCATTGACAAAGCGCGGTTATCCGAAAACCCAAGATCTGGATGATGGCAATGAGCACAAGAAGTGTCGTTTTCACCTGATAATATAGGGTCAAAATACAGCAGTCGGCCTAGCTCAACTTTTCCTTTTGTAAGTGGGTTGTCAGATCGGGTTTTGATAGGTGGAAACGGCCGGTCCAAATTCTGGTTAGCAATGATTTGTTTAAAAAAAGCCTCTTCTTGCGAAATCGTGGATGGAATAACATCTGGTTCTAGTAAAGGATGTGGCCAATAGACCAGAATCAGAAAAAATGCTAATAATAAAATCATAGTATGTTAAGACAATAAGCCATGGACCGCAGAAACAACCAGCTCTTCAATATCTGGTTTGAAATGTGTCGGGCGGTTGAAATAAATCATTGCAGTTTTCCCTTCATACCCACCCTCCTTGAGAATACGAACGGAAGGTATGTAAGCCGGTAGATCGTTACAATACGCACTGATCCAAAGTGTATCTTTGCCTAACTCATTTTTCAATCGAAGTGCAAAATCAACTACAACTTCACCGGCTAAAAATACGATTGATAGGTCCTGCCCGAATTGCCATACCTGAACTGCGTAAGAGAGGTGCGACGGTAAAATCTGACCACTATCGATTTTTGCCAACTGAACCTCAGCATGATAACCGACAGCGCCACCTTCCTTGACCCGTTTTTCCCATTCCGTTCGTGTAGGAATTTCATCAAAAGGCAATTTAATCCAGCTTATTTCACCTCTCATCGTGTCTAAATTCAGCGGTTTCAGTTTAGTCTTCATTAGTCTACTAACTTCTTCGGCTACTGAGTGGCCATGTTGCTTCGCGTGCTCATATTCGCCACGTGGGTATGGGTTTGCGTCGCCGGCACAACCAATAGAAACAAAGGCCATAGCCGTTGGATGCTCAGCTTCAAGTTCAGACATCGCATAGCCTGCCCAATCTCCGTTAATCGTATTAAAAGCCACTGTCGTGGTGTGACAGGCATAACTACACCAAATCGCTATCGGTTCACCATTCTTTCGTGAAGCCAACATAACGGGCAAATCGTGATCCACTGGTCCTCTTTTGTCGCGCCGGTTTCTAGCAAAATCAACTGAACTTAAACCCCAAGAAAGTTGGCCAATTTCAACCTTAGACAAGGCTAATTGAACAACCAAGACCAATTTATCAGTTAACTCGACAGTATACCGGTCAATTCGGGCTTGATGGTCTACAGGGATTGATTGACCAAAAAGCGTCTCCAGTGCACCTGATACGAAAGGCGCCGAGTGAGTATGAGTGACGCTCAGCGTAAAATGGCGACGCGGAATATTTTCTTCAACTTTTAAGCGCTGAGCCACTGTTTCAGTAATGTGTTCTGGAATACCACAATTTTCTACGCACAAAAGAATGAATGGTTGCTGATTGGGTGGAATAATAACTAAACATCTGGCCCAGATGGGTTGTACAACGTTTGTTGTTTCTGTTTTCCTAGCACCATAACCTGATAAACGAATAGGATAGTCAGGTGTGATATCTATTTTAGCAACACCAATTTTGGGTGATTTAATGGTATTCAAAACAAACTTGGATTTAGGTGTCTATTTTATTTGGTTTTAAGAAACAACTTGGGGAACAGCAACTGGTTTTCCTTCTTCTGCTGATTGGTTGGCACAAATTGAGACGAGAGCTGATTGCAGCCCATCTGCGTAAGACGACTTGATTAGCGACTGATTGTTTGTTTGGATCGCTTGTATGAAGGCTTGGTCAATTCCAAGTTGTGGATCAGTCGATATTTCAACAGTATCGACATTTTCAGGCTGAATCTCGAAATTACCCCAACCGAGTTGAACAATTTGATGGTCCTCGAGAATGAAATCAGTTCGCATGCTCCCGCCACCACCGGTCAGTGCACAGGTAGTAGTGATTTGGCCTACTGCACCACTAGCAAATTTGAGACTCACGACTTCTGCATCGGGAATAGTGTGGTTAGGTTGGTCGGTATTAATTTTCATAGCTGATAATTTATAGACTTCCGTTATCTCGCCTGCCAAATAGCGAATCATATCGACCTGATGTGTAGCTTGTTCGTGTAGCATACCTCCTGACTTTTCCATTACCCGCCACCAATGATCTGCGCCTCCGGCAATTCCACCCCAACGGTGGCTAACAACCATTCCGATTGCTTTATCCTTCAAATAATCTCGTAGGGCTATCTCTGCGTTTTGGTAACGTCCTTGATAACCAACGCCACTTATAACTGAATTTTTATTCACCGCTTCTAGAACTGATAATCCGTGATCTACTGTCATAGATACAGGTTTTTCAACAAAAATGTGACGACCACTTTCTGCAGCTAATCGTTCAATATCTATATGGGCAAATGGTGGCAGACAAAAATAAATTGCGTCTACTTCCGTTTCGTCAATCAGTCGCCGAGCATCAGTATAATACTGGCCTCCGTAACGGTCAGCGGCGACTTTCGCCCTTCCTTCCTCTATATCACAAAAAGCAACAATAGTTGCTTCTTCAATGGTCTCAATTTGACTGATATGAGCGTTTGCCATCCCGCCCGTACCAATAAAACCAACTTTTACATCTGACATTTTTTAACTCCGTTGATCAGTACATACTGATCAGAAAGAATGAGATTTAATTTTTTGATTTGGTTAATCGAAGTTGGAAAACGGGATAGGTTCGTCCAACTTTCTGTTTGTGAAAATTATATATTGGCTTTTGGCCACTAAGGCGACCAAAGCTTTGGCGCAAATAACTAGACATCGAAATTGAATCGAATTGCGATAATTGCCGTAATGTTTCTAAAATTGAGATTTCCCTTGGTTCGTCGGCACCAGTTTCTATTTTCATGCCCAGCCCCAAACCAGTTTCTGCTAGGCCGAGGCCATAAACTCCCTCGGCTCCTGATTTCATTACGAGTTGGTTAGGGTAATGTCTTGTCAGTTTAGCACAGAAACGATTGCTTCCTGACACATACGTGGGTTTTTTTATCATAGAATCACGAATTCGTGCCAAAGCCTTCTGGCGATTAGTCCCACCTGTAGATGCTGTGGCAAATTTAGCAAATAGTAGCCCAATTCGCCAAACGGGAAGAGCAAATGTTGGTACTCCACAACCATCAATTGCAATATCAGCATCAGATAACTCGGCTTCTGCTAATTCTGACAATGTTTGCTTGATTAACTGTTGTGCTGGATGAGACTGATCCGTATAGCCTATGGTTGAAAAACCTTTCAGCTGGCATAAAGCTAAAATACCAGCATGCTTGCCAGAACAATTCGAATGGATAGCAGTTGGCTTTTGGCTTTTCCTTATCATAGCCTCGTGGCTAGATAGGTCGCTCGGTGGGTGTATCCCTGAATCTAACGCCGATTCGTCTAGGCCAATTTTGGACAAAATCTGACGTACAGAACGCAAATGATACTCTTCGCCACCGTGAGAGGAACACATAACTGCAATTTCGTTATCTTGTAAGTCGTAGGCTTTTATAGCTCCAGATTCGATAGTTGGCAACAACTGGAATGGTTTGGCCGAAGAGCGCAAGAATGTTTTAAAGTCAGGATTACCAACTGAATACCGAATTTCACCATCTGACGAAACAATAGTAATCACACCACGATGAACTGTTTCCACCAATTCCCCACGTGTTTTTTCTACTAATGGTACAGTATATCGATGTTGCATTTGGTTCAGGTCTTAACCATAAAATCAGATTGACTAACCAGGCATGGTCTCAAGCCAAAACTGTTCAATCCTACTTGAGTCTATAGCTGTTTCATTATATGAAATTGTCAAGGAATGTCAAGGTAGAAGCCCGAAGTTCTCAACTTCCCATTTGTATTACCTTATTGATCTAGCGGACGATTTATGATAGCTTGTGTTGTTTCTGTTCTCAATTTTTTACGCATTCAGAAGGATTGAATAATATGCCCGACCGAATTCCGTCTATTTGTGCTGACCAATATGTTACTCCACCGAATTGGGCGATTCAACAGAGGCGTCTAATCGACCTGATGAATCAGGCCGGCGTCTTCTATGCTAGTAAGTACGTTCGTTCCGATAATACCCTGATCTGGAAAGATAGTTGGCCGGGTATGGATGGCTCTGATGATGCCTACGAAAGTTTTTGGACCTTTCCTTTATTCTATTTGGTTGGTGGAAGCGAGCAAATTCACCAAATGTCAAGGCAATTGTGGGATAGTATCACTTGGCAGTTTACCGAATATGGTCAGATTTATCGAGAGTTTGATGCATATTATGATTGGATGCATCATGGCGAAAGTTACAGCTACCTTTACTACCTTGGTCTTTGTGATCCTTTTGTCTTCAAGGATAGACAACGAGCAAGAAAGTTTGCTAGTTTTTACATTGATGAGGACCCGGAGGCAAAAAATTACGATCCGGACCGAAAGTTAATCCGTTCACCACTAAATGGTAGTCGGGGTCCCAGACTGGAAATGTCCCGAGAAGACTGGTCTACTCATAGGGATGTTCTATCCAACTACCCTGCGCCTTACGAAGACATTCCTGGTGTCGAAACTGAAAAGGCAAACTGGAACGACGATGAAACTTTTACTGTCATTCTAAAATTACTCAATCAGCGTATGGCAAAAGGGGACGTCCCTCTCAATCTGACTGCGACTAGCCTGATCTTACACGCATTTGCCTACGATAATGACAACAAGTATAAAAAATGGATTTTGGATTACTTGACGGCTTGGCAAAAGCGTGCAGAAGAGAACCATGGTATCATTCCGGATAATATCGGTCTAAATGGGAAAATTGGTGAAAATATAAATGGTAAGTGGTGGGGAGGTTATTATGGTTGGTACTGGCCCCATGGAGCTACCAATTTGTTGGAATCAACATTAATTTCAGGCTGTAATGCCCTGATGCTAACAGGCAATACTGACTGTCTAAACTTAGCCCGTTCTCAGCAAGATCTACTATGGTCTTTAGGCAAAAAGCAAGATGGGCATAGGGTTGTCCCGTTCAAGCATACGGATAACGGTTGGGATAGCTACAGATTCATGCCTTCCAATTTTCCCATTCAACTATGGAATGTCTCCGAATCGAAGGTCGACTTGGAACGAGTTAATCGCTTAACCGATTCTGAAAAATGGTCAAAACAGATTGGCGGTCGGGATGATAATGGTGGTTGGTTTCGCTTCGTTCGTGGTGAATTTCCGGAATTCCCAGAACATGTTTTAGCAGCAAATATTGATTATATGAATCAACGCCTAGAGATGATCGAAAACGATGATACTGAACCAGAAACTTGGGATGTTCACCACTGGCAAACACGTAATCCTGTTTGGCCACAGGGCCTATTACAATTGACCACCGGCGGCCCAACCGCCATTTACCATGGTGGAATGTTGAATTGTCGAATTCGACACTTCGACTTAATGAAGAAGAGAGCGGGTTTGCCTGAGGACGTATCAGCATTAGTTGATCAAATTTCCGAGTGCCGATTTCGCCTTCAGCTAATTAATTTGAATCCTATTTCTTCTCGTTCTGTAGTCAGCCTTGCAGGAGCTTTCGGTGAGCATCAGTTCAAAAGTGTCACCGCTGGTAAGAGGACTATCTCTATTGACTCTAAATGGCTACAAGTTGACTTGCAGCCTCGTTGTGGTATCACACTCGAGATTAAAACTGAGCGATTTGTTAATTCACCGCAATACGATTTCCCTTGGTGCGTAGAAGAACAAATGTTATCTCCAATCCAACTTCGTACCCCAAATATTGATCCCGGCAGCGTTCCTGTTGGAGGATAATTACCAAATGAGTGAATACTGCGCTAACAAGAATGCCTAAAATACAGATCGTCCTTAGGACTTTTTAGTGTAATATTTCTTTGTGTACCAATTCAACTCGAGTTCTTTTCAACATCAGATGTTACTAATTTAGCACAATCTGATCTAGGTAAACGGGCAATAGAGTACTAGCTCCAGCCTTCCTGAAAGATCCTATATTTGATTGATTGAACAACAGATAGAGACTGAATGAAAAAAGATGGTATATAGTTTATAAAACAACAGAGGTTGAGTCAGATCTTCGATGCCAGTTTTGTACTCTTACTATGGTTGACTGGGAAACGAAAGGCCAGACTGAATTATTATGCAAATGACCTAAACCCTGCTAAAAAAATCACAAGCTAGCGCTTTGATGACGTTGCTTACTGGAATAGTATCTACTTATTTTTCTCGTTTTTATCCTTCAAAAATTGATAAAATTCCAACATCGTTTCTTTGTCACGCTCCGGTAATTCTATCAAACCTCTGAACATTAGGGCAACCTGCGGATCAGCCAACAGGTCATCATAATTTTGCTTTCGCTTACCCAGCAAATAATCGGTAGTCACTTTTAGGGCATCAGCCAAACTGGAGAGTGTGTTAAACGAAGGCTTCCGTGTTCCAGATTCAAATTGGGAGATAGCAGCTGGTGTGAGGTTAGCATTGCTAGCTAGTCGGGTCTGTGTCATCTTAAGTTCTAATCTGCGGCGTTTAATGAGTTCAGCAATTGACATCCTCATATCCCTTACTAATCTTTAATCTGAACCTGTTTGTTCTGCTGGTTTAGTAACACTCGTATCATTAAACGTAACATTTAGCTCTATCAGATCACAAGAGTAATTTTTGAGAATAGCAGAGAGCAAAACTCTTTGGAGCCAATCTAATTTCTTACTTTAACGCTTAGCCGCATCAGAATGAGCAATCGGATCGTCCCCGATCCAACGTTCGTCAACCTGATCGATAGCCGGTTGGTAACGAGTATCAATGCTTAGTCGAATTCTGTTATCGGGAGACTGATTATCCAATGAACAATGCATAGTATGCATGGTAAAGATTAGTAAATCACCTGCCTGAAAATCTGTTGTTAACCAACGCCCTCCAAACTGTCTTTGTACCTCGACTGGGTTTTTTGTGTAGGAACCTTTGAATTTATGTGGGTTTGAGCTTTGATCATCAACATCGATTGAGCCATAACCTTGAATTAGTTCATCGAAGTGGTTCGAGCCTTCCAAAACTGCTAGCGCTCCCTCGATTTTTGGTACACTTCCAATTGGCGTCCAGCTAGTTAATAGTCGGTTAGAACCACGCCCCATGTAGACCCAGTCATAATGGCAAGGTGCAGAATGTCCTACTCTCATGGATCTTACCCAAACAAAGTCCAAAGGACGAACTGACTGACCAAAAAAGTGTGTGTAAAAATCGATCATTTTACCTTCATGTACTAATTTGCGAACTGCTGGCCCTGCTCCTAGCTTTTTAGCAAATCCTGTAGCTGACATTTGAGCGTTCTGAGTCTCTGAGTTCTGTATAGCATCAATCAATGGGTAGCGTTGGTCAATATCACCAATAGAATCTAATTTCTCGGCTAACTCTAGTCGGCAATTTTCTACCAGATCCAGATCCAAAATTTGCCTGAGTAATAGATACCCATCTTCGTCCATCCGCTTTTGCAACTTGTACCGATTACCTAAGATCTCATTAGAAGAACGTAATTCACCAAATTTGGACGGACTCAACTCAAACGAGTAACCACAAGATGTCCATTCTGACATGTATCACCTGCTTTTCTATAAGCTATCACATCTCCGACTGGTGTTCAACTGTGCGTACCTTTCAGCTTAACTGATAACTGAAATTAGCCCGATACTGCCGATACCCTAAGTCAACTTTCTATAATTTACACCACATCTAGGGTTCAGGTTCAACTTGAGACTACCCAAAAAATGTGTTACGATGGTATTCGAGGATGCGCAAACGCCTGTGGGAAAGTACATCTTCAACCTGACTATCAATTTTGTCTGTACTAAATCTAAGTTCAGATCCATAGCTAGCTATACACAGGCTCACTTATACCTAAAACCTAAATCGAAATTTTGGACAGCTGATAGGAATGACGACTCACCGTCGGACTTTTCTCAAAAAATCCGTAAAATTAGCTACAACAGGTTTGCTACTTCCCCAACTTCCAATCTTTGCTGACGATAACAACCTTACTGAAATTCCTTCTGAAAATGAAACAAATACCTATCAGGGTTCTCGGTACGGTACTATTGATCAACATTGGCCAGATAAAGAGCCAACAGGTGAAAAGTTTGTTTTTATTCGGCTTAAGTACCCCGGTGGAGATTGGTACACTAATCTTGTGGATTACTACCGTTGGCCATCTGATCTAAGGTTTACTCAGATACTTGACCGACAGACAAATATTGATGTGGCACTTTATAGTAATCCACAGTTTGTGTCAATTGATGATGATTACTTGTTTGCTTACCCTTACTTATTCGTTACGGGGCACGTCGGTTTCAGATTTTCCCAAGAGCAAAAATGGCGATTGAAAGAGTATTTAGAAAGGGGTGGATTCTTGCACATTGAGGATTGTGACGTTCGGTTAAATGGTGGACGCGGCTTTATGCGTGAAGCTGTTCGCTTATTGATCAAAGAACTATTTCCTGAAAAAAAGGTTGAACGCCTTGACCTATCTCACCCAATCTACCATTCGATTTATGACCACAACGAGTATCTGGGCGGAGATAAACTAGTCAAACCCTATGGGTACTATGACGAAGCTGTAATCTTTGACGATCGTATCGGTATTTATTTTTGCCCTAGCGATCTTAACTGTGCTTGGGAAGGTCGGCCATGTTCTCCCGGTGGAGAAGAACAACGCCAGTGGGCTTTTGAGCAAGGAATGAACGTAGTTGGTTATGCTTTAAGCTGATGAAAAACTCAGAAAATCCTTCCTATCAGTACTAGTTTAGTTAGTACTGGTTGGCTTTAGTTGACCTTCTCTATTTATCAGTTCCCAAAGACCATCTTGCTTCACTTCAGCAATTCCATTGACGAAAGGATGTGCAACCTCAAACTGTGGCGGAATTATGTATTCGCCACGGGAATCAATATATCCCCATTTCCATTCAGAGCGAACAGCAGCTAACCCTTCTGAAAACTCGTAGGCCCAATCAAATTTTGGTTGAATAACAAGTTTTCCGCCAGGGGTAATATAACCCCAGTGATTACCAAGTCGAACCGCGGCAAACCCTTCGCTAAAATCCCACGCATAGTCAAATTTAGGTGCAATGACCAAGCGACCTTGTAAGTCGACATAACCCCATTTCCCCTTAATTTCGACTCGAGCTAACCCTTCGGAGTAAGAACCCAAATGTTCGGCGATAGGGTGCACCCAAGTCTCACAACCAACCAAAACAAAACTCAAAAAAGCGATAACTAATCCGTAGTATAGAAACTCACGATTAGTTGTTCTATCCCCGAACAAACTTGATATCAGGACCTCGTGGTTCGATCTGTATTAGTCCATCTCGTTTCTGACATTCCACACAAACGACCGAACCTATACAAACTTTCTCAATATGAGGTGCTAGCTCACCTAATTTAAAATTGAATTCTAAGACGTCTTTAACTGGAATTTTCCCTTGGCAGGTATCACAAGTAACAGGCTTCTCATACTTTATTGATGTCGAAAATTTCGATAGCTTTCATGTCAAAAAGTATCTTTCCTTCACTTTTTGGTCTTCATATTCACGATAAGCAGATTGAGCTGTTTTGACTTCAGAAACTTCCGCTACTGGAACATCCCACCATGACTCATATCCCGGCACACGAGGCTCAAATTCGATATTAATTGAAACGACTGTGGTAATATCAGACTGCTTAGCTTTTTCTAGAGCCAATCTGAAGTCATCCAGCGATTCCGCCGGAATTACATTCGCACCTAAACTTTCCGCATTTTTGGCTAAGTCAACTGGTAGATTTTGTCCATCCAACTGGCCAGACTCGTTTCCTCTGTACCTATACTTGGTACCGTACCCTTGTACTCCCACACTATTGGACAAGCCATTTATCGAAGCATAGCCATTATTGTTAATTAAGATAATAGTCAACTTGTATCCCTCCTGAATTGATGTGACAATTTCTTGTGCCATCATTAGGTAGGAACCATCACCAACCAAAACGTAAATTTCACGATCGGGAGAAGCCATTTTACAGCCTAATCCTCCCGCGATCTCGTACCCCATACATGAATAACCATATTCGAGGTGGAAGCCTTTAGGATCACTAGTTTGCCATAGCTTATGTAAATCCCCAGGCATACTTCCAGCGGCACAAACAACCACATCCTTGTCATCGGAAAAACGGTTAACGGCTCCGATCACTTCACCTTGACTTGGTTGTGGAGAATGTCCTAAGTCGTAAATTCGATTGACCTCATCAAGCCAGAATTTATTGTGATTTTCAATTTCCTGAGCGTAATCAGTATCAATCTGAAAACCATTCAGGGCCTCAACTAAGAAGGACAGAGTAGTTCTTGCGTCTCCTACCAAGGGTAGCGCTGCGTGTTTAGCTGCATCGAACTCAGCGACGTTTATATTGATAAACCTAACATTCGGATTTTGGAAAGCTGTTTTAGAGGCTGTTGTAAAATCGCTCAAGCGTGAGCCAATCACGATTACTAAGTCCGCATCGCGTGCGATTATATTTGCCCCAGGTGTGCCAGTGACACCCATAGCACCTAAGCACTGGGGGTGATTATAATTGAGGGAGCCTTTCCCCGCAAATGTTTCAGCCACTGGGATCCAAGTTTTTTCGACTAAAGATTGTAATTCAGTTATTGCCTCGGCATAGATAGTACCACCACCCGAGATTATCAAAGGCTTCCGACTGGACTGAATCCACTGGACAGCTTTTTTAAGCAACCCAGCGTCAGCTTGAGATCGTGCAATCACGTGGGTACGCTTTTCGAACAAGCTAACCGGGTAGTCGTAGGCTTCTGATTGAACATCCTGTGGCAAGGACAGCGTCACGGTGCCAGTTTCTGCCTGTGAAGTCAATACCCGCATGGCTTCAGGCAGTGAGGTAATGATCTGTTCTGGCCGATTGATTCGATCCCAATATTTCGAAATCGGCTTAAAACAGTCGTTAACGGAAAGGTCTTGTGAGGTTTGAGATTCTAGTTGTTGTAAAACTGGAGACACCAGTCGACTTGCAAAAATATCACCAGGTAGAAGTAAGACTGGTAAACGATTAATTGTAGCTCCAGCCGCTGCCGTCAACATATTAGTAGCTCCAGGCCCAATCGATGTAGTACAAGCTAGTGTACGCATTCGATTATTCATCTTAGCAAAAGCGGCAGCTGTGTGTACCATAGCTTGTTCATTTCGAGTCTGATAATATCGAAATGAATCAGCATACTGGTGTAACGCTTGTCCGATTCCAGCGACATTACCATGTCCAAAAACACCAAACATGCCTGCAAAGAAGGATTGTTCTATACCATCTCGCTCAACGTATTGTTGTTTTAGGTATTCAACAATGGCTTGGCCCATTGTCAATCGTCGGGTTTTCATTAATTTTCTCCTCAGATTTCCTTTTTAAGAGATTTCTAAAATGTCGGATAAAGTCTCGATAAAACGTCTGTTCTGCTCGTTAGTTCCAATTGTAAGTCGGACTGAATTAGGAAATCCGTAACCTGTGATCGGTCGAACAATAATGCCTCTTTCAAGTAGTTTTTGAGCGATCACCTCGCCTGAGCAGCTTAAATTCAACATGATAAAGTTACCTTCGGATGGTACGTAATCAACTTTCAATTTAGCTAAAGATTTGTATAGATAGTGCTTTTCTTCATTATTGGTTTGTTTGCTTCTTAGAACATAATCTGTATCAGCTAAAGCTGCGCGAGCCGATACCTGCGCTAGCAGGTTACAGTTGAAAGGTTGTCTCACTCGATTCATTAACCCAATTAATCGGTTATCAGCAACACCATAACCGATCCGCAAACCAGCTAAGCCATGAATTTTAGAAAATGTTCGACTAACAAGCACATTGTGTCCCTGTTGTATGTAAGGTAGAGTTCTCGGGTAATCTTCTCGGTCGATGTATTCACCGTATGCTTCATCGAAAACCACCAACACGTGTTCCGGAACACTTGCTAATAACTTTTCCGTTTGTTCTACATTGACCATAGTACCAGTTGGATTGTTAGGATTTGCGATAAAAATTATCTTAGTTTTACTAGTAATCGCAGAGATAATTGCTGAGATATCTTGGTGATACCCATCCATTGGTGTCACCACCGATTTAGCGCCGCAAATAGCCGCGACTAGCTTATAGACAACAAAGGCACTTTCTGAATAGATAATTTCATCATTCGGTTTAACGAAAGTTTCTCCAATAATGTGTAGAATCTCATTAGAACCATTGCCCAAAATTATTTGATCTGTACCAACCCCTAGATGTTCAGCTAAATCTCTTCTCAGATGGTATGCATTCCCATCAGGATAGAGGTTCACCTGACCAACTACTTTTTTCATGGCCGCCACGGCTTTGGGGGAAGGGCCAAGGGGGTTTTCGTTGGAAGCAAGCTTAATAATGTCGTCTAATTTGAATTCTCGTTGGACTTCCTCGATCGGTTTTCCACCTTGATAAGGTGAAATGGTTTCGATTTCTGGCCTAGCTGTAATCATTTCTGATGAACCTAAAAAATTTTATTGCACCCAAGCCTTCTGTATGAAGGTTCGGAATAATGGGTGAGGATCCAATGGTTTAGATTGGAATTCTGGATGGAATTGGGAACCAACCATCCAAGGATGATCATCAACTTCGGTGATTTCAACCAGATTGTTATCAGGCGACAGGCCACTTAAGATTAAGCCATTTCTTTCAAACAAGTCGCGATAACAATTATTAAACTCGTATCGATGGCGATGCCTTTCCAACACTTCGGATGTTTGATAAGATTGATGGGTTTTTGTACCAGTTCGGATTTGACACGGATAATGACCCAGTCGCATTGTTCCACCTTTGTCTTCTATACCTTTCTGCTCCTCCATTAGGGCAACAACTGGATCAGGCGTATGGGGGTCAAATTCAGAACTGTTAGCTTCCATTAAACCACACACGTGGCGCGCAAACTCAATCACCAAGCACTGCATACCTAGACACAACCCTAAATAGGGAATTTTATTCCGACGAGCATGGCTAACTGCTGCTACCATTCCTTCAATACCTCTTACCCCAAACCCTCCTGGTACCAGAATTCCATCAATATCATTAAAAATATGCTCTAGATAGCCGTCTCTGTCAGATAACATCTCAGGGTTACTAGTTTCCAGGCTACCCGAATCAACCCAATGAATTTTTACAGCGACACGATTGGCAATACCTCCGTGCTTTAATGCTTCCACAACACTCAAGTATGCATCTGTTCCTTTGACATACTTACCAACAATAGCAATTTCGACTTGACCTTCTGGTTTGCGAAGGACCTGCACCATTTCTGTCCACTGGCTATTTCCAGGAGGCTGATCTGGCAACTCAAGTCTTTGTACTACCTGACTGGCAAATCCCTGTTTTTCAAAACGAAGTGGGATTTCATCTACCAATTTCGTGTCTCTCCCTTCAATTATGCAATCCGAAGAGATACCACAGAGCAAGCCGATTTTTCGGCGAAATCCATCCGAAATAGCACGATTGGCACGGCAAATCAATAAATCAGGTTGAATACCTAGTTCTTGCAATTTTCGGATGCTATGCTGGATCGGCTTACTTTTATTTTCACCACTGGGTAATGTGTAAATCAAAGCTACATGAATAAACATAGTATTTTGCCGATTTTGTTCCATTGCCATTTGACGAACCGCTTCAGCAAATGGAAACATTTCAAAATCACCGATGGTACCACCTAATTCTATGATTACAATATCTACATCGGGCTCGTCTCCAAGTTGATAAATTCTCTGTTTTATGGCATCGGTAATATGTGGGATAAGCTGAACGGTTTCTCCCAAATAATCACCCCTTCGCTCTTTTGCTAACACTTCTCCATAAATTGAACCAGTGGTAAAATTAGATCGGGAGTCTAGATCAATACCTAGAAAGCGTTCATAGTTACCCAAGTCGAGATCGGTCTCAGCCCCATCACCCGTCACAAACACCTCACCATGCTGAAAGGGATCCATCGTACCAGCATCAGAATTGAGGTAGGGATCGATTTTGACTATCATAACCCCAAATCCTCGATCAATCAGTAGGCGACCTAGAGCCGCGGAGGTGATCCCTTTACCAATTCCAGAAATTACACCACCAGTCACAAAAATATATTTGGTCATCTATTATTATCTTTTATTTGGTTAAGCCTTCAGAAATTGCATTAAACGTTTTAGATCATCTGGAGTGTCAATACCAATGGAGCTAGATTTAGTCTCCAACACACGAATGGAAACGCCGTTTTCTAAAAAGCGCAGCTGCTCTAGTCCCTCGGATGTTTCGTACGGAGTACGTTTCCAACGGGTAAAATCTAGTAAATGGGATCTTTTGAAGGCGTACAAGCCAACATGACGGAAATTCGGTGCTGAGGCCGACCATTCTTGTTCCAAATTGCCAGGCAAGCAAGAACGTGAAAAATACATTGCCTGGCCTGACTGAGTAACCACGACCTTGACAACATTAGAGTCATAATAGTCATCAGGATTTTCAATCTGCTGCATTAAAGTGGTTACTTGAGTAGTCGAGTCATCAAGAAACGGTTGTAACAGTTGATCTACTGCCTTAGGATCAAGTAATGGCTCATCACCCTGAATATTGGCGATTATATCATCAGAAAGAGACTCAGCGACTTTTGCTACCCGGTCGGTGCCAGTTTCAGCGGGCCCCGTAAGCATAGCCTCTCCACCGAATCCGGATACAGCATCAGAGATCCTTTGATCATCAGTAGCCACAATGACTCTATCCAACAGGTTAGATTGGCAAGCCCTCTCGTAGACATGTTGAATCATTGGTTTTCCTAATATGTCCACCAAGGCTTTACCCTCAAACCTACTAGAGGCATAACGAGCCGGAATAATTCCGACTGTAGCTAACTTTTTCGACAAAGCTTTTTCCTATTCGCGCTCGAATTTACTGGCTGGGTTTTCGTTTATGGCTCAAAATAACGGGAGTAGTTTAGCAAACCCAATCAGTAGTGTCAACACAAGTAGTCGGCGCTTTCTATATGAATCTGAGCTTGTAAATTAATGTTGTATTCTTCCTCATTTTAATAAACTGAAAAATAGGTAATAAATCATTTATTTATGATGTTTGACGGAATTCTATCTGTCCGAACAGTCAATACTTTTACTAAACAAGTTAGCCGTATCTGGTGCTGTTTTTGGGTAAAGTTCCTACACCTTTTTTACTGATCATGATATAATCGCACCGGGCATGGTATAATGGGGGGCTAGGACTGCCCTTTTCTTGCAAAAGTAGGAATTATAAAAGTGAACATGAAAGGAACCGACCACAAATTAGAACGGCAGGTAGAAGTTTTACGTCTTATAACACCGACCGTTGAAAAAATGATGAATAGGCACGTGGAAAAGAGAAAACTCTGGTTTTCTTCTGATTTCTTGCCATCAAACGAAAAGTCAAGCCCAGAAGACGACCGTATTCTGACTGAAGCACGGAAACATGCCCAAACAATCCCAGATTCTGTGAGGGCATCATTAGTCATGAATACAATTACAGAAGAAGGATTACCACACTTCCATCGGTTTATTGCCTTTCACCTTGGAGATGAGCCAGTGTGGCGACGCTGGAATTTTATGTGGACGGCAGAGGAAGATCGACACGGAAATGTTTTACGGGACTACATTCGGGACACACGTTTGTTCGATTTTCGAAAAGTCGAGCAATTACAATACGAGTTCATTGAAGCGGGATTTGACCCCTTTGATACACGTTCTCCTTATCAGACCTTAGTTTATACTTCCTTGCAAGAACGAGCTACTCAAGTTGCTCACCGAAATACTGGTAAACAAGTGGGAGATCGAGAACCTTTGCTCAATAAAATCCTAGCCCGAATTGCCTCTGAAGAAGCATTGCACTATAACTTCTATCGTAGGGCATTCAGAGAGGTTTTGGCCTGTGATCCAAATCTTGCCTTGGAAGCCATCTTAAAAGTAATGCCTTCACTCAATATGCCAGGTATTCGGATGCCTGGTTTTCGACCGATGGCAGAGTTGATTCGACGTACAAGAATTTACGGGTTATGGGAGTATAAAGACATTGTGGAGGAAGCAATCTCGTACTGGCAAATCGAAGTCATGAAGAATTTAAACGATCTTGGCCATAAAGCACAAGACACGATTATGGAACTGCCTAGGCGGATTCAGACTGCGGCTGAGCATTTAGAACGAAGATCTACACAGAAAGCTTTTTCTCTAGACGTTATATACAACCGTATAATGGAATTCTAAATACTGTATGGCTTCAACTGTGACTGACAAAATGAAAATCGGTATTATCGGTTGTGGCAACATTAGTGGGGCATACTTTAATGGGGCGAAGAACACAGATGTTCTGAAAATCTTGGCCTGCGCGGACTTGCAACAAGAAGTTGCCAAAAAGCGGGCCGACGAATTCGATTGTCGTGCTATGTCGGTTAAAGAATTATTGGCAACACCTGAGATTGAGTTAGTTATTAACTTAACGATTCCTCGAGCACATGCTGACGTCGGTTTACAAGTGGTCTCCGCAGGTAAACATGTTTATAGTGAAAAGCCGTTTGCTATTGATCTGCAAAGTGCCAAGCAATTAAGAAAAATTGAACACGAAAGCGGTTTGCGAGTAGGTTGCGCTCCTGATACCTTTTTGGGTGCCGGGACCCAGACCGCTCGACAACAGATGGATGCTGGTGCTATCGGGACAGCTGTTGCGGGCACAGCCTTCATGTGTGGACATGGGCACGAAAGCTGGCACCCGAACCCTGCGTTTTACTATGATATTGGTGGTGGTCCTATGTTGGATATGGGCCCCTATTATATTACGGCTCTCATTAACATTTTGGGACCAGTTAAGCGGGTAGCTGGCGTAACGGCCAAGACCTTTGAAGAACGTATTGCTTCCAGCGAGACTATTCGAGGACTCAAAATCCCGGTCAAAACTAGTACTCACTTGACAGGTAGTATCGAATTTTGTAACGGTGCTGTTGTTACGATGATAATGAGTTTTGATATGTGGCGTCACAGCTTACCTTGCATCGAGATTTATGGAACAGATGGATCAATGCAGGTCCCTGACCCAAACGGATTTGGTGGATCCGTAAAAGTTAGTAAGCCAACAAGCGATTGGGAAACTATCCCATTGGGCTTTCCTAATAATGCTCGGATTATCGGGGTCATTGATATGGTCCGTGCTATTCGAAATAATCGACCTCACAGAGTTAGTGGAGAACTAGCTTACCACGCCCTAGAAGTTATGTTAGCATTTGACCAATCATCCCAAACCGGCCGACATGTGAACATCGAAAGTTCCGTTGAGCGACCGGCCCCTCTCCCTATCGGACTAAACGAGTGGGAAGTCGAGGATTAGGAATCTTAGTTTGATGGTTGAGTATAGATAAGATCGGAAAATTTCTGCCACACTGAATCAGGCAAATTGGTTATAGCCGACTTGTAATTTTGTTCTACTTCTGTTGCGTTTTTAGCACC
>JACLAC010010915.1_pt1 | contig 46695 bp, 33 predicted proteins | sample 8027881 | NCBI WGS metagenome assembly JACLAC01 (sample SAMN15725517, study PRJNA655200) | protist metagenome | isolation source: fluorescence activated cell sorting (FACS) single amplified genomes of... | place: Spain: Blaines Bay Microbial Observatory, Mediterranean Sea | collected 2016-01-19 | reverse complement strand
TTGAGATTGAATATGATCGACGCTTGGTTGCATCGAGTATCACCGGCTCGGTTTTGCCTGTTACCGTAAATCGTGGAGAAGAGACTGAAGTCAACTATCGGCTCGAAATTGAGGTCTCAGGTGACGATTACGGAGTTGATCTGGTGCGGTTGAGTGGGGTTGCGATGAGTGTGCAAAGAGTGTTGATCAATGGCCGTGCGCTGAATGCTGGACAAGACTACACCACGTCTCTTGACATCGTGGCGCAGGAGACTCGATTGGCACTAGACGGCAATAATAGGGTAGAAGACGATGCGGTTATCGAAGTGATTGGTAATGTTCGTCTTATGGCAGATACGAACGTTATTCGACCGATGTTGGGTAATGCTGGACAGAGTGTTGATGACGGCTACACCAACTGGCAAAATGGTCACGATCCACTCGCTATCTCCAAGATTAGTGCGCAAGGCGCACCAGGTGATCTCGTAGGGCAATTACAGCTTTCGCACCGTGTTTTTTCTCCGTATTCAGACGAGCAGATATCGTTTGATTTTGTGGTGTCAAGACTTAGCAATGCGACCGATGTGTTGCTCTCGATTTACAATTTAAACGGCAATAGAGTTCGTCAACATGCTCAGTATGGAGCAGCGCGAAACTACCGGATGGCTTGGGACGGCCGCGACGAAAATGCGCGTATTGTTGAACCGGGAATATATTTGTTTGAAATAGAAGTACGGGGTGGCGGCGTCGAAGGGAAGCGCCGAGGAACATGCGTTGTCGCATATTAAGCATGTGCTTTTTGCAGTATGCATTGCCCTTGCGATAATTGGCCCCGTTCGGGCAGCATTTGAAATTGTCGATGGCGGAGCGTACGCGATGTCGATGGGCGGGGCACTCTCGGCGGGAATAGGTTCGGCCGAAACCATCTGGTTCAATCCGGCGGCTTCGGCAAAGCTGAACGTGCCACATGCCACTGCGACATACGGAACGTTATACAGCGGTTTGGAGGATAGCCCAATTGTGCATAGTGGAGCTATCGCTTGGCCCTTTGAGCGGGCAACGTTGCAAGCGGGATATCATACGCTTCGTTTAGATCCGTGGAGCGAAATGTCCGGTCTAATAGGGGCAGCCGTGGTGTTGCACCCAAGGGTCGCACTTGGAGGAGAAGTAAGGGTCAATGCGTGGAATAGTGGCAGATACGGAAATCAGAGTTGGCTGGGCAGTTTGGGTCTGTTATACGAGGTGGGCTGGGTAACGCCTTCGATGTATATGCGTCTTTCACTGGTTTCGGCTAATTTGGCCGGGTGGTATAGTGCCGGAGGTTCAGGGCGAGCTACTGGACAACCGGGTCGTTCGTATACTGCGGGTGCTCAGTTGAATGTAAGAGGCAAGAAAGTTTCTCTCGATGTAGAGCGTGATGCGGGTCTGTGGGACATACGTGCTGGCTATGAACTGGATGCTCGTTGGGGATTAAATTTTCGTACTGGTGCTGGTATACGTGTCGACGACACAGTAGACCGCACTTGGCATGTCGGTATGGGCTATGAGTGGACGGACTATCATTTCGATTACGCATTTTCTCGCTCGGCCGATATAGCTTCTTTTGGTGCGACGCACCGTTTAGGCATTGGCCGTTTTTTTTGACTGTGCGGTTATCGTAGAGAATTTGAGTGGTATGTTCGCGGAATAGAGGCGAGTGATGATTATGAAAAAGCGTTTTTTTTACCTTTCTGGTGAGGATGGCGATATGCAGTACAAATGCGGCGATTCGCGGTGTATTCTCGGGCTTATATGGGCAATCTGTATTTTGACAATGCTCGGAGATGCCGTGATGGCGCAGACGCATCTGCGCCAACGCGATTTTTTGAATTTGGGGTCTCCGGAGGGATATCTCAATTACGGCCGGTCTGAATACGAACCCTATCCCGAGCTGATAAGCGCTCGAAATCGCTACGATCGTCTGGGTAATTTTCAGATGCGTGGTCACAAGACCTTTACCTGGCAGCTTCAGCGCCCTGGATATAGTGAGATCAGCACACGTTCCGAACAATACCTGGGCTGGTTCAATAATCTAGTCGTCATGAATGATACATACCGCGGCTGGAATTTTGGTGTGACCGTAGGTGAGGACATCCGCACAAAGCTTACCAACCTCGTCTTTCAAGACCCACGTTTTTACGGCATCCGAATGGATGGAGCATCCGCCGACAATCGATTTACTTTATTGCTCAGCCAAGGCGGTAGCCAGGCGACGCAATCACCGAATCCGAAATTCTCAACGTTTCAAGGGGGAAAAGAAAGATCGTCGGTGTTGCTGTTCGGTGGGCATTGGGAGACGAAATTGGGGAGCATGCTCAAGCTGGGAACGACCTATTTCAACCATCATATGCTCGATACTTTCAACGACAAGGGATCTTTCATTAGGGGAGACACGCCATATAGTATGCTTGCTCCCAGTTTTATCGAGGTGATCGTCGAGGATGACTCGCCTGAATCCGATCAGTTGGGTGCTGTTGTATACGATGTAGCTATTGAAATTGAGGCAGAATCAATGGGCCAGGTGGTGCGCATGAGCAGCATCTCTGGCGCTTCCGACTTCGACATTACGCTCCAGCCGATGGTTGAGGGTGGTCTTCTGAATGCCGATGGCGGCCGTGAGGTCAATGGGGTTGGGCAGCGAGTAATTTTTACATTCAAGATGCCAGAGTTTGCAATACCAGACCCGGCAAGCTACGTAGACAATCCCAGTAAGGCCGTTGCAGGAGGCCTGAGCGTAAAGAATGTCCGTTTTAAAGCCGACATTGCGGGTGATTACCGAATTCTTGTAAGACAGAAACACGTATTCTTTGACGACAAGGTGCACGGCAAGAATGTGTCCAAGGGCTACGAAGTCGGTGATTCGAAATATGTCAATCCCTTTACGGGGCTAAAAGGTGACGATGCGTTACTATCGCCTATTGAAGCGTATCAATCGGGTGAAGAGGATATTTTCAAACAGTGGCCGGTACCGCCGAATCCCTCGGTGGGGCAACTAAATCCATTTCAGCAATTCAAGTGGAATCTAGAGAATCCCGAGGATGTAGCTTACACGGTAGTCCGGTCTCAGACGAAAGAGATTGATACCAGTAATCGCCGAATCGTTTCTTTTGACTATGGAATTCCAACGGGCCAGGCGTTGTTTGGCCTCGATGGACATTTGACATTAAAAGGGATAGACATCAAGGGTGAGTTTTCTACGAACCCTCAGTATTTCATCTACCCTGTTGGTAACAATGCCGGCAAGCGCTTTCAAAAGCGTAGTTTAGCCTATTTCATCAACGCGATCAAAAAGGTCGGGTCGATTGATCTGGGTATGGAGGTTTTCCGGTTAGCTCCAGACTATGGTGGAAACTTCGACAGCATCCGCGGTGGCGTACCCTTTTTTACGGACGTGGCGCAGACGGGTTCGCAGATGCAGGAAATGTTCGTGATGACTGACAACGATGACAACGACCAGTGGCCGGACGAACTCATCGTAGAATTACCAAGTGCGGATCGCCAGGATTCTGGCATTTTCCCGGGTTTGGACGAGAATCAGGATCTCGTTCCAGATACTGATCAAAACCTGAATGGTATCGCCGACTGGACTGAGCCGATCATATTTTACGATGCTGATCCGCCTGAGTTTGTATACGGCCTTGATTTCAATAATAACGGAGTTGTTGATTTTCGCGAAAACGATGGACTGCCGGACTATCCCTATCGCCGGGATAGACGCGGTATGCACATTTTTTCTCGCGTGCGTGGCTTGGGCACGTTTGGCAATTCTTTGTCCGTTGGATTTTATGATACCGAGGAAATCGCCGGCCGTGGTCAGGCCAAGGCTTTGTATGCGCGCTACGAATACAGCGTAAATTCACCTTATTTTGGTCGCATTCGCATCAACGATGATATCAAGAAGGTGGAGGATCACATCCGTGACGATGTTTATATCTGGCGCGATCGGGGCGTGCATAGAATTGATTCGCCCTATCCGCATTTGACGCCAAGGCAGATTGAGGAGCGAGACCTTAACTCTCAGATCATGCCTCCCGATCGCGATCCGCTTACAATGCGCAACAGCGTGGTAAATACGATGTTTGTAGAAGGGCGCACGACTCCAATTGTCGATTTGAATTTGATCAATAATTTTCAGTGGATTCGCAACAGTCAGGCAGCCGATGAGTTTGATGATGGGGTAATCCAAGACGAAGATGTTCGGTCGCTAATCACTCTGGTAAACAAGATAGACTATACATTTCGGGCCGGTAATATAACGATAAAGCCCATGTTTAAGCATCTTCTACTGAGGGAACATTCGCAGAAACTAGATCGTGAAGTCGGATCCGGTAGTACGCGATCGTTCTCGATATATACTCCAATACTGCGCTCGCGCTTCGATCTGACCAATAAATCTTATTTGCAATTGGGTTTCCAAGGGTTGCCATTCTGGCGATACACCAAATTGGACCGGGTTGATTCAACGCAAGATTTCAAGGAATGGACCACGGTCTTCATGATGACCAATCGATCTGATTACTATGGCTTTGCTCTGTCTTCGCAAATTGGCTGGGAGACTACGCGACGAGAGTACTCCGATGAAAACAGTGCCGCATTGAATCGCAATGCGTCCACGCTGTTTTTCGACATCATCGCAGGATTCTAGTTAAGATTCAGGGATACACGTAATGCTTGTATTACAAATATTAGTGCTGGGGATTATGGGCACCGCGGTCGGGCTCACAACTCGGTATTTTTCGCCGCAAGAGTTGCAAGACCGATTTAGCGACGGACAGAAGTTGTATGCCTTAGGAGATTATGAGAAGGCAGTCCCCCATTTCGAAGCGGTACTTGCTACGAAGAACAACGCCACGATAAATGTCGACCAGGTGACGGTGACCCTTGATGAATTTATCCTACCCGCTCGTGTGGCTGCTACGTATCAGTTGGGAAATACGCACAACAAACTCGGACAAGATCTGTTGCGCAGGTCCGGTTTCTTGCGATCTGAAAACAAGAGCGCGGAAGCGGATACCAGATACGAAGAGGCACTGGCCGAATTTAAGACAAGCCTAGATTATTTTGCCTCGATTAGTGCCAGAGAAGATATCGAAGAGCGCACTAGAGTAATGGCTCAATTTCAGACATTGGAGACCAACTACAAGCTCAAGCGATACGATCACGTAATTACAGAGGGCGAACGATTGTTGGAGGCGTTTCCCAACAGCGTCTACGAAACGGCAGCCTACTATAATATCGGATGGTCTTACTTCGAACTAAAAGAGTACGAACAGGCGATCGGTAATTTCAAACAGGTCATAACCTTATCTCCTCGTGGTTCCCATTCCGATCGCTCTTACTTTCAGATCGCCGAATCCTACGATGCGCTCGAGGAATATCCCGAGGCACTCAAATATTTCCAGCGGCTGATTCGGCGATATGATTTTTCGACTATGTCCGAAAAAGAGCTTATCGAGATGGCCAGTCTCAAGCTAAAAGGTCTGGTCGAAGAGACTTCTCGTGAGATGGTGGCTAAGGCTCAACTGCGGAGAGGCGATATCCTTGCGGAAATGGGCAGAGTTGATGAGGCGCTAGCCGTTTACGCCCTCGTGCCTGCGAACTATCCGACTGAAACCGCTCTCGTTCACGGCGCTTACCTCCGCGGCGCTGAATTGGTGCAAAAGGAGCGCGGTACAACCGCCGCTTTGAGCGCATATAGCAATGCGATTGAAAATGTTGAGGACAAACGCTTTCAGGCGCGAACCCAGCTGACTGTAGCCGGCTTGCTGTATGACGAAGGCGAATACGAAAAGGCTGCCAACGAGTATCAAATCTACATGAATGCGTATTCTGATGTGGCGGATCGCATCGGATTTGGTGAAGACAAGGTCTTATATCAGATCAGCCAGTGTTATCAGGCGCGCGCCAGCAATTTTCTCAGGCAAGATGAACTCGAAAACTCCAAGCGCGCTTCGGAACGTGTCACGGTGCTGTTAGATCAGATACTTCGCGATCATCAAGACACAGAGCTGAAAGCCGATGTCTTGTTTCAAATGGCGTACAACTGGCAGATGCAGAAAGACGACCGTGCTGCCGATACGTACCGCGATATGGTTGAATCTTACCCGGATCACCCGGCAGCGCCAAGTGCTCTGTTGCAATTGGCCCGAATAGACTACGAAAGCCGCAACTACGAGACAGCGAAATCGGTATATATACGTTTCCTCGATGAGTACCCAGAATCGAATATCGTAAACCAGGTCCGGCTTGAACTTGCTATGTCTCTGAAGAACCTCCAGCAGATAGAGACGGCAATCGAAGTCTTCGAGACTATTTCCGAAGATTGGTCGGAGTGGGCCAAGGTGCAAGCTGAACTCGCCGATCTCCACGTTCGTAGAGGTGATACTTCTCGGGCCCAGGTCGTCCTTGGTCGTGCACTGCAGGTCGCGGATGGACCAGAGTTGCGAGGGCAGTTGCTCTATGTAAAGTCGCGCATACATTTCAAAGAGAATCAATATGAAGAGGCCGTTATCGGTTTCTCTGAAGCAATGCAATTGCCATTGCGCGATGACATTTTGGATGGATCGCTACTGTTTCGCGGTAGCTCTCATTACGAACTGGCCAAATTCAACGATGCCCGTGGCGATACGGCGGTAGCACGCGCTCGGTATGAAGATTCTATTGTAGATATGAAGGCTCTGCTTGACAGAGATCCAGCTGCGAACATTAAAGATAGCGCCTTCCGCACTTTAGGTGCTGGGATGATACGGCTGCAGCGGGAAGATGAGGCCGTTCGTTATTACAGCGCGCTGATCGAAGCAAGTGATGATCCCCAGCAGCGCGCAACTTTTCAGATGTTGCTGACCGAATTGTATTTCGATCAGCAACTGTTTGACTACGCCGAGAAAATGGCTCGCGAATTATTGCAGATGACGTTCGAGGATGATAACAGTGCTGGTTATTACCGAAAAGAGCGGGCGTATTCAATCATCGGCAATGCATTATTGAAACGCAAAAACTACAAAGCCGCTAGTGAAATTTTGGCTACCGGATTGAAATTATATCCCAATTCTGGCGAGAGCGCCAATATCTCATTCTCCCAAGCATTTGCGGATTTTAATGCCGGCGATTACGCGAGTTCAGCTGAGGGCTTTGCAACATACACTAGCGAGTATCCCGCCGATCGCAATGCCGTTCACGGTCATTATTATCTAGCACACAGCTACCAAATGTTGACAGATTTCGAGAAGGCGGCAGCAACTTTTCGACGTACGATTGACCGGTTCCCGCAGGCCAGTTACGTAGAGGAAGCGATGTTTCTGATCGGAGAGAATTATTACAATCAGCGCAATTTTTCGGCAGCAGCCGAGGCATATCGCGAATTATTGGATAATTACCCCCGCGGCAGATACGGTGACTCTGCTCTTTATTCACTTGCTTGGTGTCAGTTTGAGCAAGAAGACATGGCCGGCGGGGTTGCTCGGATGGCTGCGCTGGTTAAAGACTACCCGGCTAGTGATTTTGCCGCTAAGGCACAGTTTACGGTCGGTGACTTCCACTATAACAATCGAGAATATGATCAAGCGCTGGTTGCTTATCGCTCTCTAATCGAAAACTATGCCGGTACGGCTGAGGCGGGCCGGGCTCAGGCACTGGTCGATGAATTGAGCGAAATAGAAGCGAGCATGGAATACAGTAAAGTGATGGCGCGCTTTGAAGCAAAAGAGTACGAGACGGCTATAACGGGGTTTCAGTCGATAATCAAAAACTACCCGGGCACCTACACCCAGCTGGCAGCCTATTGCAACTTAGGGCTCACCTACGAGATATTGAGAAAATGGCCTGAGGCTGTCGAAAATTACGACAAGACCCTCAGCAATGGTGATGACGATATTGAAAATTCCGATGTAGTTAATTTTGCGCGTGTTCACCGAGACTGGATTGTGGAAAATAGATTATGAAATACAACGCATTCTGTATTAGGGGAGGCATGAAATGTCTGAGAATTTTCTAGTTGGCCAGTTCCTCGTCGGCGGACCTATGATGTGGCCGCTGCTGTTGTGTTCGCTTATCGCTTTGGTCGTTATTATCGATCGCCTGCTCAACTATACGCGGCTTCCGTCCGAAGCCGATGCAGAGGCCCAACTAAACGAGATTGAATCTGTCCTTGAAAATCAAGGAGATTCCGCCGCTGTCGAGTACTTTAAAGAGAACAGCGGGGTGCTCAATTATGTGTTCGCTGCATTGCTCAAGCGCTACGATTCTTTAGTTCTGGAAAATCGCACCGACATTGAGGATATGCGCCAAGAGCTTATTACGGTGACCGAGGAATCCGGTGTAGAGTATCTCGGTCGACTTTTAAATGCTCTTGGCACGATTGGTGTGTTGGCACCGCTGATGGGCCTGCTTGGAACCATTTTAGGTATGATACAGGCGTTTGATGCTATCGCTCAAGCTGGGGCTGGTGATCCTGCTGCTGTTGCTAGTGGTATCTCCCAGGCGTTAGTTACAACCGCTTCGGGTCTTATCGTAGCGATCCCAACTATCGTATTCCATCGCTACCTTTCGGCGCGAGCAGATAAGGCCTTCAAGCAAATTGAACTATACTGTCATGCCTTCGCCAATACGCTCCTAGTTCGGTTCCAGGCAAAGCGCGGAGAATAGGGGGCTATAATGCCAAAAAGGCCGGCGCTAGCGAGACGAATCCGCGGTAAGATGGGCAACAAAAGCCGTTTCGCAACGAGCATGGATCCCGATATGACTCCGCTGATCAACTGCATTTTCTTGTTATTGGTCTTTTTTATGGTAGCGACTACCTTCGTTAATACCAAGGGACTCAGCGTTGACTTACCTAGTGGGCAGGGAGAGAGTTCGTCTCGAGCGAGCAAGGATATTAATATCGTGATCGAGAAAGGCGGTAGTGTCCAAGTCAATGGCAAACCCGCCAAAATGCAGGAACTGGCAAGCCGAATCGGGAAGATAGTAAAAACTGATAATATAAAAAATGTGATTATAGAGGCCCATCGAACGGTTCGCCATCAACGTGTGGTACGGGTAGTTGATATTGCTCGTGGCGAAGGCATTGAGGCTGTGGCGTTCGCCAAGTCGGCGGAGGGATAGCAAAGATGGCGAGCAAAATGCAAGCGAACGACGCAAAAAATAATGATCTCAACCTGACGCCATTGATAGATGCGGTGTTTTTGTTGCTCGTGTTCTTTATGGTAACATCGGTCTTCGTAAAAGCGACTCAACTGAAAATTGAATTACCTGTCGCTGAGAACTATGATCAGATCGACCAGGAGAAAAAACTTAATCTGTTGGTGTCGGCCGAAGGGCAACTCGAGTTCAATGGCCAACTGGTGGGTTTGGGGCAACTAGCTGGTGTACTTGAGAATGAGCGCCTGCGTTCCGGATCGGGAACGCTTATTGTCACTGCCGATGCTCAGACGCCGCACGGTTTCGTCCTTGATGCAATGGAAGTTGCAGTACAGGCAGGTATTGGCAAAATCGATTTGGAAACAGGCGAAGATTCACGGGAAGGTGTCGATTCGGGGCGCGAGTCGCAATAGGAAGGTATGTTTTTATGAAAACCAACAAAATCGTCGCGGCACATATTGCATGTTTCATGAGTCTGTGGCTTGGCTGTGCCGGACTTATACCGAAAGACATGTACTACGGTATCGCGATGACTCCCGTGTTGCCCGAAGGAAAAGGTGAGTACCAAGTAGATCCGGATGACCAGAAACGAATCATCTTCAGCCACGAAGGAATGCGAGTGGCCGTCAGACCGTACACTGATGATGAGTTGAACGAGTTATACCCGCCACTGACTGATGGTCGCCATGTCAATCCATACACGACGAATGAACTAGACACTGATTTAGGCTATGTTCCACCCGTCTTCACTGTCTTTAAAGTTGAAGTCATCAACGACACCTATGCCAAGATAGAATTCAATCCCGCCAAAACCATGCTTACAACCGATACAGGGCGAGAGTTGCGCTATTTTGATCCTGGACGGGCAGGTGAGGGAGTCGAAACGGGTGGTGGTAATCGCTTCAGCGCGTATTATCAAACGGAACGCGGTCGGTCGGGCTTGGATAAGGATACGAATCTTGAACGTATGGGCCTGATATATAAGACGGCTTTTCACCGCTTCAGGCCCGTTTTTCGTGGTGATGAGCGTTCCGGCACACTATCTTTCGCTAGCTTGCCTAATGACGCGACCTCGGTATTGCTAGTCGTATCTGATTTTGCATTGGCTTTTGATGCTAGTGGCAATCCGGAGCAAGTTATCGACTTTCAGTTCGAATTTAGTGTAGCTCAAGGAGTCGTCACTAGTGGTGTCGAACCGGTCGACTAATAATCGCGATTGAGATACTGAGAAACGGGATAAGAAGGCTCTGAAAATCAACAAAAAAAATCACCATCGGTTACTCTTGGCCAGGAAACGTCGTAAAGCAGCGTTTGCTGGTCGTTTCATTAAGAGCGTGTGTGCTGTTTGGTTCGCTGGATTTTTTATGTCTGCGTGTTCCAGTACTGATTCTGCCGATTCCAATGGCCCATTAGCAGAGATTGGCGATACGCGGATAGATGTTGGAGACTTGTTGTCGTTTGAGCAGCAAGTTGCGCCCGACGATACGCTTTCAGTTGCAGACCACCGCGGGCATCTTACGACTTTGATAGATCGATATTTGCTGATAGCCGAAGCGCGGGCCCGAAGACTGCAACAAGATAAAGCGATCGTTCGGGCTCTCAAACGTGACGCGAATAAAAAACTAGCCGAACTGATGTTTGAGCAAGAGGTAGCCGAACGTTCAATCCCGACTCAGGCAGAGATAAATGAGGCATATGCCAGTGGACAGTGGAATGAGCAAGTAGTTAGCGTTGAGTTATTTCTGCCAGATCAGCAAACCGCGTTGCGCGTCAGGCAAGAGATCTTAGACGGTCTTGACATATACGAGGCCGGCAAACTTTATTCGCTTGATCGTTTGATGCATCTTCCCATGGGTGGTGCTCAGCAATTCATGTATTCTCGCCATGACGGCCCAAAGGAAATTGTCGAGCGTGTCTTTCAGATCCCAGTAGGAAACCTATCTAGCCCAATCCCGTTTTTGAAAGGTTATGTACTGTCTTATGTCGCCGAGTACCGGGAGGTCCAGCGCGAAGTCGTCAATTCTAAGATTAAACGCCATTTGCGAAAGAAGAAAAGAGAAATCCTTCGTGGTGCCTACCTGAATCACCTAAACACAACATTGAAGCTCGATTTTTCTGACGTCGGCCTAGCCACAGTCGTTGAAATTTTGAGTGCCGACCGATCTGCTGGCAGGATCGATGAGTCGGTTGATACTACGCAAGTAGTTTATTCTTTTGAGGGAGGTGAACGCCGGGTTGGAGAGGTAGCGCAGTTACTCAAGGGGGCGGCAAGCCGTTGGGACACGGTGACTCCTACTGAGATTATAGCTGAGTTGAAAAATAAGCATCTACCGAATCTGTTAATGGCAGAGGACGCCCGCCACAAAGGGGTTGAACAAAGGGAACACTTTGTTGAGTGGTATAACGCTCGCCGTGACGATCTGCTACTCAGCTTGTTGCGCAAGGAAGTCGTCGATAGTGTCTCAGTCAATGACCAGGAAATCCTCGATCACTACAAGCGTACAAAAAAACGCTTCCGAATTCCAGGCTATGCTAAGGTTAGAGACCTGTTAGTGGCTACTGAAGCAGAAGCGAAAGCACTGAAACTGGACCTGGATGCCGGGGCAAATTTTGTTGAGACGATACGAGCCAATAGTATTCGCAAAGAGGCGCATCAGGATATTTTTAGGGTGTTTGCTCTGCAGGCAAAGAGCTACGGAACTGCGTGGATGAATTATGTTATGAACATTCCAGTTGGCGAGATTCACGGCCCGGTCGTCGCAGAAGGCGGCTACTCTTTGGTTCAGGTCGTGGAGCGCTATGCCGACTCGTATTATACGCTTGAGGAATCCAGAGTGCGTACAGCCGTGACTCGAGACATGCGAAACCTGAAGCAGCGCCGAGTGTTCAACGCCTTCGTTGCGGATCTGCGCGAGCGTAAAAGTCTCGATGGCCTAATGGTAATCCACGAAGATCGATTAGCCGGTCTGGTAGACCGGTGACGGCCAGGCTGAGCTCAGTCCATACTACCCAGAAGTGTCGACGCTGTGTCGATGCTGCAGGGCTGAATAGCTAAAGGGTCTTGCCGTGACCGAGGCCAGCGAACAGAATGCGCAAGCCGTCGAAGAACGCTTCGATATAATGCCGCCCGACGCCCCCTTCGAACCGGGCTTCAACATGAAGACCCTATGGGCGGCGTTATTCGTTGGTTTTGTCATGTTGCCCGGGGCGATCTATCTCGGGTTGGTGACGGGCATGAGTATGGCCGGCGGTGCCGAGTGGGTGACCCTGATCCTCTTTATCGAGATAGCCAAGCGCACCTTCGTGCATCTGCGCACCCAGGAGATTATTATCCTCTATTGGGTGGCCGGCGGCTTGGTGATGATGGGGGGCAAACTCGGTACTGGCGCAGATCTCTTCGGCGGGCCTTTTGGCGTCCTGATCTGGGACCAGTATCTGATCCAGTCGCCGCAGGCGGCGGGCCTGGCAGAGCATATTCCGTCCTGGGTTGTGCCGCCGCGCGGCTCGGCGGCGCTATTAGAACGAAACTTTCTACACAGCGCGTGGATCAAACCGATTGTGATCCTGCTGCTCGCCGTTGCGCTGCAACGGGTCAACGCCTTGTCATTGGGCTATGTGCTCTTCCGCATCACCCATGATATTGAACGCCTCCCTTTTCCCATGGCCTATGTTCAGGCTGGCGGCGCGACCGCACTGGCCGAGACCTCGTCGAAGAAGGAGGGATGGCGCTGGCACGTATTCAGCACAGGGGCTTTTATCGGTGCGGTCTGGGGGATGTTTTACGTGGTGGTGCCGACGCTGTCGTCGGTTTTTCTGACCGAGACCGTATCGATTCTGCCGATTCCTTTTATTGATTTCACGGTGCCGGTAAAGGCCGTCATGCCGGCGGCGGTGGTCGGTGTGGCGACGGACCTGATCCACGTTCTCTTCGGCCTGGTATTGCCCTTCTGGGTGGTCATCGGCGTGTTTTCTTCGTCGATCCTGGTCAATTTGGTGGCCAACCCGGTCCTATACGCCTACGGTATTTTGCACACCTGGGAACCGGGCATGTCGGCGATACCGACCCAGATTGCCAATACATTTGATTTTTGGTTAAGCTTTTCGCTGGGTGGGGCGATCGTCGTGGCGGTGATGGGCTTTTGGACGGCGGGCAAGATTTTGATTGCGGCGAGTAACAACCACCGAGCCAAGGATGAAAACGCGCCTGGACCCAGTCGTGCACGCGGAGATATCCGCATCGTGTCCGCTTTGGGCATCTGGGCGGCGAGTACCATCGGTTTTGTGCTGATGGTTTACTATCTGGTGCCCGATTTTCCGTGGTGGATCACTGCGCTATTCGGTTTCGTGTGGACGCCGATCTATTCCTATATCGGTACGCGGATGATCGGTCTAACTGGTTCGCCGCAGGGCGTAACTTTCCCCTATCTACGCGAGGCGAGCTTCTTTCTTTCTGGCTATCAGGGAGCTGCAATTTGGTTTGCGCCCGTGCCGATCTTCCAGTGGGGTTACGAGGCGCAGATCTTCAAACAGCTAGAACTGACCCGGACGAGCTTTGGTAGTATTGCCAAAATGACGGCGCTGACGTTGGTGGTGATGTTCGCCTGTAGTTTCTTATTCTGGTCGTTAATTTGGAAGCTGGGGCCGATACCTTCTTCGGCTTACCCCTTTGTGCAAAAGATGTGGCCCTTTCATGCCACGATGCAGGCCTTCTGGGCCAAGTCGACTTTGCCGGGGGCTGGTTCGAGCTTGGTCACACAGATTATTCGTTGGGATTATATTGGTATCGGACTGGCTTTTAGCGCGGTGCTCTACGCCGCGCTTATCGCACTAAGTGCCCCGTTGGGGATCTTCTATGGTTTTGTTGCGGGGCTTGGCGGCTGGCCACATTTCGCGATTTTGAACTTTGCTGGCGCGATGCTTGGGCGGTTCTATCTCGAGAAGCGCTTTGGTGTCGAGCGCTGGTACGCTTATGCGCCGATTGTGTTGGCTGGCTATTCGTGTGGAGTCGGATTGATCGGGATGACCTCAATCGCTATTGCGTTGATCTCGAAGGCGGTATCGCAGGTCGTGTTCTGAGGCGCTGTGACTACAAATCGTGTATCATTCGCGTATCTGGCCCTCTCGGTCTTCCGTTGCGGCGGGCAGAGAGGTATCGCAGTCTGAGTCCGAGCATGCCGGGAGGCAAAGTCCCGTGGTCGATCGGGCGGTTCTGCCGATCGATTAAGTCGTGCGTCGGTCTGATTGAGAGCGTGCGATGGCCCTGGTGCCCGAAGGATGCCCGAAGGGACCTTCATTATGGGTTGGGATGCGGAAGAAGCAGACGACGGACCGCGATACCCCGTATTTCTTGGTGCATTCCATATTTACCACTACATGTGAAGGTGGCGCAGTGCCGTTCCCGTGTGATTTCCGGTGGCGGCGCAGGCCCGATCCACGCCCCGGGTTGCAGCTGGGGCGGGTTCGGCGGCGATATATCTCCCTTCAGTTACATCAACCGACCTAACTCATGTGGCTGTTGCACATGGACCCGAATGTGCCCGCAGACAGAAGCCGAATGCGAAAAGGCTGCGCACAGTACCGATAGACGCACTTATTCTCTGGGGTTTCGAGGTCTTGGGCTGTGGTGGGGGGGCATTATCCGCGGGCGCGAAGACGGCCTAGGGCGGGTCGATATAGGGTCCGGTAGTTCGGTCAGTGGCACGAGTAGAATAATAATCTCATTTCAACCCGGGGTGTAGCACTGGGGCGCATTATGTTGAGCTTGCTCTTTATGCTGTTGGTGTTGTTGGGTTGCAAGGGCAATTCGTCATCGCCGTTCGTGTTCGCGCAGGGATTTGTTATTGAATCACAGGCAGATATCGAGGAATTGGCACGGCGGGGTGGCAGTGCGTATGTGATCGAAGGAGATCTACAGATTGTCGGCAGCGATTTGGTTTCGCTAAGAGGGTTGGAAGGATTGCGGCGAGTGGAGGGCAGTCTTGAAGTTTGGTTTAACGACGGCTTGAAAAATCTGCAGGGATTACGTGGCCTTACGAGCGTCGGTGCGGGACTAGGTTCAGCGGAGATTATGCCGTTGACGGCAGCGGGTAAGCCCGCGCACGTGGTCGAAGGACTGATGATATTTGAAAATCCAACGTTGCAGTCCCTGGATGGGTTAGAGGGATTGCTATTTGTTGGTGGTGGATTGTCGATCGTCAGTAACGAGTCGCTGATATCGCTGGCCGATATGCAAGATTTGCATCGGATCGACGGGAGTTTGGATATCTGGTTCAATGGCGCGTTGGAGAGTTTAGAAGGCTTGCAAAGTCTGACTCAAATACGCGACTTTCTAGAGGTGAGTGGTAATGGCGTATTGGCGACGTTAGACGGGTTGCGCGGCGTTCGCTTTGTCGGCGCGGATTTAATTGTCAGCAATAACGGGCTTTTAGCCGAAAGCGCAGTGCGAGTATTTGCTGAACATCTGGTGGCGGCGGGTTTTACCGGCGCCGTAGTGGTCGAGGGCAATAGCGGTGAGTAGCTCGTATAGGTCAGGGGTCGGTGCAGGTGAGGTCGCGGTCGCCGCAGGCGCTGTGGCAGGCAATGCAGGATTGCAGCGGGCCGGTGGCGTTCACCGCGAATTCGGCAGTCGTTTCCTGCCAGATCCAGTCGTCATCCTTGCGCATCGCGACATAGCCTACGGGTGCGGTGCAGGTCGGGTCTTCGTGCAGGCTTTTGACTAGGATAGAACCGATCGGCAGCGGATAGCGGCCTTCGCGATAGGGATTGGCGGCTTTGTAATTGGCGGCGACGGAGATAAAGTGCATGTCATGAGCGTTGCTCAGTCGGCAATCGCGCACCACTTGGTAGGATGTGGCAAAGTCCGGTGAGAAGAGCGGATGTTCGGCTTCGGGTGCGTTGGCCGATTCGCCGCAGGCACAAAGAAGAGCGATTAGCACGCCGAGGCGATATTTCATTTGCGGACCAAGCGAATGCGGTGGTTGCGGGTGTCGGCGATATAGAGATCGTCGTTTGCGTCGAGCGCAATTCCGTAGGGACGGCTGAGCAGCGCCGATTGCGGATGGTCGCGGTCGCCCTCATCGCCAGACGTGCCGCATTGGCCAGCGACGGTACTGAGAGTGCCGTCGTGGTCAATGGCGCGGATGCAGTGATTGAAGGTGTCGGCGAAAAAGACACGGCCATCGGAGTCAATGGCGATGTCGCAGGGCCAGTAGAGCGAGACATCAGTAGCTGGTGCGCCTTCATCGGCTGCGCCGCGCGGCGCTGGCGGGAAGGCACCGTTGCCGGCGATGGTGGTGATCACGTCTGTTGTCAGATCGACTTTGCGGATGCGATTGTTAAAGGTGTCGGCAATATAGAGCGTGCCGCTATCGTCGATGGCAATACGACTGGTCGGCGGCGCCGCCTGGCCGATCGGCGCGTAGATCTGCGCGGCACCGGCGGGGCCGCCGTCGCCGCTGAAGCCGGGTTCGCCATTGCCGACGAAGGTGGTGATCGTGCCGTCGAGGCCGATGCGGCGGATGCGCTGATTCTCTTGGTCGGAGATGTACATGCGACCGAACTGGTCGAAGGCCGTCGAACTGGGGAGGTTGACCAACGCCCGTTCGGCTGGGCCGTCGTCGCCGCTGTAAGCGCGCTCGCCGGTGCCGCAGATCGGCTGAATATAATCGCTGGTGAAGTCGTAGCGCAGAATCATCGAATTGTGCCAGGCCGAAAGCACTAGGCGGCCTTGGAGATCGAACGAAATATGGGTTGGGTGGTTGAGGCCGATTTCGCGCGCTGGACCAGCCGGCGCGTCGCCCAATTCGCCGGTGCCAATTAGCGTGGTGACACGGCCCTGGGTGACGACGCGGACGCGGTGATTGTTCCAGTCGACGATATACGGGCGGTCATCGGGACCGAAGGTCAAATCAAGTGGCAGGTAGAACAACGCCTTGCGTAGCGAGGCTCCCTCCTGGCCTTTGCCCGCTTCGCCTGTGCCGGCATACGTTTCGATGCGCCCGTAGGGACCGTTGCCGCCGCCTTTCGGTGAAGAGCCGCAGGTGGATAGGGACAGGGTGGCGAGTAAGAGCAGTAGATAGATCACGGAAGTGTGACGCGGCGGATGCGATGGTTATAGGTGTCGGCGATATAGAGCATGCCTTGAGCATCGAAGTCCAGACCGCCGGGCCGATTGAGCCCAGCGCCCGTGGCTGGGCCGCCGTCGCCGAAGAATGTCGCGTTGCCATTGCCGGCGACTGTATTGATCAAGCCGGTCGCAAGGTCGATGGCGCGGATGCGGTGGTTGAGTTCGTCGGCGATGTAGAGTCGGGCGTCGGGGCCGAAGACTAGGTCGCGCGGGTTATTGAATGTGGCGTTGGTAGCCGGTCCGCCGTCGCCGGAGAATGTAGCGTTACCGTTGCCGGCGATTGTTTCGATAAGATCTCGGTCGAAGTCGACGCGGCGAATGCGGTGGTTGAGGGCGTCGGCGATGTAGAGCCGGCCTTTGGTATCGAAGGTCAGACTGCCCGCGGGTAGCGGATTAGTGCCAGCCGGCAGTCGCAACTGCGCGTCGAGTGGTCCCCCGCCGTCGCCGCCAAAACCTGATATGCCCGTGCCGACAACAGTAGTAATAATGCTTTCCCCGTCAATTTTGCGCACGCGCTGATTGCGTTGGTCGAGCACGTAAAGGTTGCCGTCTGGGGCCAGGGCGGTTTGCGGCGGTTGGCTGAAAAGTGCGTCGCGGGCCGGTCCACCGTCGCCGGCAAAACCCGGTCCGTCGCCAGCGATAATGCGCACGCGGTCGGCACGCGGGTCGTAGAGCCGCAGTTTGTGGTTGTGCCAGGCGGTTAGCAGCAAGGTGCCATCATTTAGTGGCAGAAGGTGTGTCGGGTGGTTGAGGTGGACTTCATTACCGGGCGCGCCGGCTGCGGTCTGGTCGGCCTCGTCATACGGACCGTCGCCGACGAAGTCGGTGCCGATAGCGGTGGTGAGGGTGTTGTCGGCAGTGACCCTGCGGACACGGTGATTGTTCCAGTCGAGGATGTAGGGCGTATCGGTATCGGTGAAGGTCAGATCGATGGGCCAATAGAGAGTGGAGGCGAGCAGGGGTCGCCCGTCGCCGTTGAAACCGGCTTCGCCGGTGCCTGCCCAGGTGCAGATGGTGCCTGGAGTGTCGGAGCAGAGGGACTTTGGCGTGGGGTCTTCGGGGCCGGTGCTTGAGGAGCAGGCTGATAAAAGCAGCATTAGTGCGAGTGTGAAGTGTAAAGGCATGAAGTTTTATGATCGTCGGCGTTTGGCCAAAGGTAATTTCCTCCGCCCAAATTGTTGAGGGAATACTCTCTGGCGAATCGTGATTTACACTAATTTAGAGCGTTTGTTTAATAATAAAAAATAAAAGGTGATAAGGCATAAAGATGTGGATGTGTGATCGTGCGAATCCTTGTTGTACAATGGCTAAGATATGACTTTACGCTCGGCGATTTTAGGAATTATTGTCGTGATGGCAGTTGTGACGGGTGCACCCTTTTCTATTTGGATGGTGCGGTCTTCGGAGATCACCTGGTCGTATTTTCCGACCAGTGCGGGTTTTTGCTTCGTGGTGATATTCTTGGCCAATGCCCTAGTGCGGCGCTGGCGGGAGCGCTGGGTCTTGGCGCCGGGCGAGTTGGCGACGATTGTGATCATGGGATTGGCGGCGACGGGCATTCCGACCTTTATCGTCGGCACTTTGTTGGCGATTATTTCATCGCCCTATTACGGAGCGACGCCGGAAAACGACTGGGCCGGCAATATTCACCCCTACTTGCCCGAGTGGATTATCCCGCACGATAATAGCGGCGACGCGATGCGCTGGTTTTACGAGGGACTGCCAAAGGACCAAGCCATTCCCTTCGAAGTATGGATCGGACCGCTGTTTTGGATGCTGAGTCTGATCCTTACCGTGTATTTCGTCTGCTTCTGCATGGTGGTATTATTTCGTCGACAGTGGGCGGTGCACGAGCGGTTGGTATTTCCGCTGATGGAAATGCCACGTTTGCTGATCGACGACGGTGGGCGGCCGTTGTTGCGCTCGAAAGGTTTCTGGTGCGGGGTCGCGATTCCGTTGGGAATGATCTTGTTTAATCTGATCGGCTCTTTCTACATTGGTTTCCCCAAAATCGATTTCGACCAGGCGGTCACACTGCAGTTCAGCCGGGATTTTCCGACGATCAGCCTGTTGCTCTATTTTCCGGTGATTGGCTTTATGTACCTGGTCAGTACCAGCGTGTCGTTCAGCATTTTATTCTTCTACCTGATCGCAGTGGTGCAGGAGGGGGTCACCAACCGCATCGGATACGATGTGACGCGGCCCGATGCCTTTGTCTGGGGCATGCAGTCGCTTTCTTGGCAGGCTTGGGGCGGTTTCGTAGCAATGGTGTTGGTCAGTTTGTGGATGGCACGGCGGCACCTGGGCGAGGTTTGGCGCCAGGTTTTCCGCGGCCAGCGGATCATCGATGATAGCGAAGAAATGGTCTCGTATCGCACGGCGGTATACGGTTTTCTTATCGGGTTGGGCTATATCCTCGGCTGGCTGTGGAAGTCGGGTATGGATCTACACATCGCCGCGCTATTTATTTTCGGTGTGTTGGTAGCCTATTATGGCGTCACGCGGTTGGTCGTACAGGCGGGTGTCTATTTTCTCGGTCCGCCGGTGGGTGCGCAGGCCTTCGCTTTGGCGATTACAGGCACTAGCATCGGTGGCCGCAACTTGGTAGCGTTGGGTATTTCCTACGCCTGGTTCGGCGACGTCCAATCGCTCTTTATGCCGGCGGCGGCGCACGGAGCGCGGCTCGCCGAACTCTACCGGATCCGCCGTTCGATGGCGTGGGCGCTGGCCCTGGCTGCTGTAGCGGGTTTCGTCACCTGTCTTTATTTCGTCCTGTCTCTGTGTTACAAATACGGGGCGGGCAACTTCGGATCCTGGTATTTTGTCGCCGGCGGGGGCGCTGGCGGAATGGCCTACGACGGCGTTATCCGGCACTTCAATGAACCGTGGCCGACCGATTGGAATAAGCTGTCTTACTTTTTAACCGGTGTTGTCACCTATTCGTTATTGGCTGTGTTGCAGTATCGCTTCCACTGGTGGCCTTTGCATCCGGTGGGTATGACATTGGCGCCGTTATGGATGACGCGTCTGATCTTCTTTTCGGTCTTTCTCGCCTGGCTTTGTAAGAGCTCGATTATGCGGTATGGCGGTATCGGTGCTTATCGCGATGCGCGCCCTTTTTTTATGGGGTTGATTGCTGGTTATTTTCTTGGTATCGGTGTGTCTTATTTGATGGATGTTTTTTTCTTTATGGGCGAAGGGCACGCTTATTTCCACGGGTGAGTTGAAGGTTGTAGCGGATTGGATGATAGCGTATATTGGGCCGCGTGGATGACGGGTTGATGGGTTTGTTGAGGGCATTCCTCTACTCACTCTCTTGCTCATTCTCACCCAACTCCTCGCGGGCGCCGAGGGGTGGCCTACCTAGTTGTGCTATCCCGAAAGATCGGGGCCACAATCCGCTGCGAGAATACCTTCGACCGGACCGCCGGTACCCTAACTTCAGCGAATAACGCCGGATGCACTGGAGCCTGCTAATCAAAAACATGAAGCGATAGAATATGTCCAAACTATTGAACGCTCTCTTGCTGTTTTTTGCGGCCCTAATGATCGCTGCTGTCGGTTTTGGCGACCCGGGCGCAATCAGCCAAAAGGTCAACGATTTTTTCGGGTGGAAGCCGAACAAGCCTGTCGACGCGCACATTGTCAACGTGCAACAGGCGGCCGAGATTCGCAACTTAGTAGCCCGGATCAGTGAGGAAGATGTTGCTGCCGAAATCGAGCGTTTCGCCGCTTTTGGTTCGCGGGTGCCGGGCTATCCCGGCGAACGGCAGGCCTACGAATATGTACGACAGCGCTTCGAAGAATTGGGGCTGGAAAATATCGAGAGCGAAGGCTTCAAGGTCGCGGTGCCGATTGATCGTGGCGCCGAACTCGTCGTCGAGGGTGGAAAGCGCAAACAACTCTACAGCCTGTGGCCCAATGGGGTGCGCACCTCGTCACTGCCCGAGGGCGGTATTGACGGTGGACTGATCTACGGGGGAGCGGGTGAACTGACGGCGTTGGACGGACAGCAGGTCGAGGGCAGTGTCGTCATGCTCGATTTCGCCTGCGGGCAAAACTACCTCAACCCGGCATCGTTGGGGGCCAAAGCCATCGTTTTCTACGACAATGGTGGTGTAAACCGCGAGCAGGCGGCCGACAAGTTTCTCAAGGTCTCGGTCGATATTCCGCGTTTCTGGATCGAACGCGACGATGCCTTGGAGCTGATTGCCGATTTAGAGTCGAGGCCGCTGGGTGTTCACCTAAATGCGCGCATGGACTGGCAGGGCGTCGAGGCGCAAAATCTCTACGGCTGGTTGCCCGGATCAGCGGAAATGCTGCCGGAAAAAAGCCGCGAGAATCCGCAGGCATGGAAGGACCAGGTCATCGTCATCCAGGCCTACTACGATGCAATTTCGGTAGTGCCGGCACTGGCCCCCGGCGCCGAGAATGCGGCCGGTATCGTCGCTATGCTGGAGTTGATCGAGACGCTGAAAGCACATCGCCCGCATTATTCAATTCTGTTCCTGGCGACCTCGGGCCACTTCGAGGGCCTGTCGGGTATCAATGACTTCCTCTACCGCCACAGTCGGCGCAGCGATTATTTCCGCGAGCGCATGACAGACGAGCAGCGCATTGATTTCGACCTGATGCTGTCGTTGGATCTGTCGAGCCATGCCGACCGCACTGCTAGTTTCGGCGTGGGCACCTTCTACAATCACAAATGGACCACCGACAACTACGTCAAATACATGCTGACGCCGTATTCCAAACGGTTAAGTCTGGCGGTCGAAGAAATCTTTGCCGATACCTCACGCCATTTGGAGGGCATCACGCCGCCGAAGCGGACATGGAAAAACTACCTGCCGATTCCATTGGCTTTTTCTAGCGAGGCAGCGGCTTTCGTTGGACAGAAAGCCTTGGCGCTAGCTACGGCCAACGACGCGCGTGCACGCGTCGATACCCCGCTAGACCTACCCGAGGCGATGAACATTGCCAACCTGACACGGCAGATCGAGACCCTGGCAGCGATGCTGGCCTGGTCCGGTCGCGATTCCGAATTGCTCAAACCGACCAAGCTCGAACTGGAGGACTACGGCCACAGTCTAGCCGGCGGAATCTATTGGTTCGACCGCGACATTAATTTCGCAGTGCCAAAGAAGCCGGTGCCCCAGGCGCTGGTGACCTATCAGCAATTGGGGCCCAACTCCGTTGGCGGAGTGCGCACCTTGATCGCACAGGCGGGCGATGACGAGGGGAAATTTCGTTTCGATATCATGCGCAACAAGCTCGACAATACGATCAAGGCCTACCAACTGAACGAATGGGGCGAGATAACATCGGCCCCCGACATGGGTCAGGAGGGCAACGAAACCTATCCAATGCTGCACCCGTGGGGCTGGTGGGAAAACGAGATGCTGCAGGTGCTTTTCGAATGCCGGGCGCTGAGTCTGTTCGAGACCGTCGATTCGCGCTACCTCTCCGTGTTGGACCACATGACTGTGCTCGATGAGCGCGATGGGGTACCGCAGTCGTGGGGGGCCGACTTCGTTGAAAAACAGGGCAATGAGGAGGGTAAGGTCACGCTGGCCTCGGTGGTATACGCGCAGCCAGGCAGCAATGTCAAGGCGTTAATGAGCACCAGCCTTTTCGGCGTGCGCTATTTGCTGAGCGGGGCGCCAGCTGAGTGGGTCGCTGACCCGGTTCAGCCGGAAGAGGTCGACGAAGAGATGATCAAGCGGGCCCTGGGCCAGGGCTATCCGATCGACCAAGGGGTTGTATTGCGCCCCGGTTACGCGGCGGCGCGCGACATGTGGGTGCTTGACGACGTGCGCATAAAACAATTGGCTCGCTACGGAGTGCGCAACGACAAATTTATGCGGCTGCATGAGGAGGCGCGCGAAGAACTGATGGCGGCCGAAGAGCATCTGCAAGCCAAGCGCTACAGCAAATACAAGCAGGCCACGCGCAAGGCATGGGGCTTAGAAGGGCGTGGCTATCCCGATATCAAATCGACCGCTGACGATACGGTCTATGGGGTGATCTTCTACTTCGCGCTTTTGCTGCCTTTTTCGTTTTGCTGCGAGCGGCTGTTTTTCGGTTTTGCTGATATCCGGCGCCAGGTCGGCGGCGCGGCGTTCTTCTTTTTGGCCATTTTCATGGTGATGCGCTTTATCCACCCGGCTTTTAAGCTCAGCACCTCGCCCTACATCATCTTTCTGTCGTTTGTGATCTTCGCTATCGGCGCGACGGCACTGTCAATGATTCTCGGTCGTTTCACCCGTGCAGTCGCGCTGCGCAAACGCGCGGCCTCCGGTGTGCACGAAGCGGATATCGGCCGGCTCAGCGCGACGGCGGCCGCGGTGTCGTTGGGCATTTCCAATTTGCGCAAACGCAAGCTGCGCACCGCGCTGACCGTCACCACGATCACGCTGCTGACCTTTACCGCACAGGCCTTCACTTCGGTGCAGAGCTACCTCAAGTTCTACCAGATCCCGCGCCCGAATGTGCCCAGTTATGAGGGCGCGCTACTCAGGGATCGCGGTTGGAAGGGCATGCAGTTGTCGGTACTCGATTATGCGGAGAGCGCCTTCGGTGGGGTGGCGCGCGTCGTGCCGCGTTCGTGGCTGACCTCGAAGATTATCGGCGAGCGGGCATACATCGATATCGACAACAAGGAGGCGAAAAAAAAGAGTTTCGCCGGGGCAATCTTAGGGCTGACGTCCGAAGAGCGCGAAGTTATGGGCCTAGGCTATTTGCTCGTTGGCGACAAGAGCCGTTGGTTTGCCGAGGGCGAGCGCGATGTGTGTATTTTGCCGGCGGCGATGGGCGAGATCGTCGGCATAGGTCCGGATGAGGTGGGCACGGCACGCGTCTGGATGATGGGGCACGCCTACCGAGTGATCGGTTTGATTGACGGCGAAGCCATCGATGCAATACGCGATCTGGACAACGAGAGCCCAATTCCGGTAGACACCGTAGCCGAAGCTAAGAAGATGGAGGAAATGGCAGGGCTGGATCCGCGACTGATGGACACCGCTGCCATTGAGACTTTTACGCACCTATTAGCCAACAATGTAGCGCTATTGCCCTATCAGCAGGTCATTGATCTCGGTGGTACGTTGCGCTCGGTGGCGATTACCGGTTTTAGCAATTCAGAGACTCTGCTGCAGCGGGTCGAGGAATTTGTCTCCAGGGTGGCGGTTCCGCTCTTTGTCGGTGAGGGCGACCAGGTCCGGGTTTACACCTCCATGGGCTCAGCGTCCCTGTCGGGCATGGGCAATCTATTTATTCCGCTGCTGATTGCTTCGCTGATCGTGCTCAATACGATGATGGGCGCGGTCTACGAACGCTCAGGGGAGATCGGTGTCTATTCTTCGGTTGGCCTTGCACCGAGCCACATCGCCTCGCTCTTTATTGCCGAGGCGATGGTTTTCGCCATCGTTGGCGCGGTGCTCGGCTATCTTGTCGGTCAGACGACGACACTGCTGTTGACGCGCTACGAATTATTGGGCGGCATGTTCCTCAACTACTCGTCGCTGTCGGCGATTTTCTCGACTCTGGTCGTGATGGTTGCGGTAGTGGTCTCGACGATGTATCCGGCGCGCAAGGCGGCTTCGATGTCAGTGCCGGATGTGACTCGGCGCTGGGAGTTTCCCGAACCAGACGGCGACGATTGGCGTTTCGACTTTCCCTTTACGCTTGGCAAGGGCGATGCATTGGGCTCGTGTGCGTATTTGCACCGTGTGTTCGCTTCTTACGGCGAGGGTTCGGTCGGCGATTTTATGACCGAGGGGGTCGAATTCCACCGCGAAAAGGCCGGAGAGGATCCTGTGTACTCATTGGAATTGATGGTGTGGTTGGCGCCCTATGATTTGGGGGTGAGCCAGCGAGTAGTTTTGCGCACGCTACCGACGGAGGACATGCCGGGAATCTACCGCATCGAGATGCACCTGCAGCGGGTCAGTGGGGATGTGGCGAGTTGGAAGCGATTGAATACGAGTTTTCTGAGCGTGTTGCGCAAGCGGTTTTTGGTGTGGCGGACGATTCCAGCGGAGGTGCGGGGGGAGTATTTAGTAGCTGGGGAGCGGTTGGCAGCGGGGGAAGTAGTGGAGATGGTGTAGCTGCGACTGGTGGTTGCGGCGAGAAATCAAAGGGGCATCGCCTCGTTGTTTCTCGCACGACCTCCTGTCGGGCTTCGAGGGCACACAATCCACTGCGAGAAGGCCCTGTAAAGCCCGCCGTTTCGTGAGTAGGAGAGGGTGATAAACCCTAACGTGCAGTAACGCCCTTGAAAACGGAGACTCTTCCATGAAAATTACCGGTTTCGAACGCACCATTCTGCGCGTTCCATTTCTTCCGGGCATCTTGCCCTCGATAGAGTACGGCGAGTTTGGACCGCCCGATGATCCTTTCAAACCCGAGCTATACCCACGTTCGGTCGGCGACCGCTATCAGGATTTGCTGCGCATCCACACCGATTCAAACGCGATTGGCATAGGCATGGGCAGCCCCTACTTCCATCCGCTGGCAAATCCGTATCCCGACTGGCTGGGGCACGATCCGCTTGGCTTCGAACCGCGGGACCTCAAGGGCGGAGGGTGGTCGATGGCGTTGCTCGATCTGATCGGCAAGGCGATAGATCAGCCACTCTACCGGGTTTTTGGGGGGAAGGCATTGCCGGAGATCAAGGTCGACTATTGGATCGCCCGTATGAGCCCTGAAGATTCTGCAGCGGCGGGGCGTCGCGCGCTCGAACTGGGCTTTCAAGGCCTAAAGATGAAGTGTCGGTGGGAAGACGGCAACGTCGTAGACCGCGTGCTCGCGGTGTTAGAGGCGGCGCCCGAGATGCGGGTCGTCATCGATCCGAATCGCCGTTTTCATACGGTCGAAAATACGCTCGAAATCGCTAGGCGCTAGAGGGAAAGGATGTCGTTATCGAGGATCCGATTCCCCGCGACGACTTCACGCTCTACAAGCGTTTGAAAGAGGAGACGTCACTGCCGATTGCACCGCATCTGCAGACGCCGCGCGAGGCAATAGAGGTCGTGCAGCTTGGAGCGGCAGACGCGTTCAATATCGGTCCGTCCGACTGGATGTTTCTGCATATGGCGAGGATAGGTGAGGATGGCGGCATGCCCGTATGGGCAGCGTCCAATGTAGATTTGGGCTTGTTTGACGTATATCGGCTGCACGCGGCACTGGCGGCCCCAAATTGCACTTTCGGTTCCGACATCTGCGGAAATTTCGTGCACGAGCACTCGTTGTTGACGAGACCCCTAGTGGAAAAAGGCGTTGCCAAAGCCCCAGAGGGTTCGGGTTTGGGGATTGAGCTAGATGAAGAAGCCGTGCAGCGCTACACCATTGCTGATTAGTTTTGCGTTAGCCCATGGGCGCGGCGACCGGTTGCGTTATCCCCAGTGAGTAGGGTGTGACCTAGTAACCAAAATGTATCCCGCAACCCCATGGTAGAAACAATCCCATAGCCTTAGTCGGCGGCCGATGTAGTTTTCGAGCGAGATTTCGGGCTGAAAGGCAGTCAATGCAAGATCCATGTAGGGGTAGAAGGCTTTAAACAAAACACCGTTAAAAATTACCAAAGGAGTGCACTCATGGCCAAGATAAAGGAAGTTCGCTGTATTCGCACGCGCAAGAATGGTACTTGGGTGATCGTCAAGATCATCACCGACCAGCCCGGTCTCTATGGCATTGGCTCGGCCAGCGAACACTATCATGCCGCGACGGTAGTCACTGCTATCGAAGAGAGTCTTGGGCCGATGTTGATCGGCCGCGAGGTGAGCCGCATAGAGGACATCTGGCAGTCGCTTTTTACCAGCGGCTATTGGCGCGCCGGTTCGATCCTCAATGCGGCTTTGGGCGGCATCGATATGGCGCTGTGGGATATCAAGGGCAAGGAAGCTGGCATGCCAGTCTACGATTTGTTGGGCGGGGCCAGTCGTGCGGCGGTGCCATGTTACGCGCACGCAGGCGGCCAAGACCACGAAGCGCTGGTCGATGATATCCAGCGCTATATCGACGAGGGTTGGCCGGTGATCCGTTGCCAACTGGGCGGATACGGCGGCGGCGGTTTTCTACCCGATGCGATCAAACCGAAAAATGCCTGGACCGACGCACCCGCCTTTGACGATGAGGCCTACTTAGAGGCGATCCCCGCGATGTTTGATTTTTTGCGCAAACGGTTGGGGTTTGGACCGAAGCTGACCCACGACGTGCACGAACATCTCAGACCACAGGTTGCGGTAGCTCTTGCCAAAAGACTCGAAGACTACCGGTTGTATTTTTTGGAAGACGTGCTGGCGCCCGAGCAGATCGATTGGTTTCGCCTGATGCGCCAGCAGTGTACCACGCCTCAGGCAATGGGAGAACTCTTTGTCAATGTGCACGAGTACCTGCCGTTGATTTCCGAGCGCTTGATCGATTTTGTCCGCGTGCGCGTCTCGAAAGGCGGCGGTATCACGCCCTGCCGCAAGATCGCGACGCTGTGCGAGTTTTACGGGATCAATACCGCATGGCAGGAAGGCGGCGACAACGACCCGGTCAATCAGGCGGCGGCGATGCATTTGGATATGTCGAGTTATAGCTTTGGCATCCAGGAGGAGAATCACTTCAGCGATGAAGAGTTGGAGGCCTTTCCGGGGCATGCGATGATGGATGGCGGCTATATGTATAGCAATAACCAGCCGGGGTTAGGCATAGACATCGACGAAGACAAGGCGGCAAAACTGCTCAAGGCGGAGCCGTTGACGGCCTATTACGCGGCTGAGGACCGGCGCGCCGATGGCGGTATCGTGCGGCCATGAAGCTTGATTGGGGTGACACATGGTCGGGTCTGGGGCAGCCATCATGGCCAATCTCCGGCCCAATCTTGGGTTGCAGGACAAATCAAAACGAGTCGATCAAAAAGGTTGCTGCCGAGAATAATCGGTAGCTTCGCTCAGGTTAACTGGGAATACGGCTGCCATGGCTCATCACTAGTCGCTTCACGAAATACGTCGTCTTATCAGACAATCTGAACGATATAGACGACGTACTTCGCGCTGCGTCAGGTATACCCCTCGTAATGATTTCTGCGTAGATCTAAGCGAGCAACCAGCCCCCGTCAACGTCAATTGTCGTGCCAGTGACAAAGTCATTCTGGATCATAAACAGAATACCTCGTGCCACTTCTTCGGCGGTGCCGGCACGGGGTATGGGGTGCGTGGCAGTGTTTTTTGCGTAGAGCTCTTCTCTCTCTTTACCCTTGAGCGCGACCATCGGCGTGTCGATAAAGCCCGGCGACACCACATTCAACCGCCGGGGCGCGATTTCTGATGCAACCGTCCGCGCGAAAGCCTCGATGGCGCTACCGACCGAGGAGAGTGAAACCTGTCCCGGTTTCGGCCTGCGGGCAGGTGTTCCGCTGACCAGTACAATCGTCCCGTTAGCGCTCATGTGCTCGGTGCCGAAGCGCACTACATTGGCGTAGCCCCAAAGTTTGTCGAACGAGGCCTGGTAGCCGTCCATGTCCATCTCTAGGAATGAGCCGATAGCTCGGTCGCCGCCGGTCGCGGCACTGACCAGTATATCGAAGGGCGCGCATTCTTTGAAGAGCTGCGATATGGCCTCGCGATCGCGCACATCGCATTGGCGCAGTGTAATGCCGGTGGGCACCTCACCGGCCTTGTCTGGATTGCGGCTTATAGCAACCACGTCGGCCCCCTGTGCGGCCAGATCTTTGGCCGTCGCTAAGCCGATGCCCGATGTCCCGCCAAAAACGAGTGCTTTTTTGTTTTTTACTTCCATGATTATGCCTTTCGTGTCTGAGAGTTGTCGTTTTCTTCTTGGTTTACTGATGCTGGGCGGCGTATTTGTTTCTGGCGCGCGCCCGAATGGCCTGGTTCGCAGTGGCCGGTTTTCACCATATCAATATGTTCGATAGAGAGGTTACTGGCAAAGTCGTCGTCGAGCGGCGATTGGCGGTTTGCTCAGAATCATAGGAATAGATTCTCTAAGTCGATGCTGGCGGACGGGGTGTCGAGGACCGCCGGGTCGACTTTTGATCACTGGATTCGACAGATCGAAGGACAGCATTGCACGTTGGAAGTCTGGCGGCTCATCCAGTGTACACCTTGCTACTTATTTACAATCGTTACGGTAGAGACAATTTGTTTGGTGTCAGAGAGAAGGGCAAACCTGGCTTGGGGATCATTTTATGAATGCGAATAGGAATGACGGTTAAACAGTATCTTATTAATAGAATAAAGTTCCACTGTCACCGCCTGTAGAACCATGTGCTATTATCAACCTACGCGCTGTTGGACCTCCTATGAGCATTTTGCACGAAGATAAAAGACCGAGTCGTTTAGTCAATGCTTCACCTGTGTATTACGGGTGGGTTATCCTCGCCGTCGGGACCTTCGGTGGCATCATGACTAGTCCTGGTCAGACCTATGTCTTTTCCGCTTTTTTAAACCATTTTATTGCCGATCTCGAACTCAGCCGTTCGCTGGTAAGCACGCTGTATACGATAGGGACGCTGACCGCTAGTTTTTTGTTGCCTTATGTCGGACGCCAGTTCGACCAGCGTGGGGCGCGCATCATGGTGGCGCTGATCAGCCTGCTATTGGGTATGGCCTGTGTCTATATGAGTTTCGTACGCAACGCCACGATGCTGTGCATCGGATTTTTTCTGTTGCGCCAACTCGGCCAGGGCAGTCTGAGTCTGGCGAGCAAAAGTGTCATCAATCTCTGGTGGGTGCGCCGGCGCGGCTTGGTGATGGGGATTGGAGGCGTGGTCGGCGCGCTGTTGAGCGGACTTTTCCCCTATGTCATCAATACGCTGATTCCCCTTTACGGTTGGCGTTTCACCTATGTGATCCTCGGCGCGATACTGATCCTGGTTATGGTGCCGATCGGCTGGGTTTTCGTGCGCGACCGTCCAGAAAATTACGGTTTGCATCCCGACGGGCTAGGTGCCGATGGGGAAGCCGATAAAGAGTCGAGCGCACCGGTAGAGCACAATTGGACGCGCACTCAGGCCCTGCGCACTTCGTCTTTCTGGTTGGTGGTGGCGGGCCTGGCTTCGATGAGCATGCTCAATACCGGGCTGACCTTCCATCTGTTCAGCGTCTTTGAAGACAGCGGCCTGTCGTCGGCGGTGGCTGCGTCGGTCTTTGTGCCCATCGCCGCGACTGGGGCTGTTGTGCAACTGGTTGGAGGCTTACTCATCGGTCGGGTGCCGATACGGGTGATGCTGGCGGTGTCTCTGTCGATGATGGGTTTACTATTGATGCTGGCACCCTCACTTAACTCGCTTGCGATGGCGTATTTCTTCGGCATTTGTATGGGGGTGCAGGGCGGGTTGGAAATGATCGTCTCCAGCGTCGTCTTCGCCAATTTCTTCGGCCGGCGTCACCTAGGCAGTATCGTCGGCTTGGCTTCTACGATTCTGGTCGGCGCTTCAGCTCTCGGCCCGATGCCCATCGGCGTCGCGCGCGATCTACTGGGCGGATATGCCGTTGTGTTCGGAGTTTTCGCTATTCTGCCCTTCGCCTTGGCCGTCGCCTGTCTGCTGTTTTGCAAGGTGCCGGGCGCTCCACCCGAAGAATAGGCTGTTTTGGACTTGATTCCGCTATACAACGGGGCCATCTGGCCGATCCAGGCGAAATTGATCGCGAAAACCCAACCCCCGATTGCGAGGCCGCGCGCGTTGTTGGCTAGGTGTTACTGTAAGAGCGTCATCTGCATCGTGTCGAACAACCCGACCGTTCCACCGATGCCAGTGCGTCGAGTGCGTGAATGACGAAGCCGTCGGCCAACCCGCCGAATGCGGTGACTGCGCGCGCCGCGGTGCAGTGCAAGGCGATGGCCCGCAATGTCATATTGTGCGGGAAGATCTTGGTGATATAGCCCTGCGTTGCGGGCACTTCGAAAGATCGGCCGTTGCCGCTCAGCGCGGCCAGGGCGAACACGATCCACTGCGGTTCGAAATCGCGCAGGCCCAGCAGGGCCATCGGTGCGACGAAGACGGATTTATACACTGCGTTGGCCGCCAGTAAACGGCTGCGCGGCAGGCGGTCGCTGATATCGCCGGTTAAGGGGGGCGAATAAACTGCTCGGAATTTTTCGAATGACCAGGGCAAGCGGCCGTTAAAAAAAATCGACGCTGTCTGCAATAGTGCAAACCAGCGAACGGCCAGGCGCTCGGGCTGCATGGCGTAGGTTCGTGGCAAGAGTGCTGAACCGGATGCGCCGATAGTCAGTCAGGCGCTGGGATGGGGTATGGGCTGTGGTCTGCTTGTAGGTGAAAGGGTGTCGCTCATGGGGCCGGTCGGGATGCGGCTCGAGTTTCTGCGACAATGTTCAGCCGTGCAGGACGGGGTGGCCGTTGCCCGGAAAGAAGATCATATCGATGATAAAGGAGATGCCGATGCCAAAAAAATGTCCTAGGATCAGTCCAATAAAAAAAGGTGAGGCCTTGCGGTAGAGTTCGATGCCGCCGAAACGCATGATCAGGCTCTTGGCGGCCCAAGCGACGAAGATGGCGGGCGCTTGGTTGCGCACCATCCAAATAGCGGAGATAGCTAGGCCGACCGGATGCAGCGGCCACCAGGGGAAGCGATATTGCATAAAGGTCAGAAAGGTCATCGCCACCGCGCCGATGCTGAAGAAGCCAAGTTTCTGCGTGTGAAAATCGGCCGGTGTTTTGATCTTGGCCATCACGTCGTCGAAAGAGCGCACACCAGCACCAGAGGAGACGCGGAAAAACCAGGAATTGAAATTGGAGGCGCCTTGATCGTACGCCATCGAGATCACATAAATAATGGTGACCGCAAAGCCGACTAAAAGGGCTAAGGCGATGGCCATACACAAGCCGCGGCGGCTCATGCGCATTGTGTCGTGCAATCGAGCGGCGTGTGCGGCGGAGGGCATAAAAATTGACTGCACGTCGCCGAAGAACGAATAACACAAACCCAACGCGGCCAGGCCCGAGGCGGAAATGGCGCTAGTGCCAAAGGTCATCATTGTCATCGCTTGGCTGACGATGGGCGTGGTCAGGTAGAACACGCCCGCTTGCACGACGAGGCGGGTGATGCCCAAGTAGGCGATGAGCACGCCGCCGAGAAAAAATATTGCGATCGAGGGTTCCATACCAGCTTTGTTGAGCCAGGTCAGCATATAGACAATGCCGACGATCAGGCCGACAACAGCGGCGCGATAGGACATCAACTCGCGGCTGTCGTCGATAGGAAGGTCTGGATTCCAGGCTTTGCGGAAGACGTCTCTGATGTGGTCGCGGGCCATCCACAGGCCCCATAGCACCAGCACCACGAAGGCACCCCAGCATTGCCAGGATGTAGACGGTAAACCCCATACGAAGTTGTCGGCTTCGGTGACGCCTAGGCCGAAGCGGTTGAACAGGCCTTCCTCAAGTATTAAAAGCACGTAGAAGAACCAGATGCTGAAGGTGACATTGAGGTTGGCGAAATACATAAAGCCAATGACGGGAAAGTAAAAGCGAATATTTATCGTCGGGAAACCGTGCGCGATCTGGATGGGATGCTGCCACTCGATTTTGGGAAAGAAGTGGAAGAAGAAGCCGATGATATTCCAGAACACGATAAAGAGCGGTATCGCTGCGCCGATCCAGAAAACCTTGTTGCGCAGAATGGCCGGTACGCGCGACGAAGGGTCGTCGGAGTCGGCGACCAAGGTCAGCGGTATCTCCATCAGCGGGTAGGCTAGCCGCTCGCGCTCGACCCACTGCTTGCGCAGGATCACCACCATACAGAAGCAGACGAAGTAGAGCGTCCAGATAAAGCTCAGCCACCAAAACATCGGCATGGCCCAGGCGTGGAGCAGCGTCATCCAGGGCGTCGGCTCGCCGATGGGCAGCCCTTCGAAAAACCAGGTCATGGCCAAGCCGTCGTTGGACGGCAGGAGCCAGGTGGGAAGGTGCGGGAGCACGTAGGTGCCCCACTGATTTTCGGCGGAGGCGACGTAGTAGGGCGTGGTCGGGATCGACATCACGAAGCCCATCATAAAGATGGGGATGCCGGTGGTGACCAGACCCATTACGACAACGGTGATCATCTCGGCGGGGTGCAGCGCCCACTTGGGATTGGCGGTTTTGAGCAGGATATTGAGCAGGATCAGGCAGCAGAAGGAAAAGCCAACGGCGATGGGGAAGAAAGACCAGGTGATCTCGGACGAGCCCAGGACCCAGATGGCGTAAGGGGCACCTAAACAGACGACCAGGACCTGGATCAGGCCCAGGATCAGTGAGCGCAGTGTAAGGCCGCTAGCGGTGTTTTGTTGTGCTTCGGCTTTAGCTTTCACAAGTTTACCTTAGTAGTTGGAAATGGAGAAGATACGTCGTGTTAAGGGGGTGGTCAAGCGCGAAGCTCGTCGCGAGAAATCGCCCGGCTGAACAGGGCGAAAATACCGGTTGAGATTTGCCGTCTTGTGACGTCTGCGATACCGGGGATTACCGGTTATTGATGTGCGTAAACCGCAGCGCAATCGTCGTGGTGGGTGCAAAAAATATCGATGGATTCGTTTTATGTTAGATTTTCGCCTAAACCCTTGCATATTATAAATTAAGGTCTATTTTTCTTGTTTCGGGTTTTGTATCGCTAAATTGGATGTAACGACATAGTTTTTGTAGCGAAGATGTTATCTGCGACTGGTTTATTCGGTGCCTGACAAGTTTGTCGCGCACCGTTGCAGGGGGGTGAGTCGGTGCTTGCACTCCCTGCGATTCCCCGCCCCACCGCCGATTCCACGCGGTCGTTCAGCGAATTCACCTGGATTTACAGCTACAATAGAACGTCGACACGATAGCCTTGTGCGACGGTCCTATTGCGTTCGGCACGCATCCGTGTGCGGTGTGCGCGAACGTTTATTTAGACGATCGCATCCCCGCGTGTATGCATTCGGCGCGTGATATCAAAACAAGTGATTACTACGGATCCACCGTCCGTCTCACTACATACGCTTTTGAGGTCTCTGGTAGATGAAGAGAATTATTAACAATTTCACGCTCAACCCCAAAAAAGATATCCTGTCGGGTTTAACTGTCGCCCTCGCGTTAATCCCCGAGGCCGTTGCTTTTTCATTTGTCGCCGGCGTCGATCCGCTTGTCGGCCTGTATGGTGCCTTTATGATGGGTTTAATCACTGCGCTGATCGGCGGTCGGCCCGGTATGATCTCCGGGGCCACTGGCGCGATGGCAGTGGTGATGGTCCACATGATCCAACAGGGCAATATCGCTGGTTTGGCTTTGCAGGTACCGGTCGAAAATCTTGGTTTGCACTGGTTGTTTATCACACTTTTATTGGTCGGCGCGATGCAAATAGCCGCGGGTTTCTTGCGCCTGGGTAAATTCGTCCGACTAATTCCATACCCGGTGATGATGGGCTTCGTCAACGGTTTGGCCATCGTGATCTTTCTGTCGCAGCTCGAGCTGTTTAAAGAGCAAGTAAACGGCCAGATGCAATGGTTGTCTGGTGATGAATTGGTATTGATGCTCGGTTTGGTCGCGCTGACCATGGGCATTATGTACGTGTTGCCAAAAATAACCGAGAAGCTGCCAGCTGCATTGATGGCGATTATCGTCGTTGCCTGTATCACGATCTTCGGTCATTTGGATGTGAGTACGGTGGGGTCCTTTATACGCGATGGCGGCGGAGAAGGGCTGAAGGGGTCGCTGCCAGTTTTTCAGCTGCAGATCTTCAGCTTGCTGCATACGCTCGAAGGGCACTGGGGGTTGATTATATCGACTGCCTTGTTGCTGGCGGCAGTCGGTTTAATCGAATCGCTGATGACCTTGAACTTAGTCGACGATTTAACCGAGACGCGCGGCAGCGGCAACAAGGAGAGTGTCGCGCAGGGCATTGCCAATTTTACCAATGGGCTATTCGGTGGTATGGGCGGCTGCGCGATGATCGGGCAGTCGATTATCAATGTGAAGTCGGGTGGGCGTGGGCGTTTGTCGGGTATTGTTGCGGCGATGGGTTTGTTGGGCTCGGTGTTGTTCGGCGCGCCATTGATTGAGCAGATCCCGCTGGCCTCGCTGGTCGGGGTGATGTTTATGGTAGTGGTTGGTACTTTTGCCTGGAGTAGCTTTCGGATCATCAACAAAGTGCCGCGCACCGATTACTTTGTATTGTTCGTAGTGTCGGCGGTTACGGTCTGGCAGGATTTGGCGATCGCGGTCATTACCGGAGTGATTATTTCGGCGTTGGTTTTTGCCTGGAAAAATGCGACGATGATCCGCGCTCGCAAGCGCTTTAAGAACGATGGCACAAAGGTCTACGAAATTTGGGGGCCGCTGTTTTTCGGCGCGGTGCACACCTTCAATTCGAAGTTCGATGTCAAGAATGATCCCGATAAAATCGAAATCGACTTTGTCGAGTCGAAGGTTAGCGATCATTCGGGCATCGAGGCGCTGACGAATCTCGTCGACAAATATGTAAGTGTGGGCAAGTCGGTGACGCTGAAGCATCTGAGCCCTGAGTGCAAGACGCTGCTTTTACGGGCTGATCCGGCCTTAGGGGCGATTATCGAAACTTCGATTGACGACCCGCGCTACCACGTGGTGACGGACATGATGGACGCGGAGGTGTAGGCGCCAGTGGCCTATTTTGCTTCTCGATCTTAGTAGAGTCTGTCTACCGCGCGTCCTTCTGTTGTTTCAGTGCGGTGCCCGTTGGCGCTCGGCCTTGCTGCGGTCCTGGTCTTTATGCCAGGAATCCAGCTCTTGTTTCAACGCGTCAATATCCGTTGCATAGCGCGGTAGGTCGAACTGGTTGGTCTCTTCCCATGGATCGTTCGCCAGATCGTAAAACTCGTATGTAGCGTCAGTGCCGCTTCCTTCGCGCAGCAACTTGGCATCGTCGCGCACGACAAAGGACTGATTGCCTTTCTTCCACAATGTGCGATTGTCCCACGTTGCCATTTGGTCGTGCCACAGCGGCGTCAGGTCGCGCGACTCGGCGTCGGACGGTATCTTTGCGCCGGCATTGGCCAGGCAGGTGGCGAAAATGTCGATATTGCTGACGTTGAGTGTGCAGGTCGCAGGTTGTTGTATTACGCGCGGATCGGAGATTATGAGCGGCACATGCGTCGACCCTTCGTAGGGCAGGCCTTTGTAAAATGAGCGGAACTGGCCGCCAAATTCGCCATGGTCCGCTGAAAAAATCACCAGTGTGTCGTCGGCTAAACCCTCGTCGTGCAAGGTTTGCAATAGCTGGCCAACGCCGTCGTCGATCATCGCTACGTAGCCGTAATAGGCTGAGAGGATTTGGCGATAGGTGCCCTCGTCCCAGCCCCATTCGTCGCGGCGTTGACGCCAGGCCATATGGGGCGAATTGTAAAAGATTGGTTTGTCTTCGACGCCGTAGTAAAAGTCCGGTGGTAGCGGGATTTCATCGGGTGGATATAGCTTGTCCCAGGGCTCGGGGCACAAGAAGGGTTGGTGGGGCCCGAAGAAAGAGCAGTTGAGAAAGAAGGGTTGGTCTCTGCGCCGTTCGTGGCGCAGATAGCGGGTCGATTCCCGCACAGTCCAAGAGACCTCATGGTGCTCTGCGTCGACGAAGTTGCTACCGAGCATAAAGCGCAATTCATCGGTGTGCTGGCTGGCTTCGTCTTCAGTGAAGAGACGCACTGCCTCGCCGGGATGGTCCGCATAGGCGCTTTCTTGTAAATAGCGCAGATAGGCAGAGTCTTCGGCTTCTTCCGGCGAGTAATTGGTGTAGGGCGCGTCGTGTCGCTGCAGATAGCGGAAGCCGAAGTCTCGTCGCATGGGTTTCAGGTGCAGTTTGCCGACCAGGGCGGTGTCGTAGTTGCGCTGGGCCAGGTATTCGGGTAGTACCGGCAAGTCGGGTGGCATTAGGGTGGTCTGGTTGCCCTGCATGCCGTGCGTATCGGCATAATAACCGGTGAAGAGCGCCGCGCGAGCCGGACCGCATGCCATCGCAGCGCAATAGGTGCGCGAAAAGAGCGTGCCCGCCGTGGCGAGGCGGTCGAGGTTGGGCGTTTGCACCACCGGGTGTGTTAGCGCGCCAAGGCAGTCGTGGCGAAATTGGTCGGCGAGAATAAAGAGTATATTCACGTCGACCAGCTGTGCGAAAAACGTGGACCGATGCGATTCATGAGCGACCTCCCTGAGATGAAATAACAGGAACGATGCTAAGAATATAGCGGGTTTGGGGCAAGCGGGTTGCGTTGCCGCCAGAGAATTTCTCCCGCGCCAGTGTGCTGGTTTATCACTTTGTTGTGGACGTCATAGGCTTCACTTGTGCTGGCACCCAGCGCGAGCCCAGCGCCCAGTAGATGGGTACTCCGTTTACCATATAAATACTGGGGTGGATTTCAATCGCCATCTTTAACATTTTTTCGCCATGGCGCGAAAACCAAATGCCCAGCACGCTGCCCACGAAGAGTGTGGGATAGAAGAAGCGGTATATCCTCGAAAAGCGGGCGATATTGGCCTTCAGCCAGTCGTCAAAGGCTTTGATATAGTGATAGCTACTGCAGCCCTTGTTGATTGCCCGCAAGTCGTGCAGATCCCGCCGCCCTATGACGACGAGCAAGGAGAATAGCGAGAACAGCGTTGCGCCGACAAGGGGGAGCCCGATGGCGACGCAGCCGATCAATGCCACGATCGCAAAGACTGCGAGAGCGCCGACGTTTAATCTGAACATCCGGGTCATCTTATCGACGAGATTACTTGACTTTTGGTTGTAGAGGTCGTTGAGTTTCGGTGCCACGAGCGCATCGTCGTCTACGAAACCCTCTTTCCATACTGCTTCAATCGTTTTTTCCATTTTAGTATAGTTTCCTCAATCGATCTTTGATCCGTTTGATGCGCACGCCGATGTTGTTGGCGTTGGTCCCGGTGATGTCGGCGATTTCCTGATACGATTTTTCTTCCAGATAGAGCAGGATGACGCCCCTATCAACTTCGGACAACTGCCGGATAGCGTCGTAGAGCTTATTTATCGGCTCGTTGGCAAAGGCGCGGCCGTCTTCTGTGGTTTCGATCGGCAGGTAGTCCGAGGCGAAGCGCTGATGGGCGTTCTTTTTCTTTTTCATTAGGGTCAGGCATACGTTCAGGGATATTTTGTAGATCTAGGTCGACCATTCGGATTGCTCGCGAAAATTGTCCTTACTGTACCAGATCTGCAGGCGCACTTCCTGGTAGTAGTCGTCGAAATCTTCTTGTGTATTGGTGTAGGCCCGGCAGATCTTGATGATGATCGCGGTAAAGGGCAGTATCGAGGATGTGTAAAAATCGCTGTTCACAATGTGCTATTTCCCGTGGTCTGTTTCTAAGTTAATAGCATGAGCGATAGAATTATTACACGCTGTTGTATTTTTTTCGGTTATTGACGAAGCGCTCTAGCTGGAGCATTTCCCGAAGTCGAAGGATCGGCGTTTCGCAAGAAACTCCGGGGGCATGGAGTGTTGAGCGTTTAGCTAGGAGAAACTTCGCGGAAGAGTCCAAAGGGGTTTCGGCGAGGGACGCTTGCTGCGGGCCTAACCGAAACTCCGTTGGTCATTGCTGTCCACATTGACCGGCCACTGCAAATGGGACACGGCGACCAAATGGAATCTGCGGGCATCATGTTGTTACCCGACTTGCTGCTGATATCGGCCGCCGGGCTTTAGTTTTCGTCGAGTCCGGCGGCGTGGCGACCGGCGGCCGGGTCACCGGCCGCGTAGTAGGTGTTGTGGTCGATATGCAGCATGACCGGAGTGCCGATGGGGCCAGGTTTGGCTTCAATGGTGTGACCGCGTTGTGTTAGTTGATCTCGCACGTCCTGATCGACGGCTTCGCTGATGGTTAGTGACCCCGCTTGAAGGAAGGTCCGGTTGCGGTCAGGATTGGGGTCGAAGGAGTCTTCGTGGTGTTGGGTGGCGAAGCGCGGGGCGACGACCGCGTCGGCGGGTGCCATGCCAAATTCGATATGATTGAGCAGCAGGCACAGGGCGGTCTGGTCTTGCAGGTCGCCGCCGGCGACGCTGATGGCGAGCACGGGCTTGTCGTCTTTGAGCACCATGGTTGGGGTCAGAGTGATGCGGGGGCGTTTGCCAGCGGCGATGCAGTTGGGGTGGTCGGGTGTGGTGTTTAGGCTGCGCAGGCGGTTGCCGTAGGAGACGCCGGTGGTGCCACTGCCGCCGGCGTGGTAGACATTGGCGCTGGGCGTTGCTGAGATGACCATGCCATCGCGGTCGGCGATGACGCAGGTGGTGGTGCCTCCGATGCCCGGGCGGAAGACGCCACCATCTTTGATGGCTAGCATGGCAATCGGGTCGCCCGGGCGGGCGTCGAGAGCGGCTTGTTGCATATCGATCAGCGGCCGGCGCAATTCTGTGTAGGCGTCCGAGAGCAGCTCTTCTATCGGTACGTCTTCGAAGAGCGGATCGCCGTAGTAGGTGTCGCGGTCGGCCGTGGCCAATTTGATCGCCTCGATGGCAGCATGCACATAGTCGGCAGAAAAGGCACCGATGCCTTTAAAATCGAATTTTTCGAGCAGACGCAGCGCCTGGCAGAGATAGGGTCCTTGTGTCCAAGTGCCGCACTTGTAGACCTCATAGCCTTTGTAATTTACAGATACGGGATCTTCGATCAGCGTCTGATGGGCGGCGAGATCCTCACGGCGCAAAAATCCCCCCTGTTCTATGTAAAACGCTTCCAATTCTTCGGCAATATCGTTGCGCTCAGGATGGCGGCCATAGAAGCGGTTGCAGGCCGCTTGCAGTTTTTCCTCGCGGCTGCCGTAGGAGACGCCGGTGGTGCCACTGCCGCCGGCGTGGTAGACATTGGCGCTGGGCGTTGCTGAGATGACCATGCCATCGCGGTCGGCGATGACGCAGGTGGTGGTGCCTCCGATGCCCGGGCGGAAGACGCCACCATCTTTGATGGCTAGCATGGCAATCGGGTCGCCCGGGCGGGCGTCGAGAGCGGCTTGTTGCATATCGATCAGCGGCCGGCGCAATTCTGTGTAGGCGTCCGAGAGCAGCTCTTCTATCGGTACGTCTTCGAAGAGCGGATCGCCGTAGTAGGTGTCGCGGTCGGCCGTGGCCAATTTGATCGCCTCGATGGCAGCATGCACATAGTCGGCAGAAAAGGCACCGATGCCTTTAAAATCGAATTTTTCGAGCAGACGCAGCGCCTGGCAGAGATAGGGTCCTTGTGTCCAAGTGCCGCACTTGTAGACCTCATAGCCTTTGTAATTTACAGATACGGGATCTTCGATCAGCGTCTGATGGGCGGCGAGATCCTCACGGCGCAAAAATCCCCCCTGTTCTATGTAAAACGCTTCCAATTCTTCGGCAATATCGTTGCGCTCAGGATGGCGGCCATAGAAGCGGTTGCAGGCCGCTTGCAGTTTTTCCTCGCGGCTGCCGTTGGTGCGTGCTTCTTCGTCGAGCATGCGTTTGAGTGTTTTGGCTAGATTTCGATGCCAGACTTCCTGGCCTTTGTCGAGCAGGTCGAGGGTCGGGGCGATAATGCTTGCGAAGCTCAAGGTGCCATAACGCTGCAAGAGTGTTATGCAGAGATCGACAACGGAGGGCACTGGAGCCATTTTGATGTCTTTGTCGGGGATACCGTGTTGCATATACCAGTCAATGGCGGTCTGCGAGCGCGGGGCGCGGCCCATGCCGGAGAGCGATTTGACTTGCTGGCCGTCGTAGATGAGGACTGGGACTTCGCCGCCAATTGAACAGGCACCGTGGTCGGTGACGTTTAGGGCAAAGATAGTGCCCGCCGCCGCGTCGGCAGCATTGCCGCCCTGTGCCAGGATATCGATGCCGGCAGCGACTGCACCGGCTCCGCCGGCTGCTACTACGCCAGTCTTGCTCTCGGCTTGCCAGCCGATTTCGTTGGTATGTGCCATAATCGGTGCTCCTAATCGAGAAAGAGGTGGAGAAAGAGGTGGAGAAAGAGGTCGGGGCGATGGGGGCAATCAATATCGCTTTGCTGCTACGCTATGTCGAGAAATTCGTTATTTGACACAGAGCCAGCTTTGTGGATAGTCGGTGAGCACGGCGTCGATGTCGGTCGCGAAAATGGTGTCGTAAATGCTATCCTCGTGGTTGGTTTTGAGGTCCATTGCGTGGACCTCAATGTTGAGGCAATGGGCCATGTCGACGAAGTGCCCGTCGACGATGCGCCAATCCAATTGCACGATACGGCAAGCTAACGCCTGGGTTTTTTCCAGGAACGCCTTCGTATTGCGCGGGTGGGGGCCGAGGTAGCAGCCTGTGAGCCTTGGTTCGAGAGCATGGGCCTGCAGCCAGGTGGCCTCGTCGGTTGCGATGTAGGCGCGGTCGAGCATATTGTATTCTAGTATTTCCGCTACGACAGCAGCAACTATTGTTGCCTTGTCGGCGCCCTTGAGTTCGATATTGATACGCAGCGTTATGCCGAGGTTTTGAAAAGTCTCGCCGAGGGTAGGTACGCGTTCGCCCGCGCCGGCATCGAGTAACTGCAATTCTGTTAAAGTCAATCCAGCGACGGGTCCGGTGCCGTTTGTCGTCCGGTCGACCTTGGTGTCGTGCAAGACGACGGGGTGACCGTCGCGAGTGAGGTGCACGTCGAGTTCGATGCCGTCTGCGTTGAGTCGTTCGGCAGCGCGAAAGGAGCTCAAGGTGTTTTCTGGCGCTTCGGCACAATGGCCTCGATGGGCGAAGACTTGTGGTGGCATTTTTTATTCTCCGGGGGAGACTGGTAGCATCAGGCTCTGCCCTCACGTACGAGGTCGCCGGAGCCATTTTTTATTTCGATTTTTAGCGGGCAAACTCGGCGCTGGCGGTGATGGTGTCGGCGATACAGAACTGGGCGGCGAAGGTTCAGTCCTGGCTCAGGATGGCCCTTGTGCGTTGGTGAAATTGCTTGCGTCATCGCAAAGCACTCATTTGAGACGGCTATGCATTAAATTGTGCTGAGACAGGATAACGGAGGCCATAGAACATCTGTTTACTTCGGCAGTCGCCCAAGCGGTTCGCGCGGACCGACCAAGATCATCTGGCCCCAGGTGATATCGTCGTCGCCATTGCCGTAGATCATAAAGTGGCCACCGTAGTTACCGCCATCGGGGTCGGTGTGCACGATCTCCATGCTGTATTCGTCGCCGACCTGCGGTGCATTCCAACGGGGATCGCTCTGACCGAAGGTCGAAGCGAGGTCGACGCGGGCTTCTAAAATGAAATCGCCTTTGCGCTGGCCCCAGGGATTCATCTTGACGGCGTAATCTACGGACGAGGCGGGGATCGGTTCTTCGATATAATTCTGTTTCGGCGCGCCGTGGCGCCACCAGGCGTTTTGCGGTTTTTGCTCGGGGCTGGCCGTAAAGCAGAAGGCGTTGTCGCCCTGACCGAAGCGCTCGTTGGCACTATCTCGCGGAGCTTCCATAAACCAGCAGATCGCATCTTTGAAATACCAACGGCTATCGTAGAGCACGGGCCCGTCGAATTCTTCGGCCGACAAGGGGTCTTCGATGTCGTTGATATTGTCGTGCACTTCGGCGCCGAAGTAGAGATTGTTGTCGTCCCAGGCGATGTAGTAACGGGCGCTGAGATCTTCGGATAGGTGGCCTTCGTCGCCGTGTATGGTTAGGCGATTGCGGGCGCCTCGGTCAAGTGTGTAGAATGAGGTTTCGGCGATACGCCGCATATCCCACAGGCCGTCGTTGTGCGCGCGGTCTTTCCACTCGCTAAGGTCGCCGTCGATTATGGGCGTCTTTTCTAAGAAAGGCACGTTGATATTCATATCGGCGCTGAGGCCGATGGGCATCAATAGTAGAATCGTGCAAAGTATGGGCTTGAGCATGACGAGATCTCCGTGGTTGTTTCGGGTCGTAAGAAACGAAAAAATGCGGTGTCGGTTAGCGATCGTCTTTGGCGCGGTCCTCGGGTATAAAACCCCCTACATGACGGGCGCGTTCGAGGTCGTGATGGCCGTAATTATTGTCTGAGTTGACGAAGAAGATGTCAAAGAATAGATCGGTTGGGGCTGCAGTGCGTTTTTCGATCATCTGCACCGCGTCGCGATGGCTGCACCAGACGGCGTATTCACGCTTCTGCGTCGGGCGGTTTTCGGGGCTCAAGCGGTCGAAACGCCGGCGGAACACCGACAGGTGGCGCGCTTTGGCGGCGCAGCGGCCCAATTCTTCGCCCCAGACTTTGCTGGTGGCGTACAGACCCGTTGGGGGCAGGGGCGATTGGTGCCCGATCATCGGCCAGGTGTTGCCGACGGCGTCGTATCGACGGCCGAGCAGCTTTTTATATGGGCTGAGTTGGCCATAACTGCCACTGACTGAGCGACTGCTGGCGAAGATGACGCGGCGTGCGCCCGTTTTGAGCGAGGCTTGAAAGATATAGGTGGTGCCTTGGATATGGGCGCGCTGGCTGGCCAGGCGGTCATTGGCGATGCGAGCGGCTAAGTGGATGACAGTGTCGATCTTGTCGAACGCGGGCTCGATGGCTTTGAGCTGGGTGATGTCGGCGTGGTGGCAGAGAATGGTCGTGAGGGAGCTGCGGATTAAAGCGCTCAGAGTGTGGTGGTTTTGCAGTTGGGCGATGGTGGCGGGGCCGATTAGGCCGGTTGCGCCGGTGATGAGGATTTTTTGCTTTTGCATGAGGTTCGACTCGCGGTGAGCGGTCTGGCTGACCTAGGTGCTCAATTGTTGAGCCACAGTACTACGGAATTGGGAGTGGTATGTCCAGCAAAGGGTATGGAATGTTGTGGCGGGGGAGAGGTAGGCCGGCGAGCCGGCTGAGGTTTCGATGTGGATATAGCGGGTGGTGGAGTGCGCACTCGCCGATGCGAAGTGGCAGTGGCCGGATCCCGAATCGCTGGGGCTTGTGGTGCAGAAGGTCGTCTATGCAAGGAATGTCGAATCCAATTCGTTGCTGGCGAAAGTTGGGCATTACAATCCGTGTTTGCATTGGAATAACCCTTGCTGTTTGATGCATCATCCCCGTATTTATAACTCTGTTATGTCATTGAAAAAAATACTAGTTCTGTTAATAGTGATCCTAGCTGGTTGCAGTGGGGAGGACGGTCCTCGCCCCGGCGAGCCAACGACGGTCGTGTTGTGGGAGTTTGGTGGGGTGCCGGGTCTCCGCGATTGGGTGCAGGTGGCAGTCGAAGAATTTAACACAAGTCGCTCCGATATCCAGATCGAACTGGAGTTTCGCGATTGGGCGACGCAGCGCGAAAGTCTGATTAGCACGACGATTGTTGGCGATGGGCCGGATGTGGTGCGGGTGCATCACAAATACTCGGTGGAGTTTGGCGAATTGGGTGGGTTGTATCCGCTGCAGGGCTTTCCCGATTTCCCGCAAGTAAAAGAGCGCGTGCTCGACAATGTCTGGGAACTGGTCGAATACGACGGCAAGCACTATGGCCTGCCAGTAACTATGCTACCCCTTATACTGGCGATCAATACCGAGATTATGGGCAATAAGGGCCTATCAGTGCCCGAGACTTGGGAAGAGATGTTGGCGCTGGGGCCAGCATTCGCGGGGTCGGGTGTTGAGCTATTTACGATGCCGGGTGGGGTCAATCTGGATACGGCCTATCGCTTTTTGCCTTTGTTGTATAAGGCCGGTGGAAGGGTGTTTAACGACGACTGGACTAAGGCCGCCTTTAACGGCCCGGCGGGTTTGGCGGCATTGGAATTTCTTATGACGATGAAGAATCAGGGCTATATGCCTCCCGGAGGCGCGGCCTACGCCTTTGACGAGAATGCGGCGCACTGGTCCACGGGGCGCGCGGCACTGTCGATTGAGGGACCGTGGTGGCAGGACATCGTTCACGGCAACTACGAATTTGACTTGAACAACCTGTCGTTGGCGCAAGTGCCCAGACCGACCGAACACATTGGGCCGCATGAATCGCGCACGTTGCTCGACGTGATTATGGTGTCGATCACCGGGTATAGCAAGGTGCCCGATGAAGCTTGGGAAGTCATCAAGGCTCTGTATTTGGACCACCCGGTTTGGCGCCAACCCAATCCGATCATGGGCGGCATTCCAACTTTGCAGGCGGCCTATGCCGAAGGGGTGCAATCCGACTATATCGATCTACATCAACTGGCCGAAGCCGGGGCCAACGGGCTGGGCTGGCCGGGGCATCCTGCGGTAACCCAGGTGCAGCGCTATATCGCCGATGCGGTCAATATGGCCCTGACCGGTACGATGACCCCGAAGGAGGCGCTGGATTTCGCCGCTGAGGAAGTGAACGAGGTCTTACTTGACTACTAGTACGAGTAATTTCCGCAGAAGCTTGACTCCGTATTATTTTTTGTTGCCGGCGATGTTAGTCCTGGTCGTAATCATTCTTTACCCGGTTTTTAGCAATCTGGTGATGAGCGTCTACAAAGTGAAGCTCTTTCGCGGGGCGGGCGACGAGTTTATCGGAATGACCAACTACGCCAAACTCTTGGGCAGCCGCACCTTCGTCAATAGCATCTGGAGTTCTGTCCGCTTTACGCTTTATTCGCTGCCGGTGGCCTTTATGCTCGGTCTGGGCATGGCGCTGATCTTTAACGAAATCAAAAAATACAGGCCGGTCTTCACGGGATTTCTATTAGTGCCCTGGGCGATTGCACCGGTGGTCACCGGCTATATGTGGCGCTGGCTTTTCCACGACAGCTTCGGGCTGGTAAACTACGCGCTTTTGAGCCTCGGTATCATCGACGCCAATATCCCCTGGTTAGCGCAGCCCGATACGGCGGTTGGTGCGGTGGTGGTGGCTAATGTCTGGCGTTTTATGCCTTATATCACCATCATGCTGTTGGCGGGTTTACAAGGGGTCTCCACTGAACTCTATGAGGCGGCGCAGGTAGACGGAGCTAATATCTTCGAGCGTTTCTTCCACGTGACCCTGCCGCAACTCAAGCACGTGATAGGGGTGGTTTTTCTCTTCGCGACGATTTGGATGGTCAACGACTTTGCGCTGATTTTCATTATGACCGAGGGCGGTCCCGCTAAGGCGACGCAGGTGGTGCCGATTACGGTTTACCGCATCGCCTTCGAGCACTTGCGTTTGGGTAAGGGCGCGGCAGCGGCGTTAATCTTGCTCCTCTTTCTACTATCGATGAGCATGATCTTTATTCGAGTGCTCTTTCGCGAGGAGAGAAAAAACGCCAATGCGGATTAAGACGCAGGACAAGATTCGTGCCTGGCTGGCTTACGGCTTGGGTGGCTCCTTCGTATTCGCCTTGGTGATGCCGTTAATCTGGGTGGTGACGACTTCGGTGCGGCCGCTTTCCGAAATGACCCAGACTCCGCCGCTGATTTTTCCGCGCTCGATCACCTTTGACGCCTATCTCGATATGTGGGAGACAGGGCCATTCGTGAAATACTTCATGAATAGCGTGGTGATATCGTTTTCGACGGCACTGATCGCACTGATGTTT
>JACLAC010013695.1_pt1 | contig 46736 bp, 25 predicted proteins | sample 8027881 | NCBI WGS metagenome assembly JACLAC01 (sample SAMN15725517, study PRJNA655200) | protist metagenome | isolation source: fluorescence activated cell sorting (FACS) single amplified genomes of... | place: Spain: Blaines Bay Microbial Observatory, Mediterranean Sea | collected 2016-01-19 | reverse complement strand
TCGGCGACGTCTCGGAGCAGATGTCGCAACCCAGCTTTCGGCTCATCAGGCGCCATTTGCCATAGCACAGCCTCGTGTCTATCAACGAAATGCCCAAGATCTGCAGGAGCGAGGGTGCGCCCGCGAATCGCTTCTTTCGTATCGGATTGGTCTGCAGCGAGGGCGGCGGCGGCGGCATCATCTCCGGCTCGAGACGTGGTGTCGTCAAGTCGTCCGCGCCGCCAAAGCAATGTATGGTCGCGTTTCCCTTACTGCCTCCCTTTGGTGCGTCCGATCCGGCCAAAGCGAGACGCGCGCGTTGCAGCATCAGGTCCGTCGTGGCGTGTGGCACGTTGCACTTGTCCAGCAGCTCGCCGGTGTTTTGCTTGCGGCAGCAAATGTAAATCTTGCGCTTGCGCATATCTGAGCACTTTCGCGGCAGCACGAGCCGGAAGTGGTCCCACGCCCTTCGAAAGAGGGCGACTTCCGGCCGCGCGGCCAAAAAGTTGGCCGATAGCTTGCCGCTCGCGGCGCATTTGGTGGAGGTCTCGGCGTGGCCATGCGGCGGCGAGGCTGGGTACCCAACAATGTCCACGGTGCGCAACAGCTCGGCGACCGGGAGCAATGATCGCAGAATCAGGAAATCGGCATCAATGTAGAGGCCGCCTTTTGACGCGAGCAGCGCGAGACGCGCCGCGTCCGAATAGGCCACATGCGTTGGCAGCCGCCAAAAAGCATCGGGAAGGTCGGGTACGTATGTTGCGACGTTGGAACGATTGACAAAACGAATGACAAAGTGCGACGGCGGTGCGTGGCGTCGCAAGGCCTCCAGATTGAGCTGAATATAACGCGCCGGTTTGGCGCTCGGATACTCGTACCAGACCCAGATGGGCCAGGGCAACGCGTGTGATGCCGAAAGCGACATCGCGCGCCGACGCGCCGGACATGTTTGGCGGTCTTTCCAAACGCGGCAGGTGCCTCCAGAGGCCTGGGAAGTGGTGGGACGTTTTGGCGAGATCAAAGTTGCAAACCACCGGCGCCGTACTATGCACGAGATCAGGTGAAGTAGGCCATAGAGTCGTCGTGAGCACCAGGGCAAACTTGCGCGACGCCGACTCCTCTCCGTCGCCATGACATGCTTGATCTGCGACGGTGGCTTGCGCCTGCTCGCCTGCCACGGCCGCTCAGCATGGGTCGCTGACGGCCTGGAAAATTCGGCAGATGGTGGCCACGTCGTCTGCCAGTCGTGTATTGAGACGTGGTTCGATGCGCAAAAAGAGTTGCACGCCAAGAGTGACATCGTGCCGCTGCTGCGTCCAACGTGTCCCGTCTGCAAATGCGCGCTCCGCACTGGCAGCACGCGTGGAGATGCGTCGCGCTTCCTCGGGTTGCCCAGAATCGCGGACGCGCAAACCACATCTGCCGATCCTGATGGATTCAGCTTTGGCAGTGTGCCTTCGGCGGCCGTGCGAAGCTGCGTCGCGGCGGCCCTACGCGGCGTGCTTTCGCAAGCAGCGCGGTCGGCCGCCGGCTCGTCGGCGGGTCGAGTCATTGTCGCGCCTGAGACGCTCGACCTCATCCTGGCGAATGTTCACGCTTCATCACGGCGCGCGCGGCCGCCGGCTGTCGCTCCTGCCAAGCCGGCCAAGCGGGCGAAGCGGCGTTCCAAGAAGTCAAAGTCACCACCGCCGACCACGGCCTGCCGGGCCTGCCGGTATCATCTTGCGGCATCTGATCCCAAGCACACCTGCCGCTTGGCGGAGGAGGATGAGGATGAGGAGGAGGCGGAGGAGTGGGAGGACTGGGACTATGATAGCGAGGAGGAGGCCGAGAGCTCAGGTTGGTTCGGCTCCCGTCGTCGACATAGGGATGGGAGCACGTGGTCGGACGCGGACCCGGACGCGAGTGTCTCCGACGACTCAGACGACGAGGTCGCGACGACCCTCGCGTGCAGGGGATGCGGCAGGATTTGCGCGGGCTTGCGTGGGCTCAAGGCGCACAAACGGGCTTGCCCTGGCGCGCCTGCAGTGGCGGCGGCGCCGCCGCCGCCTTCGCTCGAATGCAGCGCGTGTGGTAAGACGTGTGGCAATGTGGGCGCGCGCACCCTGCACGAGAGAGTTTGCACCGGCGCACCACCGCCCGCCGTCAACGCCACGCCGTCGCTCGAATGCAGCCACTGTGGCAAGACGTGTGGCAGTGACGTCGGGAGGAAGCTGCACGAAAGGGTCTGCGCGCGCCGGAAGCTAACCGGAACGGCGGTGGACGTCGGGCGAAGACCAAGGAAAAAAAGGGTGTGAGAGAGGCGTGGTGGTGATATGTTGGGTGAAAGTTGCATGGTGCCCACCGGCGCCGTACTTTGCGACGATCGAAGTCAGTGAACTGCATCTCGACTCAGCAGCGACCCCTATCGCCTTCCGCTCTGTCGTCGTGCCCACCTCCATGGCGCAGGTCCTGCCCAATGGCCAGCCTCCGCCCTCCCCGACGCCCGAGTGGACCGACGAGCCCGACGTCGAGGCGGCGCCTACCCCTGCGCGTGCGGCCGTCGAGCCGGCGCCTGCGGCGGCCAAGGTGGACGCATGGATGTCGCCCCCGCGGGGTCCAAACAGGCGGGTCGTCTCGATGGACCTCGGCGAGGCGGGGAAGGAGCGGCTTGGTCTCAAGCCTGACCTGAAAAAATCGGCAACCCTAGCGCTTGGTCAAGGGGCGCTGGTCAAGAAGCTAAAAGACGCGGCGGAGCAAAGGCGCGGCCCGAGCCTCCCAAAGCGACAACCGACGATGGCCTTGTCAAAGTTTGTGCACGGCCACACGCTGACGGTCCCCGGCCTCTCGCCATCGAGCGTCACCGTCAAGCTCGACACGACGGGGCAGCACACCTTCTCGTGGTACGTGCCGATTGCGCTCGAGGACGCCTTCGACCAGCCGCTGCCGCCCGGCTCGCTCAACCTCTACCTCTTCCCGACCGTGACGCTCGACGATGGAAGTATGATAACGCCGGAGGGCCCGCGTCTCGACGCGTTGAAGGCGCTGCTGAAGGCGATGGTCGTCGATGACGACTGCGGTTGCGCCCCCTTGGCGAGGAGCTCGTTGGAGTCTGCTGCGGCCGTGGTAGCGCCGCATTCGATGGGCCCGCCTGTCCCTCCGCCACCTCCTGCGGCTCGTTGTCGTACTCCTCAGGGACGAATTGCGCATTATGGCGCGCTCTTCTTACGATTGCCCGCTCTGCCGCCTCCCTTCGCCTTTGGAGATCCACCTCCATCTGATGCCTTTGCAACTCGATCGCTTGCTGCGAGTCGTCGCGAAGCTGTCCAACACTCACTTGGGACGTCGCAACACCTTGGCGCTTGAGATAGTCACCTACCTCTTCATCTGGCGTCAGCTCTGACGTCTTGTTCTCATCTCTCAACAGACGCCTCAACCCTCCCGTCTTATTGAGGGCTTTACCTTTCGGTCGCTTTCTTTCCGCTTGAGCAAGCCTTGCGTTCTGTATCATTACAGGGCTCATAGTATCATTCCCGCTCGTCGACTCCTCCCCTGCGAAGCCGCTCGTGAAGAATTGAGCGACGAATGAACCACGAGGCTTCCGTTGCGTCTGGCCGTGCACCTCCAACGTGCCTGCAGGATACTGTGTGATCAGCGCCTCTTCGGTTGGCCACAAAGCACGGCGTATGCGCCGCGCCCAGGTAACCAGACCAACTGGTGGGCGTGGGCTCGGCGGCGGCGGTGGCGCATCCTTATCATCCGCTGCGGGTGCACCCGCCTCGCTGTGACCTGCATTCGCCTGCGCCTCTGCTGTCACCTTGCCGCCTGCGACCTCCTTGACCATCTCCGTGATCTGATCCGCGACTCTATCTAACGCCTCATTGCGCCTGCCTTCCACAAATCCGCCTTGATGCTTCGATATGCCCTTTAAAACCTCACCGGGCTTACAATTCGACACAAGCAGTGATTTGTCGTCCGATGCGGCGAGGGCGGTGGCGGCGGCGTGACGGCCGAGGCGAGGGCCGTGAATAGCAGCAGCAGCTGCGACGCGCTTCGCATTTTATTCACAGAATTTTGCGGGGTGCTCACCGCTTCATATGAAGTTTACGCCAATAATTCTTCGCTGCGCGACTAGAGGTCTATGCCACGCGACACTCTGCGGAAGCACGCCTCCAATATTTGCCCGGCATTGGCGGTGCTGCTCGTGCCGATCACGGCGTTGAGGACCGCTGTGTGTGCCTCATTATTATTGTGTCGCCGAAGCCTTCGTCCGACATGCCGGCAGGACCTGACCCTGTCGCGATGCTCCAATTCGTCCAATTCAGTCCGCACGGCCAGAACGTCTACCAGCATGAGCCCTTCTACAAGGAGCATGCCTATGGCATGTGCAGCCCACGATCGGGCGGCGAAAGGCTTTCGCTCATTGACGTGCGCAGCTCCCGCAATGCCGTCGGCGCTCCCACAAATCAGGGCGCTCATTTCGAGGCCGAGGCGAGCGTCGTGCGTGCCGACGCGACGAATGGTCTCTCCGTGCAGATTTCCGTCGGACAATTGAGGACGCGACGCGTCCTGCCAAAGCCGCTGACAATGGCCGAAATCCGGCAGAGCGCCGACGAGCTCTCGGTGGCCGCGCGCTTGCTCGGTCCGACCATCGTGCCGGCACGCCTCGTCTCCGTCGTTGGGCGCCCGTGTTTGCCCAGCGAGCCGTCGTGCTTGGCCGTCTTCAACGCGTCGCTCTCCTATCACGTGAGCGAGCCGGGAGCATACGTGCTCGAGGTGCTCCTCTCGCACCTCATGGGCGTCGATTTGAATCATCTGCTGCACAACGAGACGCTGGACGTGGTCACCCCGCGTGCGCCCGCTACCGCTTCTCTTCGCAAACCGAGGCATTGCACCGGCGCGGAGACGTTCAAGGGGCGGTGGGTGCGCTCGCCGCCGAATGAGGACCGTCTGACCTTTGATGAGATGGGCTACAATCGCGACTATCGGTGGGAGGCGCGCACGTGCCGCCACCGCGAGTTCACCGCAACCAGGCTCGCCTCCTGCTTTCGCCGCTGCGGCTACCGCCGGATCAGCTTCAATGGCGACTCGTTAGGCCGGGAGCATCTCACAAACTTTCGGAAGGTGCTGGAGGTTCGCGCGATGACCGACGGGCGCAGGTACAAGGACTCGATGGGGGAGGCGATTGAGGTGAGGTTGGATCCCAAGTCCAACGCTTCCGTCTATTGGAATGCCAACTTTGGCCCAACGTCGCATCCTGCGGACGTGGTGGTCTACACGCCGGTGCTCGTGTGGATGCTGGCAAAGGGCGTCCCCACGCAGTGTGTGATCAAGACGGTGAGCGAGGAGCTGCAGAAGTTCTGGGCCGAGTGCGCCAAAAAGCAGGTCGTGTGCTTGTTTGCGCTACCGCCTACAATACAGCATGCTCCCTGGCGGGACAAATTCTCGCCGACGTCTCAGGACGGGACGCTCACGCGACGACGTATGGAGACCGTGTCATTCGCCCTTAAGCGCAAGGCGGCCTCGCTGGCCATACCGACGGTCGACGCGCACGCCGTCTCCGCGGGCCGATGGATGGCCTCTTGGGACGGCATACATTACTCCTTCTCTGTGACGCCCAATGCGAGCTGGAGCCGCTTCACCTATCAGTGGCAAGGCGGCGTCAGCTTCACGTCGACCAACCTCCTACTCAACCTGCTCTGTCCTCACGACGGCTGCGCAAAGCCGCCAACACGGCAGCCGAATTCGCCAACACGGCAGCCGAATGCGAGCGCTGCGGACGACGACGCTCCCCGCGCGGAGGTGGAGGAGCCGCTCCGCCTCGTCACCGTGGCTCACCCCGTGAAGGGGGACCAAGAGAAGAAGAAGATTCCGGGCCCTTCTTGCCCTGGCGAACAGTGGAAGCTCATCGCCACCGGTGGCTATACGGGCAATATTTGCGACGTCGGCGGGAGCTGCGTGGTCCGTTGGCATCAAGCTCCTCCACCCCGCAAAGTTTCATCTAGCCGCTGCAACGGGGCATGCCACCTAAGGGACCCCGTAGCCGCTGCCGGGAGCAAACGCAAACCCGCTCCCGCGTACCAACGCGGAGGCTACGTATTCCCGCGGAGCAAGGCCAACGGGCGAGACGAGAGGTCGTGGCGAGAGAAGATTCACGGCCGCGTGCTTTCCCTCATGAGTCGTGTACAGGCGTGGGCATTGTCGCAAGGCGGGCGGCGTGGCGGTCGGAATGGCAAGGGCGGTGGTGGTGCCAAAGCTGCTGCTGGCGGTGGTGGTGGCAAGGGGGCTGGCTCAATCATTCGATTCGACCACGGCACCAACAGGCGAAAGGCTGCTGAAGCACGCGGCTCAGGAGCGACAACAGGCATAGCCTGTGTCGTAAGTAGGGAGTTAGAGCTCAAGTTTAGGGATTTTCAGCGCGGTTCTAGTGCGTAGATTTTCTTTACAAATCATTGATTCACCTCTTCCCGCTCACAATCTTATGCCCACTCACCAACCGCAGCCCCGTAGACGGCCGCCCATCGTGCGCGCGATCGGCATTGACCAGCAACGAGCCGACGTAATGCGACGCCTCCGCCGTCCGCCGCTGCACCCTCCGCGCCTCCGCCTCGAGGGCCGCCGAGGTGTGCGGCCGCTGCTTTGGCGGCGAGCTCAGACGCGAGTTGCTTCCCTTTAGGCTGCTGCTGCTCGCCGCTGCTGCGGGCGCAGGCGCTGCGGCCGCCTCGGGCGCCTTTGCCGCGGGCGTCGTAAGCAGCACACGGCTGAGCGGCCTCTGGTTGGCAAGAAGGCCGCCGGTGAGCGCGTTCATCGACGAGCTACGACGGAGCGCGGCAACACCCGCAGACGGCGGCAGCTTCTTCTCATCTGCTGGCTTCTCAAACCGCGACTTGGCACCGTCGACATTGTCGCCGCGTGTCGGCGGCTTGGACCATTTGACGCTCGGCCCCTCCATCGCCTTGGTTGGCGAGATGGGCCGACCGTGTGGCGTCCATGCCGTCCGCGAGAGCCCGCCGGTGAGCTCGCTGTTCGTGCTCGACGATTGAAGGAGCGACGGGAGCGACGGCGACGAGATGAGGCGAATCTGTCCGTTTAGACGCCGCTCCTCTGCCTTACGGCGTACGATGGAGCGCGGCTCATGCCCTGATGTCAGAAGCTGCCGCTCCGCCTGTCGCATCTCATAGAGGCTCTGCTGTGCGTCCGCCGCGAGCAATCGACCGTTCGATGCCGTCCCAGTCATAGAGGCGGACGGCGTCTCCGAGCGGCCAAACGCAATCGCGCCTTGAGGAGCCCACGGCGTGCCGCCGCCGCTCCCGCTGCTGGCCGCCGCTTCCTTCAATGAACCCAACGAGGCGGATGATGTTGGCTTCCTTGGCACGTAGCGTGACCGTCCCTTTGTCCCGGAGATCTTCCACGCATCCTTTGGCCACGACTGCTCATACTCCTTCCTCATCGCATCGAAATCCTTGTGCATCCGCTTCGTCTCCTCCCACATGACAAACATAGGAGAGCGCTTCTTCAATGCGGCAGCCTCGGCCTCGGCCTTCATCCGCGCCTTCTCGGCCGATGTGGGCGACTTCATTGGCGAAGCAGACTCATCCGGGACCTCGACCGGCGCGGGCTTGTTGTCGGCCTCCTTGGACGAGTCAGCGGGCGCATCGCCAGAGGTGCGGCGGCTCCGCCCGCGTCGATCGCGGCTCTTCTCCTTCTCGGGCGAGCCGCGCCGTATCACCTCGCGCACGACCGAGTGCGCCGAGAAGGCTCTCGCCGCCATCGGCAGCGCGTCGAGCGCCAGCGAGCGTCCGAGCGACCACGGCTCGAGCGTGCCCTCGAGGCCAGGCATGGTGGCGAGAGCGGCCTCCTCCTGCAGCATCTTATCAACCTCGCTCACCTCCATCTCGCCGTCGCCATCCTTGTCATTCTTGAGCAGCTCCTTTGAGAGATCCTCGAGCGTAAACTTGATGCCGATCTGCTTCATCGCCTTGTGGACCAAAGCGACCGAGATCGAGCCGTCGGCCTCCGGGTCGAGGCGCTTTAGATCGGCGATCAGCGCGTTGCGCTTGTCGTTGGCGGTGGGCGCCATGGCTGCTGTGCGTGAGCGGGCGGCCGGCCACAGATTATTCGCGCTTAGACGCACGCAGATGTGAAACGTCGATCTGGACGGCCACGTGTACTTCGAGAAACGCAGAAGAGAAGTCGATTTTCGCTCAAAAGTCAATATAATCCGCGCTCCATTGTGTCCACACTGTCCTCTCTGCACTCTGCCCTCCGCACTCATTCATTGTCCTGCCGCATACACACGTCCACACTCTTTCTCCGTCTTCTCAAGTCCTCGCTTCAATACAGTCCCCACCCTCCATTCCTTTACGGCACCTGCGCGACCGTATCGCGCAAGATCTGGTAGAACTCGCTACCGCTCGACCTCCCGCCGCGGAGCACCGCGTCCTTGACCTGATCACCCTCCTTAAAGATCGCCTCCATCTCGGACGTATTCAAGGTCTGCTGGACATTCGCATTCATCGAGAGCTCCAGCACGTAGTCACGCACCTTCTCACGGTCCTTGTCCGAGAGGAACTGCTTGTCGGGGAGAGGGAAGTCGGTCGGGATGCCCGTCTCGACAAAGTCGCTATTGTCCAATGCGGCCGCATTCGCCTCGTTCTCCTCCATCGCCTCCGTGATGTCGAGATAGCGGTTCAAAAACACAAAGGCCATAGAGAGGTCGTTCGCCTGGCGCGAGCATTGGCCCGCATCGTAAAAGGCCTTGTCGGCGGGCACGATGCGAATGTGTCTCAGGATAACAAGGGCGAGCTTGCGCCGCGTGTCGGACGCGCCGCGCTCCTCCGCGACATCCTTTGCGGACGTCATGTGTGAGATCCACAACAAGTCCTCAAACTCCTTGACCAGGTTGCTATCACCCGTCTGGCGTAGGCCCTGGACCACCTTTGAGAGCATCTGGCGCAAGTGCAGCATCGCACGCGTCGATTTCGTGTCGACCTCACCGCCGTCATAATCGCCATTCGTCGCGAGGATCTCCTTCGCCAACCGCCTGTACATTGCAACATTGTTTGGTGTCGTCGCGGTGCCATACGTCGCAAACACTTTGGCCGCGCCGGCAAACGCAGACTGCTGGATGAGGGCCGCGCCGTGAAGCGTCGCGTACTTGACGACGTTATTCGACTGCTCGGCGACCTCACGGCACTTGTCCCAATCCCCCTTCTGCGCGTACGCCTCAATGCCCTCCGCCACATTACCAGAGTGGACCAAGTCCTCCGCCGCGCCCGTCTCCGCCATAGAGCGTCTATGCGCCTCCGTCACCTCCTTCACCACCTTTGGCCCCACCTGCTGCGCGAGGTCCTTTGCTTGCTCCCACAGGCCACCCTGCATGTAGACCGCAATCGCCTCCCTGTGCTTGTCGACGCCCTCATACAGCTCCGCCGCCTGCGCAAACCGGCCAATCTCGACAAGGCGGCGCGAGACAATCTCGACGACCTCCGCAATCCGCGCGGGCACATGGTTCATCGCGAGCTTGACCGCATTCTCCCAGACCTCCTCAAGGAAGTCGTGCGATTTGACCTGAGCGGCGGTAATCTGCAGGTACGCGTCAATCGCCTGGGAGAACTCACGGCCCTCCTCAAGCTGGCGCCCCCTGTTCATCAGCTCCTCCTGCGTCGCCGCGCCCATACCGGCCTCACCACGCTGGTACGCGGCGTGCTCGCCCATCAGCTCCTGCACCTTGTGCGGCAGGAACTCCCTCGCGATGCGGATCGCGTCCTGCCATCTGTTTGCCGCCTTGTACGCCTTGACAGCCAGCTCCGGCTTCTTCGCGCGCACATAGAGGCTCTCCGCCTTGGTGAACTCCGATCGATCAATCGCCGCCTTCGCCTGCGCGACGAGGATATCGCCCATCGAGCCAGGATCATTCGCCTCAGAGACGCGCGTCGCATTCGCCCAATCCTGCTGGTGGACATACATATCGATCGCCTCCTTTGGCTTGTCGGCCTTGATAAACTCCTTCTCCGCCTCCGCGAAGCGCCCCTCATCCTCCAGGTACATCGCATACTTGAGGTGGACCTCCGGGAGCTTCTCGCGCTTCGAGTTCTGCGCGAGAGCGAATGCGTGCTCGAAGGCGCCAGACTCGGTCGCGTAGTCGATCGCCTGCTCGATCAAGCCAAACTTGGTCAGGAGCTTCGCGCCCGCCTCGCCGCCCAACGACACCGCCCACGCGTACGAGACCTTCTTGGAGGCGGCAGGGCCACCATGGCGCTGCGCCACACGGATCGCCTCATCCCAAAGATCGTTCGCACGGTACATGTTGACGGCAGAACCCCAGTCATTCGCCTCTACGTAATGGCGCTCCGCAAGCTTGAAGTTGCCCTCGGTCTCCAGCTGCTGCGCCAAGTGTAAGTGGGTCTCAGTAAGGAGCTCCTTGCGATACGACGCGACAAGACGGATCATGTCGTCATACCGACGATTCTTCTTGTGCATGTTGATCGCGAGATCGGGCTCGTGGACCATCACGTACAGACGCTCGGCCTCCTTGAACTTACCCGCCTGCTCTAGGCGATGCGCCTGAGTAATGTAGAGCATCGCGACCTCGGCCTGCGTCATATGCGCGGTCGCAACACGATGGGCCTTCTCCCATTTATTGATCTTCGAGTACATCTCGACCGCCTCCTGAGGCGCACCGCCACGGAGATAGAACTTCTCCGCCTCGTCGTAATTGCGAGACGTCTCATAGTGTTTCGCAATCTTGAGCAGATAGGGCTTCGCGTCATTGACCTCGAGCGTCTCGACGATCTGGACGGCCTTCGGCCACTGGCGGCATGAGATGGCGGCCTCGATCGCCTTGATGTACGCGCCGGCCTCCCTGTAGTGATCAATCGCGGCATCCGGATTCTTGGTCGCGACGAGGTGATCGCCCCACAGCTGCTCGAGCTCAACGCAGTCGCGGCCCTGGAAGCAGCGGCGAGAGAGCTCGACCGCACGGCCGTAGGCATTGCCCTTGCGGTAGCAGTCCATCGCACGGCGCGCATCGTCGAGGCGCTCGAAGAAGGCGCCCGCCTTCTCGAACATGCCTGAGGCGAGCAGCTGGCCGGCGATGGTCTCGAGGAGTGCGGGCTGGAAGGTCTCCCCACGCTCGTAGCGAGAGACGACGGCGGCCGCACGCGCGGGTAGGCCGCCCTTCAGGTAGAGGTGGATGGCGGAGACAAGATCCCGCTCACGCTCCATCTGCTCTGCCGCCTTCTCCTCCTGACCCGTCTGCGTCAGCCACTTGAAGTAATTCGACTTGAGGGTGGCAACCTCCGGATGCTGCCTCTGCTCCGCGACTGCAATCGACTCCTCCCACTTGTGAAGCTCCTGGTACATCTCCATCGCATCCTCAACAAGGCCCTGCTGAAGAAGCAGCTGCTCCGCCCTTGCCAGCTCATTGTTGAGGACGGCAAGCTTCGACTGCACACGGAAGTGCGAGATGCCGCTGTCTGGGATGCCGGACTCGATCTCAACAGCCGAGATCATATTGTTGACCTTGTGGAGGTAGCGCGCCTTCGAGACATTCCCGACCGCACCAAAGCATCTCTCCGCGGTAGCGAGGTCCTCACGCTGCAATGCAAGCTGTGAGAGCTGCTCCCACATCGACTCCGTCTCTGACGTCAACTCGAGGCGCTCCAACATGGAGCAGGCGCCGTGGAGGTCGCCCTCATCCACTGCCGTACCGAAGGCAATAAGAGCCTCATTGAGCTGATACGACACAGTGTTCATCCCTTCGTCGACAATGACCTCCGTACGACCGGGTGCGCGCTCGATATCCTCGACGTCGCCCTTAATAGGCACGACCGTCACCTTCTCTGGCGCCTCGATGTGATACCACACGCAGAGATTTCCGCGGTTCTGCGCGACGACGACGTCCGAGTTGGGCACCCATTGGACGTACGACGAGAAGGAGAGCAGGGTGGAGCGTGACTGGGTCGCAATGTCGTAGAGGTGCAACGCGCGGCGTTTGTCGCGGAATAGGAGCTTTGTCGCTCTGCCATTCATCTCCATCCAGTCAACCTTCGCCTCGTGCGTCACCGTCGCCTCCGTAATACCGGTGACAAGGTCAGTGATGCGGATCGTCTGCAAGTCTAACAGATAGGCGACCTTCTTGACGTCCTGCACGTTCGGATCCTTCGACTCGGCGAGGCGGACAGAGATGAGATGCGGCGACATGTGCTCGGTACGGCACGAGCCGAGGATCTCGTTGCGGCCGTACTCGATCAGAGTCAGCTCGCCGCTGTTGAAGATCATGCAGACCTGCGGGTTGTCGAAATGGTACTTCTCCGCGCCGGAGCCACTCCACGGCACCTCCGAGAGCTTGCATGTCTCCAGGTCGCCCATTAGCATCGTCTCCGCGGTGGAGGCGACTAAGAACCGGTCCTCATAGATATTGATCTTTGTGACCTCATAGCCAAAGTGCGACTTTAAGACGATGCGCGCGCCAGAGGAGAGGCGCTTAACAATGACGGTGGAGGTGGAGACATAGGTGAACTCGAAGCGGCCCTTGTAGCGCACGCGGCGGATGCACGCGTCATAGAGATCGACCGCGCCGCAGAGCGAGCCGACGGTGAGCCGCGAGCCATCACACTTCCACGCCAACGAGGTGACAGTGTAAAGATTGTCGATCTGCTTCACTCCGGCGTCCTGCCACGAGCCGTCATGCTGGTTGAGCGTAAACGTACGGAAGCGGTTGAACGAGCCGACAACGACCGTCTCGCCCGACGGATTAAACGCGGCCGTCGTGAACTCCTTCTCATTCTCATCGTGTGTGTAGTCAAAGCGCTGGGTCTGCGTGCCATCCTTGTCGTAGAACGTGATGAGCTGATCCGAGCCGGCCGCGCAGATCGACTCGCCCCACGTCAGGGCGTACGGGACGCACGAGTGGCGCGCGAGCTCCCAGTGGGCGACGCCGCGTGCGGCATCGTCAAAGTAGAAGCGGTAGATGCGGCAGTCGACGTGACCGGAGATGACGGCCGAGCCCTCCGGGTTGGAGCAGCACGCGACGACATACGAGTCCGTCTGGTAGAGGGTCGCCGGCTTGTTGGAGCGCAGCTGGCCGACCTTCATCTTGCCCTCGGCGAGGCCGAAGACGAGCTCGTTCGGCCGCGACTCGGGCCAGCAGATGCACGTGATCGACGACGCCTGCTGGAACTTGTTGCAGATCGACTTCTTGTCGCCCCACTCCATGCCGAGCTTGTAGACGAAGACGATGTTGTCGGACTGGGCGATCGCGAGCTTCGACGAGTCGGGCGACCAGCACATTCCGCGCACGATGTACGTCTTCGAGCCCTTCGCGTCGGCCGGCTTGGTCGAGAACTTGTCCTTGCGGTCGCCATTCTCATCGCAGAGGTGCACGACGCGGTCGGTCGTCACGATGGCGAGGCGGCGGTTGTTGGCCGACCAGCAGATGCCGGTGACCTTGGCGATGCCCTCCTGCGGCGCGTGGATCGTCTTGAGGTGGCGGAGCTGCATGGCGGAATAAAAATCAGTCGATGGTGGTGGTGGCAGCGTATTCGGCCCAACGGCCAGTGATGGCGTGGCGAGAAGCCGACTTTACGCTTTCTACACGGCTCCGTGGAAAATCTCCGGTCCACAGCAGGGCAGAATAAGATGTCGGGTGGCTCGACAGATGACGCCAGCGGCATGCCGCCGCCGGCCTCACCGCCGCCTCACGCGGCGTGTGCAACCCTCGGCTTGAATGCAGCACAATGCGCGGCCTTGCTACAAAGCCTCGCCCTCCAAACCAGCTCGCCACCACCTCCCGTAATCTCGCCGCCGCCGTTACCGCCGCCTCCGGACCCGTCATTAATACAGTCAAGTTTGGATTTGATAATACCAATCGCGGCGGGCGTGGGCGGCATCCTCGTCGTTCTTCTGATTACCCTCATCCTCTTCTTCGTCTGTTGTAGACGCCGCGCCAAGAGCCTCATGCAGGAAGTCATGCAATTCCTCTTCCCGCGGGAAAAGGTTTCCGAGTTCCTCGGCTACAGCGAACGCTCCGACATGATGCCGGCGGACGAGGAGTACGGCGCGCAGGGCCCCTCGCCCGCGGCCATCTCCTCCACCAAGGGTGACCAGCAAGACGATGATCCCGACGACGACCGCAAGCGGCTGCGTGCGCGCATCGCCGGCTTCACCGCGGACGAGCGCGAGCGCAACGCGCAAAGAGCGGCGTTAGAGGGCGCGGAGACGCACGAGACGGCCGAGGCGGCCGAGGCGGCCGTCGCCGCCGCCGGTAGCCCCGAGGGCGCGCTCCTCGCCGCCGTGTCCCGCAGCGCGTCGCCCGGCGAGGTGCGCGCATTGCTGCGCCGCGGCGCCAACCCCGATGCCGCCTTCCTCGATCGGGGCGCCTTGGCGGTGGCGGCACGCTCGTGCGCTTTGGGCGTCGTCAAGGTCCTAATCGACGCGGGCGCGACGCTCGACATGAAGGATGGCCGCGGCTGGACGCCCTTGATGCACGCGATCGACGCGCACAGCCCCAATCACAGTAGAGAAGGCGTCCTCATCCTACTGCTTGACGCGGGTGCGGCGGTGAATGTCTGGGGCAACGACTTGGAAGGGCCGTTGGAGATGCTCGAGAAGAGGGAGAAGGAGCACGCGTTAGCAGCACAGCAGGCCGCATCGGGCTACGATCGCGGCCAAGCACATCCGCCTAGAATGGGAGGGAGCGGCTCGGCGCCGCCCTTGCTTCCCCTCCACGGCTACGGCAGCAAGCCTGGCGGCACGTGCGTCCTCCCCTCGCTCGGGTCCGCCGTCAGCGCGGGCGGCACGTCCATTAGCGGCAACTCGATCGAGGACGGCATCGACGAGGAGATGGTCGCGCCGAGCCCGTCGGGCGATGTCCTAAATCTGATGCGCCAAAAGTCGGGGCGGCTGGATTTTGATGTGAAGACGAGCCCGGAGCTGCCGCCGACGAACTGAGATCTGATCCCTGTACACCATGAAGGCCCTGGGAGTGGGGCTGCGCGAGAGAGCGCGCGACGCCGCCGTCGTCGGGTCGAGACGATCGGGGCAACTGTTGATTACAGCTGTAATACCACCTCGGCACCTGCCTGAGAGACGAGACATGAGACTGTATGCAAATGCATGAACTACTAATGAATGTGCGACGATTAGCGAGTGATGCGTGTGTGCGAATGATGCTTTAAATTACTCGACCACTCTCACTTTCACTTTTACGCCAAGCCCGCAAACGCTTTGCTTGTGCAGAAAACACGCTCTCACCAAAAACTCAAAACCGCCAGACATGCCGAAATACAGGGGACCATGTTAAATCAAGAAGGAAGGCCATGTTGTTGTCGTGTAGTAAAGACCATGAGAAGAAAGATGTACAAGGGGGTCACTCGATGGGGGACTCGGCGCGCGCAAAGTCCTCCTCGAAGCTCGACCAGCGGCTCTGGCCCATCACGGGGCTCTCGGGCGGGCTGCTGCTGCTGCCCGTCGGGGCCGAGGGGGCCTCGATCGCACTCGCGTTGATCTCCGAGGCGACCTGCTGCGCCCGGCTTCTTGAGCGGCGGGCGGAGCGGCCGGTCAGGACGACCGAGCGCGGCGAGAGCAAGCGCGGCTCCTTTCCGACGCGCGGCGGCGACTCCTCCGTGATGGAGGGCGGCGGCATCGGAGGCTGCACTCTGCTCGGGTCGAGCGCCACAAAGTGGCTGCTGCTGCTGGAGCTGCTGCTGCTTCCAGAGCTGGTCGTTGGGTAGGCCCGCAAGCACGCGTGATTGCGCTTCCGTTGGGGCGCCCCGGGCTGCGAGAGGAGGTGGGCAGGTGTTTGATGGTGAGTTTTAACGTTTGGTGGGAGCGGCGCGCGTGGGGCGGGGGGTGGGCAGAGGGCAAAGGGCAAGCGCTGTGCGCACCTCGACTAGGCTGCGGTAGGCGGTCGTGTTGTCCGGCGTCCGGATGCCGTCCGCCATCTCCTCCTGGCTGAGGGCGCTTGGCGCGCTCGCGCCCAAGGCTTCGTCTACCATGGCCGCAATCATCGACCGTCCCTTTACGCCGAGAATCGAAGCTCGTCAAAACCTCCGGCATCTCTGGCGGATCTCAAACAAGCTGAACGCCAGGGCTGGTGCTGCGTCCAACGGCCATGTGGCCAAACGGTCAAATCAAAGCCTACAGACTACAAAAGGAATGGCAGGTACGAAGGCAACAACACGACCTTCACTCTCCACCAAAGACCTTCATCATCTCCTTCTTGCTAATCTGCAAATCACCCGCCGCATCGGCATTCGCCTTTGCGAGCCGCTGCAGCGTCGCCTCGATCGTCCTCACAATCACCAGAATAAGATGCGTGAGGCATCGATGGGGCGGCTGCGTCGCCTTCACCATCGGCGCGTCATGCGCCTCATTCCAGTTGTCGACCCACTCCTCGTAGCTGATATCTATCCACGAGGACGACTGCTTGAGCTGCAGCATGAACTCTCCCGCGTCCTCCACGCCCGTCTGCTTAATCTCCTCATCCGTCGGCAGGGCCTTCATCACCGCGACGCGGCATAACGCCTCGTACCAGTCCTCAATAGATAGATTCTCCATCTTTGACTCGGCGTCGCTCCCTTGCTCGTCGATGACCCGCATACGAGACAATACGAAGACAACTGTGGCGTCTCGCGACGTGAAATGCGCATCGTAGAGCTCCAAGTCCTTCATCATGTTTAGCCATTCGGTCAGGTTGAGCCGCTTCTTCTCCTTGGCCTTGTTCAGACCCTCCGTGTCCGCAAAATGATGGAAGATGTTGTGCAAGGAGTCTCTGTGCTCGAGTAGCACGCTATCGACCGCCTCTGTATAACAGACGTGCCGCCGAAATCCCTCGTGATCGGCGGAGATCCAAGGGTCGACATTCGGTACCACGTCAACAAGCAATAGCTTCTCGACCGCCTTTGATACATCACCCACCTCCTTGGTCTGTACGTACCGCATGATCGCCATGCGCACTAAGACGTTGAACCACTCGTGACGAGACAGTGCGCGCTTGTCGTGGTTCTCGCCCGGTTCGGTCCAGACCATACCTCGCCGCCCGACCGTCTCGAGCGTGAATTCCAGCTCCTTGTTGCCCTTTTTACGCCGAGAGCCGCCGGTGGGCGCAGGACTGTTGATCATAATAAACAGCTGGTCATAGTGCGCCGAATCGCAGAATTTGGAGCCGGGCACATCCAGGCTCGAATCCTGCACAAAGAACTTGAAGGCGTTGTATGTGACGCTGGAGACGCCATTCTTCGCGTCGAGCGATGCAAAGCAGTCAAAGATCGAATACAATAGCAAATGGTGCTTCCACAAGGCGTTGCCGACCTCGACAATCTCGGAGTCTGCTATTCCATCGCCGTCGAGGTCCTCATCGTCGCCAGAATCCTCGCCATCCCCATCATCAATCTTGAGGATAAACTCGGCGAGCTTGTGCGTTCGTAAGGCGCGCGACCAGTCGAGAGAAAACGTCTTGTCGTACACGGCCTCATCATCATAGAAGGATCCACTATCCGCCCACGACGGCCTCTTCTTCCAGATACTCTCGGCCAATCGCCATATCTTCTTGTCCAAGATGGGCGGACGAGCGACCTTTTGCTGCACCTTGATCGGCTCACGCGGCGGCTCGAGCTTTGTGTACGCGACATAACGATTGCGCCGCACCTCATTCAGCCCGCGGTAGTACGCGTCGCGGATATTTGCATTGCAGCCGACGCTATCCTCGAGCTTCTCGAGCCGATTCCTCGCGACACCTTGCAGCGCAAACCGCCGCCTATCGAACAGATCGGCCTGGAAGCGCTCGCGCGGTGACGGCTTTGCAAGCTCCCTTCTTAAGGGGTTTGGATTGTGTATCTCCTCTGCCCACAATTTCACGGGCGGCCGCACTTTTTGCCAGAGAGACTTGGCGTCTCGCATAACCTTCTTGGCGGGTGCCGGAGCGGGACCGCGTGCAGACGGAGCACGCGCCAACCCGCGCATTAAGCCGTCGGCGTACGCTTCAATTCTCGCGTCGTCCTTCGCCTCATAATCGGCGACGAGCGTCTCGTAAAAGCGCTGCGAGCGTTGGTTGTAATGCGACATGAAGGAGCGGCTCGTGATGTGCGTGCCTTGTAGAGCCTCAATGCCCCATGAGACGCCCTCCGACGGCAGCTTGCCGGAGATACGCTCCATGCGCTCCGAGCTGAGCTGACGCGGTGAAATAGCGAGCGCCTCCCACCCGGGCACGCGTTGTGATCCGTCTAGCTGAAGGAAGCCCTTTGGCGACGGCGAATGGATGGACTCGCCGAGCGGCCCATGGACGTCGCGAGCCGCATAGTCTTGCGGCAATTTGGATGGCATCGGCTGCTTGGAAAAGGCGCGCCGCGATAATGGAGGCGGTGAATCGGGAGAAATGCAGTGCGATGGAGGCGGTTTTGGTACGCGCGAGGATTGTGAGGCCCATGACGTGCTTGTCTGGCCCAAGTCTGGAAACTCGCCGGTCATGATCGTCGGCGGAGAGGCTCTTCGACTTCCACCATTGCTTCGGAGCGGCGGTGACGCCGTCATTGGGCGGGAAACGGATGGCGTGTCGGCCTCGTCGGCGCGCATGAACGAGAGGCGGACCATGGCGACCGAGAGGAGCCGAGGACGACGATGAGACTGTGCAGCCCCGACGTAATTCGTAACGTACTTTGCCGAACGTTACAAATGGTTTGCGTTTGATAAGCACGAGAGACACGAGCTGACGCGCTAACCTTTATCCTCGTTTTGCAATTCGAGCAGCGCATAGTCGCCAAGACGGCGCCTGTCAACTTATCCGGACTGAGCGCTCGGCGCATACGTCCGGATGGGGCTTGGCACGCTCGACGCCACAGCACCTCCACCGAGGCCGCAAAACATGTTTTCGTGGCTACCGCTTATCATCCTCACCCTCTTCTCGCTCGTCATCCACTTCGTCACCACCTTCATCGTCCTCCTGCCGCACACGCAAGAGTCGGCCAATTCCCTCTCCATCGCCGCCGCCGTCGCGATGCTGCTGCTCTTCCAGCTGCTCTTCGGCCTCTTCGCCGTCTCCGCAATAAAAACGATCCTCACCGCGCCCGGCGACATCCCGTCGTGGCTGCGCTCGGACGGCAAGTCCGACCTGCACAGCTACAGCAATTTGCTGCAGTGCATGGAGCGCAAGCGCGACGGCTCGCCGCGCTTCTGCCGCAAGACGGGCGCGTACAAGCCCGACCGCACGCACTTTTGCCGCGAGGTCCGTCGCTGCGTCCTCCAATTCCAGCACTTTTCGACACCATTAAATTCCGCGATCGGCTTCCACAACTACAAGTTCTACCTGCTCACCAGCTTTTATGCGGTGTTGTGCTGCACGTGGGTGCTGGCGGCGACGCTGCCGGAGGTGATCGCCGCGTGGCCGCCCTTGTCGGCCGTGCCGGCGCCGAGCGAGGCGACAGGCGCGAGCCCCGCCGCATTGGCCCTCGGACGCTTCCACACGGTTGTCGTCGACGGCATGCTCCGCCGCGACACCTCCGCCCAATGGGTGGTGGATGCGGCCATCCTTGCGACGCTCGTCCTCGCCGCCATCGCTCTCGTGCCGCTCACGCTCACCCTCGTCCTCCATCTCTGCCTCATCGCGCGCGGCCGGACCTACCACGAGTGGCGCGCGATGCGCAACGGCCGCCGCAAGCCCGGCCGATCGATCTTCGACTACGGCCTGCTCAACAATTACGCGCTCACTCTTGGCGTTTACCCGCTGCTGTGGTGCGTGCCGAGCCGGACGGGCGTCGACGGCAACGGCATCTTTTACCCCGAGCAGGAGCGCGTGCAGTGAATGCATGCGTGTACGGTGTGTTTTATACGTGCGCTTGTTGTGGCGCGATTTGTTTTGCATAGTATGTAACTATTTAAAGTACAGCGTCTCGCAGAGAGATGAAATAAAAGAGATCTCCGAGCGTGACGCACACACGCAGAAAAAAGACGAGAGCACCCACGTCGCCACCCGACGTATGGACCCGTGCCTCGCCCACCGCGACCGCGCGCGGCCAACTCACATCGGCGTCAGCAGGTCGACCAGCTTGGGCTTCGGCGTCGATTGCATCCCGAGGAGAATCACCATCGGGATGAAGCCATAGTGGAAGGCCTTGACGGCGTACGGCAGGCAGAGCGTGTAGACGCTCGAGGCGACGGCGAGAGCCGGCGCGAGGCGCTCCATCACGGGCACAAGCCGCTCCTCGAGCCGCTCGCGCGCGAGTGTTATGCGCTCTTCCAAGGCGGCCAGCATTTTTAAAGTTGTTAATGCCACGTAGCCAGTCCGTAACGGCCGGTTTGTCGCCTCTAAAACGTGACGTCCGTTACGTCGCGCGATCGTCTACATGCCAGGGAGCGGCCGGACGCCTGCCTGTGGCAGGGTTTCTTTCGGAGCCTCGCCTGTTGTCCATAACGACCAAACTTTGCACCGGCGTGCTGAGAGCCCTCCTCTCCTCTCTCGCGCGCGTGCCTCTCGCTCGCGCGCATGCTCGGTCTCTGCGCCGCTGCCCATGCTTCTGCCCCTCCAGGACCGGCGGATCATCATGCTGAGGTCGACTTGGAAAGCCTGCCGACGGTGCTTCCACCTCGGCTGCTGCACCTCGACGCAACACATTTCCGGGAGGTCCGCGAATACTATGGTGCGCTGCGTGAGGCACGCGCACGGCTGGAGACGCTTGAACAGCTCCGGGCATTGGAGTGTACACAAATGATACTTGAGCTGCAGCAGGCGGAGTACCGCCTCGACACATGCACCTTCAGCACCAGCGTGCCGGCACACGCCGGGCACGCTCGAGCCGTTTGGTACTGGAACAATCACGTTCGCTACCTGGCACCGAGCCAAGTGGGCACAATCGCGGGCTCGATTGGTCTGCCATTCTTGGAGGCGTGCCTGGGCTGGACCGCACGGCCGTGGAGCGAGGCAAACCAGGCCGATCTGCTCAGCTTGGCTAGCGTCGATTCTTTTGAGGGCTCGTGGGATTTGAACGGGTCGCTTGTTGATGCCGTCGTCGGCGCAGACGATACAACCGCTACCACGTTGCGTGCTCTCGGTTATCGCAAGGTACCCGCTGGATGGTCGGGCGAGCCTCCCGACTTTTATCTGCGGCCTGGCTTTGAGCTCGGAGCCGAGAGGGAAGGAGCCACCTTCGTACCGCTGCCACCTCCAGGCTCCACGTGCGCCGCCTACCCGACGCGCAAGCCCGCGCCGGACACCGCGCTGTACCCTGGTGGGGTCGATGGTGACCAGGTTTGCACCCTTTGCCCGTGTTCGCGGATGGCGACCGTCTCGTCGAGCATCCAAGACCTCACGTCCGGAGCGTGCAGGAGCATTGCTGGTAATGGAAAGCTCGTCACCTTCGAATGGCATCCTGCCTCGACACGAATCGCATCCAATGCGACCGACCTATATTTTCCGGCCCTTCAAGGGGCAGGCCAGGGACAGGCCATACAGGAAGGTGCGTCCTCCTATCATGTCTGCCGCGTCGGCGGGCCGTCGCGTCATGCGGGGCTAACCACTCCTGAGGGCGAGTGCTCGACGAGCAGCGAGAGGCACTCCAGGAATAATATGCGGCCGCCATCTCCAGCGCCACCGCCGCGGTCGCCACGGCACCCGCACCGTGGAAAGCATTTACCGTCCGGTATCGATATTTGGCGACCGCTCGACATGTTGTTGGCCGCGTCGAACGAGAGCAAGCACGAGGAGGAACGCAGGAGCAACACGCGCACGAAGCACGACAGCAGCCGTGAGCTGCTGTGGATGAAGATCAAGATCACCCACCGCGAGAATGGCCTCTCAGTTGGATCCCATGAGACAGACGAGCCCGAGTGGATCCGACAGCTGCAACAGAACGCGACCTTACTGTCATCGGCCGCTTCTGCCAAGCTGCAGGCCTCGCTGCTCTTCAACAGGTCGCTCCACCGAAAATGGCTGCCAGTGCCGCCGGCGGGAGCGCAGCTCGACCCGACGGGAGAGCTCGTGCGCCAAACGCTCGCGCTGGTGGATGCGCATATCTCTGCTGCCGATCGAAGTCGAATTGCGCGGATCACGGGGCACGCCTTTTCGACGCTCATCCAAGCCATCTATCGCTCGACCACGGGCGAGCTCACGCGATTCTTTAGCAGTCGAAAGTTTGCGGAACACCACGCGAACCGTCAGGGCATGCACCTTCTCCGCTGCATACTCGCCGAGAGGATGCTCGAGGCACGCAGGCGCGCGCTGTTCCCTGACGACACGCTCGACGACGACCTGCGCACGTTTGCGCGCGACGGCATTCTGCTCAAGGACATGGGTGGTTCTGTGACTCCCTCGTCCACCGAGGCAGTGAAAACGCTCATGAGGATTCTTGAATACGCGACAGGCGATCGTGAGGTGCTCGCGGGCGGCTTTAAATGGGCAAAGATCGGCTTCAAACACCATGCTGTCGACTTACAGCGTGTGATGCACTCGGACACCTTCGCCTCCTGTATCAAGGTAAGCGCAGCAAGCAAGGCAGCAGCGCACACACAAAGCCCTCACACACATCATGCTCACACCCACCTCCCTCCCTTGCATTCACTACCATTAAGGTCTGGTCCTTCCCTGAGCAAGTCACGATGCAGAGCGGCCCCTTCCACTTTGTCAACGGCTCGCACACGCACACGGACCGCAAGCTCGAGCTGATACACAGGTGGGTCCTTGAGGACGAGTACATTGCCTGCGAGGTAAGTGCAGCGTGCAGGCAGCAGCACCACATCACCACCACCTCTCACCACCTCTCACATCACCTATCTCTCAGTCTCCGAGGCTGTACAATGCGTACGCCAACGAGTTCGGCTTCAACTCAGAGCCGATCCTTCCAAACAAGGGCACCATCGTCATCGTCGACACGAACGGCTTCCACCATCGCGGCTATGCGACTCCAGGCACCGATCGCTCGTGGTATACCACCTCGTGGAGGCACATGGGCATCACATGGGGTCCGCTCGGCCCGCGGCGGAGGAATCCCTTCGAGTACGTCACACATATCAATCACAGGCACAGGCATGGTAGACGGTAGAGCGCTGCCTCGAGAGCGCTTTGCAATTTAAACCATGCTCACACATGTGTATAGTTGCTTCTACAAAAGCTCAAAAGTCGTTACCACGAGTATGATCATCTCACGTGCGCGCTCGAGCGGCCGTCCGCGGCCTTCTCGCAAGCAGGTGCGCTTGGTGAGGGCGGCGGTACCGTGGAGGGCTGTACACCCGACGGACCCACGTGGGAGATGCCGGCTAAAGCGTAGGCCTCGTCCATCACCCTCGCGAGCTCGAGTGAGCCTTGACCCGTGCTCATCATCTCACCCAGATCCTTGGATCCGGCGTTGGCCGTTGAGAGCGACGGCGAGGCATTGGAAACCGCGCGCACCAAGCGGCTGAACGCGAGCATCTGGTGTGCGTACGAAGGTAGCTTGCTCAGCTGCGGTCCGGAGGTGACATTGGCGTTACCAAATCGGATGACCCCGACTTGCGGCGAGAAGAATTTGTCGAAGGTGAGAGTACCCTTGCTGCCCGTCACAGTGAGCAGAGCGCTACCATCCCTCTTCCTTGGCATGATGAACGACATGCGGAACGTGCCAACAACGGAGTTGTCGCTCGGGAAGCGGACGCTCCCACTGAGCTCTTCGTCAATGTGCGAGTCGTTCGACCATGTGCATCCCCTCGCGTGCGTCACAATAGGCCACGAGCCGCCGACCACGCGGAGCATACCGTAGACATAGCTGCCGAGGTCGGCCGCGGCGCCTCCGCCCAGCGAGCCGTCATAGCGCGCGCCTTGCTCGTGGAGGAAGTCACGGGGGTAGAGGAACTGCGAGAGCATCCAGCATCAAACAGGTGAGGAGGAGGTGCGCTGCTTGCCGCTTGGCGCTGCTCTTACCTGCGAGTGGATCTTGGTGACTTGCCCGATGGCGCCGGAGGCGAGGATGTCGACGAGTGCTGGGAGGAGCGGATGGTGTGCGTACGCCGATCCCTCCATCAGCACGAGTCGCCTCGAGGCAGCAAATTCGACCATCCTCCGCGCCTGTGACAAGAGGAGGATGTGAGGAGGAGGGTGTGAGAGGGCGGTTGGCGGTCTGTGCTGCTGTCCCAAGTACCTCCTCGGCGTTGATTGCGAGCGACTTCTCGCAGAGCACGTGCTTGCCCGCCGCAGCGCCCTCATCACCCACTCATAGTGGAGCCCGTTCGGCAATGCGATGTACACGGCGTCCACCTCGGGACTTAACACCACCGCCTCATAGCTCGAAGTCGCCCACGCGCCCGGCGCACGCGCGGCAATCCTCTGCGCATTCTCGAGCGTCCGGCCGGCAACGGCGACGACCTTCGCATGAGGGATCATGATGTCCAGCGCCGCTTGTTGGGTGATCACCCTCTCTGTGACGTAGCTGGTACCAAGGCATCCAAAGCGCAACGGTCGCAGCTGTGGAAGAGCCTCCGCTCCATCTTCCTTCTGGGTCGGGCTCAGGTCGGGCGACAATCGCTTTGCACGGTGAGGGTGCCGTGGCGACCGCGGCGGTGGCGCTGGCGATGGAGGTGGCATTTCATATGGAGGCAAGCGTAGCGGGTCGCTCGCCATCATGATGGGCCAATTCGTGCAATTCTCCACGCTTTGCGATGAGGCGCGTGGTAGCGGTGAGGACGGCTGCAGACCCGACGGGCCCACGCGATAAGGCATGCCGGCTGCGGCGTACACCTGGTCCAGCGCTTGGACGTGGTGCAGCGGGCTCCGACCTGTGCTCGCCCTCTCACCCACCGTCCTTGTTTCATGATCTCGTTGGTGTTCTTCGCTTGCTTCGCTCGTGGAAGAAGAGCGCGCTCTCACAAGGCGGGAGAAGGATAGCAGCTGATGTACCCGCGACGTGAAGTTACTCGCTTGAGCACCACTTGTCACGGTGGTGGTGGTGGTGCTGCTGCTGCTGCTGCTTGCCTGGGAACCAACGCGCAGAGTGCCCCTATGCGGCATGAAGAAGGTGTCGAAACTCAGCGAGCCGCGCGTGCCTTTAACCGTTAGCGCATTGCCGCTGCCGCGCTTAGTGGAGCGCATCGACACCCGGAAGGAGCCGCGTACGGAACTAATGTGCGGGAACGTGACGCTTCCGCTCATCTCCTCGTCGACGCGAAAGTCCTTCGCCCACACGCACCCACGCGCGCGCTCGATCCTCGGCCACGCGCCAACGGCCACGTACATTACGGACAGGACGTAGACGCCGACGTCCGCCATCACGCCGCCCGCCATGGATCCATCATAGCTGAAGCCACGCTTATTGTACCTCCGGTCGTCCATGATTAGGTGCGCATCGACGTGCACGACCTCGCCAATCGCACCGGAGGCGAGCGACGCGTGCATGCGGTCAACGAGCGGGTGGTGGACATATGCGAGCGCCTCCATGAGCACTAAGTGGTTGGTATGCGCGAGCTCGACCATCCGCCGCGCCTCCTCGGCGTTGGCCGCGAGCGACTTCTCGCAAAGCACGTGCTTGCCCGCACGCAACGCTCGCATTGTCCACTGATAGTGCAGTCCATTTGGCAGGCCAACGTAGACGGCATCAATCTCAGTACTCGTCACAACCTGCTCGTAGTCCGACGTGGCCCACGAACCTGGGACTAACGCTGCCAGCGTTTGTGCTTTCTCGAGCGTACTGCTCGCGAAGGCCACCGGCTTGATGTGGGATGCAAGCCACCGGCTCGCGGTTTCCACCACCGGTAAAATCATCACAATGGCGGTGTGGTCGGTATCGCCACCATCACCGAGCACACCGACTCGCAGCGGAGAAATCGAACGCTCACCCACTGACGCGACCGGCATAAATGGCGCGAGCAGCCGCAACATCATATTGCGACCAATGCAACGAAAGGCTGCGGCAAGGTGTGGCGGCACACGCCGCGCGCGTCGGAAGCCGTACCGCGCCCGTTACGTGCCAAGTTTTCTGACGCGCCGCGCGCCTGCGACGCCGCGCACAGAAGCGCACCTCTTTTAACAGAGCAGCAATGTACGCTCACCGCCGCTGCTGCACGCTCCCTGAACGCCGTCTGCCACGCTCCGAAGCTGCACACACCCGTCTTCTCGCTGCAGCTCCTCACTCCGTCACGTTGAACGAGTACTTGTAGAAATTGAAGCGCACCGCCTCGCGATCGCCCTTTTTGGTGAAGGCAACGGGCGTCGCCGCCTCCTCGTCCATGAGCGCGGCGTAAGAGTCGACGTCTTCCGGCCACGCGCGCGCGTCCTCCACCTGCCTCACAGCAGCGTCGTCGCTGTTGGCGATGGTGTTGTTCATGCGCGAGACGGCGTACTCGGCGCACGGCCAGCCCGCGTTCTCGTACGCAATCGACTTGGAGAAGCCCCAGGCCGACTTCTGCTCCTTCCGCGGCGGCTGGCAGACGGTGTTGTCTTCCCAGGTGATCGTGCCGGGCTCGGGGAAGGACTCGGGCGGCTCGATTTGTGGCAGGACGATCACGGTCGGGCCGGTGGACGGGAGGTACGCGTACAGGCGCGTGGTCTCGAAGAGAGCGAAGCGGAAGCGGCGCTCCTGTTTGTCGGTGCGCCCGCTCAGCTTCACCATTTCCCCATCTTCCTCGACCACATGCCGGCGCGCCACCTGGTTGAAGCTGAGGTAGGTTTTAGGCACCCATCCACCCGCCTGTGTGAGCGACATGAAATCGACGAAGACGACATCGTTAGGCGCGGCGTCCAGCCGGGTGAGGACCGCGGCGAGGTCGCGCAACTTGCCGCCGCTCGGGTCGAAGTGCAGGTGCGCCGCCCAGCCGTGGCTGACCACGTAGTGGCGCTGGCCCTCGGGCACGCGTCCTTCGGCGTACGCCCCGTACGGCAGATCTTGGCAGCGCGGCGCCGGTCCGCCGCGCGAAGCGAGCTCTTGGATAAACCAGACGCGGACCCATCGGAAGCCGGATTGCTCGCACACCGTCTGAAAGCCCACGGCATCGTCGCGCGCAGGTGGCATCCGGCCGAAGGCGTCGCGTCGGAGGCGCAGGATGAGCTCGCGGTCAGACTCGGTGGCGAGTGTATTTGTTTTCACCTGCTCCTGCGCCGAGCGCAGCTTCTCTGGCGTAAGGTTCGGCTTGACCAGCGGCGAAGACGAGTTGACGATGCGCTGGCAGTACGCCGCGAGGAAGAACTCGTGGATGCCCCATAGGCGTTCGATCACTGACTCGCCCTCGTATCCCTCGGGCACCTCGAGGATTGGCACGCACTTGAGGCGGTAGTGCGTGTTGATGAAGATAGCAAATCTATCGTTGAAGGCCTGCTTCATCATCCTGTCGCCCTCCGTCGGGGTGAAGCATCGGGAAGAGATTGGCATAAACATGACGAGATCGTCGTCGAACGCGCCATCCTGGTTGAGGTATTCGACTATGCGGCCGAGGAGAAATCCGTCCGGGTCGCTGTGCACCCGCTCGTTGTGGGTTGGCAGGCGATTCACATTCCTATCCTTGTTTTCGTAATCGCCGAGCCATGTGAACGGGCTAATCGCATAGAGCTGAACGTCCGGTGGCGGCGCGCCAATCCACAGGGCACCGTCCGGAGCGAGCTGCTGAAACGGGACTGGCTTGCCAAGCTCCTTCAGTTCACGGAGATAGCCGACACGCACCCACGCTAACTTGCAAGCCTCGGCCGCCTGATTGAATCCACTCACGTCCCAGCGAGGATCTAGGAGCCGCGGCGTGGCCACGTTGCTTGCATTCTCCTTGCGCACTGCATTCGGAGAGGCCTCACGCATAGAGATGAGCTGATCGAGCAGATGCTGCTGCAGATTCTCCGCTCGCGCCGCGACCGCACCGGTTGTCAAATCCGAGAGCAGGCCCTCGATCTGCGATTGCTGGCGCGCCACATATTCCTCCTCCGACGGCGTCGGGCTGCCCGGAATGGTGATTGACGGCATTGTGTTGCGTGCGTTGCTGTTGACCTCGTGATCTTCGTGGCGCTCCGCGTCGGGCGCTCGGGAAGGCGCGCTCCCAAGATCGCAACAACGATGCGAGTTGTTGGCCGCTAGACCGCATCCGGCGCGCATTTTATGAATCGTTCGCAAACCGCGACTGGCGGCGCAAGCGCCGTTGTGGCGTCATCAAGCCGTCATCAACACAAGTGCGCGTGTCATCGTCGTGGACTCCCGACAGCGCAACGATGATAAGTTTGCTGCTCGAGCTCCTTCTGGCGCTAGCGTCCTTGTCGCGGCCGGCGCGGTCGCCGAGCCGCATCGTCGTTGACAACCGGACAGAGAACATGCACGTCGATGCTGGCGTGTCCGAGGCCTCGGTGATGCGGTCGTCGCCTTTAAAATGCTCATGGCGAGAGTTAAACTTGCGAGGCGAGTGCAGCAACGCTGATGGCTTCGGCGTCGGCATTGCGAGCGTTTTGCTATGCGCCATGCTCTTCTTTGTGCCAGTCGACCACAGCAGCTGCGACGAAAAGGAGCTTGAGGAGAGTGTTGCGCAACCGGGACCACAACAGGAGCAGCATGTTGCTGCCAATGGTTTCGGCGGCCCGCCGCCGCCGCCGCTGCCCATCGTGCCGCCTCGATCGCCGATACCATGTTGCTTGTGCACGGCGGTCGAGCCGCGCGTGCTGGCGCCACGAATGGTGGCGCCGCCCGTGCCGACGCATGGCTATCGGCGACGCGCCAACGCGAAGCTGCTCTCGTCTTCGACGACAACAGGCAGGTTGTCGCCGGTGGCGACGGCGACGGCGTGCGACGCGGCATCAGCATGAGAGCATGAGTGGAAGGCCTTGACGGCGTACGGCAGGCAGAGCGTGTAGACGCTCGAGGCGACGGCGAGAGCCGGCGCGAGGCGCTCCATCACCGGCACAAGCCGCGCCTCGAGCCGCTCGCGCGCGAGTGTTATGCGCTCTTCCAAGGCGGCCAGCATTTTTAAAGTTGTTAATGCCACGTAGCCAGTCCGTAACGGCCGGTTTGTCGCCTCGCCGCGACGTCCGTTACATATCGACAAGTTTACACGCCGCGCGCCTGCGACGCCGCGCACAGAAGCGCACCTCTTTTAACAGAGCAGCAATGTACGCTCACCGCCGCTGCTGCACGCTCCCTGAACGCCGTCTGCCACGCTCCGAAGCTGCACACACCCGTCTTCTCGCTGCACACTTTATTTCAGCGCTGGCCATGCATCCAGCGCGCCGCACGAAAATAAACCGCCCATTTCCCCCACTTCTGCGCTCACTCGGCCCTCCCTCTAAAATCGCAGGGCGTCGGCCTCGAAGGCGGACGCGATCACCTGCCCGAAGGAGGAGGTGCTTCGCCGCCTGCAGCGCGAGACCACCTGCAGCTCCTGCTGCTCGGCGCTGCGCGTGATGATCCAGCGGCCGATTGGCCAGCTGACGCTGCTGCAATCCTTTGTGTCGCACGAGGACGAGAGCGGCTACGTGCTGAAGGAGAATCTGGCGACGCCCAAATCGCTCGAGGACGCGTGCGCCAAATTCCCTTTGCACGAGTGGCTCAAAAACTGCCAGCCGCTCAAGCGCGATAAGCGCTGTCCGATGCACGCCAACTCGCGGCACATCTTCAATTCTGCCGACCTATGGGAGGATATGTGGGCGGAGATGTCGACGCAGCAGAAGCAGGCAATCTGCAGCGTGAACGCGGAGGAGCTCCACGACAAGCTCTGGCAGCATTGCACCGATAAGCACCACCTATGCAAGGACTGCCGCAACAATGTGATGTGGGCCTTCGAGAAGCTGACGCGCAAGGATATGCCGAGCGTCGGCACGGAGGCCGAGCAGGAGGCGGAGCGCGCGAGCTTGCAGGCGTACTTCCACGTCGACGACTCAAAGGACGGGCATATATGCGTGCACGCGTCCGCCTTGCCGACGATCCTCTACCATTATGAGGACACGCTGGCAGAGGAGAGCGAGAACTCGACAAAGGGGCGGCACGCGCCGACGCGCCAGGCGGGCCTGTCGGAGCTCCTATGCGTCGTCGGTAGGCTGCTGCTGCGAAAGGTGCTGACATCGTACCAGTCGTCGCTCGAGGAGGAGCAGAATCAGCAGCTGCTCGTCCGGCTCGTCCTCTCGTACTTCCAGGCGCAGGCTCTGGAGCGTCAGGCGGCGGCGAATATGGAGTCGCTGCTGGAGGAGGACTCTACACCTTCCAAATCGGGCGCCTCGAAGCGGAAATTGAAGAAGGATCGGCGGCTGAAGCGGCAGGAGGAGGCGGCGGAGGAGGCGGGAGGTATGGGCCCTGGCGGCGAGGTGACCTGGGACGAGGACCAGGAGCTCTCTTTGCTCACGCAGATGGGATGGTCGAAGTGCATGGGCTCGACCTGCGCACCCGCGTCAGCGAGCAGCGAGATGAGCGGCGCGGGGACGACGGCGGCGGAGACGGGAGAGAATGCCGTCGACGTTGCCGCGCAGCTCGCGCTCGATGCCGTCGATTCGTCGTTAGGCGCGGAGGCGGCGGAGGCCGCGCGGCTAAAACTGCAGCTCTCGACGGAGGAGTGGATGGATTGGGAGTCGCGAAAGGACGTGATGATGGAGGAGCGAATGAAGATCCGCGAGCAGCTCAAGCAGAAGTTTGAGGAGTTCTGCGAGAGATCGTTCGGCGCGGGCATCGCGAGGGGGATTAAGGGCTCGATTTCGCGGTTTGCGGCCGCCTACTAAGGCGTTGTCGAGCCGTGAGTCCTGCCCCCTTTCGCTGTGTTTGGGTTTGTTGTTCACTTGATTGTGTGGCGTTATGTGTCTTGACCCTTCATCACAAGGGGGCGGCTCATATGCGCAACCAGAAGTGGCATATACCCTTTGGAGAGGCCTTTGCGGATGCTGGGTCCTTATTATTGACCAGCAGTGCGTTGGCTTTTTTGCCGCAGTGGAGGGTGTGATGCGCGCGGAGGAGGAGGGTCGAGTGCCAGCTTTTAGAGACGAGGAGGTCTATCGAATGACCGCGAGAGAGAGGCGATGTTGAGTTGCTTTGTGTTTTCTGCGGGGCATGGGGAGAGGGCTGTGCGGGTGGGCAGCGGGTTTTGTGCCATTTCCTGGTGAAACAAAGCAGATGTCCAAGGGCGTTGTGGCGGCGCACTTTCCGTCTAGGGCCAAAGTTTCGAGACCTGGTAGGAGCTCCCTTCCGTTGCGAGAAATCGCTCTGTCACAGCCTATTGAAGGGACTTGGACTGCTCGACGCGCGCGCGGCCTCCTAAGCCTTTTCAAACCAATGCCGATGGGCTTCGACGACCCTGCGGCCGATGGGCGGCCCATGTCAGCGCTCACAGAAGGGCAGATACACGACAGTGCGGCCGAGGTGGTCGACGCGCCGCTGCTAATCCTTCGCATAGCTCAGTCTCGCGCGGAGACGACGCGGCTCATCGACTGGCTGCGCGGGATGGGTGCGCGCCACGCCAGTACACCCGCTCGTACCGCACACACGCTCTCGTGCAATTGTCGTCTCTCGCACAAGCCTCCATTAATAAATCTCTCCGCATGCGTTGTTTTATTGTGTACAGGCCTCGGTGCGGAGGGCCAGATCTCGCAGAGCATGATGCGCCGCGCGCTCGCGGCGATCGGCGTGCACTCGCCGACGCTCGGAGAGCAGATTGCCGAGTGCTACGAGGTGCTCGACCCGGAGGCGACCGGCACCATGTCGTTTTCGGAGCTGCATTCAGAGCTGCGCCGCGTGCGCAAGCTCTTGACACCGATGAGCGGCCCGGCGACCGGCGGAGCGGGGAGCCGGAAGAAGCTGCAGCGCGGGAGCTCGGCGCCGCTCCAGCGCGCGCCGCAGGGCTTCCGCCACGAGGACGGCTCGCCGTACACGGCGGTCGAGCTCGAGAATGCCGCCGCCAACTTCCGCAGGCAGGGTGAGCTTGGCCAGGCCTTGCGTGCCCTGGAGGCGGCGCTCGCCTACCATAGCCGTGTGCACGGCGAGCGCTCGGAGGTGGCGATCGAGTGCAGCCGGCAGGTCGCCGATGTGTGCAACTCGTTGGGCATGCAGATGTTGCAGCGCGACGACTTTGTCGGCTGCCATGCCTTGCTGCGCCGCGCGCAGGCGAGGGGACAGGGCGATCGTGCGATGTTTGCGATCACCCTCAACAACCTCGCGTGCTACCACCGGCGGCGCGGGCACTTGAAGGTCGCGCTCGCGCACCTCTCAAAGGCGGTCGACATCGAATCGCACTGTGACGGCGCGCACAAGCCGGCCGACACCCATCTCAACTTATGCGCAGTCCAGTCAGAGTTGGGCAATCATCATGAGGCGATGCACCATGCGAAGTTAGCACTGCGTTTGCTGAGGGAGGAGCTCGGTCTGCCGCCGCCAACACCGCACTCGCCGTCAAGCGGTTTAGGCCGCGGGTTCTCAGCGTCGGGCCTGCTCACTGGTGACGCGCCGCCGCCGTCCGCCGAGCGCATGGCCGTTTTGGCGATCGCGCATCACAATCTAGCGGTTGAGCAGGAGGCACTCCGCCTGCCGGAGGAGGCGACGCGCTCGTTTGGGGAGGCGGCTTCGATCGCGGCACAGCAGTTAGGCGAGGAGCACCCCGTCGCGACGGCTTTGCGATCGACGTTTGAGGCGAATCTCCAGCAGAGGGAGCGCCAAGCGAATGCGGAGCGGCGAATAGCGATGGCGCAGCGGCAGAATAGCGGCTTCAGCCTGGAGCAGAAGAGAGCCGCGGAGCTACGTAAGCAGCAGTCTGTGCAGCGGCACATTGAGACGGTGCGGTTAATGCGCCGGGACGGCTCGGCAAGGCTCAAGCGCTCGGAGCCGCATGAGCGTCGCAATCCTGACGGTGTTCCCAAGATCCTTGCCGGCCTTGGCGAGGACGGTGATGTTGCGGGCGCACTGCGCGAGTGGCTCGCAAAGAACGCGTCCAAGGTGATGAACCTCTTCAAGACGTGGGATATCGATGGCTCAGGCACGATCGATAAGGCCGAATTCCGCCGCGCGATGCGCGCTTTGGGCTTACAGGCGCCCGGTGAGTACATTGATCTCATCTTTGACGAGTTTGACCAGGATGGCGGAGGAGACATCGAGTTCAAGGAGCTGAATAGGCTCTTACGCCAAGGGTCTGGATTTAAGGTCCAATCGTTAGGTGCCGCGCAGGAGAAGGTACAGCAGATGAAGGAGGAGGCGGCCGCACGAAAGGCAAAGGAGAAGGCGAAGAAGCTGGAGAATCGGCCAGGGTCGGCGCCGGCGCCGCCGCCGTCGCGGCGCGCACGGGGCGGCGATGGCCGTGACGATGGGTTTTCCAACTCGGGTGACGCTCCTACTGGTGGTGCCTCGTCGAGCGACCTTCGCCCGGAGGCGGACGACATTGCCAACGAGCATGAGGAGGAGGCGTTTGAGGTTGGTATGCGCCAGAATGCTATGGAATACGACGCGGCCGACGTCAATAAGGATAGAGAATTGGATTTCGCCGAATTCTGCGCGATGATCCGTGAGCGCGAGGCCGGCGAGCATACAGAGGCGGAGCTACGCGCGCGCTTCAACTCGATTGATGAGAATAATAACAATCGTATCGATCTCGACGAGTTTATCCGCTACTCGTTGCGCGATGCGCTGCAGCGCTCCTCGTCGCGTGTCATCGATCTTTTCAGAGAATGGGATCATGACGAGAGCGGCTCCATCGATGCGAAAGAGTTCAGAAAGGCGATCAAAGCGTTGGGCTTTGACGCGACAGATGAGGAGATTAACGGCGTCTTCAAGCAGCTGGATGCCGACGGCTCTGGCTCCATCGAGTATAAAGAGCTCAACAAGAAGCTACGGTCGGGTGCGGGCTCGAGCTTAGATCCGGCATTACGCCCGGGGGCTATGGGTGAGATTAAGGCAAAGGGCGAGAATAAGCACGCGCTGCGCCGAGGGAAGATGAGCGGTAAGAAGAATGCGGTGTTGGCCTCGTCGGTACAGCTCGAGCCTGTCGAGAATGGCAAATCGGTCATCGAGCAGCTGAAGGAGATCCTCAACAAGAATGCGGTGAGGGTGATTGATCTCTTCCGCTCATGGGATGAGGATATGAACGGTAAGATCGACGCGAAGGAGTTTAGGAATGCGATCTCTGCACTGGGCTACAAGGCGCCGAAGGCGGATGTGGATGCGCTGTTTGGAGCGTTTGATGTCGACGGTACGCACAGCAGCACAGAGCACAGAGCACAAACAGCCACATCTTGCACGCAAACCCAACTCTCACTCCGCCCCGCCTCTCTTCCTTTCGTGTCTACAGGCGGCGGCGAGATCGACTACAACGAGCTCAACAAGGCGCTGCGCAGAGGGGCGGAGATCGACCCGAAGCTTAGGGCGGGTGGCGCTGGTGAGATCCAGACCAAAGCGAAGCTCGCGTCGCCCCCAAGGCCGAAGACGGCCCCAGGGGAGAAGAAGGGCTCGATCACGGCGATGGCGGCCGTCAAGAAGTAATTTGAGAAGAAGCAGGGGTAAAACATCACGCAATCCCATAGGATGCGTGTGTGTGTGCGTGTGCGTGTGTTGGGTGCAAATGGGGTTGGGGCGGTCCGGGCGAGAGGGTGAGGGAATGCGCGATGTGTGCATGCCTTTGAGTACGAGCGAGAGAGAGAGAGAGATGTGGCCCTTTTTGTGAGGCGTTTGGAGGGAGGGGGTGTGCAATGTGCTGGCTTGAGAGTGTGGACGTGTGAGCGTGGGTGGCGTGGGAAGGGAGAGCGGCCGGGCGGGCCACCGATACGTACGTTGTGGTGATGGACAGTGGGAATGCGTCTATTTTGTCGGTGCTGTTGTTTACATATTTTGTATAACAGGGCAGGCTCGCTCACTTCACAAACACACAGGCTCAGCGGCCGCCAGAGGCGGCGACCGGAGACGCACTGAGCAGTACGGGGTACATGACGCGTCCTGTGGCCCCAAGGACGCGCCTCCAAAGATCGCTCGCATGTTCTCTCATATTCACATGAATGCCATTGCATCCTCCACCGAGCACTCGTCCTTCGGCTTCAGGGGGAAGAGGATCATTTTGCGCTCGCCGTCAACCCTCGCCACCTTGTAAATGCCCTCCGAACACTCGTGGTGGCGAAGCTGCGCCAGCGGCCGCCGCTGCGGCACGAAGGACATGATAAAGGCGATGGGGCGCGGGCGGCCAATGTTGCACGCCTCCTCAGTGCAGCGACGGAACACGGCGCTCGCAATGCCACCAGCGGACCGCACTGCAAGGACGGGAAACCCAACAATGCCGCGCGCGATGGTCATAGGGCGTTTCGCGATCACCATTTCGGGCAGCGAGCGGACGGCGGGTCGAGTCGCCAGCATCGCCGACGACGACGGCGTCGGAACGGCGACGAAGCCGGTTGTGGGCGCCAGCACACTAAGGCTGATGGTTAATAGTGAGAGGCGGGCGCGGCACATTGGAGAGTGGTGCTGCTGTCGATGAGCTGACGAAGCGCGTGAGAAGTTTGGTGCGCCGTTTTGAGCGGTTCCATCCAGCACGTACGGTTGATCCAAAGTACCCTTGAAAGGAAAGGCTGCCGCCGCAGGCCACGTGCCACGCTGAGCAGGTGGTGCTTGCTACGGCGCCGCCAAGTTTCGAAGGGCATTTCTTGCACGCAGACGCTATCAACATCGAGCCAGCCGTCGTCCACCTGCACACAAAACAAACCACGCAAACGTATGGACCCAGGCAGCCGCGGTCGTGCCGCCACAAATCGCGCCAAGCCCGGCAGCCCATCATCGGCGGCGGCGGCGGCGGCACCAATGCACGCGCCTGTCGCCGTCGGCTCTTCCAACAAGCGCGCGTTCGCGGCAGTGAGCGGCTTCGCCGGGCTGCGCAACCAGGGCGCGACGTGCTACCTCAGCGCAACGACTCAAACGCTCTTCATGATACCGGTGGTCCGCACCGCCATCCTCTCGTTGCAAGGCGCCAGCCTTCCCGCGGCCACGAGCGAAGTAGTCAAGCTCTTTGCGCTCCTCGAGAGCGCGCGCCTCTCGCCGGCCGACGCGCCCGAGGCGGTCGCGACCGAGGCGCTGACGGAGGCGCTCGGATGGAGCCCCGTCACGCGCCAGGAGGACGCGGCCGAGTTCCTCGACTTTCTCATTGATCGCCTCGTCAAGGAGACCATTGCCTCGCCGGGCCACGAATGGTTTGGCGACTTGATAGAGAGCCTCTTCCAGGGCGAGCAGCGCTACTACACGCGCTGCCTCGGCCTCGAGTGCGGAGCGATCTCCTACCGACATGCGCCATTCCGCTACCTCAACCTTGCGGTGCCGCTCCTCGACCTCTCGCTCACGGACGCGGAGCGGACGCACCCATCCGGCCGCGCGGACGTGCTTTGGTCGCTCCAGCAGCTGGTGACTCCCGAGCTGCTGCGCGGGGCAAATCAGTATAAATGCGAGGCCTGCGGCAAGAAGACGGACGCGGAGCGCGGCACGCAGTTCCTCAATCTTCCGACGATCCTCACTTTGCAGCTCCAACGATTTGAGGTCGACAAGGAGACGGGCGCGCGGCGCAAGGTCAACACGACGCTCGCATTTGAGACGTCATACGATCTGCACTCGCTCCTCTCGCGATGCAATGAAGCGCCCATCAACAGCGCGCCGCCGCATCTCGTCGAGGAGGACGCGGACAGCGACGATCCGATGCCCGACGCGCCGCCAATGCCGCCGCCAGGCGCGGCTGCTGCTATCCGCAATGGCGCTACTGCCGATGACGCCACCGCACGGTACGATCTAATTAGCGTGCTCGTACATGTTGGCGACTCTGCTGAGAGCGGCCACTACATTGCACTCTCGAAGGACACAGAGCGCAATCAGTGGCTTCGATTTGACGATGGCAAGGTCACTCCGATCGAAGAGGCCGACCTCAAGAAGGTGTGGGGCGGCGGTTCCTCCTCGTCGACAGCGTACATGCTGGTATACGAACTCCAGCAGCAGCCGCTGCCCTCCACCGTCTCTACCCCATCACCGCAACCTGCAGCGGCAAACACCGCAAGCAGCAGCACCACCACCACCGCTACCACCGCCCCAAGTGCGCTGCTCACATCGAGCCTCGCGGTCAAGGAGCAAGGCGAGGAGCCGGATCCAAATCCGATGCGCAGCGGCGATCTGCCTACAATGGGGTGGACAACCGCGACCGGCGGCAGCAAGGTTATCACGACCGCGCCGACGCCGATCGAGGTCTCGAATCAATTCTCATCGCTTATGAATGCATTCGACACGGAGGAGGGCAATGAGGAGGTGATGCCGCCGCAGACGCCGCCGCAGCCGCCGCCGCAGCCGCCGCCGCAGCCGCCGCCGCAGCCGCCGCCACAATCACCGCAGCCGCAGCCGATACACCCGCCGCCGCCGTGCGCCCCAACGCCAAGCTCCGACCGCAAGCGGAAGGAAGCTCAGTCCAGCGGGCCTTCGCCTCCCAGCATCGACATTTGGGCCTTCTCTTCGGTCGTCGTCATTAAGGAGGAGGCGCGCGGCTCGATGGAGATGGCGTGCTTCCGAACGAGCGACTTTTCGGTCGAGCTCTCTGCACTTTGGGACGATCACGATTACTCAAAGTGCACCTCCCTTCTGATGAAGCACGCGCCTTTCGTCCTTGTACTCTCGAAGACGTCGGAGGGCTCGGCGCTCGAGATTAGCGTGCTCTCTTCGTACCCGAATGCGTCGCTCTGCTACTGCAAGAAGGAGGACTTTGATAAGACAAAGGGGCTAACGCTCGTCCGCCAGTACGCCAACCAAGTCGATCGCGAGCTGATCCGTGCAGAGGATGATGACGACCGCAACCACAGCGATTGCCTCTCCACCGTTCCGCCCCTTGTCGCCGTGCTCGAGGAGAGGATGCAGACCTCCCTTGTGAATGGTACCCTCGCGATCAAGCACTTACCTGTCGATGATGTGATGCTCCTCGATCCTACGACCGTCGCCAATCTGGAGCTTGTCCGCAACCTCGAGACTGCCGATGGGCCGACGATCCTCACACTTCTCAATGGCGGCCGTACTCAGGCGGGCCGGCGCTCCGTCTACTCAGCTCTACTACAACCGTCCACGGACCAAGCTACCATCTACGGTCATCTCGATGCTCTCAAGGAGCTGCTATTACGACCCGGTGCAACTCAGGAGGTGAGCAACTTACTTCCGACATTCAACACCTCGGAGGACCTCCTCCGCTTCTTCATGCAGAAGCGGAGCACATCTGGATTGCCGAACGTCGAGAATGAGATTACCGCTTTGCTCGAGCTGAAGGCCTTCATCCGCGCTGCCGCACAACTTGGGGCGTCTCTATGCGCGGCAAATCCTCACAGCTCGCTGTTACAGGCGATCATTCGTGATCTACAGTCGAGTGAGATCGCTTCGTTAGCTTCGATGATAGAGGAGGCGATTGATGAGGATGAGCGATTACTCTTTGCTGTCCGATCCGATGAGAACTCATCTTTAGCGGGCTTACGTGAGGACCTCCGCGGTTTGATGTTAGAGATGGACGCGCGTGGCGATGAGCTCCGCAACACTCTCCACGATCTCAACTTTGCTCCGATTGGACAAGGCGGCCATTATACGATGCCAAACGATGCCGGATCGATCGAGGCCGCAAGGGAGCATGGTCTCGTTCTGATTGAGGGCTCACCTCAAGCAAAGCGAGCGAGATTCACTACTGTCGATCTTGATGAGCGTAAGGACCGATGGCAGAAGACGGCGACAAACATACTAAACGTCACTCAAGAGAAGCTCTCAACGCTTCTGCTCTCGGTACATGAGCAGTTCCACGCCATTCGCGCCGCTCAGACGGCTCTTACCCGCCTCGACACCCTTATGTCATTCGCTACCTTCGCATCAGAAGCACAGGAGCTTAGCGGGTCACCCATGACGATCCACGGTGCGTCGCTCGTCCTCAATCACAACCCACTTGCGACTTTACTCGAGACCCGCCCAAAGGCCTTCACTCTTGCCGATGCGAACGGCCATCAAATCTTCGGACCGAGCGGCGATGCGGCATTCACAAAGAGCGCGGCTTGCAACATTATCCTCAACCAAATCGGCTGCCTTGGATTCGAGACATTGGCTGTGTCTACGATCGTCAAGAGCATGTTACCGATCGATCCGGCGGACGAAGATGTTCTAATGTGCGGCGGAGCTTGCGAGGAGGAGGAGGAGACGGTATCCGTTGCGGACGGCAGCAAGGATAAGACAAAGGATCCATCGGTCGCGCCAAAAGCACCACCGCCTCCTTGGACCTCCTCCTCCTCTCATGTCTGCGGCGAGGGCTGCACTCACCAGATCACCGCCGGCCTTCCCGCCTCCTCTACCTCCAATACGGCCGCACCTCCGCCACAGCCGCCATCGTCCTCCACCGCCGCCACTGCTGATCCCTCTGTCCAATCGGACCCTTCATGGGCAGCTCTTGTGCCGCCTTTGATCGATCGCATAGGAGAGTTAGTCAATGCCAAGTCGACGGGCTCTATCCCTATCGATGGACCTGGTGGAACATGGAAGCTTAAACACTATCCCAACACCCCCTTAACGCAGCTTATTGCGCCTGGCTCGTCCAAACCCTGCATTCAAACGAAAGTGTTCAACCTGCAGGGATTTCGCGAGGTCATTGAGGCAAAGTGCAAGCGGCTTTACGACACTCAACCGCATCAGCCATCCTCCTCCCCCGCCGCCGCTGCTGAGCCATCCTCCTCAACCGCCCCAACGGAGCCTCCAAAGCGCGCGAGCGGGCGTGAGCGGAAGCCTACTGAGAAGGCTCTTCCACAGCCGGAAGCGGAGCCTCCAAAGCGCGCGAGCGGGCGGAAGCCAGCGCCTTCAGCAAAGATCCTTGCAAACGCGCAGGAAGACGAAGATCCTCCTGCTTCGGGTAAGGGTAAGGCAAAGGCTCCCACCGGTCCGGATCAAAGGCAATTACGATGGACACAGTATGATGCAGACCGGTATCCATTGCGTTGCCCGCGATGCCAGCAACCTCTCCTTATACAAAAGTGGAAGTCACACTATACGAAGAGCTGCAAGGGACCGCCCCTTAGTGCTGACGAAGAGCTCTGCGACTGCGGCACACCAACAGCCCTCTGGATTACATCGACCGGCCTTGCAAACCATCGTCAGAAGTGCGGTCCTTATAAGAAGGCACAGGCGGACATGCAGTCGCGCTGTGAGGGCGAGTGCCCGGGAGTTGAGGCGTGCAATGCGACGCATCACATCTGTACTACTGGTAGGGAACATTGGGTTATCAACAGCGGTATGCGTACAAAGGACGGTGCCTACTTGAGGACGTGCCATGCGTGCTACACACGGCATCTGCAGCAGGACATCGGCGATGGCGTGCGGTGTGAGGGCGAGTGCCCCGGAGCCGCGGCGTGCAATGCGACGCATCACCTCTGTGTATGTAAGCGGCATTGGGTTCCAAACGCCGAGATGCTTACCAAGCTCCGCTACGACCCTGCAACCTGTTCGATGGTACTAAAGTACCTCCGCGAATGCGAGGCTTGCCGCAATAGCGAGTCACGCCAGGCGGGCATCGCGGCTTGGAACAACGGCGACAAGGCGAAGGAGCACAGCAAGCAGCGCTCTGCGGCCGCCGAAGCGGCACGGCTCGAGCGCGACATAGAGCTTCGTAATAAGCGCGGTGACGACTTCGACCCAAGCTGCTACGTCGAGGAGGTTGCGACGGAGGGTTTAGGGTTCTTAAAGCTCATTAAGAAGTGGGCAGAGGAGGGCAAGGGCTACAACATTATGGTCATGTCAGATCACCGCTGCCCACCACATGAGGGCGTGGCCGATGGCACGAGCTTTGACGGTATTCTTCTCACTGGTCTGCCATTGGGCGGCCATCGTATGGATGAGTTTAAGCGCTGGGCATGCTACGATCCGCGTCCCGTTATCTACGATAAGCGCACGAACAAGCCACTGACGCCTGAGCGCTTCGAGGAGCTCTTTGACAAGTACCTCCTCCGCTCACACGAGTTCCACGAGTTTACACGGTTTCTGGAGGGTGAGGTACAGCGGCACTGCCTCCCGCTGGAGATGCGTGATTTTTGGTATCTCTACCTCAACTCGAAGCCGGGTTGCCTGGATGGGATGCGCTTCCCGGGCACCACACACCTCGGGGTGGCCGTGACGAAGGATCCTCTCCAGGATCTCTATGATCGGGAGGACGGCATCTACCGCGTGAAGCCCGAGTGGGCTGGCATGGCCGATCCGACGCAGAGCCTCCGCCTGCTTTCTGAGAAAGTACGCGATGGCTTCAAGGATGAGGCCATCGCACGGCCGCAGGCGAAGGCGATCAAGGAGCGCTGCCTTCGCGAGGATTTGCCGGAGGAGGAGGCGCTGCTCGAGTCGATTCGGCTTGTTTGCATCTCTTCCGAGGGCCATGTGAACACGAAGCGTAAAGACGCCAACGTCAATGAGTACTACAAGATCATGCACTACGCTGATGGGACGGTCGCGGCCGAGTCGGGCAAGATCTCGGACGATGGCAGCGACAGACCGATGCTGTACCAATGCATTCAGGACGCAGGGATGCCGAATGGTCACGTGAGATATGAAGCGGCGATCGCCGACAAGATCAAGCAGGGCTACCACAGGCGCGCCTTGCAGCCGGAGGAGCTTCCGATCGACGACGACGACCAGGATGATGACGATGACGAATAGGGCGTCACGCTCGATTGATGGAGCTCGGAGTGAGGCGGTGAGTGTGATAGCTGCACGCCGCCCTTGCCGACGTGAAGGTGACGGCCAAATGCTTTGTGGAGATGGAGAAGAGGAATTGGATGTAAGCAGGCGGATGCGGAGAGCGAGTGGAGGCATTGTGATGATTCATGTGTGTTGTCATGTGTGCATGTGTGTGAGGGCGATCATGTATAGATCTTGTATCAATAGGCGATGTGATTACAGTGATGGATGGGTAAAACGCGTCCCACCATGAAATGAATAATAGCCCTACTCACAGCCCACTCACAGCGCCTACCAATACTGCTCAAACCACTCACTCAAGCTCACTTGCTTCTTCAACAATTGCTCCTCCGCGACGCCGGCCTTCCTCGGCCCCGCCCGCTTCCCCTGCTTCTTCTCGGGCAGGCCGTCGGACGCGAAATCGCCCGCCCGCGGCTTCGCAAAGACCTGCGGATCGAGCGCCTTGCCCGGGAAGGAGAAGAGGAACTCAAACTGTAGGGGGAAGGCGAACTTCTGCAGGAATGGCTGGCAAATGCGCGTAATCAGCGAGCGCGGCCCGCCATTTCGTATCCTTGGTAAGCCGCCCTCCTCTGGCCACTCGATCTCCGTCGGGTGGTTGTACTGGAAGAGGATGGCAGACGACAGCCTCGACATGCCCTGCACAGCCGCCGCACGCAATGCGCGATTCCGATTGTATTTTGTGAGGGCGAGAGGGACCGCGTCCAAGTCGCCAATCCGTCGCAGCTCCTGCCCTAGCACGAGAGCGTCCTCAATCGCCATACCGCCGCCCTGGCCCAAGTTGGGCATCATAGGGTGCGCCGCATCGCCGAGGAGGCACACCCGGCCGGATGCCCAGCTCAGCTCGGGCGCGCGGTCGTATAAGTCGCGCTGCTCGACCTGCGTGACCGGCGTGTTGTCGAGTAGCTGGTGCACCTCCTCGCTCCAATCGGCGAATTGCGTCTCCTTTAGCCAATCGCACATCTCCTCCGGCTTTAACTCTAGGCTCTTCGGCGGGATATTCAGGAATGCGTACCATTGGATACGTCCGCCGCCGACATCCACCGACACGAAATACTTGCGGCTGCCGAGGAAGACCTTGTAGCCGACGGTCTTGATGTCGTCGGGCACGACATTCGCGATCGCGGCAAAGCAGGTGTAGCCCGACCAGACGGGCGGATCAGGCCGCACGAGCTGACCACGTACCTTGGACCAGATGCCGTCCGATCCAACGAGCATGTCGGCCTGATAGCGCGAGCCGTCGCCCAAAAGGCCGACGACGCCCTCCTCGCCGACCTTCTGCTCGTAGCCGACGACCTCGACGCCGACGGTCACGCAGTCGCCCACCTTTTGCAGTAGGATGTCCTGCAGTAAGGGCCGGTCGATGACGACCGACGCCTCCTGGTCGCGCGCCTTTGCAGGGGAGAGCAGGTCAAACGTGGCAAACCACTCATTCGAGACGCCGTCCTTTAATCCGTTGGTGCGGTCGCCGATCATCGTCGCGCCCTCCATGATCCGCGCGTACACGTCGCCGTCGATCCGGCGGAAGGACTCGAGCGCGTTCGTCGCGATCTGGATGGGCCCGCCGAACGGCTTGTACTCGCGCGCCTTCTCGAAGACGCGGACGTCGAAGCCCTGCTTTTTCAGGACAAGCGCTGCGCACAGGCCGCCGATGCCGCCGCCCGCGATCATCACGCTCAGCGGCCGCCCCTTGGGCATCTCCTCACCCTGGAGAAACTCGCTTGGGTCGGGCAGCATAAAATCGCTCGCGTCGAGCTCTCGGCCGTCGAGCGTCGAGGTGGCGATGGCGGGCGCGTGCCGCCGGGAAGTGGATGAAATAATCGGGGTAGCATGCGGGCCGACGTAGGCGGCGGTGGCGCTGGAAAGCAGCGCCACCAAGGCTAGACGTCCGAGCTGCAGCATCGCGACCAATGTCGTCGAACTTTCCGAAGGCCTGATTAAACTTTTGTGAGCAGCGCAACGATGGGAGCAGCGCACATCGCAGCACTGCTGGCAAAGCCGGGTTGCTGAGAGGAAGACGGAAAGAGCGATTTGGCCAGCCGGAACTTTGCCGCGTTCACTCGTCGGCCATGGTTGACATCAGCGACTCCGCCTTCGACTTCACCGAGAACGTGCCCAAGCAAGCTCCACCGACCACGACCCTCGAGGTCACCAAACCCGCCGGTCCGGTCGCGACCATCTCGGACGGCACGCTCGCGGGAAGGTGTGCGCCGCCGCCGCCATATTTTATTCTTTCTTTTAATCGTTGCCGCCTCACCGCTCCTCTCTTGCTCGTCGCAGCGTGCTCGAGCTCGCGCAGACGCTCACAAAGAACAACGCGGTCCTGCGCGAGCGCACCGAGGAGAAGGCGCGTCTCACCAAGATCGCCTCCGACTTCCGGAAGCACCTCGCGTGGCAGGCGCAGCGGACGCAGCAGCTCAAGCGCAACCTCGAGCGGCTGCACAACGAGACGACGTGGCTGACGACAAAGGGACAGGAGGTGAAGCAGGACGTGCAGGTCATCGGTCACGAGCTGCGGCAGGCGAACGGCGAGCTCGACAAAATCAAGGCGGCGCGCGACGCGCGGCGCTTCGAGCTGTCGACCGTCGAGCAGGAGCTCAAGCTCGAAAAGGATGCGGCGGCGGCGGTCGGGCAGCTGTGCAGCCAGGCGAACAAGGCGTTGGCGGCGCACTCGCGCGAGCGCGACGGCTGGAAGGCGGAGGCCGACCGCACCGCGCACGAGGCGAGGAAGCTCAAGGACCGGCTTGAGGAGATGGCGTATAAGGTTAACGGCATGAGCGTCGTCTGAGCAGCGCATTGGCGCACGGATAGCAGGGCGGTCTGAGAGCGGACTTGTGGAGGACACTGAGGGGCGAGTGACGAGAGGACGAGAGATCAGTGTGTGTTGGGACCACAGAGAGAGCGTGGCGGAGAGCGTAGAGACTGTAGAATTACCCGAGTACCATTCAACGCACACCACGCTTCGCTCGAACCTCGAAGCCACTCACGTCACAGTCAGAGTCACATCCTCATCCACAAGCCACAACGTCAACGACAAGGACAACCCTACACCGACCCCTCCGTCATTGTGACCTTCACCGCCCGATCCGAGAGCATGTTCGTCAGGCTGGGCTTCGTCGCCGTCCGAACGTCGGTCACGCCCGCGGGCATCGGCGCCTTGGCGGTACTCGTCTTTCTCGCGGCGGGTGCAGAACCGGGTGCACCCTCCTCGTCATCGGTGTAATAGCTGTAATAGCCATACTCGTAGTAGTGGACGCTCCCTCCCTCCTTCCCCTCCGGGGCTTTGGTGTCGGGGAGCTTCCCGATTTCGGCGAGTGAGGTGACGCGCTCGGTCCGTCCAGCCACAGCAGCTGTTGGTGCCAAAGTCGGTACCGCAGCTTTGGTGACGGACGCTCGTTGCCCCTTTTCGTACTTGTACTCGGGCATGGCCTGGGGATCGTCATAATAATATTCCTCGGCCACTAGCTGCTTTGACAGGCTCGCGGCCGACTCGGGCAGGTTCTGCGCGTAAGCATCGGAGGGCGGCTTGGGCGGCTCGGGCTTTGCCGTCGGTACCATGGGTTGTGCAAAGCCCGATCGGATGTCTAGAGGGCTCGTCATCGTTGGTACGGCCGCAGGAGGGGCCTTTGTCGTCGGCAGCGCGCCGGGCAGAATGCTCGTTGGCGATGTGTACGAGACGCCCTGCTTCTCGAGCGCGTCTTTCATCATCTGGTTCTCCATCATTAGCTTGCGCTCCTCGGCCTTCATCGACGCTATCTGGCGATCCTTCTCGCGCTGAGCCTCCTCCTGCATGCGCTTTGTAAAATCGGCCTTCAGAATCGCGGTGTCGCCGTCATCGTCAAGGCTCACGTGTTTTGGCGGGCCGCTCAAAAGATCGGAGATGTCCCACCATGGCCGCGCGTCGCCGGCTTTGCCCGCGCAGCACTGCATCACTAAAGCGTGGGTAGAACGTCGCCTCCGTATTTGGTGCGCCCCTTGCGTGTCGCCGGGCGAGCACCTCAACTTTACCTGTATCTCTCGCACATGACTACTCTGTACTCTCCTCACCTCACGCCATCGCTCACTATCACTATCTCTTCACACACCATTGTAATCAACAACTCAGCTCTCCGACGAGTCCAGCGGAACCAGCTTGATTGGCGGCCCCGATCGCTGCATCAGCATCGCCTCCGCGACCGCCGGATCATTCCACCCGCCAATCGCAACCGTCATCCGCTGCCTCTCCGCCGGCTCCTCGGCCTTTGGCCGCTCGCGACGCGCGGACGCAAAGCGTGACGGCGAGGCGGGATTGGCAGGCTTCGGCCTCTCTCGCATCGCCGAGCTCGCACGCCGCCCCTTGATGTTCATACGCCCCTCGTCCGACGGTAGCCGCCGCACAAACTTGAGCTCCTCCTCGTTCGCCTCGAGCGCGTGGACTGTCGCCTCAGCAGCCTCCCTCTCCTCCGCCTTCTCCGCCTCCTCTATCGCCGCCACCGTCGCCGCAACCTCCTTTGCCTCCTTCTCGGCCTCGTCCACTGCCTCTGCCGCCGCCGCCTTCGCCGCACCCTTTGCGGCCTCGTCCGCTGCTTGTGCCGCCTCCGCCGCCGCCTTTGCCGCTTTTGCCGCCGCCCGTGCCGCCCGTGCGGCCGCCTGCGATGTCGTCTCCGGCACCATCTCATCCACACCTCGTATTGTACTGTTTGTAGATAGCACCGTGTCTGTCGTCGACCACGCACACGTGCCGTTCTCGGACCAGGTGCCATTCTCTGTACTGCCGCTACAGGTAGAATGCATTGAGGGGCTACGCGGCCTCGAGGGCTTCTCCTTCTTGAACGACTCCTCACGGGGCGGTGAAGGCGGGTCCGCAAACCGAGAGAGCTCGTCACACTCCTTCCCATCCTCCTCCTCCTCGTCCTCGTCCTTCCGGTTTGCTTCCATCCACCGATGCGCATCATCCTCCTGCTTGGGCGGCGACAACTGCTCGAGCGTGATCACCTTCCACGCATCAAACTCCCTCTCCCTCGCCCTCCTCGCCTTCGCCTCCCTCCTCTTCGCCTTTGCTAGCTCGGCCTGCTCCTTCACTCTCACCGCCTCCTGCTGCGCTTCGACCGCTTTCAGAGCCAGCACCTCCGCCTTCGCGTGAAGCGCCTCCAATGCCAAAGCCTCCTCTCGGTCCGCCGTGATCTCCTCTGCGACTTCCTTTGCCTGCTCGGCTGCAGC
>JACLAC010017685.1_pt1 | contig 46833 bp, 60 predicted proteins | sample 8027881 | NCBI WGS metagenome assembly JACLAC01 (sample SAMN15725517, study PRJNA655200) | protist metagenome | isolation source: fluorescence activated cell sorting (FACS) single amplified genomes of... | place: Spain: Blaines Bay Microbial Observatory, Mediterranean Sea | collected 2016-01-19 | reverse complement strand
ACATCGTCAGAATAGATTGCTTTACAAACATGTGAAACTCTTATCGGGCCAAATCTCACCGGCCAGAGAAACTGTAGTCGGACTGATTTAAACCTTCTGGAGGGTATCCGAGCGAGAGATCACCGCGAATTCGATACCTTCAGGCTCCACAACTTCCTTCGTGCTATTGCGCGGATTCGCGACCGCCACATTATCCCGCTGTCTGATCGACGCCCTTGCACTCTTAGCGTCTTGCGCATCGCCAAGCTCCTCAGGCGTCTTAGCGTTCTTCTCCATGCGCTTATCCGTGTCGCTGGTGGCGAAAAGAATGATCGACAGCATGATGATCACGCTCGCCAGCACGCACGGGAGGCGCGTGGTGTTCGTCTTCTCGTTTTGGGGGTCGTAGCTCATGTACAGGTCGCCCACGTAGTAGACAGCAAGCGTCGACGCACCCTGGCCCACGTTCTTATACACGGCGCTCAAGTGCTTGACCATGATGGCTGACATCCAGAACGCGGAAAGCTGCATGAACACCAGGAAAAACGCGGATGCGTCCCACCCCGCAAAGAACCCAGACTGATAGCCCATCAGGATGCCCTTCGAGCCTTTCTGCCTTCTAGACGCAGGCAGGTAGCTGTACGTCTTCTCGAGCTTGCTTTCCGGACACTTCCACGCGTTGCAAATGGTGTCGCAACCTTTGGGACCCGCGAGACCAGGTGCGAACTTACCTTTCATGATGGTAAAAATATAGATATCCTTGCCCTGATTAGAGATGTCGTTGCCATACCTCTGCCTACTGGTTCGTAATGCAGGTTGTGTAAGACCTTGCGCGCCATCGTCATAGTATTTATACTCCTTAAAGGGAACCTTCATCGGCGAGCCAGATTCAGCTGTCCACTCAACCTCGTCTCCGTAACCACCAAAAGTTTCTTTCTTCAAAGTGGCACCTCCTCCTCCACTCATTTGTGCCAAACTCTTTGAGTTTGATGTATACTCTCGCAACTCGGAGATATAGCGACTCCAGTTAGCTACGTCTTCGACATCCGCGTTGGCATCTCCACTGTAGGTCCACGTTTCGAACGCGTGGATGAGAAAATTATCTGCCGCTTGAAATTCTCAAAATCCTTCAGGCGTGTTACCAGGTGTGTACTGCATGTCGTTGTAGACTTGTCCTCTGAACACCAAGCAGCGCAGCTTTTGGTCAACCTTGAGGTCGAGGGGTTTTTTAACAACACTGTCCGCGCTTGCCTCGAAGCGTTTGCAGTAGCGTTTCTTGTCGGAGGCGGCGAAGCACGCTTCGTCGCCAAGAGAGCAGTCTACTTTGCTGCCTAACCGTTGGTAGACACCCATGAACCGCTGCGTTTTCTATTCATCGGTCACCTATTTAGAAATGCCAGAAAAAGTGGTAAAAAAGCTAGTATCCTGATCGATGCCTACACTCAAGTAGTCATCCAGCTCATTGGTCCATCGAGGAAGCATGTACTGCTGCGATGTGATAGGATAGCGGATGGCCGCTTCCTTTCATGTGTTCACAGCCTTTCCGAACTCACCTAGCCTGGTCACCACTGGGAGCTTTTTGCGCGCCTCGTAAGACTCAGGGTATGTTTCGAACTGCGCTTCATGAATCTCTTGCGCCAGTCCACCGGAGTGCGCATCCAGAGCTTTGCGCATGACATTGGTTCCGCTCGCATCCGTTGACACCAGCGGTCCAACGCGCGTATCCACGCTAGACACGCACTGAAATCGGGCACGCCAGCTGCGCATATCTTGTTTCATCTCGACCTTTTTCTCGCCTTCTCACAGAAAGTAGTCGATGCCCCGCCCAGTCAACGGGAACAGCCACAGGAATGACACAGCGAAGGCTAGCTGAGACACCTCGACATGAAACTTCTGCACGATGAAGGGCGTCTTGAAGGACTTCTTGAACACCTTTTCGTTCATAACGGCGCCCGTGACGGCGAAGAGCGTGTTAGTAACTCCAAACATCATGCCGATGAAGATCATCAACTCCGAAGTATCCACAGCAGTGTCGCCTCCGCTCCGTACGATAAGAAAAACGCTCACGGACAGTAGCTGCAGGTAAATAGCTATCCACTGATTGAAAGCATGCTTCTTATTGAGGATGAACTTGCTCACCCAGGCACTGATTGGAACCTTCAGCTGAGCGATCACTTTACCCACAGAAGCTGGAACCCCAAACCGATACTGCATGAGGTTGAGCGCGTTCCCACACGCAAACACGAACGAAATCGGCGCGCACTCCGCGATGTCTACCAGCGAGAAGCATCGCGCGAGACCGCCTTCCTTGCTCTTCGGTCCGTAGTAGACCGCTGAGATAAGCAGCGACGCGATGCAGCTGCCAACACACACCCCGACGTTAGTGGTCAGGCTGTTTGCGTCGTTCCCGTGGAACTCGTTGGAAATTGTCTTTGCTGTATCAACGGCCACGAACCACATGAACAGGCAGATCGCGAAGTAGTCCACCATGAACTTCTTCACGTACCAGATGACCGTTATGAGCCCTACCCTCCCAGTAGATGTCAGCGGCGGCTCATTCGGGTCGCTGGCCTCATTCTCTGACTTAGCTGGCTCCTCGATTTCGAAGCTGACACCGGGCTGCAGGGGTTCCTTATCGGCCGAGACAGTCACTGGCAGCGTCTCAGGCACCGCATCGCCGTTATTCTGATTTTCGAGGTCGGCGTCGTCGTAGTTTCGGTGCAGGAGCGGATGCTGCATTCCTTTCTTGCCGGCATCAAGAGGATCAGCAGCTGGCTTATCCACCTTCATGCTCTTCTTCTTTCTGAAAATGCCCATCTTATCGTCAGTAGATATTCGTATTTAGTAAAGGTATTTTGCACAAAGTTTTATGAGTATGCTGGTGAAACAATGATTTAATCGTACAATTATCAATCCATAATTTATGCAACTTCTACAGAATTCCTAAAGGCTAAAAGTGTTGTGTCGGCCTAGTTTTTCTTACTACTCTCCACCTGATCGTTAGAAGATGAGCATGATAGATATCGCCTCGAGTACAGTGATTTAACAGATAGTTTCGAACTTGACTCTCTCATCAACCTGGTATCGAGTACCAGCGACCCACAGACTCCAAGTCCAACCTCAACAGCAATAGGTCAAACTCAAACCCAAATAGCGTACTAAATGCCATCCAGTACATAGCAACCTTTTAGTAGTCGTCTTTTCGATTTCTGTCTCTACAAAAATGAGCTGCCTGCTCGACCGCTAGTTTTGTTCTTATCTAGCATGGTTAAGACCAAACACCCAACAACTAAACAACAACATCTTGAATATTAATTTTTTTGCAGCCTATTTTCCTATTATCACTTACAATTCACTGTTCGTTCTGCATCACCATCTCCTGCAACTTCTTTTCTAACATTGCACACTTAGAAGATGTCTCCCTCAACTTAAGCCTTCACAGAAGCCGATCTACTTGGCATCGCAGCGAGCTCAATGGCTGCGGCACTAGTAATCGTCGGATTTCGAATAAACGCGCGGTTGTCTTCAGCATCGTTACCTGACCCATCCGCTTTACCGTTTTTTGCACTGTTCACATCTCCACTCCCTTGGTCGGACTTTCCTTTCTTCTCCTCACCACTAGTCGCAAATAGCACGATCGATAACATGATAATGATCGACGCGAGTACGCACGGCAGTCGCGTCGTGTTCGTCTTCTCATTTTGTGGATCGTAGCTGAGTAGTAAGTCGCCGATATAGTATGTAGCGAGAGTCGACGCACCCTGGCCCACGTTCTTGTAGACAGCGGATAAGTGCTTGACCATCGCAGCGGAAAACCAGAAGGCTGCAAGTTGAAGCAGTACCAGGAAGTATGCACTAGTGTCCCAGCCGGCGAAGAACCCGCGCTGGTACGGCATCAGCACACCTAGAGAAGGCGCATGCGCGTCGCCATTTGACTGCGGAGCTGGACTGCGCATGCGCTTGGCAGACGGCAAGTAGCTGTAGCTCTTTTCGAGAGCGTGCTTAGGACACAGTCGCGCGTTGCAAACTGTATCACACCCCTTTGGTCCAGGCAATCCGGGAGCATATTTTCCCTTCATGACGATGAATCTGAAGCTACGAGCAGGTAATTCGTCTGCCGGCGTGAAAAACTGTACGTCTTCTCAGAACAGAGCGCCAAATCTACCGCCTGTAGGTGATGATGAACTTTGGTCCTCACTCTATATGGTTCAAGCAGGCTCACTGCTCGTCACGACTAACTCTCACAATAGAAGCGATCTACTGAAACTAGACCGCAAGTTTATATCTCCGTATCCTTCTCGTTTCCACTTCTCTATGACATACCGTCCATCATCGACATCATAACCGAAGTTAGAGTGATAGTGAACTATGCAGATGAGTTCCACTTCGGCAAGCTCACCTAAAGGTTTATCTAGAACAGTCGTCGTGCCACCATGGCGCTTACAATACCGTTTGTCCATCCCATGACGATCACCCATTATTTGGTAGACGCCTGTATACAACGACTCCTCCGCGCCAGAGTCATCTCTGGAGTACTCACCATCCCCAACACCTATGCTGATATAATCGTCCAGCTCAGTCGTTCATCGTGGCAACATGTAGCGCTTAGATGTCACCGGGTATCGTACAGCAGCGTCCTTTCAGTCGTTCAGACTCTTGCCAAGCTCTGTCAGTTTCTCAACGACCGGGAGTTTCTTCCTCTCCTCGTAGCTCTTCGGTTGGGCTTCATCTACGGCCTTTCGAACCTCATTTACTATACCTTGGCCGGATGACTCCCCAGGATTAATCACCTTTCACAGCGCGCCTGTCATCTTAAGCTTCGTGGGATCATTTGGATCATTTTCAACATCAATGAGGTTCTTCACGCGCTGCTCCACATTCGCGATACACTGAAATTTGACTCTCCAGCTGCGCATGTCTTGCTGCATTTCGACACTCTCCGCAGGCTTCACGCTGAATACATAGTCAATACCGCGTCCCGTCAGTGGCATCACCCACAAAAACGCAACTCAGAAACACAGCTGGCTCACCTCCACGTGGAACTTCTGGACAAAAAAGGGTGTCTTGAAACTCTTCTTAAACACCTTCTCGTTAAGCACAGCGCCTGTCACTTACAAAAACGTGTTCGTAATTCCGAACGCCATGCCGATCATGATCATCAGCTCACTCGCGCTAGAGCCAGCATTGCCGCCACCCGACCGCACGATCATGAATACGCTCACGGAAAGTAGCAGCATGAAGATCTAGACCCACTGGTTGAACGTATACGTCTTCTTCAGAATGATACGACTCACGCCTGCACTCAGAGGAGTTTTAAGCTGACCTACGACCTTTGATGTTCCGGCAGGTACGCCAAATCTGTACTGCATCAAGTTGCACGCCTGGCCCGCTGCGAAGAAAAATGAAATCGGGGCGCTCTCCAGTAAGTGTCAAACCGAGAAACACTGCTAGAGGCCGCCCTCCTTGCTGTAGGGGCCGTAGACCACCGCTGACAACACGATAGACAGCACGCAACTTGACACGGAAACGGCGACGTTGGTGGTGAGACCATTTCAGTCAGAACCAGCTCGCTCGTTACCAATTGTCTTCGACGTGTCGAGCGCAACGAACGCCACGAACAGCAGTTTTGCGAAGTGGTCGGATACGAACTGAGAAACGCGTCCGATACGGACGTTGCTGTTCTTGTCGCCTTGTTCTTCATTTTTGATGCGATCTACCTCGATTTCGAAGCTCGAAATTGGATTATCCTCCTTTTCGGGCTCGCTGTCGCTGCTACCGTTTAGAGGATTCTCTAGATCGGCATCATTGTAATTGCGGTGCAGTAGCGGATACTTCTTACTTGCAACGTCAGTTGTGGCAGGCATCTTGAATTTACTTACTAGCAGCTTCTGCTACTAGAATCTCATTAATTATTTGAAAAAATTCTTAGCAGTTAATGTCCGGTGAAACTACTTTCTAGTACTCTCAGTCACGATCACGCACCAGGTAGGGGGATATAAAGAAACCGGATACTTACGATGAGTACTCATTCAACCAAGTAAACATGTGTATGTGCGCAAGAAGTTCTAAAGTAGAGCACAAAAGTTGATGGCCTCCAAGCGTGAAACAGAAAATGTTGAAACAAGAAAATATTGAACTGACAGTAACACCTGAGCAGGAACAGGATCATCCTCAAACTAGTACATTATAAGGTCATTAACATCTTCATCGCTTAATGTTCATTCGAGTGAAACAGCTCCTTGTGCATGTATTGAAGCAACAGAAAAATTGGTTGACTTGACTTCATTAAAATTGCGACCACTCTTCAAAAAATTTCATACGTCGACTTCATTCGAGTTAGACTTGTTAGACGTTCTTCCCATCACTGAATTTGTAGATTCGCGTTGCGGTCTCCTCCACAATTTCCCCAAAATTGAAGCGATTGGCAATCGCAAGTCGCTGCTCCAAGTTCACAACCGCATTGCGAATGAAGAGCTTTAGCCCCTCTGCATGTGACTCAAATCCGGCCGTATGTACGCTATCGTCCGCGGCGGCGCCACTGTTTTTTTTCGATTTGGCATATGTAGCCTCGCGCTCGGCATAGTGATCAAGGATCTCCTCAACAGTGCGGGTTTCTAGTACATAGTGTTCCAGATAGAGCTTTAAGTACTGAAGGGACTTGTTCGCAACAACCTGTCGGTAGAGAATGCGAGCCCAAAGCGACTTCTCTGCCTCTACCTTATCTTTTTTCTGTAGCGCTGCCTTCTTACCGTCGCCGACGGCCGATCATCAACCTTCCTTTTTCCCTTCGAGCTCCCTGTAACCGAGTGCGATATACCCGCGCACAACATGCATCGTTGTCAGGAAGTCTGTATGGTATTCTGCGAAGGCCTCTACTTCTACCTGCTTGATGTTCACGATCAAAAAGGGATCACTACCATCAAGTGGCCCTAGCGTTTTCTTGAGCTCGGCTTGCCGTTTGAGATCTGTTTCAAGGCTCATGCTAGTTGATGAAACTGCCGGAGATCCCGCTTTGAGTGCATTTTTCAACTCTTCGGCGCGCTCGACAATATTTGCCGATTCTAGCTCAACTTCATTGACCTTCTTGTTGATTCCCGTAGGGCTATTACGACGCTCTATCGCAAACTGTCACATGTCACTGGACGTGACGCGAAAAGGACCATCCACGTAGCTAGTCGCACCACCGGATTGTTCGTCCTCCGAATCGAGCTGTTCGAGAAGACTCGGCAGTCAATCTGATCTTTTCGTTCGTGCCTCGCTTTTTCACGTGTCCGCTCCGAACGCAGCTGCAACGCTGCTAATTGCAGACGAGGCCTAAGCCGAAACTGAAGAGGCGGCCGTGATACCATTAGCCACGTTAGCTTTCTTCACCGTTTCCCTAATGTGGTTCCTCACAGTTCTTCGTTTCTAACGCCGCAAACTCATGACTCACTTCACCAAGCCTTTCCAGTGTTTACACGCCTTCTTGCGTTTTCCCAGCTATCACTGACTCTTCAGCTCCTGCTGGTTCATATTGCTAGGACAGAACTCGACGAGTTCTAGGTTCAATCCATTAATCCGCTCGATCAGCAACTTGTCCTGGCGCTCTTCATCCTACTCAACTTCACTACTGAAGTGCTCATCACAGGTGGATCTGCACGGCTTTGATCTGCAACGCAACCAGGCACGCTATCTCGTTGCTCTAAAGGTGTTTCTCCAAGCGGTCACTCAACAGATACATCTTGCTGCTCTGCAGGAACATGTCGAAGCACGCCAGTAACCGTTCCTCTCCGTCAACCGAGCAGATCAACTTGTTCCAGTCGCGACCGAGCGCCTTCAGCATCTGACGTCACTTGATCTGTAGCACATCGCCAAGCTCGCCTTTCAGATCCAGTTCGAGATAGATCTGGACCAGCAGATCAAAGTCCTTGGTGACGGGCATCTCTCACGCGTTGGTACGCGTGTATGTGTCGTGGTCGAATGCGAAGTTGCAGTGCCTTTGCAAGTACTCGATGAGCGCCGTCTGGAGGCTCTTCCAGCTGTTCAACTCATGCTGCAAAATTTCGACTGCGTGCGCGGCGTCCTTGGCGGTCTCCTCAACATTGGTATAGTCATACACACTCAAGTACTCAGTACTTGCGCTTCATGCACTGACGCCTTTCTCGAGTGACACTCATAGTTAGCCGGCGCTACTGGCGTTACTGCTGTCAGCGTCTCGCATGGCCTCGAGTTTCGCTTGCTGACTCGCTTTATCACGCTCCTACGCTTCGGTTTTCTTCTTTAATTCGCGTACGAATCACGTCAGCTCAGGCTTTTCGCTGACTAAAAAGTAGTACATGTACTGGAAAGCCTGCGACTCAGGGATCGCGAAAAGGATTCGCTGCAAAAGGTGTAGATTCTCGTTATGTAGCGTTTGCCCGTTGAAGACTCACTTTTTAGAACCATTGTAACCCTTCCGCGCAACACCAACCCACACCAAAGTTCGCTTCTTGATGTAGCTCAGCAGTGTCTGGATCTCTCGCTGAGAGCACGCCTTGATAAACGCATGATACGCCAGGATCAGAAGCTCGACCTCTATCTCAAAGTGTTTCAAGTCCGTGCGCTGCGCATTGTCCATAACATGCTTGAAAGCCACACTACCTAACGCTTGGTAGCTAGCGTCATTTCCGCCCTTCTAAAGCTCGATGAAAGTGTCAATCAGCTCTAAGGGCCACGCATGAAACTGCGTCTCCAACGACTTGTGAAACCTTCACACCAAGATGTCTGCTAGGTTGTGCTTCGTAGAAGGGAAGAAATGCAACAAATCTCGTGCGAGCTTCATATTTGCAAGGTCGACCCATGGATGCGGCGAGAGAAGTGCGTCCACTAGATTACCAACGCTCATGGTCTACATCTTGTCATTCTGCTGCCGATTGCCACGAATGTAAGCCGTGTCAAACGTCAGGCCACTGCCACCGCTGCCGCACTGGCGGGTCACGAAGTGGAAGACGAGAACCTTTTTGATGAAGTCTTTGATGCGAGGCGAGCACTTTGCGAGAATTTTCCGAAGTATCACCTCCTCACTGTCCCCGTGAACATCAACAGCGCACCGCTCGAACAACTCAGGCAGAACCTGAAGCTTTCCCGCAGCTGTACCAGCTACGGCAAGCGCACCACCGGCAAGCGCAACGTCGAGACAGGAAAAGGCAAAACCGGTTGAGATCGCCTTAGCCCATTGCAGCTGATCCCGATTGATCAGAGACCCAATTGCGATGCGAAGGACGCAACCGAAGTTAGCCTGTTCAACACTGCCATTCTCCACAGACTCTAGAGCACCCTCAGCTGCAGCAGCTACAACATCGGCAAACTCGCTGCTTCGACTATCTCCGCTGCTATTACCGCGAAGAAATGCGGACTCGCCATTATCTATATCCAGGAGGTTGCTTTCATCATCCCGCAGACTCGACTCTTCAACAGCAACCACGTGATTGATGTCACGGTAGCTATAATGCAGCGCTGGGTCTGTAGCACACTTACTCGATGCTGCATCTTCGAACCTCTGCATATGTGTGCGCATCAATCAGTTAACTGGAATAGAACTCACATCGTCAGGAAGCAGCTCGATTAAATTGTTTCCGGTGCCTGAGTACACACTGTCCAGCGAGATCTGCAGGTAGGCCGATGAACTGTTGCTCGCCTTCTTATCGTCCGCAACGGCGCTGAAAATATGGTCGATAGGCAGCTCGGCATCGATACCAGTAAGCAGAACAAGCAAGCAAAGGTCAATCGACTTCGACACGCTTCGCAGGTCGAACTCGGCTACGTCAATGTAGTTTCCATTATCTGACGATCACAGGTCAATGTTCTCTTTAAGATGCAGTTTGACTTTGAACGCTTCGCTCTGCACTCGGATAGCATTATTCGCTTCAGCTTTCGTCTTGCTCGAGCACTGCTTCAGAAGCTCATTCGCAAAACACAATAGCAAGGCTTGCTCTTTCACAAACAAGTCACTCTCCAGTTTAGAACATAGATCTAGGAAGAACGTTGCAGCCAGTAAGAACGGATAGTTATGCTGAAGAAAGAGATCGTAGCACTTCTTCCATAGGTCCAATCGCTCGGAAAGAACGCCCCACCACACGCCAGCTCGAAATTCCACAATGAATCCAGTCACTTCCTCAAATACGATCGTCTCATTCATCGATTTGGCCCTGGCCTCAAGCTTCCTGTTCGTCTCCACTGTTGGTAACTTGTTGACTGGCTCGAGCAGCTCGTTGGATGCACGTACCCACGCACGTGCTTCACTAGAAGAGCTTACGCGAGAGCAGCAGCTGGAGCAGTTCCAGCACCGGGATACGAAAGTCCACCAGAGAAGCTTCGTAATCTTCGTCCAGGTAGTACTGCAGTTTGGCGTCGTATTCGGACTCGTTATTCTTCGCAATTAGAGCACTCGCGGCCGGAGACGCAGAGGCCTTCGAACTCAAACCCATAGCAGATGAAGGGTAATGCAGGTCAGTCTCCTTGATCAGATTGTACGCACGAAAGTAACGCGTGTACGTGGGCGAAAACTTCGCAACCGATAGAATATTGAGCAGATGACCACGTGTCTAAGTGGCGTCATCAAGTAGCCACTGAATTGTCTCCTCAGCAAGTTGCCAAATCGCATCGTTAGTGAATAGCTCGACTGAGTAGCGTGACGCACCAGTTGCAGAAGGAACTATCGCAGACGAAGTTTTATGATCTACTTGTTCTTTGTCGAGATCTACTACGGCTGCACCACGAAAACGCTTGCGCATACATTCCACAAACTTAACCAGTAGTTCCCGACTCTTCTCAAACCTACACTGCACGAAGCTGCGATTGAACTTCACAAAGTCGATGAGTGGATTTTCTGGATCGAATATCGCAAGAGCCCGTAACACGCTGCTGAATAAGTTGCTACGACAAAGGAGTAGAAAGAACGAGCCCAGCTTTCTCTCGTCCCAGTGCCATGGTTGGGAATCCATGAGGTCATGCGAGTACTTTTGCATGTACCCCTTATCGCCTGTGTGGCTTACATGCGATCCGTGCGAGCTCGTATGCGCGAAGCCACCTTTTAACGTAGCGGCGTCACCAGTCACTATACCCTTCATTTTGTTATAGTGGTTCAGGCGCCTAACAAGCAACGCAGTGTTGGTCTCGTCCTTCTTACCTTTCAGATTCAAACTGACCGACGGATCCACACTCGTCTTAAAGAAACTTTCAGCTGTCTCGTCCTTCTACTCCAGTACCAGCACATTCTCACGTCTCATATTGTTGGTAGTCACGAATGTCCACACACTGATGCAATGAAGTATAGCAGCGTCTGGAAAACATGATGCGATGACTCATAGACGAGCCGTCTTTGTCTTCACGCTGTGCACGAGCATCTTGCGTCCAAGAGTGCAGTTCTTCTCCATTCTTTCTTCTTCGCTACAGTTCAACAAGAAACCCAGGGCCCCGCCCATAATAGGAGGCTTCTCGAGTTTCTGCAAGATGTCACGTGCCATGGAGATGTAACCTGTCTTCTCTTTTTCATCGATATCTTTTTGCTCGAGGCACTGGTAGTGCGGCGAGATCTTCTTCTACTTGCCGCCGTGTGCACCAGCTACAGCTCCTGCTTGTCACGCAGCAGCTGCGCCTCAACCTAGCAAAGCTCGATTGTCACTCGATGATATTGACGTGTAGTAGTTACGGTAGTAGCTCGAGATCAGAATACGTAAGTGACTCTGCAGTGCCGCATCAGTGAAGTAGCCGTTGATGACGTCGAGCACCGTATCAGCTGGACACTCCTGTAGATCTTATTCGTGCAAAAACATCACCCAGTCATTGTTACGTGCGAGTTCGTGGAGCAATGTTAGCGATCGCGGTAGTGAGTGCACCCTACAGAAGAGTGCGACTAGGTGCCACGGAGAATCAAGACCGACGGCACCACCTTTCTCAGCTGGGTGCGGGTCAAGGGCCCAGGTAGATTCTTCAAGCATGCGCAGAGAGGTTAGAAGAGCGGGTGAGTTCATCGCTGTAAGCTCACGGTCACCCGCGTCGCCTGACTTGTTTGTTTTAAGACCACTAGGTGGGTAGACGTTGAGCGACACCTGCATTAGCTTGCCGTCGGCGCCTACAGCTGTATCGCTATCCATTGCGTCCTCGTCCTGCGGTAGGTTTCACAAGTCCTTGCTTGATCCCGGCCGCTTCTCTTCGGCATCCAACTCGACGATCTCGATTGCGTTCTTATCACCATCCTCCTTCAGCTTATCAGCATCCTTGCTATCGTCTTTACCTTGTGGCGTCACCTCAGGAAAACTCAGAAACAGATCTATGATATCCTGCGGACAGATTTTTTCAGCCAGTGAATCCTGGTAGAGGTAGATCCGCTTTGCGGTTTGAACGTCAACACGAAGCATCTCCGTGTCAAGTGAGCACAATTCTAGCAGGCAAACGCACGAAGACACCACGCCCTCATTCAGCAAATTGTATAGCGCAACCGACTTTGCTATACGCACAAGTTCCTTAGCCGGTCGTTTGTTCCGCTTCTACAGATGATGTGCCATCATGGGTCTTCCTTGCGCAAGGTAGTACGCTTCGTCAAGACACTCCTCCTCTTCAAACTCGCGGTTGCCATACTTCAGCGAAAGCTCTTCATACAGCTGCTGCTCGTCTAGTCTGCATCAGGCTTCCTCCTCTTCTTCCGCTTCCTGCTCTCGACGGTCACTACAAAGTCTTTTTGGTTTCGCTCACGCGCTGGCGCTTCTCACCCGAGTGAGATCCCGACTTTTTCAATACACGAGCTCGGTCACTGCCGCCGCTCATCTTCATCTCGCCGAACATTCGTTTCTTGTTGACCGCGGCTGGCGTTTTGAAGTCGCCGAGGCTCTGCGCAGTGCCAGGTGGCATTACGCCAGCAGGAACTGTGTCTTTAGGCGGCAGCAAACCTTCGGAGTCCTCCTATTCATCCGTAGATCCTAATGGCGAACTCTTGTGCGCTTTTAGCTATTTCGAATCTTTTGCCCTCTGCTCGTCAGCAACTGCTCATACCGCAGCCAGCCGTGCTTTCTTAGCAAGTCTTTTCTCACGCTTATCACTCAACAGGCGTTGAGTTTCAGCACTATCTCCATTAAGTAGCACATCACACATCAAAATGTTCACGTTCAGTGGAATAGGCTTGAGCGCTTCCATCACATCAAAGTCAGCCACGTCACTGAGTAAATCCACCAAACTTACATCCCGTTTGTACGTTTGAAGGTACCTTCCATCATCCACGGGTGCTGGCTCAAGGTCTTCCGCACTCAGATCGACAAATAGTGCCTTCTGTCTAGCACCCCTACGGTCACGCTCGACGTCGCGAGAGGAATAACCCTTATGGCCACTTCTTTCACGTTTTGTCAGCTGAAGTCCTCAGGAGTCTGGACTGCTGAGGCGAGACAAATTCAGGTCATGGATTTTCTTCAGGGTGCCATCTACAGAGCGACTCTTCAAGGACGAGCGCGAGCTTATTTCAGATACAGCTAGTTCTGAACGTCAGGCACGATCACGCTCGTCGTCCGCACACTCGCTAACACCAGGCGAACGTAACGCATCATCACTCAAAAAGCCATCGTCATCCGAATCACTATCCCCGTCAGGATTACTGCCGCTTCCGTTGCTACCAGCACGATTTCCGCTAGCTCCAACGTGGCTACCTCCATGCCTACTAGTGCTGAGCCGCCCGTTTTCGGAGTCCGAATCGACGTCGTGCTCGGAATCTATTGCTTGCAGAATTTCATCATCCAAATCTGAGTCAGTCGCGTCTGAACTGTAACAGCTATCAGTGATGACCGATCCAAGTCCATCAGATCGTGCAGGGCTCATGCGCATCCGCATGTTGCCATTATGGCAATTTCGCGAAAGCAGAGGCGGACTTTCTTCCGAGATGTGAGAAGTATTGATCTTCAATGAGTCCTTCACGTTTACTTTCGTAGCTGCATCGGGTGTTACTAGGCGTTTCTGCGCCGCTTTCAGATCTTCTGACGAGCTAGGAATGTTTGAGAGCGTCTTGTGAGGACCCTTCATCTTATTACCGCGGTCTCGACCAGAGTCCGGTCGCTCTGCTTCGCCTTCTTGTTCTTCCTGCTTCGTCCACCGACGCTTATTTTCGCTGTAGATTTCTTCTGTGAGATTGAATCTGAAGCTCTTCTTACTTCAAGCGTACTTACTCGCGATAGTCTCGGTGTCGAAGTTCTGCTTTGGCGCATTCAAAACACTCTCGAACGCGGCTTCGAGCGTTGGTAAGCCTTTGACTGCACTTCACAGCTTCTGACGATCGATGTTCCAAATCTGCTCCACTGTTTCAGCACTATCGTGCTCCAGACATCGGAGTCTTCACTTGAGCGTATCTATCTTACTCTTACGCTTGCGCACAGCCGCGCGTAGCTTGTAATACAGCGGATTTGAAGCGGCCTTGCCTTGGGAAGAGCCAGGCAGATTAGCGATAGTGCCACCCGTTGGGTGTTGCTCGCCAGACAGCTACAAATCTGGAGTGAGGATTTGGTCGGGATTGTTCTTGCAACGACGTGCGGCGCGTTTGAGCTTTGCCACTAGATCCTCGAGATACCGAATCCGGTGACGACACGTTTGCAGACGCGCTTGATCTCGCTCACGTCACAAGATCGAATCCGCAACTGACGCAGTCGGCGCAAACATCAGAGTAGAAAGGAAAGTGATGATCTCCTCGCGATTGGCAATCGGCATGTCACTCAGCTTGACGAACTTGAAGTTGTTCCTGTCCGTGCTTACGTTGATCTTAGATGCGTCCGTCTGTTCTTGGCCGCCACCACCGTAAAGAGTATTATTTCGCTCTCGTCCAGTCGCCAGTACATGGTTGTTTCGACTCGCGTTTCGAACCGCTTCGCTGAGGATTCACTTGCCTTGATCCTGACGAGCAAGTTCTGCCTCAGCCATAATCGCACAGTGTTGTAGCGATGCAGAAAATAGGTGCTCATTACCAAGTCTTCCTGTCAACGCCAGACAGGCCCACGGCTTTAGTAACTCCTTGTTTAGTGCTTCCTGAGCCTCAAGATCGGCTTCGGACTTCTGCTTGTTAGTGAGGTTAAAGGCATCTGCTGGCTTTGCAACTGCGTTCAATGAATCCGTCTACGTTGGTGTAACGTTGAACTTGCGATAAAGCGCCGCGTTTAGAGAATCTGACTCCATGAGCGACTTCAGGGACTCAAAGTTTTCGAGGATCTTGTAATTTTGCAGATACACCACGAGGACGTTAGGGATGTCATTTTCGATGCAAAAGTTGACGAAGTAGGCGTGAAACGGCTTGGTCACTTCGTTGAAAGGTAACAGCTCATCAAGTGGCAAATGAGCACTTTTCTCCTCATTGTTACGAAAAAGACAGCCGGCGCGAGCAAGTCGCGCTAGAATAGTGTGGAAGTGATCTGCGCACATGCGTTCGACCTGCTTCTCGTAGCGCGCTATGGCGGCAGCGGCGCGCGGATCGATTTCGCTCTCGATCTTCATGTCTCCATCGGCCTATTTCTCAACAGCGCGTTCCGCCTAGATCCGCTTCATCTGATTTAGTTTAGCTAGCGCTTGCGGGATCTTGTCACGAGTCGGTTGAAACAGAAAGATACCCTTTTTCGTCAGCTCAAGATGGAAGATCTCAGTAAGATACGGGTGTATGAAGCCGCGGCGCATGTTCTTACTGATCAGCGATAGATCATACGATGTGTATCCATACGAGTCGACGCGATGCTCGCGCGGATCCAGCGGCAGCTCACGCACCCACTTTCACAAGCCACGCCAATCCTGATGACCCATGATGAAGTCGAATGTGATTCCTAGCCAGTTATTCACGATCTGTTGCTCTCGAGCCTCGCGTATCTGAGCCGGTGTACAGCCCGGCGTCGCCTTCTGCGTGTGACTGCCAATGTTGGTATATCCGAAATTTTGGTCGCCATCCTTAATGCTCGGCTTCAGAATATCGGTCGGATGTAACCAATATATTTTTTTGTACAAGTCTAACGGCAAGAGATAGGTTCGCTCCATGAGCACGCGGGCACGTGTTTGCCAGTTCCACTCTCACATCCAAGCAAGCGTGATGTGCAAGTAACCCATCTGGTACTTGGCCGGCTGATAATCGCGCTTGCATGCAAGTCCTTCTTTCACTTTCTTTGGTTTCTCTGCACCAGGAACAGGCGTCTCAGTGCTCATCTTGGCGAGAGCCCCAGCTATAGGAGCGTTTGGAGTTGTGTACGCAGCGCTAGGTGCGGATTGAGGCCAGACTGCGCTCATCTCAGGTGTACCCGCAGCAATCGCAACATCACGAGCCACTGTCGGTGCAAAAGGCTTCGACTTGTGTTTATCGCAGAGCCTGCTCTTGGCACCCGCGTTGAATAATTCTATGCCCTGAGACTGGTAGTAGTCTATCAGATCGGACTCGCCCATTCAGTAAGTTCGATTTTCTAACCAGTTACTGTACGAGCAGTTAATGTGACCCTTTCGCAGCCTCGACTCTCTCTCTACGCGCTTCTTCTTTTTTGTGCCGCCATTCAGTATTCCAACAGCACCTGCTTTTGCCGATATTAAATCACTCGCGCCTCCTTTGTAGCTGAGCAGATCAACTTCAGAGCTTGCGGCCCCGATACCGGGAGCCCTACCCTTATCTTTCGCTGAAGAGGCTCAGTTTTTTACCACTTTACCATTGCTACTACTGATCTGCACCGACTTGCGTGCCCGCTTGCCGCTGCTAGCGGCAACGAGTTTTGCTCCGCTTGCAGCCTTCTCGTTCATTAATCCGAGATTTGGCGAAGGAGTTCCCGTTTTCAGATCAATGTTCGCATCCGTCGCCGGTGTGATAGGACGCAAGTCTTGAACTGCTCCAGGTATCATGCCACCTCCTGATGATAGCCCCGCAGGAACACAAATTGGGTTTCCTTCATCGTCCTCGTCGTCGTCACTCTCGTCGGAATAGTCATTTTCCGCATCCATGCCATAGAGATCTTCATGCAACGCTTCCAGTCTGCATTGTTCACATTGACTAAACCTCGCAACTTCTCACTCGTTTGACGCCCAGTCACCTTCATCGTAGCCGAGTGTAGCTTTATCTTTGTTGATTCCGCGCCCGTGTCCATGCATCTACATGTCTGGCATTTGTGGCTCTTTGCTGACATATCCTGTACCTGCTGCATTCAGTGCGACCTTTCGAGTGAGTCCACCTCGCAGCAAGCCTGGGTTGAAGTTTAAGAGTTGCTTCTTGGACTCGAGAACATCCATGCCGTGACTCAGCAGCTCTCAATCTGAAAGCCCGATCAAACCGCTACCCATTGACAATGCGCCTGGAGACGACATTGGTCGACCAGTGAGGTCCCGTGTTACCTGCTTGTTGTGCGCTCGAAAGATCTGAAGGAAGGCAGTCTGCAATGCCTCGTCCTTGTCGAAGTTGTAATCATTTGCGGCATAATAATTCATGAAGCTACCTCCACCCGCAGGCAGCGCGTAGCCTATTTCACGTTCCATAAAGCTACCTACAGTGGTAGTACTCAGTCGCCTCGAACTGCTGTTCTGCGACAGAGCGCGATTCATGCTGTGCAAGTCCTCGTGCTGAGCAAGTCCAAGACCATGCGCATGTCCATGTGCAACCAGTTCGATCTCATTTCTTATCTGATACCCGCGTGGAACGTAGTTTCCGCGTTCATCGATCTCGAGTGTGTTCTCCTCGATCAGTTACGACTTCTTTAACCGCTCAATTAGGAACTCCTCGCTGCCGCTGAAATTATCGAGGCCAAGCACTGGATCTCATTCGGTATCTTCAACGTCACCACATGGTAGATGGCGGCTCCACGCATGCGCACAGTCAGGTGGCACATCAATAATGCCTTTGATGACTGCACTAGAGAACGCACTCCAAGGGTCGTGCAAGTCTGACATCTTCTGAAAGTTCGGCAGTGACTCGAGATAGCGTGCATGTTCGGTCAGTGTGTTGAAACCGTACTTTCGAGCACTTATCCCGATGTTTTTTAGTTTGGTAGGCTAAGTAGAACTCGACGAGCTGGCACTGTTTACATTTCACGCTCTTTGCTTCGGGTCGGCTTCATCGGCGCTGTCACGCTCGTGAATGAACTTACTGACTGCATATCCAACCATATCTTCCCTATCGGAGTCATCTGACCGGTCATCATCTTTTCCTCACCGCTCCGTCATTGCCCGATCCGTGGTAGACGTGTTTGCCGAACGTTCTGATCCGCGACCAGGACTATCACCATCCTCGTCTTTTCACTTCAAAAGCTCAGTACTGTCTACCACCTGTCCTTCAGTAGTGACCACTTTCACAGATGCGTCATCTAGTTCTTCACTGCCTCTCCGCCCAAACGCACTTGCGTCTCCAGAATTTTGCACACAAGACGAATCAACAGCATACCCGATCTTCAATCACTCGACGCCACCAAAAGGCCATGTAAGAAATGGCGGTTGAACGTCCCCAGGCAATCCATCGGCGGTAAGACCAGGAGTCAATCTCCCAGGTGCTCATTCTTCAACTGGAAACTCAGGGTAGTATTGATTCATCAACGAAGTCGTCATTCGATTCAGCTCTGCTGTGTAGCATGGATTGGCGTACAGGCGCTCCAGAATATCAAGCTCGTTGATCAGCGCAAGCTCGCTACGATCAATCTGTCCCATATGACGCAAATGCTTCAGTAGACGCCATCGTACCAGACGCTTCGATGTGTTGAATGCTACGTACTTCAAATGCTGGTTGACATCTTCGCCGATCGAACGAAGCACGTGAAAACCAACGAAAAAGCTATCGACCATCTGGTTGGAGCAGAATTGATAGACGAGTTTTGCAGCAATAGATCGAAACTCGTCGAAAACCTTCTCCTAGCCTTCGTCCTCGTCAAAGTGAACACCTGGCCCGTATTTCTCTCGCAGTAGCCTCAATCTTCGCGCGTGAAACCAATCCAATCACGATGATACACGGTTACTGAGGACAGCGTCGCGAACCACTACTTCTCAGGTCGAGTCGGACAGACCGTTTCGCAGGAAGTATTTCGGACAGTGGTATCAGTCCTCGTCTGGCACGTTCATCATAACGAGCATGCGAGACTGTTGGTGCTCGTGCGCAGCATCAAGGCTCATCTTCGTGCTCTCACCGAACTTGTCGACGATCAGTTGCTGCAGTGCATCACGCTTGGCTGGATCACTCGAGTCACGGCTCAAGATGTTGTTCAGCCCACCATCACTACCCGCCCCGGGCGACAGGAGGTTAGTGCCATGAGCATCACTCAATCACAAGTTTCCCGGCGCCGTAGCTGTTGTAGGTGTAGCTTTGCTGTTCTACTGCTGAGCTTGCTGCTGTGCCACCTGCTGAGCGTGCAGCTGCGCCTCAAGGAGATATCGAAAGAGTGAGGCCATAGCGCCGCTATTGCTCATGTTCATTGCGTACCGATTCAGAACACTTGACTCACTAAGTATCTTCTGCTCGAGTTGAGGAAGTGACATCCCTCCACTCTGTTTCGGATCTTTGAAGTTATCAGTCTCTAATAAGCACGTCAAATCCACGTTCGAAAGTGACTGGTTCATGAGATAAATCGCCATGTAAAGATCGATTGAGGTATCTCCAAGTGACTCCAGTGAAAGCACCGTATCAGGTGAATAGTTGTACCGCCTGCTCTATCGGATGAACTGTTGTTCCACGCTGAGCAAATTATGCTGCTAATTATGACCATGAGGGAACGCTGTCAGCTAATATTGTCCGACCTGTCAATTGACGTTTAGTAGCAGGTGACTAGAGGGTGCAACCCTGTATTTCGAAGAGCAGTTGGGTCACTGAATAGGTCGCTTCAATGCGTTGTTTCACTGTATCTTTTGGATCAGTTGCTGCTGCAATGCTCGAAGGACTTGCATATGAATTGTCAGCTCCCCGACTTCATGCACCTTTTTACCTTCGCTTTCCTGACCGGCGCTCGCTACGTGGTTAGGCTGTAGATACGTCAGCGCCAGCTGAGCACTCCGATCTCGCGTAAGAACGCTAACGCGAGATGAGATCAGTTTGGTCATGAAGTTCAGACCGATATCGAGCAAACGTGACGCGAAGTGATCGTCAAGCGTTATCATATCCTCAAGATTAGAAGGCAGGCGCGCCATGTTCTTCGCACGCGCAGCAGCGTCCGCAAAGAATTTCGCAGCACCACCGGAAAGAGATCAGTCGGATGAGGTACCTACATCGCTGCCAGTCGTAGCACCATCTACTCATTTGCCGCAGCTGAATATTGAGTACCCATTCTGTATGTAACTCGAAATCATGCGAATCGCGTCCATCTCTTGTTTGAAATCCAACAGCGTTAGGCTCTCTTCGATCCGCCCTAGTTCTCTGAAACGCAAACCCAAGAACAAGGTCAGTAAAGGTAGCTCGTTGCCTATCCACTTATTCAACCGACAAAGCGCTAGGGCGCGAGACCTCGTTTCAAATATTAGCATGTTAGACACGATCTCGACTGGATTCTGATCCACAACCAGCACATGCAGCTTCTTCTGACTGAACAGATACAAAATGTGGTTTTGCGTAGCGACTGGCAGGTACCTTTCTTTTACCCCTCCCGGTGTCGAAGTAAACAGCACAACTTCTTTCGCACGGCGACAGTTCACCGTAGAAATACGGTTCGCGTAGTTGATAAATCCACTTTCTGCTCGATACCGTGCGGTCTGATTGACGAAGTCCAAGTTGTGTTCGTTATCGAAGATACCAGTTCCGTGATGCAGAGCTTTCCGACTGATCATCATCATATTCATGTCGTCACAACTGTTTCGACTACGATTAAGCGCAACGAACACGTGTGTAGCAGTGATGTAAACCTGTTGACATTGATGTACCGCACCAACGAACGAGTTTCTCTCCCGCTTCCCATCAGTGCTCCTCCAGATCGGACTACCCAAGCTGCGTGGGTCGACCTCAACTTGAATAAGCCAGTCGGGTAGCCGTATATTCGCAACGCGCTTCACAAAGCTCGGAGGCAGTTCAGCTTCGAAACGTTTCCGTCATGCGAAAGCTTCCTCGTCGAACTGTTCTATATTTACATCCTCCTTCACTTACTCGTCTCATAACATATCATCGACTTCACGCAACGCTTCGTCCTGGCCGCTGGCAACGCCAGTTATATGCTGGCCGTATCAAATATGCCCGTCAACTTCTCATGAGCCAAACCCTTGACTCTAACCCTCACCACGAAGGCTCACGTTGTTACTCGCAGCCAGCTGAAAAGGCGAAAGAAAACTGTCGCTCTTGTTACGAAAGTTTTCGGTGTCCGGGTCAATCGCAATTCGCTCATGCCATGGTACTATGTCAGCCCCCACTGGTATAGCTCACCGACGCTTCTACGCTGCGCCAACTGGCGTGTGGCATCGTCTATACCTTCAGCTTCCGATCTGCTGCGCCAAAAGTTGCTGATCCAGCCCATCATAGCCATAAGGAAGGAAGCCTTGGTTATTTGCGCGAGATGCTTGAGCTGCGTCATCATTGTTGATGTATCCACTATACTTTACCGCAACTTGCCCACCAAGATTGAACGAAGCGCCGGGATTCAAAAGTCTTGGTTGCCCCTCCACTCGCGAATGCTCCGCTGTCTTCTCACTGCTCTTATCCACTCTATGCTTGAACTGATTCCGATAGATTATCTTCTCAAAAGCGGTCGGATAGCAGCTGTACTCAGCGAAATCATCTGCACGCATGTGGGCGAAGTGTGTATTACTGATCATTCGGTAATTCTCTCTTACAACGTCCCAATTAAGCATGAACATGTCGAGACTCAGAAGAGCGTCTATGTCTTCATCAAGTTCCGTGTTTCAGGCTGAGATGGATCCACTCAACCCAAGCAGTGAGCTTTGGAAATGCATCTGGTCGTCATCAGGCGAATTCGAAGACCACACACCACCGCCATACAAACCGCCTCCTGTGGGACCGAAGCCGCTACCGAGCCCTGAGCCGCCTCCACCCATATCTGACGCATCGCCCAGACCCATAACTTCGCGACCCATTCCATTCGCGTTCGAAAGTTTCGACTTCAACTTGCGAATGAGATTGGCTTGAACCGCGTTGTTCTCAAGCGTCCCAATGTACGCGAGCGAAGCGAATAGCTTATCAAGTGACAGAAACCACACACTCGACTTCGGCTCAGTCTTGCTGAGCCCCTGACCATAGAACGAGTCTACCACAGTAAGTGCGATAAGCGATTTGTCAAACGACAGCCGCATACCCGTCACGTATTGGACATCGTGACAGCACAGCGAGTAGTTTGCGGATCACTTGAAAAGGTACCGACTCGGCAAAAAATCTGTCAGCGGAATCTTGTAGAACGCAACACCCGCGAGATTCCAGATGACGATGAATTTTTCGGTACCGATCTGCTTCATCTTCTCAGCGGTCTATTGGATCACATCATGCCCCAAGTCGTCTTTGGTGAGAGTATTTTTGTCCTTGTGTTTGAGTTTGCCCTTTCGTCGGCGCATTCACTTTTATCGAACTATCCCAAAAGGATAGTCTGGCTTGTCGTCCTCTGATTGATAGAGTGCAAATAACCATCCACTAGATCACTGTATGTCCGAGAAGGTCTGCATCTGCTTTGTCGTAAGCCTTGGATCTTGAAGCAGAAACATATTCTCCACCTTAACACCTGTCCACGAAAGACTCAAGGTGAAACATATCACATCGTCGAGGATGAGAACGAACTGATTCCCTCAGCACTTTCAGTCTGCATCTAAACTGCTTTGCTCGCCTTCCGTTCTGTAACTAAATCCGCCATCGCTAATGTTGTCTGATCCCGTTTTGTTCTACAGCAGTCTCGCTCGCGAGATGTTCGTAACGTCTATCCTGTCCTTCCAGCTCGCGCCGTCAGATCAGGCCCCTCCGCACACTGCAACAACCAGTATAGAAAGCGGAAGCTGCTCGCATCCTACCATGTAGTCTGCATTGATATCCATCAATTCGTAAAAGTCTTTGTGTCGCCACACAAACTGTACATCATTCGGATTCGCATTCGATGAGTAAGAGCCCTGCTCGAGAACAGTTGGCACCTCCATGCTATCCCATCACGATCATTTATCATCTGATGACGCAAGACCTCTGTCCGAGGACGATACGTAAGACGCCTACTGCGTCATACCTTTATAAAATCTGCTAAAATGTATTGCACTATCTCTCAGCGTTACCAGACATGCCAGGCTTGGATAATCATGAATCTTTTGTACAGATGTTGTCAGACACACCTTCTTCTCTGAAGGTATATGAGTCCATAGAAACATGCTACGCGGCTTCTTATCAACATGCAAACCGCTGCTCATACGCATTGAGCTCATAACATCAACGTAAGGTATGCTACTCATTCGAGTATTCGATTTGTTCGTTTCACTTGAGGAGAGCGCGAAATTGATTTCACGGTCGAGGATGGCACTATGAAAATTCAAGCTGCGCTGGACAACGTTGTGATCAGTCGATATTTGAAACACTCCATCGTCAGGAGCTGTCTACTCCTAATCGTTCGATCTGTGCGTACCCACTGCAATCAGTGTTCGATCGTAGCTCATGTCAGCAAAGTCATAGCGCTCATCGACCTTGAGATCCCGTAGGCAGACGAGCGTAAAAACGCCGCCACTGCCGTTCTTAGGCTGGCGAGTAGACATCTTCAAATTATTCTCACTTCTCTATCTTCTTCGACTTTGTCTTTTCTTCAAGTTACAAATATTTGACCTTAACCACATGACACACCTAGACTAAATTGCTATCTCTCTCGTCTCAATCTTCCCATCTTCTAATTTCCCACTCTGGCTTCTCGTTAGCCAGTACGATCTAGTACATGCTTCACATTACTTCGCATAACGATTTGACACATTAGGTCGCGTCTTTCTCTTTGCATTTCGCAATTAATGTTTCGCATTCGACAATACTTCATCCCCAGACATGCAATAGCTTCTCTCTCGAGCAGTTGACGGTGAAACTGAATTAGGTGAAACAGATACTCGTACACAACGTTGTCCCCATTCTTTGCTGCAAAAACTACATCTCTCAACATGACACAATTAGCTCACAAATCCATCATGATCAAGCTACCTAGACTACGTAGTTCGATTCCTTAAAAATTCCTTGCTTCTACCAGAACATGCTTAAAGCTCCGCTTTCTCTCCATCCGTTTTCTTGGCCTTCTTCGCCGCGCTCCTGCGCTGGTTCATCGAGATCATGTTCTCGTGCAGCCGCTGCTGGATGCTCGCGTCCTCGATGCCGAGGTCGTCGGCCGTCAGGCCCTGCACCTCCAGTTCGACCTCGTCCTCGCTGCCGTACTGGTACGTCATGTAGAAGTTGTGCGCGAACTGCTTCGGCTCTCGCGCGACCATGAAGCTGGCCTCGAGGTCCGCCTTCGGCACCTCCTCGCCCTTCTCGAAGTCGGCTTCCTTCGGCACCACGGTGTCGAACGGCCGCGGCCACAGGATCTGGCCCCAGTGCGTGTACGCGTTTTTCTCCTTCGCTCCCGGCGCCGTGGAGAAGAGATACTTTTTAGCGGCCTCGGGGTCGTCGCCCGGTGGGAGCATCTTCAGGTCGAACGAGAACAGCCAGCCGTGCCACGTCTTCTTCACGTCCTTGAACTTGATGCCGCGCTGCTCGTCGTCGCCGCACGACCAGTCCTTGTCCCACTGCGCGTACTTCAGGCTCACGTGGCACGCCACGCGGCGGCGCGCCAGCAGCCGCTGGCCGGGCAGGTGGCCGAAGTGCCCCACGCGGATCGGCCACGGGTGCTTGGTGCCCTGGCCGTCCTTCAGGTTGTCCCACAGCGGCGAGAAGTCGAGGCCGTATTTATTGGCTTCGGGCTCCTGCATGAAGAGCGCGTTGTCACTCCACCACTTCTCGTCCTGCACGGGCTGCACGTACAGCGTGGCTTCGTGCGGGATCATCACGCCGTCCGCCTTCAGCAGGGCGTCGCGCGCCTTGAGCATCTCACTCATCACGTCCTCGGTGAAGAGGAAGTAGCCCATCCACTCACTGACGAGCACGTCGACGGAGGCGCGTCCAGACTCCTTCGCGACCTTCTCGAAGTCGTCCACGATAGTCACCTGCTCGTCGTCGCCGACAGTGTACCTGAAGTGTAAGTGAATACATGGATATTGTTGTTTGAAGATGGAATTGGTTTCAGGTTCGAGTCATGTTCGCACAGATCTGTGCAACCATGGCACTCACTCATGCTCGCACAGATCCGTGCAACCATGACTCGCGCTCCTTAAGGGGGGATAAGTCGCGTTAGAAAGCGCGACGCCGGTTGTCGTTCGCCCATGCTATACACGCTAAAAATGATAAAGTCATAAGATCTCAAACCTTGTCGACTTGATTAGAATTCACCCCCCTTAATCCATGCTCGCACAGATCTGTGCAACCATGGAACACATGTTCGCACAGATCCGTGCAACCATGATGACTCGCGCATCTACTTAAGGGGTTATAAGTCGCGTTAGAAAGCGCGACGCCGGTTGTCGTTCGCCCATGCTATACACGCTCAAAATCATAAAGTCATAGGCACTCGGACACAGTCTTTCTGACTAGCACTTCCCCCCGTTAAATTACTTTCAAAAGCGAACTCACCCGTTCTTCTCGAACACCTGCTTCGTCACCTCCACGATGCCGGACTTCTCCACGCACCACACCTTCTCCGCGCCCGCCTTCAGCGCGAACAGCGACAGCACGCCGCTGCCGCATCCGAAGTCCACCACGGTCTTGCCCGCCAGCCCGCCCGGCACGTTCTCGATCGCTAATTTATAAGCGTCGGTGCGCGCGGTGTCCATGATCATCTGCCGGTGCATCTCGGGGTGCTCGTACTGCGCGAAGAAGCCCTCGCGGTCGGCGGGGTTGCCGTCCTGCCCGTCGTCGTCGTCCAGGCCGAGCTTCTTGTCCATCGCGGCGGCGAAGTTGTCCACGGCGTTCGGGTCGCTGATGTCGATGTGGGGATTCCCGCCACCGCCCGGCTGCTCCTGCTGCTCCTCGCCGTCCTCCTCACCTTCACCTTCACCCTCGTCGCCGTCCTCGGCCTCGGCGTGCTGCTTGGTGCGCACGGGCTTCGGATTAGAGGAGGATTCGGACTCGTCACTGCCCCAGTCGTCGTCCGCGTCGTCGGCGTCGCCGGACACGGCAAGGGCGTCACTGCCCCAGTCGTCGTCGCCGCCGAGCGGCCGCATCTTGCCTAGCGCGTCGACGGACACGGCAAACATCGCAGATGCGCCCGCGGCGGCGAGCACGACGCTTCGTCTCGTAAGCATCTTGCTTTTTTGGTTTTTTCTTCTCGTACACTCCTCACGATGTCTTGATATTCAACAACATACGGATACGAACAATGTATCACGATCGGATAGTACGATTCGACTTTGGATGGTGATAAGGGTTTCCCACTTGGTGCAGCTAGCACTTCCCAAAAAATTTCGACGACGTACATGAAACAGTAGAGAGTTTTGCTTTTGTTGATGCATAAGAAACAGTGGTGGATTCAGTATCTTCAGTAAGATTCAAATACTAGTTCGTACGAGGAAAATAGTTCATCTCACAGTTCATGAAGCTCTATGCATACATCTACATCACATACTAAACATCCGATTAACCACTGTTAACCACTCAGAAATGCTTGCCCCATAACTTCTAGATCAACCACGCTTTTAAGCAGTGATAAGTTCTTCGTCAGAAACAGTCTCCTTCGCTCTGTGATGAAAGTCAGGCTTCCACGGCGGGCACGTGATCTCACACCAGTCGCACTTCTTCTTGTCGACGCAGACGTGGCACCCTTCGCCGTGGTGATCAGGAATCATCCCGCCCAGCTCCTCGCCCTGTGGGAGCTCTTCCGTAACCTCTTTGCCGTGCTTGTCGATCTTCAAGATGATCTTGCCGGTTTTCGGGTCCTTGTGCGAGAACAGCTCGCCCGCCTCCAACTTGCTGCTGCAGGAACGGTGATATTTGTCGAAGAGGTCGAGCGCCGCCTCGAAGTAGCCCTCCATGGTCACGTTCAGGAACTTCGCCGCGCAGCGGCCGTGGCGCTCCCACTCGTGCGACCAAAACCCCTCGCTGTCACCGTAGCACCCGAACCAGTCGCGATCCATCCTGTCGCGGATGGGCTTGAGCTTGTCCGCATCGAACTCTTCGCCGTCGCAGTACTCCGCCCACTGTGGCCAAAGGCCGTGCATCGAGATCCTGTCGTCCGGCCCCTTGCAGCGAACAAGCTGGAATTTGAATTCGCCTAGCTTGGAGTCGTCGTTGCCAGAAACGTTGGCTGGTGACTCTGGCGCAGCTGCAGGACCGTATTTACGGTAGGCCATGAAAGCGACGCCGCCGACCGCTGCTCCATAAAGGAGGTACGTAAGCGCCTGCTTGACAACAACGGTAGCCATTTTGTAGTAGTTCGAAACTCAACACTTCAATTAGAACATGGAGGACGTTTTCCCGAAGGCGGAGGTGAAGTAGTTGAAGAATGTCAGAGGTGAGTCTCGTTTTTAAGAGTGAAAGAACTGTAAGAAGAGAAGACGTATCACAGGTAACAAGATACGGAAACAGGAGCAGTAGTTGACAGTGTGCAGTTAAAGACGGACAGACAGTTGTACAGCAAATTTTTTAGCATCCAACATCAGTATCAGTTGACACATAAATTATCTTCAGTAGTTCAGGTGGTCAAAATTTCAAATCGCAAAACCCCAGATTACCCATAGTGCAGTAGACCCAAGTGAACATGTAAACCCTCTACTACCAGCTACGTAATGCTTTTTTTCATGAGACAAATGCTCGTTGAAACATCTTCTTCATCTAGTCGCACATTGAAAAACTCTTGATTATGTGTGTCCGCCGTAATCTTATCGTCCTTTGTTGAAGATGTTCGCTTTGAACTGATTTGCTTTGTCTTTCAGGCTGATACGTCCCGTAGTTGAACTGATGCGCATCTCTTCACCCGAGTTCTCAGACGTATGACTGCCCATCGACAGTGTAGCTGAAACGTGCGAGGTCGCTGACACCTGCGACGTCGTCACTTGATGTGAGTAGCCGTACTGGGCCTGACCCATTTGGAACTGCTGCTGTTGTGCCATCTGCATCTGAGCCAGTTGCATGTTGTAGTCTTCGGTCGCTTGCAGAGTCGATGGTTGCTGTAATGGAGCAACTTGCAGCGGAGACACTGCAGCACCAGGCATCCCAATGCCTACCCCAGGTACACCCATTCCCATTGTGGTCGTCTGAAAGCTGAATGTCTGCACGTTCTGCTGCACATTCTGCATCTGCTGCACGTTCTCTACATTGCTTCATGGAGCAGGCGGTGCAACGGCATGTGTGGGTGATACACCCATGATGTTGATATTGGTGGTGTTTCTCTGTGCCACAGGCGAGACCGCGTTAATGTTTATGTTCTGGGCCTGTCCAGCGAAAAGTGGAGGCATAGTGATACCAACACTAGGCTGTATTTGTCTGGCCTGCGGCAGCGGCGAAGCGACTACAGGCATACTGGGCTGCTGTTGCTGCTGCGAAACAGCAGGCTGCGCTCCAGCATCAAGGTAGATGTTGATGTTCGTCTGCTGTTGTACATGCGTCTGCTGCTGAGCCTGCTGTTGAGTCTGCGCTTGAGCCTGTTGCTGCAGTAGATGGCTACCGAACATTGTGGGTAGACTGGAGTTGATACGACGTGCTGGTTCCGTACCAGGACTCATCTTCTCTTGCATGCTCAAACCAAGATGCACAGCATGGGGCTGCAGACCTGGAGATCGCTGGGCCCTCGGCTACGGCTACGCTGCTACTGGCGGGTACTTGATGGACCTTCCGTCGGGACCATTGAGCGCAGAAAGTGACTGCTCAGTCAATGGAGACGGCTCACGTTGCTCGCGACGCAAAGGTACTGACCCAGCCATCGCCAGGCGCCTCTCCTCTTCCTCCGAATCCTTTTCCTTCGCTGCCTGTTGCTCAAGTTCCTACTCCTACCGCGCCTGTGCAAGCTGTTTCTTGAACAGTTCGGGATTGTTGATCTGCAGGTCAGCGATCCTCTCCTGCGAGGACAGCGTCTTGGTCGTCGTCGTCGTCGAAGTGGTTGTCGACTGCTCGAATATTTTGCGCATGCTTCACGGCGAAGGCGACGAGCCCGTGGAAGTACCAGGCTACATCTTTTGGACGTACGTGTTGGAATCGTCGGACGAACCAGATGCCTCCAGGGCGGTAGGAAGAGGCCGCGCTTTATGTGGAGACTCTGGCTCAGACGAATCAGCAGATGGAAAATCTGACACTGGATCCGCTCACAAAGGTGTCTCTTCGGACGAAGTAGTAGTGGTAGTCGTCGTCGTCGTAGTGGTGGTGGTTGCACTCTGACTCTATGCAAATCAAGCTTCGCTTTCCTTAAGTGCCCTCTCCATCGTGTTGAAGAGCGGATGGCTCCTTCTGTCAGCGCTTTCTACATGTTTCTCGAGTTTGCTCTTCTTCGCGTCTGCTTGCTCCAGCGTCTTCTAGATCATAGCTTTCTTCCTCTGGCGCTCCGGGTCGGCAGCCTGAGACTAGGTCTCGAAGATATTTGCTTTAGGTGCTGGGGCAGGCTTTGAAGCTCAACTTTCATCCGTCACCTTCTTCGTCGTCGTCGTCGTCGTCTTCGGGGTCGTCGTTGGTCCCGCTGACTGCTATTGCTCACCGCCGGTGCCAGGTGACACCACTTTGTACTCACCAGTCGCAGGGTCGATGGAGTAGATCGGCGAGTCTCACGGGATGCCCATCTAGAGCCGCAGCTCCTCCTGTGCGCGGTCCGCCTCACGCTGCCTGATGCGCTGGATGATGAAGCGAGCGAAATTAGTGATCCCGCGCTTGGGGCCACCGTGCTTTTCATCGAGCTTAAAATAGAGGTCCTCTTCCTTATGGTTACGCTCACTACTCGGACCCGATCCTCGGCTTGCAGTGCACTTTGCCAAGGCTTAGGCCCAGCTTTTCGACGCCGTAGTACTCGAGCTCGATCTACTCCTTTACAGCAGCTGGCGTTTCGAGACGCTTGATTCGTGGCTCAGACTTGGCATCTTTAGAAGAACCTTTCGAACCGGTCTTAGACTTCGGTACGAGGTTTTCAGATCCTGTGCCATTTTTACCTGTGTCACTATCCGTGTTGTTGTTCGAGTTCAGATTGTCGTTGTCGGAAGACTTCTCGCTTTCCTCTTTTTTCGCTTGCTCTCACTTGGCCGCTCAGATGTTTTCACGGACAAGCTGTTCCAGTTCCTGCAGCTTCGCGCAGTCGAACCTATCATGAAACGTCTTCGGATAAAGCGACTTTTTGCTACCAGGCTCGATAAAGTTTCCATCTTCGTCGTACTCGCGTTCAAACACGTCGTCGTAGCCATCGTCTTCTTCTTCGCTGGCAGCACTCTCGCTCTCGACATCCTCCTCTTCACCAGTCACCATGTCTTCAGAATCCGTGATGGCACGCATTTTGCTGTCGGCGCGCACATCACGCTCGGGCGCTTCATCAAGAGCATCCTCCACAAGAGCAGGCGGCTCAACTACAGGTGGCGCAGGTTCGGTCGCAGGAACCGCAGCCGTGGCAGTCGGGATTGGCGCTGGCACGGGGGGCGTAGGTCCTACATCGTCAACAGGTGGCCCCACGTCACCGTCTGCTGCCGCTATCACACTAGCTAGCGCAGCACCGAGCTGCACTGGCCCTCCAGATGGCTTGCTCTTGTTGACGATCTTGTTCTTCTTCACGTTCACTGGCGGCTCGTCGCTAACGTCTGCATCCACAGGAGAAGCAACAGACACTGTGGAGACTGGAACTGATACCTATTGGTTATCGCCACTGTCCTGTTGCTCAACCACGCTCTCAGCTTGTACCACTGCAGGTGGATGTACCGCTGCAGCTTGTAAGTCCTCATTATCGTCGCGATCAGTCATCATGCTCTTTTTCACTCCGCCTTTAAGTGGCCCAGAATTTACCCCGACATCCTCATCCAACCCTGACGGCTCAGTTCAGTTCACACTCAATTCACTGGGCCCGCGCGGTGGCGGAGGAGAGTCCATTGGGAGCTGACGTTCGACTCACTGGTCACCCAGTGCGAGGTTTTCCACGTAATTGCTTTCGTCAACGTTTCTTTCTCACTGTGATGACGGAGGCCCTGCACTCGCACTCATCATCAGTTTCTCCGGCGACGGATTCCCGCTCATCAGCATGATCTCTTCCAGAGCTTCACCACTACCGTTTGCGTTACCCCCAGGAGTGCTATTGATGTTGTCAGCTCCGCTCCTAAAACCCCAGCTGTTCATTTTCTCGCGCCACGAATTGAGCTTTGCGTCCCGCACATCCTTAGTGATTTTCTTGCCGCCGAGCTGCATCTATCCGGACGATGACCCCTTCATCACGCTCAGTTCTGCACCGGAGTCATTCATCTTGCTCCCGCTCGAGTGCGCGCTCCCGCTGGCGCCGCTGCCGCACGCACCTCCTCCACCGTCAACCGACGCCATAGCTCCTGGGAAAACGCCTTCACCGATCTGCTATAGGTCACTCTCATTGACAAAGTCGCTGTGCACGCCACCACTCAAGTCGCTATGACCGCGCGCGTGCCCAGCATCAGGTCCGCCAATACCGACTGGAGGACTATGCACCGGCACATGACCCTGCAATTTGGCGCTGAACAGCGAGGTCCAACCGTTAAAGAGACTCATCGAAGCGGCCTGCTTGCGCTGTGTGTCAGGTGATGCATCAGGATCAACTTGTGACATAGGGTCGGGATCTGCGTACAGCAGCTCGCCCCCGTCAGGTAGCACTTGTCAGGCGGGCACTTGCTGAGGCTGTGATCAGATACTCTCGTAGTTTTAGGGATTGGAGTTCAGGTTCTTTGGAGACCGCGCTACACTTGGCAATGGTTCCGCCACCGGCAAAGCGTCCGCCAAGGTGCTTTCGTTGCGCAGCATTCGCTTAGTGCTGCCGTCTTCGCGCTCGCCCGATGGCGGTTCGAACTCCACACCATACGTGTCAGTGAGGTCAGCCTTCTCGAGCTGTTCATTTGTCACACTCAGTTTTTCCGCTACGACGTGTTGGCTGTTCGCGATCTATTGCTGCTGCATCACGTATTCATCTGCACGCATGAGTCCTGCACCGCGATGGTCTGGCGAATCAACCTGCACTTCAGGCACGTCTTCCTGTTTCGCTATGGGAGACGACACTCACGCCGGTGCAGGAGCGACTATGGGCGACGCGGGTGAGCCTAATTTGGGCACGCGCATAATCGGTTACTGCTAGCCACCTTGCGGATCGTACTTTCACTTCAGTTTCTGTACGTGCATCTCAGCCGCTAGTCTGTCTGTTTCGTTAGGTGATGCCGTTCACTGCGCTTGAGCCTGTTACTGAGCCTGCGCATTCAGTGCAGCGAAATTACTGTAGTCGTAAATCTCGTTGTATCGGTCGATCTCCTGACGTAAGTGATCCCTTCTAACGCTGGAGTCCAATGGATCTGCAACAAGCGCAACAGCGGCACTCGATGAAGATGACGAACTCGATGAGCTGTTCGCACCTCCAACAGTCGCAAGCGGAACAACGCCTCCAACAAAGTTCTATGGTTCACGACCATCTTGGCCAAGCACAGTAGGCGTTGCATCTGACCCAAAGTAGCTCTTGGCGGTTGCGAAAACTGCACGCTCGGTAGCAGACTCGTGACGAGCCTGCATCTGCTGTATCGCCGGAACTGGTAAGCTTGCCATCGCAGCTAATCAAAGCGACTGCTGCTGCTGCTCGAGCGGCAAAAGCCGATGAGACGGCTCTCAAGAGTTGTACGCTGCTCATAGCGGAACGTATTGACTAGTTCCATCCATTGATCCGGTGCGACTCGGCCCTACTCCTAAGACGTCGTGCCCAAGGCCAGTCGCATCGGGATCGAGCTGTGAGGTGTCAGCATCGAGCTGCGAGCCGTCACTAGTTCATAGAACTCCCGCCTTGGGAATGCTCGGCTCCACTTATTTGTCGCCGGTGCGAACCCTGCAGCGAGGAGCCTTGCATAGACGAACCCGTGAGTGCACCACCTGACACACCGACATAGGCGTTGACTCACTGCCGAAGTTGATTCGAATTGAGCACGTTGTTGTTCGAGGAATTTCCAACGCTCGAAGCCGGAAGCGGCGACCGCAACTGAGCCCCTTCGCCACCCAAAGCAGAATTCATCGGTGTGAGCAACGGCTGATGCTGTCCAGGCGAAATGTATCGAGCATTCAGTTTCGGCGCTGTCTGCATAGCTGTTGACGATTGAGACTCCACCGGCAATAGAGACGATGTCGTGTTCGCCATCTCAACCTCGCTACCACTCAGCTAGCCGATAGACCCATTGCGTTGTCACAGTACACCGCCAACTCTTTCCAAGAGCTGTCCAGTCGCCCCACCGAGACTCAATCCGATCGAATCACCTCCGTCAGGTCGAAGTGCAGTGTCTTTCGACGCTACCACACGAGCCAACTCTTCTTGTTTCTGCTCAAGGTGGGCCATCATGACGTTGACGTCATCAGCTTCCTGCTCGTGCGAGATCGCGTGCTACTGCACCTTCAGAAGCGGATTTCTGGCGAGTGAGTCGTAGTTCTGGTTTCGCTCATCAAGCATCTTCGGGCTACCTAACTCCTGTTCGCTCTCGCCCATCTCTGAAAGAGCGGGTGCGGTGGCGCCCTGTTGCGCCAGTCACTGTAAACCATCCGGAGCTGAAGGTCGCGAGCTCGCAGAGACATCACTGTTTCGTCGCTGCAAACTGCCTGCGAGAAACTGTTTCTGTTGCTCCGCGAGCTGTCGCTGCAGCAGCACCTCCTGCTGAGCCGGAGTCTCGTACGTCGCGCTAGACAAGCCGTAAACGTTAGAGTAGTGTCACGCCTGCTACTGTCATTGTTGAAGTCGCTGCTTCTCAAATTCCAGCTGCTCTTGGCGTCACTGGTACAGGTACTGCTGCTGCAGTAGCGCTCATTCCTGTTGCTGTTGCTACAAAGACGCCTAGTACTGCTGCTGAGTCATCGAGGACTGAGACGTTCAACCGCCCACCTGCTGCAACCCGCGTAAGTGATTCAGGTGTCAGCCAGGCTGTCAACTCTGCTGTGGACCACCAGGCGACCCACCAGGAATGCTGACGCTGTTACTGACACTGCGGGACTGGGCGTCTGGATCACTAGCAGACTCAACGGATCGGCTATGTACGCTACGTACCTCGACGTCTTCCGATTTCATACCGGGAAGCTTGCGCCGCCCAGCCACGGGCGCAGCAGGCGGAGGCGCGTTATACATCTTTATAATTCACGAGTCGTTTATCTAACGAAAGTCCCCCTGACTAAATTAGTTTGAAACGCAGAGTACACACACATAGGGCACGAATGATACGATCTAACGATGACGATGATACGATTCCACATGCCCACTTCTTGAGTTGATTATTCTGAACACAAACATTTCTACAACTTACACGAACATCGACATCAAGCATCAGAGAGCATAGCAAATATTCGGACTCTGCTGGATAGTCACTTGTCCATCTTCACCAGTATCTTCGATTTTGAAACATACGTCACGTTTGAACATCTTAAAAAATCCTCGACCCAATTATGTCGTACATCGCTTAATCCCGCCCCATAAGCGACGACAGGAAGTTCACGCCCGGCCCGAGTGTGCTTTCATAGAAGCTCTCCGTATCGTCTTCCCAGTAGAGCTTGTACTTGTTATACAGCAGGTTCGAGAAGAAATTTGCTACCCCGATCATCAGCGCAAGCACCAGGCTGCCGATCAGTCCGACCACACGCTGCTTGTACTCTCGTATTTTGTTGATGTACGCGATCTCCACCTTCACCAAGTTCTCGTAGCGATGGTAATAGAACTTGATGTGGTTACCGAGCTTACGCTTCAACTTACGCAGGAAGGGATTATTGCGGCTGTTGCGGAACGACTCGTTATCAATCGTCATGAACGCCTTCGCAAGCGCCAACGTTTGATTCACAGCAGTGTCCAGGAACATTCCCTCTAGAATCCTCACGGACCGCTCGCTGCTATACTTTGGAAGCATCTCGAGCAGCGAAAACCACGCTTCGATGTTATCCGCCCAATTGGCTTCGACGAATGGCTCATCGAGCTTACTACAACCGTTCACTGAATGACACAAGTTCGTCTATGTGTCTTTGCATGAGGACGCCATTGTAGTACCCAGTAGTTCTCGTCGCTGCTCATATTCGTTATGATTTGATTTCGATTTCTGTTTCACACGTTCGATTTTCTAATTCTAACTTTTTGGAGTGGTCTTGATGCTTGTCTATAGTGAGTTCACATCGATCACTCCAAACTCACGGACTAGCGACTGACACACGGTATTCCCAGCAAAGCACAACGAAAAGAAAAAATAGAGCACCTCTTCTCTGCTTCCATCGCCAAATCAGACACAAGTATAGAAGCAGGTCACAAGTTCAAATTTAGTATCGCAACCCTTTTAGGTCGCGTATTCAGCCCAAGTATGTTTCCCATTTTTCATTTAATCTTTAAGCCCCGTCACTGTCCGTAGCGACCGACTCGTCGCCGCCGTCACCGGCTTCAAGTAGTTCAAGTAAAGCGGCATAACCAGCGCGGGTATCAGCGCACTGAGTACCAACTTTGGTATCAAGCCTTCATGGCCTAGATGGTAGAGCGCTCCGAACACATCAAGACTCATGTCGAAAGTCTTCTCCCATGCATACGCACAAGCTAGCGCAAAGCCCGTCGCCAGCAGGGAGCTCATCTCCTGTAGGCGTTGCAAAGATTCCTGCTCCTTACGCAGCGGATGGAGAGGATTCGAAACACGTTTGCCAACAGGAGACGCGTGTCCCTCAACACCTGTGCCCGTTTGCGCTTCACTCTGCAACTCCAAGTTCAATGTAACCTGCGCCTGCCGAAGCTGCATTTTCTCCACCGCCTGTCCAAGAAAATCGATCGCTATAAATGCTACAAGTGTGTAAACGACTCACAGCACTAGCCAGCCGAAGAGCTCGTCGTTTTGAAAAGTCGTCTCGAGAAACTGCCACTCGCCCCACAGCAGGAATCACCATCAAGCAGCCATAACCATTCCAAGTCTTAGCGCTCGGATGATCTGACCCGTGACGATCGCGAGGTTCGAGTCCCACGGAGCAGTGCTAGACTTGACGAATTTTCTTTCCACAAACGCAGGCAAGTCGCGCATTGGCCCACTCTACACTGCGGCAATAACTCCAAGAGCAATCGCGTAGAGCAGCAGAAGAGCTCGCTGTCGCTCCGTGTGATGACCCTTCTCAGGATTCAAACCATCACCCGCGCTTGACCCTGGAGGCGGAATCTGCATGGAAGCATGCTCAGTAAGCATACGATGTGAGGAACTATCGGATCACCTGTCTTGCTCAAGAAACAGCATGAGGTGCTTCATCGGATAGTGGTCCGTAAGCGCACACCTGACTGCCTGCGTAGCAAGATAGCTCAGCGTGATTCACGCAATGTCTCATTCGATATTGCCAACCACCTTGCTTTCCCGCTCGTCTTCCTTCCCGCTTTTGCGCGATGCGCCGCAAGTTCGCCGTATCACACGCGCTACTGCTCCTATGCCGACGAGCACCGCTAGGAAAAATACGATGAATAGCACAACAGCAAGTTCGTCGAGAAAGGACACTACTGCGTCTCATGTAGTGCCGTCAGTACCATCAGACTCGCCACCGGCTGCAGCACCACGCCATCTACCCGCTATCACCTTCTTCGCATATTGGTAAGTCATGAATTGCAACTCGCCCGCTCACGCAATTGTCGCAAAGCCAACGTAGTGCGCACCGACAGCTGCCAGTGTCATCGTTAGCATGTCATTCTTCTTCTCCTGGTTTCACGGTCCATGCGTACTTCGCGCTACAGCCGCTAGCAGCAACGCGTACAACAAAAGAAACCATACGACAGCAATAGCAATCTGCACGTATGGCATCTGCTACCTATCGGTATACTTCCACAGTAGCTAGTGCGCCGCATGGCCAACAGCGTTCGACCACAGCACCGCGAGAAAGATTGCGACAGCAGTGTCGAGCAACTGCCAAGCCAATATGGAACGATACGGTCGTGAATCTCGTTCGAGGAGAAGACGGAGAAACCACGGAACCATTACGACACTCGCGACTATACCTACTCAGACTCAGTGTCCGCCGTTCGCTCGAGTCCCGTAGGCATGCTAGTCTGCATCGGCGTGCGAGGCGTGCATGTACCGCTGCGAGTGGTACGGCTGATCCTGACTATCGCGTAGAAACGACGTCTGTTTAGACGTGGCACCGTCGAGATTGAGCGATAGTGCCGCGGTAAGAGTCGAGGCTGCGGCCGCGAAAAAAGCCGACTGAAACGACACCCGCATGATTTTGATTTTGATAATCGATCGTGGCACGCTTTAGTTACTTCACTTATTCATTGCTGCAGCAAGTGGTCGTAGTTGCCAGTATCATCAAATGGTAAGTCGTCAACATGACATAATTCTAATTCACCAACATACTGGATACGCTGAATTCGAGTTCCCGACACTGACTACATGGTCAAAGAAGCAGTATAACACAAACGAACTCCTGACCAACTTCTAGAAGCATCACTTAGTTTGTGGACCAAGTATTATAAAAAATGATTAAAACAGTCTTATGTTGTATCCCCGTCGTCTACCTCGTCGTAGTCTCTGGATTCGTTCATTCTTTGCGGGTGTCTAACGCTGACCGAAATCGTTCCCTGTACCCGAAATCGGTTCTATTAACAATTGAACACTTTGGCCTAGACCCGTGGACTAATCCATAGACTCTGCATCCTCCTTAGGTATGCTTATGTACTGCTTAAGCTTTTTCTTCTTCTTCTTCGGCACTTCCTTCTCCAGCGCCACCCAAAAAACGTCAGTCACTCCTCTCAACCCCTCGTAATCCTCGTCATGCTCGTCGACCGCAGGCGGTAGCAGTTTGTACCCATAGATTGGTATCTTTGCTGCTTCCTTTTCTTCACCGTCCTACCCGCGAATCGTGGTCTACTCCTCAATGTTGTAGCCGGTATCTAGACTCCACTTCTTATGATGATGCGGACACATGATTGCAAGACCGACGAGGTTATCTCACGTCTCTTCGGTTTCTCAAAGTGGTGGAGCAGTTACGGTGATTTCGATCCCGGCATCAGGCACTGGTGTAGCAACGATTGCCTCATTATTTTTAGCAGGGCTCTGAGACTCCTTCGTAGGCGTCTCAGACTCCTCTTCGAGTACTGGCGTGAAGAACGGGACAACCGGATCATCGAGTCAGTGCGGATACATGCCGCCAGCAACTGGAGGCCCTTCGACTAAACTCACGCTGGAAGCGGCAGCCACTGTACCAGGCGTCTTGCTAAGCGCTGTGCTGTTGGTGGACTGATAAGATATCAATCGAGGACGCACAGATGGAGTGGAACTTGAACTTTCACGACCCGCTGCCTACTCTCCCTACGCACCCTAACCACCTCATCAGGCGGAGTCAACGGTAGAGTTCTTCCTCAACTTACTAGTTGCTGCAACTCAGCAGCTGCTCCTTGCTACAGATATTCAGGGAAGTAAAGTCCTCGATGTCACCTATCACACCATGGCCAGTAAGATTTGCACTGAACGGCCGATGCATATGGGGACATTCGTTACGAAACACGCGGAAGTCGCAATGCGCTGAGCCGCCTGGAACTGACAACGAAGACGACGACGACGTCGAAGCACCACAAGTCTCTGTTCACCGAGCTATCAAAATGTTTTCGACCTTCGAATTTGCACACGACTTCGTATAGAATGGCAAACCCGCTTCCATAACAAACTAAGTCGCATGCTTTCGTCACTGCATGGGAGTACTCTTGCGTTAGAGAAGTCGCGGATTTCGCTTTGCACCTGGTGTACTCATAATCGCCTATTTGAGACCACCGATTATACTACCACTGCTAATGCTACTTCCGCAAGCGTCACCAGGATCCTCGAGCGACTTTTTGTAGTGCTTTTCAAATCACGACCATGCGGGCTCCAAGTCCGGTACATGTCACGCACGAGCATAGGAATACGAGCGCCGAGTCAGACGTAACCGCTATTGATACTCGTCATCGTCCTCGCCAGGCTTTCAGTACTCATCATTCATCGTCTTGCACTCGTAGTATCGCATGTCGCCGTGAACAAAGAAGTACCGCTCACGATATTCGTCACCTCCGCCTGAGTTCAGATTTTTGTTGAGCTCGAAGCCCGTTCAATCAAAGAAACGACTCTTTACACGCTCGAATCGTTACTCGGCATCAGCCTCAGCCTGCTCCTCCTGAGCACTTTTTTGGGGGCTGGTGCCGAAAAGATCCTCAGCCATTGTTTTGCTCTGTATCAAAATTTGAATTTTGTCCACACTAAGTGACATGGATCTCTACCTCCTCCTCCCCGTTCCCGCTTTCTAAGTAAAGTATTCGTATCAGAAATCAGGATGTTAATGACTCTGTTGACAGCTATGGCTAGAAAATGCTACGCGTGAAACACACCAGATAATTACCACGCACTACACACTCACACATCAACAACTTCCCTACTATACTTCCCAAATTTAAGTACTTAAGTAGCCAAATAGACAAGAGATGCGAAAACTGCGATTACATCACTTATCATCAACTTCTAGTACCCAGCAGAATCAACCAACATCAAAATCGTAGTTCTCAAAGTCGAACATGTCACCTCTAGGGCTCCGGCGAGGGCCCGCTGTCGCCAGTGGCACCACTTTGGCCCTGGCTTCCCTGACGCGGTCCAAGCTGGACCGATTGAGCACCGCCCTGTCCCTGCGGAGTCTGCCCACCACCACTTCCACTCTGCTCCATTCCACCGCCACTCTGTCACTGTCCCCCCTGCTGCTGCGGCTGCACCGGCTGCACCGGCGGCCCGCCAGGCTGGACCGCAACCGGCATCCCCATGACCGTTGGCGTCGGCCCGTATCACCCGTTCTGCACGTTCGGCCCCGAATTCACCATCATAGGCCTGCCCTGATCATCCAGGACGAACGCCTGTTGCCCGCCCTGATGCTGCTGCTGCTGCATAGGCACCGCCACGCCCTGCTGCGCGTTGACCTACTGGTACTGCGCGCCAGCGAACTGCTAGTTCTGCGCCTGCACCTGGTAGGGCTACATCATCACGACCTGCGGATTGCCGAACTGATCCAGCACAACCATCTGTTGCATCGGCACCGACTGGATGGGTTGGTAGCCCGGCTGCGCCTATCAGTCACTACTGCGCCTGCGCGTACGCGATCTGCTGCTCCAGCACGAATTGCTGCTGCCGCCGCTGCGCCTGCGCTCACTGTCACTGCGCCCGTCACCCCACGCCTCACACCGCCTGCACGATGTCACCTACCACGCGCCCCGTCTTGTTCCAGTCCTCGCAGATCTTTCACTGTTCCCCGATAATGTTCATCATGTCGAAGTGCCGGTAGAACAGGAAGCCGAAGATCAGACTCTGCAGCACACGGAACAGGAAGAACCACTGCCAGGCTTCTTCGCGCTCCCAGTCGCCGTTTTATATGAACACAAGTGACCCCAGGCACCAAACACCCACGAGCGCTCCGGAGATCTGCAGCCACTTCTGGACGTTTTCGGTCGGGCGGCCCTCGGGGAGCAATCCTCCGAATATGCACGCCGTCCGTCACGCGTCCTGATCTAGTTTCTGAACCTCCTGACACTTTTGGCCTAGAAAGCCGAACGATACGACCAGTGGCAGGTTCAGCAGCGCGATGAGGTCCAAGTAGATGAACCAGGAGAAACAGCAGCACCCGCTGAAGCAGTACCACTGAACGACCATGAGCTGGTGTTGCTCGAGCATCTTCCTGAGATGAGGCGTGGGATCCATCTCGTAAAGCGCGGACATCACCTACCGCGGCGCGCCTGCGTGCGGTATCCGCGACGGCGCGGGGTGACGGGCGGACATGGCTTCACCTTCAATTTTTATGATAGCTGCCAAGACCACCTCTTTCCCGTGTTATTTCACTTCCCGTTCTTGTCGTAATATTTTTTTGAATCGGAGATACTAGATCGAACTTGAATATACACCGTGAAACAGACATAGTTGTACTTGTAGTTTAGTAGGACGAACGTTAATTAACCCCTTCCGCTTCCCACTTAGCAAAATCCTAGTACACACGCGAAAATTGTACAGCTACTCTGCAAACCAGTGCCTTTAAAGTAGAGGCACAGGCACTCGAGCGCTGATATGATATAGCAAGGAAGAAATTCACCAATGGAGAAGAGGACGCCCATTTTCGTTTGACGCCTCTCGAGCCTGCGGACTTGCCTACAAAAAACACACTGTCATCAATTCAATTTCAAATCAAAACACAAGCGATAAATTGGAAGGTCATCCTAAGTAAGGATATATTAAGTTCAGATGAAACAAGTTTCGTAGATTCGTGAGTATGTTGATTACTGATAAAAATAAACGGCACGAGTTATCCGTATTCTATCATATCCCATAAACATAATTGTTAGTCGATTACATAACCCTCGCAAGTATCACGAAGACTACTTCGCTTCCTGCATGTTTCTTTGTTTTACACTGATCTCCGCTGTACTCCCGTCTTCACCCATATAGATCGATACAACGTATCGATCCTCATCCTCACCCGGTTTGCGTCCCGCTGGCGCGAGCACCCTACCCATCTTTCCATTATATTGAGCGCCCTTCGTCAAACCCTGAATATGCACTTCTTTGCCAACCAGACTTTCCGGTTCAGCATCTGGCTCGGCAGTGCCCGTCGCTTCACGCGCGCTCGCAGCAGCCGTGCGAACTTCTTCCGCAGTCGGCATGTTGGGCATATTGCCGTTGGCAGCACCACCTGCAACATTCCTATTGCCATCTGGAACACCCTGAATGTTCACGTTAGGGTTAGCGTTCATCGCATTCATCATGTTTCAAATCTGCCCCTGCACCAACTGCATGTGTTCGCGTCCTTCAGGCGTGTCAGGCATAATGGTGCCTAGAGTGACGGCATTGTCTCCATCCCCCAATCGCATCATCGTGAACTGGCCCCAAAGATGCTCAAACATCTGACGGTTGTACGGCAGCAGCTTGCAGTCCTTGTTAACGACCATCTTCTTAATGCCACTTCCGTCTTCGGCGTCGACCTCTTTGAACAGAGGTCCCCCCTCTGTGCGGATGGCCCACACATCACCACGACAGCGAACACCTACCTTCTCCTGACCTGCCACGAAACTGTTCGGCTGCCCAAGGATCAACGGCGATGCGATACAGCTAGCCCGAAAATTCTGACGCGGAAGATATTTCGCGATCGTGTCTGCCTTCACAAGTTTCAAGTTACTGCCTTGCAAAAGCTTGATGTCATTGCCTACGCGCACAGCCCATCTATCTTTTTCGCCTGGTTGGTAAACTCCAGTTAGCACACCTTCTTTCCCATTCATCCGGCTCCCACTCGCACTTGTCAAACCAGAGATCCTAACCTTCTGTCCCTTCAGAAAACTCGCTCCGAAATCGCCTTGAATAAGATAGAAGTGCTCGTTATGTGGTCGTTTACCTGCGAACACCTCGTCAACAGTGTAGTTGCTCATGCTTTCCTCGTTGACCACGCCGCTGTTGTCAACTCCGTTGTGGAATCCACGGTAAGGTGTGATCGCGATTAACCGCTCGCTTTTCAGAATTGTCTTCAGTTTCTTCAAAGCCAGTTCAGGATCACTTGGTAAGTAGCGTACGTGCGGCTTAGCCGCCTGATCCAGCGGCAGGACCATTGCTCAGCGAACCAGATCCTTGGCACCAGACCCTTGATCCTCGCCTTCAGGTTCGTCAGGGACTGTGTCGCAGAGTCACTTGCACTCCAGCTCGTGTTCCTTCATGTGCATCGCAAGGTGTGATTCGCAGCAGTACGTCGCGACCTTGCACTTCGGGCACTCCAGGAATTTGAAATGGTAGTCGACGTTGATACCAGCTTGTTCAATATTTCCACATTTCCAGCACGTCCTGCTTTTACCGATGTTCTGCACAGCTTCGTCATCGGGCAGTTAATTGTCAATCGCCTCGTCGTCAATCAGCCCGCTACTCTGTAACATGCGAGCCAGCTCACTATCCTTCGGGACTGTTCATAAAGTCAGGCCTATTCATCAGTTCCATTAACTCGGGCTTCTCCTGCATTAGCTTTTTCAACATCTCCATCTGCTGCTGCTGCTTGCCTTGCAGATTCCCGTACGCATTATGCTTTTCGTCCTCGCGTTCGACCTGGCAGAACCGCAAACCCTTACGCATACCCGGTAAGCAATTAGAGCCCGGCTTGTCCATTTCGTCTCACACGCGCGAAATAAGACCGCTGCCAATACCAGTAGCGATCTTAATGCCTTGTGGATGCGGGAACTCAATCTGGTCTGCGACGCTGGTAATCGCTTCGTGAATGCCCCATTTCTCTAGATACGTCGCGCGCGCCGACGTCGCCTTAGCAATACCAGCTTTTAATTCTTCGTAAGCCTGCCACGTTGATGATCCTCCTGTGAAGCGCTCCAGAAAGCCGGCAGGATCGCGCGATAAGTAGCGCATGATAATCCAGAATACACCCGGGTCCTGGTCTCATACTACCACTGGATTCCAAAACTTCTGTATAGCTCTTTCATCATCTCCTAGCATGGCCGCGCTCCAGCGACGAAGACACATCAACTCGAATTCCGTCATATCACGCGATCGATCGAAGAAGCAGAATCCGTCGACGTCATTGCCGTTAGCAGACGACGCTTGTCCCGGTCGGTAAGGTTTTTCAACAACCGCGAGAAACTTTGTCTCCACCAGATCACTATTATCGAGCACAGCTCGGAACATGATGTAAGCGCCGTGCTTCACTGCTTCCACGCGTTTGCGCGCGATAACACCTGGTCCCTTCTGTTTCGTGGTTTCACCCGTCATATAGCGACCGCAATCAACACAGAAGGTGAAGCGAGTGACGTTCTGACGCCGCTCGAACATTTTCACGAGGGCATCGAGCTGGCTCTTGTTGACGAACTTTTCAGACTTTGCATCGTCGCGGAAGGCGTCGGCGCAAGTGTCATCAGCAGTCGTGTCTCCGATGAAAAGATCACGAAGCTTCGTCACGGCTTCCATGTTCGCGGTCATAACAGTCCTCTTGAAGACATTCTTCGACAGCTCTCCAGTGGTCCCGAGCTCCTGCTTTTTCGCATCCAGTGCGCGATCTACAAATCCCTCGAACCAGTGCACCAGGACAAAGTGCGTGATATTGCACTCCACACTCGTATCAGGTGGGCACTTCGAAAGCGCGAGCGCAACACTCACAAGAAGCGCACCTGTGTGAGTGCGGAGTCCGTCGGTAGGTACATGCGAATGCGCTCCGCCGCCCTTAACGAACGCGAGGCCGGCGTTCAGCGCGCCGTCCTAGTTAGGCGTGGCGCGAGTCCAGGAGGTCATGGTCTGAAACTTGCAGTCACAGATCGAATCATAACTTCCTTCTCACGCCTTACCCCGCATACTGCGTGTGTACGCCTCAAGTTCCTCAGGAGAATATTCGATATCCATAGCGGCCATGGTGATTGTCTCTTCGACTTCTTCAACGTCTACTGTTTCGTTATTCTATACGACTTCGTCAGATTCTTCCTCTGGCTCGGCTTCTACTTCGTTTACTACTGCAGCACCTGTATCTGCTACTTCTACTACTCTATCTACTCCACCCGTAAACCGATTTACAACGAGTTTGCCTACGTAAGTGATGGCGTCTAAATATACTTTTCCGTTACAGTTCCCCATTGGTGAAACAACCACTCCTATGCTTTAGTGTTAGAAACAAGTAGATCGCAAAGTGAGAAAGAAGTTAGATTGAGCAATAGTCACAGGATTAGGGAATCACAAGAGCAAAAGAGCAAGGACAAGGCAGTAAAAGTTTAAATCAGATTTTCATTTTTGTAAGTCCGTCAGCATTGCAGTACGGTTAAACATAGTTGCAGTTGTACTTCACACTAACTTCTTCAAAAAATTAGGTCCCCCGAAACACTTCACACTACGCTCAGATTCATTTATTTTCCTGCTCCCCCAAACGAGTAACCAACTCGTCGATTCGTTTCAGTCCATCTAAGGCTCCCATTTTTACCGGTATAAAGTCATATAGGTCAGTCGGCACATCTTGCTCAGCATCATCCAAATTGAGCCGAATCAAAGTCGCGTTCACATGTCCGTCGCGCGCGCGCGACTCACTTTGTCTCCGCACGGTCGGCACCGCGTTACTCGCACCGATCTCGATGATGCACAGCTTAGCCTTCTGCTTCAACTCGCTCTCTGCTGTCTTCACATCCTGTAAGAAGCCTCTGTAGTTACCTTCCTGGCTTATGTCACTTCTATCGACGTAGTGGTAGTCGCCGAACATGAGTACGTTTGGACGTCACAAACGTTGGCCACAGTGCTTGCAAATCGGTAGTGGAGCCTTGCACTTGGCTCACACACCGTTAATGAAATCTTTCGACTCGTCTTCAGAAAACTTTAGTCCGCCCAAGTTCTACGGGGTTGACCACGTAGTGTTACTACACGCGTCAGGGCGCACGCACTGTAGATGCGTCAATGCACCGTGGCACTCAAGAACTGCTTCCTCGCCAAACGTGTCAGTAAAATGCCCGTCGATATTGCTCGTGAACACAAAATGTTTACCTATCTTGTCACTACCACTTCTTCAAAATTTCGTATCCCGCGTGCGGTCGAGAAGTCGCGTCCAGCCGATAGGCGTCGTGCCTGAACTTCCAGAATCACCACGCGAAAAACGGGTCGTCGTCGAAGTGACTCGGAGTACTCATGTCAGGAAACGTTAGTCCAAGGGTCTGCAAAGGCGGCCAGACTCCGGCGTTGCGCCCTCGATAAGTGCCCAAACCCGAATCTACACCCATACCTGCACCTCAAAGTACTAGGAGTGCATCAGCCCCCCGTACCGCCTTTGCGGCATTGAGCGCAGCAATGTCTTCAGGATCGGAGAGAGACACTTCAAGCTCTTCACTCTCGCCTCCGACTCCTCCTGCACTTGGGGGTGACGACGCGACTGTAGACGACGCTCGGTAGGAACCGAGCCGAGAAACTGTAAGTGATCCAGCACGAAGGTCCTTTTCGAATCGGAGGAGGCGTGCGCGAGTAGAGCGTGTTTGCACAGCTAAGCTTATGATAGAGGTTTTGCGGGTGCCAACGGCCCGCATCATTTTATGTCATGCCAAGAACCACTCTCACTCTGAACCACTCTCTTTGATCGTAGTATAGTAGCATAAATTATCAGAGTAGTCCATACGATTTCGTTCAAAGTAGAGCCCTAATCTCATGACATGATCTAGGCTAGAAAGATAGATACAGAAAATAATAGATCATACAGATCGTTGAACGAGGCGCCAAACATGCAATTTCATTACGGAAGTAAACAGTGCATCACAATCAAGTCATTTATGTTCCTAAACAGCTAGGAGCTACTACCAAAATACTACTCTAGTCTCTGAAGGTCCACTATGTTCCTTGAAATTTTCGCTACTACGAATTAGCTAACATACCAACAGACAAGTAGTGTTTCGGGCGTGTCCCTTTACATCGCGCATTTACATCAATTTTACAAACAGTTTATTGCGAGAAATATAGGTACATTTTTGTCCAGAGCAAAATGCTTATAGTACAATTCCAGAATAGCTTACAGCACCTGACGTAGACGTTACGCTGTTCATCGCATTTCCAACATCATCGTCTTCTAGTTAGTAGCTAGCCCTGGATGCTTCGAGTTTCATGTTAAAACTTCGGTTCAAACCATGAAGATATGTAGTTCCTAATACCCAGCAAGTGCAAGTTGAGGAGATCATTACGATTACGAAGATTACCCACCTTCGCTAGTCCCATCTGCAAACTCACCTTACGCTTACTCAGACACGGACACCGCTCCCGCTGCCTGTTTAAATT
>JACLAC010015169.1_pt1 | contig 46846 bp, 43 predicted proteins | sample 8027881 | NCBI WGS metagenome assembly JACLAC01 (sample SAMN15725517, study PRJNA655200) | protist metagenome | isolation source: fluorescence activated cell sorting (FACS) single amplified genomes of... | place: Spain: Blaines Bay Microbial Observatory, Mediterranean Sea | collected 2016-01-19 | reverse complement strand
TATTGTAAGGGAGAAACACCAGAACGATCAACTTGAACAAAGCCGTGCACTAAACCAACCAGCAGGCACGCAAACCCCCAGGTCTGCGCATTCCTCCAAGCCAACCAACCCAATCGCTGGAAATCAATCCGCCCTCGCTCGACCCCAATGGACAGGCCAATAATCTGGCAAAATTTCAAGCAGATCCGCAGAACCGACGTCTTCAAGCTAGAAACTGGGGCGATACGGCTAAAATTAGTGACGAAATCAGACTTTTTTCAAAATCCAAGATTATCCCCTACATTTCAGACCGTTTCGAGTACGATGACACATTGCAATTCCTCAATTTTTAGAGATTAAGCCGACTTCCATTGGCTAGTTTTTCTTGAGGTTGAGCGAGGATATAATTCTTCGAGGTATTTTGTTTATTTGCGGTTGACGATAGCACCGCGAGAGCATAAATTCTTCCGTTTTCCCGCAAGTTCTGTAGGAAAACCAATCTTCACACCGAATTCGCATCCGGCAAATGAAGCCGGGGTCGCCTTCGGTACGCATATATGACCGCGGTGGTTTAGTGTTGTGAAGGATTAACAATTGTTGGGAGACGAACTGAGTGGCTGGTATTCATGAAGTAATTCGAATTCGTATGGAAGCATACGATCACTCGATTCTAGATCAGAGTGCTGCGGAGATCGTCGAAACTGCCAAGCGGACTCATTCAGAAGTTCACGGGCCGATTCCACTTCCGACAAGAATTGAACGTTACACCGTGCTGTCGGGTCCTTTTGTAAACAAGAAGGCTCGTCAGCAGTACGAGATCCGAACGCATAAGCGTTTGATCGACATTGTTCAGGCGACAGCCAAGACAATCGAAGCATTGAACAAATTGAGTTTGCCCGCGGGCGTTGAGATCAAAATCAAAGCGTCGACGAAGTAGGTCGCGGGATCTATTTTATAATCAAGTAAAGAACATATGGTACGGAAGCCGCGGGGATAAGCTAACCGCGTTTGCTGGTTAGGCTTCTTCGGCGGCAAGTCCAATTGAATCAATAAGGCGAATAGTCATGACGAAAGGCATACTCGGCCGTAAGGTCGGGATGACGCAGGTGTTCGATCCCGAAACAGGGGTTGCGACGCCAGTCACAGTTGTCGAAGCGGGGCCCTGCAAGGTGCTCCAGCTGCGCACAGATGAGAGAGATGGTTATTCAGCCGTTCAGTTGGGCTTCGAAGACAAAAAGCGTCCTTCCAAGGATCGCCGGTCCCGTCAAAGCCAGGCAGCTCGTTCTGAGCGCGGCCATGTGGCAGATATCAAATCAAAGCGGAGCAGCACTCTCGCTGCGAAGGGCGTTGAGTCGCCTGCGAAAGCTGGTTGCGAGCCGAAGAAGTTTATCCGCGAGCTGCGCGGCGAAACCGAAGGCGTCGAAGTCGGCCAGGATATCGGCGTCAGTGTGCTCGAAGAAGTTGCTCGTGTTGACGTCATTGGTGTCAGCAAGGGTCGCGGATTCGCTGGTGTTATGAAGCGTCACAACTTCAGCGGCCAGCGAGCAACACACGGCGTAAAGAAGTGTCATCGTCATGCTGGTGGTACCGGGATGAGCGCTTGGCCGAGTCGCACCTTCAAAGGGAAGCGGATGGCCGGACACTACGGTGCTGCACGGGTTACCGTTCGCAATCTCGGACTTCACAAAATCGATGCCGAAAACAATCTGCTACTTATCAAAGGTGCAGTCCCCGGGCCAAACGGTGGCTATCTGGTAATTCAAGAGACAAACAAGAAGTAGGCTGATATCAATCATGGCTAGTTTGCCTGTATACGACAGTAGCGGAAAAGAAATCGGTAAATACGAGATCGATCCGACCGAAATTGCATCCTCGATCAACAAGCAATTGTTGCACGACGTGGTCGTGATGTATCAAGCCAGTGCACGACAGGGTTCTCATAAAACCAAAAGTCGCGCTGAAGTGGCTGGTAACAAAAAGAAGATGTATCGCCAAAAAGGAACGGGTAATGCCCGTGCGGGAAGTCGCCGTTCGAACATTCGACGTGGCGGTGGCCATGCATTTGCAATTCGCAACCGAGATTACTCATATCGGCTTCCGCGAAAAGCAGTTCGGCTTGCAACTCGTATGGCGATGGCTGGAAAAATTCAAGATGAGCAAGTTGTTGTTCTCGACGGCCTTTCGATGGACGCACCGAAAACCAGTGCGATCGCCGGGATGCTAAAAACAATGGGGCTCGAAGGTAAGAGCACATTGATTACGACTGCGGAGCACGCTCCGATGGTTTACAAGAGCGCTCGCAACGTGCAGCGTGTTGAGGTTCTTCCGGTAAGTGACCTCAACGCATTGGCAATCCTGAAGCCGCACCGAGTGCTGGTTACCAAGGAAGCCATGGATCAACTAAAAGAAAAAACAAGTTCGGCAACGGCTGAGGCGAAGGGCTAATCAACGATGGGCAAAGTAATTACCAAGCGAAATCGAAAACCGGCGCTTCCCAAGAAGTTGGTTTTGGAGCCGCATCAGGTCATCCTGAAGCCGACCGTCACCGAAAAGGCGATGTATCAGTCGACGGAATTGAATCAATACACTTTCAAAGTCAATCCGCTGGCTACGAAAACAGACATCAAAAACGCTGTTCAAAAGCTTTTTGAAGTGAGGGTAACCGGAATTTCGACGCAAATCCGAAAAGGAAAGCCGCGTCGGTACAAGTTCAGGTTCGGCCGCACAAAAGACTGGAAGAAGGCAATCGTTACTCTGCATCCAGAGGATAAGATTGACTTCTTTTAGACCAATCTGGAATTGGTCAGGAATCCTCGGGTTTCTAAATATCGAATGGCGATTCGGATAAGCAACGCAAACACAAACTAAACGGAATATTGCAATGGCAATCAGAAAATACAAACCAACCTCCGCTGGACGACGCGACGCAAGCGTTAGTGACTTCAAAGAGCTAACCAAAGGCGCCAAGCCAGAGAAAAGCCTGCTACGCCCGGTCGTCAAGACTGCCGGTCGAAACAACCAGGGAATCATTACGGCTCGGCATCGAGGCGGGGGTCACAAGCGGCGATACCGAATCATCGACTTCAAGCGGGATAAGGATGGGGTGAAAGGAGTCGTGAATTCGATTCAGTACGATCCCAATCGCAGTGCTTACATTGCGTTGATTTACTACGTCGACGGCGAAAAGCGATACATTATTGCCCCTGAGGGTCTTGAGGTTGGTAACGTCATCCTCAGCGGTGCCGAAGCACCGCCAACCGTTGGTAATTGCCTGCCGCTTAAAAATATTCCTTTGGCAACGTCGATTCACAATGTCGAAATGCGACCCGGCCAGGGCGGCATTCTTTGTCGCAGTGCTGGCGTGGGAGCTACTTTGATGGCTCGCGAGGCAAAGTGGGCTCAGATCTCATTGCCAAGCGGTGAAATTCGTCGAGTTCCGGCCACATGCCGAGCGACGATCGGCAAGGTCGGACACTCTGAACACGGCGCAGTCGTCCTTGGAAAAGCGGGGCGTTCACGCTGGCTTGGGCGTCGACCGCATGTTCGCGGTACCGCAATGAACCCGGTTGACCACCCGCACGGTGGTGGTGAAGGTCGCACAAAAGGTGGTCGTCACCCAGTGAGTCCATCGGGCGTACCAGCCAAAGGTGGACGGACACGTCAGAAGGCAAAAGCATCCAATGCTTCTATCGTCCGACGGCGTAAGTCGAGGCGTTACGGTCAGTTGAAAGTTAAATAGAAATCGCGTTTAGGCACACCGGTCAAACGAATAAAATGAATTCGGCCGCTAACCACAAGAACACAAAACATTATGAGTAGATCACAGAAAAAAGGCCCTTTCGTTGACGAAAAGGTTTACCGAAAAGTTCAAAAGGCGGAAGCCGCTGGCTCAAAAGAACCCATCAAGACATGGGCTCGAGCTTGCACTGTAATTCCGGAATTTATCGGATACACTTTTCTGATCCACGACGGGCGAAAGCATGTCAAGGTTTTGATGACCGAAGACATGGTTGGACACAAATTCGGTGAGTTCGCTCCTTCGCGAACATTTAAGGGGCACGGTGGCGGCAAGAAACGCTAGTCGTCAATTGCGACTCGTTAGCAGCGGCCGGCTTTAAATTAAAACAAGCACGATTTAGACGCAGACATAAAAATGGCATTTCAATCACAACATCGTTACGCACGAATTAGCGCACGAAAAGTTCGACCTTTGGCCGATTTGGTTCGTGGGAAATTCGTGGACGAAGCTTTGGACATTCTTAAGTACCAGCCTCAACGTGGAGCTCGGATGCTTGAGAAGGTTATCAAAAGTGCTTTGGCCAATGCTCAGGATCCAAGTCAAAACCCTGGGCAGATCGTCGAAGAGCACAATCTGTTTATCTCCGAAGTCTGTATCGACGGAGGGCCGATGTTCAAGCGAATGCGACCGCGTGCTCGAGGTATGTCGTTCATGATTAAAAAGCGGATGTCACACATTCGTGTTGGCATCGACGAAGTATAAAAACAAAACAATAACAACTGTCGTTTAGTGAGTCACTGATGGGTCAAAAAGTAAATCCAATCGCGTTTCGAACCGGGGTCATGGAAGGCTGGAAAAGCCGATGGTATGCTCCCAAAGCCGAATTTGCGACGCTCTTGGTAGAAGACAAAAAGATTCGCGATTTTGTGCAAAAGCACCCAACGCAGAATTACAAAGCAGCCGGAATCGATCGGGTTGAGATTGAGCGGACACGCGATGAAGTGAAGGTCACTTTGTTCGTCGCTCGTCCTGGTTTGATCATCGGTAAAAAGGGGCAGGAAGTAGAGCGGCTTCAGAATGAAATGCAAAACCTAATTGGTCGTCGCATTAATTTGAAAGTCGAAGAGATTGGTCGCCCCGACTTACAAGCTCAGCTTGTGGCCGAAAAGATTTCAGAACAATTACAACGTCGAGCCAGTTTCCGCCGAACGATGAAGCGGGCTGCAGAAGAGTCAATGGATGCGGGTGCCAAAGGCATCAAGGTTCAGTTGGCCGGGCGTTTAGGTGGTGCAGAGATGGCCCGCCGAGAGAAACACATTAGCGGTTCGATTCCTTTGAGTACAATTCGCGCTAAAATCAGTTATGGTTTCAGCGAAGCGTTGACTGCTCAAGGGCACATCGGAGTTCAAGTTTGGATTAACCAAGGTAATTACGGAGACGAAGTCGATGGCTCAGATGCCAAAACGGGTCAAGCATCGAAAGGTCCAAAGAGGTCATATAAAAGGTAACGCTACTCGAGGGAATACCGTTATCTTTGGTGACTACGGTCTCCAGTCGCTTGATCCAGGCTGGCTGAAGGCACAGACTATCGAAGCGGGTCGTATCGCGGCCCAACAATATATTCGCGGAATTGGAAAACTATACATTCGTGTGTTCCCACACCGGTCGATTACGTCGACTCCGTTGGAAACCAGGATGGGTAAGGGTAAGGGTGAGCCTGAGTATTGGGTCGCCACAATTAAGCCCGGAACCGTTTTGTACGAATTAAGTGGTGTAACCGAACAGCAGGCAAAAATTTGCTTCGCTCGTTTGGCACACAAAATGCCATTCCGCGTACGGATGGTAAAACGCCGACCGATCTAACCATCGGTCGACGCGGGCCGTGCGATGGTGCACGTCTCGGAACGGAAGACAGTAGAAGAACAACAACTACGTAAAGCGAACTGAAGAGCGAACTGATCATGGCGACCCTATCAGAACTGCGGGAAATGAGTAACGAGCAAATGGCAGCCGTCCTCAAAGAGGCGTGCAAAGATTTGTTTCAGTTGCGAATTAAGGCACAAACCGATCGCTTGGATGTTCCATCGGAACTGAAACGGAATCGCAAACTGGTTGCTCAGATCAAAACGATTCAGCGACAGCGGGAAATCGAAGTGGCCAAGGCTGCTTCCGGCAGCGAAGCGTAATCCGCCTGCGAGCTGAGTGCGAAAACGAAATCATTTAGAGTAAGAAGAAACTGGAATAACAAATGCCGAAACGAATTTTAACCGGTCGCGTCAAAAGCGACAAAATGGATAAGACGCGAGTCGTTCAGATTGCGCGCCTGGTTCGGCACCCCAAATACGGCAAGATCTATCGCGATCGTACAACTTGTTACGTTCACGATGAGAACAATGATTCCAAAGAAGGCGATACGGTTCAGATCATTGAATCGGCGCCACTCTCTAAAAAGAAGCGTTGGGCTTTGGTAAGCGTAATTGAGAAGAGCAACGAAGTTGACGTCACAGCTATGAAGGCTGCCCGTAAACTGAAAGAAGCAGCAGGAGACGGTAGTGCTGATGCATCTGAGAACACAGCGGAAACAGCGACCAAAGAAACAGCAGCCGAGTAAAACCGGCTCACGATGCGAACAACGATAGATACAAATCACCTTTATACATTGACGAATCATGATTCAAGCAGAAACTAGACTTGCGGTCGCTGATAACACAGGTGCACGAGAGATCATGTGCATCAAAGTTCTCGGAGGTTCGCGTCGCCGAACCGCCGGACTCGGTGACGTAATCGTTTGCAGTGTCAAAAGCGTTATCCCTGGTAGCGACATCAAGAAGAAAGCAATCGTTCGTGCGGTCATCGTTCGGTGCAAAAAGGGGACTCGTCGGGAAGACGGCAGCTACATCAAATTTGACAGTAACGCCGCAGTGATTATCGACAAGGATAAGAACCCGAGAGGAACACGTATTTTCGGTGCGGTTGCCCGTGAACTACGAGATAAGAATTACATGAAAATCGTCAGCCTGGCGAATGAAGTTATCTAATTAGGCCAACGAGAAAATAGAGACAAACAAACGAATAGCGGTTGGAATCATCAACGGCTCACAAGAAAAAGTAAAACCATGGCTCGACTCAGAGAACAATACAAAGAAACGATTCTTCCGGAATTGAAAACAAAATTCGGAAGAGAGAATATACTTTCGTTGCCACGAATGGAAAAAATCGTGATCAACATGGGTGTCGGTTCAGCGACACAGGACAAGAAAGAACTTGCCGATGCAAACGCGGCCATGACGTTAATTGCCGGACAAAAACCGGTGATTACCAAGGCTCGAAAGTCAATCGCTAATTTTCGCCTCCGCGAAGGTCAAGCGATCGGCTGTAAAGTCACGTTGCGTGGAGACCGAATGTTTGAATTCATGGATCGCCTATTTTCATTGGCGCTACCTCGAGTTCGTGACTTTCGCGGAATCAGCGAGAAGGCGTTTGATGGTCGAGGCAATTACAGCCTGGGCTTGAACGAGTACGGAGTTTTTCCAGAACTGAACCCGGATAAATTTACCCGGAAACAGGGAATGAACATCGTGTTTGTGACGTCGACCCAAAGCGACGAAGAGGGACGAGAGTTGCTTCGGATGTTTGGTATGCCTTTTAAGGATTCCAACAAAAAAGACTAGATACGACGATAGATTTAGAACCCCTGTTGGGTTCGATAAGAATAGGTGACTGAGTCACAGGACTCAATCAGACGTACTTAAACAGAATTTTTTACAGGCTTTTGTTGTGGCAAGAAAATCGAAGATCGCTAAAGCGTCTCGACCGAAATACCCGGTTCGCCGTGAGCGACGGTGTAAATTGTGTGGCCGCCCCCGTGCGGTTTATCGCAAATTTGGCGTGTGTCGAATCTGCTTTCGCAACCTTGCTGACCAGGGAGTTATCCCGGGTCTTCGCAAGGCAAGTTGGTAAAGGCAAGTTAAGGGAAACAAGCGACTATGATGACTGACCCAATTGCCGACATGCTTACTCGCATCCGCAACGCGGTGAGCGTGGAACGGCCCAACGTGGAAATGCCAATTTCCAAGGTCAAAAGTGGTGTGGCAGAAGTGCTCAAACGAGAGGGCTTCATATGGGACTGGAAAGCCGAAGATGGCGAACCAGTTGGCCAACTACAAATTGATTTAAAATACGGACCGAGCGGCGAAAAAGTAATTCGCCACGTAAAACGTGTCAGTAAGCCCGGATGCCGGGTCTACTCCAGTGCACGCGATTTGCGACCGGTCTTGAATGGCTTAGGTATTTCGATCCTCAGCACCAGCAAGGGTGTGATGAGTGACCGAGAAGCCCGCCAGCAAAAAGTGGGTGGCGAAGTGTTGTGTGAAGTCTGGTAAGAGGTTCGCCTGACCAGAAATGAGTCAGCCGAATTCAAACGGGGAAACCCGTCCGAATCTGGCCCAGAACTCGCTGATGATTCGGCGGTTCTGATACAAAAAACAAATTGTTGGAAAAGATCCATGTCAAGAATTGGCAACAAACCTGTCTCAATCGTCGATGGTGTAACCGTCAGCGTGACCGATGGAAACATTGATATTGAAGGCCCCAAAGGCAAATTGAGCTACCGGCATCGACCGGAAGTTTCAGTTGTCGTGGAAGAAGGCATCGTGAAGGTTTCGCGTGGGCGAAACGATAAAAATTCACGAGCGTTTCACGGACTCACCCGGGCTTTATTGCAAAACATGATTCTCGGCGTCAAAGACGGCTACGAGAAAAAACTTGAGCTGCAGGGCGTTGGTTACGTCTGCCAGGTCGCAGGCAAACAACTCAAACTTCGCGTTGGCCTGGCCAATGAACTCGTGAAAGACATTCCCGATGGCCTCGACGTCACGTGTCCCGATCAGACACACGTGGATGTAAAGGGTTGTGATAAACAAAAAGTCGGCCAATTCGCCGCAGAGGTTCGCTCACTGCGAAAACCTGAGCCCTACAAAGGGAAAGGGATTCGATACGTTGGCGAACATGTGAAACTTAAAGCGGGTAAATCAGCCCAGTAACCGAGGATTCCGGTAAATGGATTACCGGGTGGGTTTGGGCGGTTTTTCGGTTGGAAATAAAATTAAAGCGAGATAGTTCGGTGAGAAAACAAAAACTAGTTAACAAGCAGCGTTGGCGTCGCACAAATCGTGTGCGCAAGAAACTGCGTGGTGATGCCACTTGCCCTCGGTTGAGTGTCCGCCGCAGTAACAAACACCTGTATTGTCAACTGATTGACGACGATGCCGGAAAGACACTCGCTTCAGCAAGTACACGAGATAAAACCCTCGCCGAACAAATTGGTTACGGTGGCAACTGTGAAGCAGCAAAGATCATCGGTGCAGCAATCGCCGAGCGAGCGATCGCTGCTGGAGTGACGGAAGCTTGCTTCGACCGCGGACCTTACAAGTTTCACGGCCGCGTTGCAGAACTTGCAAACGCAGCACGCGAAGGCGGACTGAAGTTTTAGTGAATTAAATACGGAGCAACCACCAGACAATTGGTCTGCTCCCGCTGGTTTAAAACAGCATGTTGCGGGTAGAATTTAAACAAGAAATCATATACGAACTGTTAGAATGAGTCTCGCTTAGGCAGACTCATTATGAAAACATCGAGGTAGAAAGTGGCTAAAGGCAACCGAAAAGACAACCGGAAAGATCAGGACAAGCCTAGCTCCGGTTTGATCGAGAGAACGGTAAAAATCAAACGCTGTGCTGCCGTAGTCAAAGGTGGTCGCCGATTCAGTTTTGCGGCCATGGTTGTCTGTGGCGATGGCAAAGGCAAAGTTGGCTGGGGCTACGGCAAAGCTAACGAAGTTCAGCCAAGCGTTGAGAAGGCAAACAAACAGGCTTCGAGATCACTTGTGAACGTCAACATGATTGACGGATCCATTCCACACCGGATCGACGGTCGTTTTGGAGCCGCTCGCGTTGTGCTCCTGCCAGCCGGTCCTGGTACCGGTATTATTGCCGGCTCTGCAGTTCGCGCCGTTTGCGAAGCTGCCGGTGTGAAGAACATTTTGACCAAGAGCTTCGGGAGCAACAATCCAGTGACGCTTGTCAAAGCCACGATTGAAGCCCTTCAGCATGCACGAACAAAGGACGACGTAGAGCGTCTGCGAGGAGTCCAACTGTGAATATAAACGACGTACACGAAGGCATTCAAAAGTTCAAAAAGCGCAAGAGGATTGGCCGGGGTACCGGTTCTGGTCTTGGAAAAACTTCCGGGCGTGGCCACAAAGGTCAACGATCTCGCGCTGGACACTCGCAACACCCAACCTTTCAAGGTGGTGCGATGCCAATGATTCGACGAATTCCAAAGCGCGGATTTAACAACAAGTGGGCAGTCGAAGTTGGTGAAGTCAACATCGGAGAGTTGGAATCCAATTTCTCCGCCGGTGAAGAAGTCACACCAGATAGCCTACGCGAGAAAGACCTCGCCAATTATCGCTACGATGAGCTAAAAGTTTTAGGCAAGGGTGAGATCACCAAGAAATTGACCGTCCATGCCCATCGATTTAGCGCTTCGGCCAAGGAAAAGATCGAAAAAGCGGGTGGAACCGTGGTTGAGCTTCCAAAAAAGAAGGCTGTCGTTAAGAATAAGATGAGATCTGCCACGAATAAGTGATTCGGAGCAATCCGATCGTTGGTTGCTTTGGCAAATTCGCCGTCGGGCAAACTGTAGAAGGATCGTCAGGAACACGAAACTATGTTAGAGAAGCTCCGTCTCATTTTTACGATTCCGGAACTCCGGAACAAGGTCCTGTTTACCTTGGCTTTGCTCGCGGTTTATCGAATCGGATGGCAGATCCCCCTGCCCATGATCGATCAGGAAGCCGTATCTGAATTCGCCAAAAACATGAGTGGAGACCTGACTAAATTTTTAGCGAAGGTCTCAGTCTTCAGCGGAAGTCAATTAAACCAGGCCACCATCTTCGGCCTTGGAATTATGCCTTACATCTCTGCATCGATTATCTTGCAGTTGATGGGGACCGTCTACAAACCCCTTGAAGAACTTAAAAAAGAGGGGGAAGCTGGACGCAAAAAGATTAATGAATACACCCGCTATTTAACCGTTGTCCTTTGCCTCATTCAAAGTGCAGGTTACCTCTGGTTTGTGATCATGGCCGACCCTACGGGAACCGGTGCCCAAAACATGACCAACGAAGCCTTTGAAGTCGCCAACACGGGTAGGTTGACAATCGGCTGGCAGTTTACAGCGATCTTGATCATGACCAGTGGCAGTGTATTCCTGATGTGGCTCGGTGAGCAAATCGACGAATACGGCATTGGAAACGGCATCAGTCTCCTGATCATGGCCGGTATTGTCGCAATGATGCCGAGCGCTTTGATGAGCCTGTTGAACAATGCGACCTTTGAGTTGAATGGTTTTAATTCAGGTATCGGCCTGGAAAAGATTATTATGCTGGTGATGATGTTCGTCGGCGTAGTCGTCGGAGTCGTCTTCGTAACCCTCGGTCAACGACGCATTCCAACTCAGAGTGCGAAGCACGTACGAGGAAGACGTGTTTACGGCGGCACAAGACAGTACATGCCGTTGCGTGTTAACCAGGCGGGTGTGATGCCGATTATCTTTGCCCAAAGCCTCCTGATGATTCCACCCTTCATCTTTAGTTACTTTGGAGGAGGAGAGGGATTCTTTAGCGGCATCATGGGTGGTCTCGGAGCACTGCTCGGAGACCCAACCTCGATGGTCTACAACTTAGTCTACATCGCGATGATCTACTTCTTCTGCTACTTCTGGACAGCGATCACGTTCAATCCGAAGGAAATTTCGGACAACATGAAGGACAACGGAACATTCATCCCTGGCTACCGCCCGGGTCGCAGAACAGAAGATTATCTTGAGAAAGTGATTGAACGGATCACTTACGTCGGTGCAGGGTTTCTGGCTTTGATCGCTGTTGTTCCGACCATCATCTCAGAGTTACTTGGCGTGGATTATATGGTCGCCAGTTTCTACGGGGGAACAGGCCTCTTGATCGCGGTCAGCGTTGCGTTTGACCTCGTTCAAAAAATCGACAGCCATCTCGTAATGAGAAACCACGCCGGCTTGCTTGAATAACCACTTACACGTCTTAGATTACTCGGTAGTAGACAGTGAAAATTCCAAAAATCGACAGCGACCTTGTTCCCTATCTAATTATCTTGGGGATGATCATGGCGGCGACCGGTGCAGGTCAAATGTGGGTTTTAACGGCCCTGATACTTCCAAGCTAACTTGGACTCCTGCTTTCTTGGTCATCAAGTAAGAAGGGATCAGCCGTTCGTTTCGATGACACTCTGGGGTGAATTGCCGAAGCCCTTTCTGCATCAATGCTACCAACTGCTCGACTCCAACACTTTTGGAAATCGCCCCCGTCTGGACGATCGTTGGTGTACACTAAGCATGAATTGCTTTCGTGGCACTGCTTAGGCGCCGACCGCGGGGCGACTTTGTCAAATTCAAAACGTCTTGATTTGCGTTTAGGAGTTTAGTTTGAGAAATAGCATCTTCCATCTCTGCGGTGCGTTGTTGCTGATTCACGTTTGGCTATCTTCCACCGCAGCCCAAAATACATCTTCGACGGCAAATACACCCAACATCATCTTGATTAACCTTGATGACGCTGATTACCAGATGTTCAGCCCGGAGATGTTGAAGCTATACCCCCACATCAAAGGCCTGGTCGATCAGAGCCTTTCGTTTACCAACCTCCATGTGACGACTCCATTTTGCGCCCCGTCCAGAGCAGCGCTCTTTCGTGGCCAATATGCACATCGCACCGGCGTGCGTGTCAACATTCCAGATTATCCGTTATCGCTTTCCTTTCGCGGTGGCTACAGCGAGTTCTTACGACAGGAACACGAACAGGAAGAACTAGGAGTCTGGATGCGTCGAGCCGGTTATCACACCATGATGATTGGTAAATATCACCACAATGGTTTCGATTTCAAAATCCCTCCGGGCTGGGATGACTTCTACATGTCAAACGGTGGACGCTATATGGGAACCTATCGTTTCACCAATCGTGACAACCGAAACGGAGGCCACTCTCAAAACCCAGACGACGTCTATCGGACTGATCAAGAGATGATTGACGCGACACGGCTGATTAAGTTACACACTGAAAAACAAAACCGGCAACCAACGGCAGATTCGGTTTCAAGTCGTCGCAATCCAGAACTGAAAACCAAATCCTCTGCGACATCGAATGGCAGCCAACCGTTCTTTCTTTACCTTGCTCCACTGGCTCCCCACCGTCCGGTTGGTAATGACTTTACCAATATGGTTCACAAAGCGCGCTATGACGATTGGCATCCGGAATTGAGAATTCCCAGGACGCCGGATTTCGATACAGCCCCTTTATCGGACAAACCGCCTCATCGCCAAACGCCTCCTTATACGGAGGCCGAACTTGATCTACTCCATCTCGAATATCTTAGCCGTGCGAGAGCGGTTAAATCTGTCGATGATCTTTTGGGCGAAATCCTGGAGACGCTCAAATCTTGCGGCATTCGAGAATCAACCTATATTTTCTTTACATCAGACAACGGCTATCAACTTGGGCAACATCGTCTTCACGGAAAGCTTTACCCTTATCGAATTTGCACCAACGTCCCGCTCTATGTTTCGGGTCCGGGCATCACCGGCGGCACAACTGCTGACCATTTGCTTGGCCACATTGACCTGTGCCCTACGATTCTTGAACTCGCAGGAGCGAAGCTACCCGAGTTTTTAGACGGAAAGTCATTCATCCCTCTTTTGAAAAACCCAAAGGCAATCAACGAAACGACTTGGCGAGAACCAGTGGTCATTGAAAATTGGCAAGCCAAAAGAAACCGGGGGAAGAATTTTCTCGGAGCCTACAGTGGACTTCGATATCACAACAAAATTTACGTCGAGTGGATCAATGGTGATAAAGAGTTTTATGATTTTTCAAAGGATCCTTACGAGCTAAACAATGCCTTCGATGATTTAAGTTCGCCAGAACAACAACTTCTTAAAAGAGATCTTTTGAGTAGCCGGCACGTCTCGATGAACCCAATTGTGACCATCATCCCCGAACCCGTAGAACTAGATGACCGTGCTGACTGGGTGCAGGGCAGGGCAGAAGACGATCACTCTATTGCAGAAATATTACTTCACCTCCAAGATCCGAAGACTAAGGAATTTTGGACGGGTAGCCAGTGGAGTAAAGTCCCGACGGACCTAAAGGCCAACGTCTCATCGAACGATCAGCAGCTCGTTACCTGGCATTTCCCGATCGACCAACTTTATGCAACTCGACTCAGCGCAACCGCTTGGGCGGTGGATCGCGATGGAAATGAATCGGCCAAGGTACAGCAGGAAATCAGCTTCAAGCTTCCGTCAAAAACAAAGTAAAAACACTCGCATTCAAGCAGGTTTTTTTGTCCTCGCCGGAAACTAGAATCCACCCATCCACACGCGACCACTAAGTTGCTAACCGTTCAGATTAAAGACGCGTTTTGCATTGGCCGTGGTCATGGATGAAAACAACTCGAGATCGACGCCTCGCACATCGGCCAGACAAGAGGCTGTATGGCAAACCATCGCAGGCTGATTCGGCCGCTGACTTCGATGAGGATGAGGCGTTAAGTACGGAGCATCGGTTTCGACCAAAATCCGATCGCCGGGGATGCGAGCAGCAATCTCTCTCAGTTCGTTTGATTTTTTGAAGGTCACCATCCCAGCAAAACTAATGTACATCCCTAATTCAAGACATCGCTGAGCGGTTTCCCAGGAACCGGCAAAGGAATGCATAATCCCGATCACGCTACCATTCCGCTGGTGCTCGTTTAGCATGGCAAGAATATCTGATTCACAATCACGCATGTGAATCACAAGCGGTTTTTTAGTCTCAAAAGATAACTCAATATGTTTTGCAAACCAGGTTCTCTGCTGTTCAATCGGACAGTAGTCCCAATAACGATCTAGACCGGTCTCACCAATCGCAACCACCTCTGGCTGAGTCGACAATTTGATAATTTCTTGCCAATCAAGCTGTGTTGCATCCTGGCAATGATTAGGGTGAATACCGACCGCTGAGTAAATCTGAGGATACTCTCTGGCAAGCTGCACGCAACTTTTACTCGTCATGGCAGTCGTACCAATGGCAGTGATTCCCACCAAGCCAGCAGAAGCTGCATTCTCAAGCACTTGTCCTAGGATAGGGAGCAACTGCTCATCTTCTAGATGGGCGTGAGTATCAAACAACATGATCGAACCTGCAAGCGTTTGCACCGCAGCCGTTTAAATTTGACAGAGACTACGAATTGGAAAAACTTCGATCGCCAGATTGACGTATCAAAGGTAGATCCACGGGGCGACGCATCGGGCAATCCTCATCAGCAGCGTGCCAATACATGACTTCCTTATCACCTAAATGCCAACACAGGCTAACATCCTCACCTTCCCGTATTGCCGGAAAGTCAACAAAACCTTCGCTGACCTGGGCGGCGCCAAGTCCGAGTTGAGAAAGTTCGTTGACAAACTTATCAAGCGTGTCAGATTTGAGTTCGTTTGCCTGCTCAATCGACTCCAACTCTCTTGCATAGTCGTCATTCTGAGCACCCTTTCCACGGCCTCCAACAAGGTAGTCCAGTCGCTCCCTCGTTTCGTTAACCTCTTTGGAAAGTACAACGATATCTTGAACGATCATCTTGACCAAAGGCAGGGTCTGATTCGCTGTACGAATGGTGAAATTTTTATTTTTTGAGGATGCAGTCTTCATCCGAATCGAGCCTAAATTGCTGTTACAAATGGCGAGGAAATTTTGCCCAGCGGGCGTATCCTGCTTCGTATTATAGCTTGACGATTAGTTCTGGATATTGGACGCCACAAATTATCAACTGCGAACCGTTAAATTCGTTCGCCGCACCGAGAAGTAATTTCCCCTACCGGAACGTTGGGAAGTCGGAGAGATGCCCAATTGTGTCTGATAACACACAATTACTAATGCGGTTAACCCGATCAACTAATAAAAACAGCACAAGGACAATACCGAATAAGGTGTCGAACGGTGACGATCGATAAACTTCATTGCGTGCAAATTCCTAAAAATCGACAGTAAACGGAGGCAAAGCAGCATTCTGGGATGGTTTTGACTCAAAACCCCCAAAAAGGACTTTAGTTTTTGTTGACTATCCTTAGACACCGCGTAGAGTAAAAAGTGAGGTTAGTCCGTATTTCCATGTTCGATCTCACCGCCGGAGTCAAAAAAAACGCGTAGTTTGGTCCCCTGATTTGGATGGGATCAATCTCAAAACCAAAGGAATGCGGGAATGTTAGTTCTCTCTAGGAAGAAAAACGAAAGCATCGTCATCAACGACGACATCACCATTGTCATCGTTGAAATTCGTGGTGACAAAGTGCGTCTCGGCGTCGAAGCTCCCAAAGAGATCCCAGTCCATCGTAGAGAAGTCTATGATGCGATTAAACGGGCTGAAAAAGAGAACATGGAATGCAGTGAACCCGCTGCCGAGATCGAGTAACGCGCCATCCTCACCAGTTTCGTCCGCCTTTACGATGCGGTCGCAAGCTTAATATTATTTCCTCCCGTATCTCGGTAAAAATTGCTTCGTTTTTTGTGACGATTTTGAAGCAAATGCGTCTGAATTCTTGGGTAAAACCCCAGAAAAAACACGTCCTCTTCACAAAGATCAGGAAATGCTAGGCAACTTGGCTGCTTGCCCTTGACGAAAAGTAAACCCACAGATTACTTTAGTTCCTTCGCGGTTCTGCCGATAATGGTGGCATCACGATAACGGCCCCTTCGTCTAGTGGTCTAGGACTCCGGCCTTTCACGCCGGCAACACGGGTTCGAGTCCCGTAGGGGTCACTTTGAGTGAACTAAGAACCCAAGGTTGTGCGAAATCACAATCTTGGGTTTTTTCATTGGATAACCCGCTTCCTTAACCTGAACACGCATGCCAGTTTCACCCCCTCAAGTTGGTCACCGACAAATTGGTACCTCTGGTATTCATGTTTCGCCAGTCGCGTTTGGTTCATGGCCTATCGCCGGGATGACCAGCCTTGGTGTCAACGAAGCCGATTCACTCGCGACCATCAAGGCAGCGGTTGAATCAGGCATTAATTTCATTGACACAGCACACTGCTACGGTGCCCACGGCGAGAGTGAAAAATTGATCGGGCGAGCGATCGCTGAAGATCGCGAACAACTGGTGATTGCCTCCAAAGGAGGAATCCACTGGGATCAAAACGTTGTCAGGCATTACGATGGTCGACCGGAAACATTGATCGCTCAGTGCGAGCAAAGCCTCGATCGGATGAAGCTTGATACGATTGATCTTTATTACCTTCATGCACCCGATCCCAATGTTTCAGTGAGTGACTCTGCCACGGCTTTTAATACACTCATCGAATCTGGAAAGATCCGTACAGCTGGAGTTTCAAACCTCAGTCTTACCGAAATAAAAGCATTCAATGCTGTTTGCCCAATTTCGGCCATCCAGCCTCCTTTTAATATGCTGCAGCAGGAGATTTGCTCAGAGATTATTCCATGGTGTCTTGCCAACAAAGTTTCTGTAATCAATTACTGGCCGCTGATGAAAGGCTTACTCGCTGGAAAAATTCGACGTGGGCATCCATTCGCCGCAGAAGATAAACGCCTAACTTATTCTATTTTTCAAGGGCAGGCATTTGAGTCGGCTCAACAACTGCTCGATGGCCTCGATGAGATCGCAGAAAAAACCGGACACTCGGTCGCTCAGATCGTAGTCAATTGGACTATCAGCCAACCCGGAATCACCTCTTCGCTTTGCGGTGGAAAAAGGCCGTGGCAAATCAAGGAGACAGCCGGTGCAATGGACTGGCAACTTGGTTCAGATTGTCTAACAACAATTACGAAACTTATTAAAAGTTTGAAGCGAAATTAAGACAATCCGGTTTATTAAAAAACAAGGATTTTAATTAGACGGGAATAAAAACGCTCGAATCCAGACCTTGATCTCAACGATCGCAGGACATTTGATAGCTTGATCCGGTCTCTTGGATGGCTAAAATGCAGGCACAGTGGCTACCCGATCACTGTTTGAAATAGCTTCCCTCCCCAACCTCGCCTGCGGCAACATCATGCAAAAACTTCTCAGTTTTGGATCACTCTCAACTGTCATATTTTTATCAGTTTTTTTGCCTGATCGTGCCGAAGGCCAACCGGCACCCCGAAGCGGCTATGAATTCGCCTGGGCTGATGAATTCAACGGCAGCGAACTCGACACCTCGCTCTGGACGGCGGCCAATACAAATGTACCCACCAACAACTCACTTCAGGATTATCTCCCGGAACAAGTGACTGTGAATGGCGGGAACCTTGTGATTACATCCGAGAACCTAGCCTCCCGCGGGCTGCAGTACCGTAGTGGACTTGTACAAAGCAACACGTTGCAAAAACATGGCCGCTGGGATATTCGCGCAAAGTTACCAACATCCAAGGGCATGTGGCCGGCAATCTGGCTTCTCGCCGATGCCCCTTGGCCCAGCCAAGGTGAAATCGATATTATGGAAAATCGTGGCGACCAACCAGAACTCACCAGCAGTGCTTTTCATTACGGAACGAATCCACCTTTTTCTCATAGTTTTCTGACTCAGGATCAAACGTCCGTCCACAACAGTAACAATGTAAATTACCACTCCGGCTTCCACACTTACTCGGTCGAGTGGGATCCGACCCAAATTCGGTTTTACGTCGACAACGTACAACACTGGACAGTCCGCGATTCCGAGGTCGACGGATTTTTGACTAACAAGGTTGGTGACATGCGTTTGATTATCAACACAGCAATTGGAGGGACGTTTCTGGACGACCCTGATGGATCAACTGTCTGGCCACAAAAATTTGAAATCGATTACGTCCACGCTTTCACCAAGTCGTCATCTCCTCCTATCCTGACTTTCGATAATGGTGATTTTGAAGCACAAGATGGCTCTCTCGCCGAATGGAGAAAATTTGGCGACAGTATGAACAATGTTAGTTCCGGGAATGAACATATTGAAACGGGTACTGAATCGCTCAAACTCTTCGGTCAGTTCAACGGCGAGACCAATTACTCCGGTATTGAGCAGGGAATTTCGGTAACCGAAGGCGATCGACTGATGGCTTCGGTAAGTGCCTTGACCGCCGTGGGAGACTCCATCTCAGGGACGGAAAATTTGGTCGAATTAAAAATTGATTACTACAGCGAACTCTATGGCGAATTTGGAACTGCTCAATACATCAGTTCCGATGTGATTACACTGATCGACGGTAATTCAATCAACGACGCCTGGCTCCAGCAAGAACTATTCTCGACCGCACCCGCCGGTGCAGTCGAGGCAAGACTGGCGATTGTATTTCAGCAACGGGGCGACGCCGGTGGAGCGGTCTACATCGACAACGTCAGTTTTGCTTCAGTCCCGGAACCGGGGCAATTCGCAATTCTAGTTCTTATCGGAGCTACCGGTTTCCTTCGGCGAAAACGAGCTTAATTCGTTCCGCCAGGTTCCCTGCAACTGGCATTGAACTTGCCGCTGAGAAGGTCACGCCAAGCCGCCTTCGTTAATCAACCCAACAGACCCGGCCCTAGGAGACAGCGTTTCGCCCGGAAGACGGGCGACTCTGGGCAGAGTTTAACGATTGCGTTCGCAACTTCGGACGAACGTCAGGATTTACGACGATAAAGGAACTGGACGTCAATGGGCGCCGTTATCGGTTGTAGTCTCTTTCCCCTGGTTAAAACGTGACTCAGGAATCCAACGAATCGCTGCCCCAATTGATCCTGCGGGCAAGAGAAATGACTCATCCAAGATTGGCTCGCTTTGCCCGTCAAGCACCCGAGAACTGTCAGGAAGTCTACCTGTTTCGCGGTGAAAAATTTTTCGGTGTTCGTTTCGCGCTGGGCTCGTTTCAAGCTGATTGGGATATTACCGAGTCTCAGATTTGCGTGTTCAAAGGAACTCACGAGATTGATCGAATCGATTTAGCTCCCGACCAGTCACGCCGGGCAGCTTAGCACGCGATTCGCCATCAGTGCAAAAAAAAAGGCGTCTGCTCAGGTGCGGACGCCGTTTGCCGATATTTTAAGATTAAGATTCTTCTTCGTCTTCGCTCTTGACCTTCTTCTTCTTCTTCATCGAAAGTTTGGCCACGCGAACTTTAGGCATGCCATAAACCTTGTCGCCTTCATTCCAGCGATCGTCAGCGATCAACTTCCGGAGCCGCTCAGGGCGGGTAAGAACGTTGCGAGTTTTTGCCGAACCGGCCTTAATCTTCAAACTTTTGTCGATGGTCATCAGTAATACTTCTATGAACAATTGAGCCGGCACTCTGCCGGACAGGGCTTTTTGATTGAAAAACTTAAGCTGAGCGTGGCTGCGAATTATACTTGACGAGCAACGAAGCTTCAAGGGCTAATAACTCGGTAATTTGCGTGTTTAAATGCCTCACTGTAGACGATTATCGGTTCGACAATGCTAATTCTTGCCCCAATAATGCCGCATCCGCCAATCACCCCTTATTTGACGGGTCTTTCGAGGCTTGATCTGTCGAATCTGCCTCCATTGAGATAACTTAATAGCAGACTGATCCGCGTTATATGGACGAAAAAATGAAAATTGGAGTATTTTGCAGTGGTGGTGATGCGCCGGGGATGAATGCTTGCGTCCGATCCGTCGTACGAACCGCAGCAGCTCATGGGCACGAAGTCGTAGGAATCATGCGTGGCTACCACGGAATGATCCACGAAGAGTTTTTTATGGATTCCGATGGCCAACACCACCTGACCCCTTATCGTGTGACTACCTGGGCGGCTCACGGTGGAGCCCATCTCCGCAGCAGTCGCAGCGAAGAATTTCGGACCGAACAAGGGCAGCGAACCGCCGCAGACATCCTTAGAAAACACCACATTGATGCACTCATTCCGATCGGCGGCGACGGCACGTTCAATGGCGCTACCGCTTTGAGTAAGCACTGGGATGGTCAAATCGTCGGCTGCCCCGGCACGATCGATAACGACCTCATGGGAACCGACTATACCATTGGATTTTCCACGGCGGTGCAAACCGCTGTCGAGGCAGTCGACAAAATACGCGACACTGCATCCAGCCACGATCGCATGTTTCTCGTCGAAGTAATGGGACGGCACAGCGGCTACATTGCACTCTACACCGCCATCGCAGCCGGAGCAGATGTCGTTGCGATTCCTGAAACTGATACCAATTTTACGGAAATCATCTCGCACCTTAACCGACTAAAAGAGCAGGGACGAACGATGGCGATCATGGTCATCGCCGAGGGTGATGAAAAAGGGGGAGCGGAACTTATCAACGCGCAACTTAAACAGCATGACTGCCCTTTTCAAACCCGCACGATAGTGCTTGGACACCTACAGCGGGGCGGCAGCCCAACACCAGAAGATCGCAGACGAGCGACCCAAATGGGCAATGGAGCAGTGAAGGCGATTCTCGCCGGGGAGACGGGTGTAATGATCGGCACCCGCGACGACCGCTGTGTTTCAATTCCATTTGCAGAAACCTACGCATCGCATCGCCCGGTCTCGCTCGATCTACTCAATGTTCTGAATGAAATCGCATCTTAGAAATCTGCAAACCGGTCAGTTATCTATCAAGACGGCTTCTTCCGAGGTCTCGGAACCTTTGAGCTTTTCCGCCTTCGCCCTTTACGGCCCTTTGCCTTGCCCTCATCAACTGAGGACAAAGGCTGACCTACCGCTTCCTGAAGCTGACTAATCCGATCCCTCAGAATTCCAGCCCGCTCAAATTCGAGGTCCTCAGCGGCCTGCAGCATCTCAGTTTGTAAATCGTTGATGTATTCTTCGGTGATATATACGGTATCTTCGGTCTTCCTCGCTGCGTCATTGGCTTCCCGCCGATTCTTAAGATCAGCTCCGATCCCTGACGAAATCTCTTTAAAAATCGTTTTCGGCGTAATGCCATGCTCTTCGTTATAAGCCTCTTGTATCGCCCGTCTTCTCGCCGTTTCATGAATTGCATTCTTCATCGCCTCGGTGACCTTGTCGCCGTACAGGATGACCTTGGCATTCGCATTTCGAGCGGAACGGCCAATCGTCTGGACAAGCGAAGTTTCGCTTCTCAAGAAACCTTGCTTATCCGCATCCAGAATCGCCACCAAACTCACCTCGGGCAAATCGAGCCCCTCTCTTAACAAGTTCACGCCAACCAGACACTGAAACCGCCCAAGCCTCAAATCTCGCAACAATTCGACCCGCTCGAAGGCATCCAATTCACTATGAAGCCATTTACTTGAAATCCCATTTTCACAGAAATACGAAGACAGGTCTTCCGCCAGGCGTTTGGTGAGCGCGGTGACCAAAACTCGGTCTCCCAAATCGCGCCGCTCTTTCACTTGCTCCAACAAGTGAGCCACTTGACCACTTGCGGGTACGACCTCGACGACTGGATCTAACAAACCCGTTGGCCTAATGATCTGCTCGACTACTTCCCCACCCGTTTTTTCAAGTTCGTAATCCGACGGTGTTGCTGAGACATACACAACTTGATTCAAACGCTTTTCCCATTCCTCAAATTTGAGAGGCCGGTTATCCATGGCGCTGGGCAACCGGAAACCATGGGCGACGAGAGTCTCCTTGCGACTGCGGTCGCCGGCATACATTGCTCTGACTTGCGAGCAGGTTACATGAGATTCATCGACAAACAATAAAAAATCGTCGGGGAAAAAATTGTACAGCGTTTCCGGCTCTTCTCCCGCCTCACGCCCCGCTAAATGGCGACTGTAGTTCTCAATCCCTGGACAATGGCCAACGTGCTCCATCATCTCGATATCAAATCGAGTCCGCGCGTTCAATCGCTGAGCCTCCAGAAGCTTTCCCTCTTTCTGAAATAAATCAAGCTGCTCTTTAAGCTCCATTCGAATCAGTTTCACCGCGTCGGCAATTCTTGATTCAGATGTTACAAAATGCTTCGCCGGATAAATATAGATCTCAGACTCAGGCGTTATCGACTCGCCCGTGAGTGGATTGATAATGGAAATTTGCTCAATGTCATCCCCCCAAAATTCAATCCGATAAGCAAACTCTTCGTAGGACGGCCATATTTCAACACTGTCGCCACGAACTCGAAACGTGGAACGTTCAAACGAAATATCATTTCGCTTATATTGAATATCTACAAATTTGGCGAGCATCTTGTCTCTATCAATCGCGTCGCCGACTTTGAGCGCAACCATCATGGTTCGATAATCCTCAGGGGACCCAAGACCATAAATACTTGAAACACTGGCGATGATGATGACGTCTTTTCGACTAACGAGCGAACTTGTTGTGGCCAGCCTTAACCGGTCAATATCTTCGTTGATCGAGGCATCTTTCTCGATGTAAATATCACGCTGGGGGATATAGGCTTCAGGCTGGTAATAGTCGTAGTAACTCACAAAATAATGAACTGCATTGTGCGGAAAGAAATCCTTGAATTCTGAGTAGAGCTGGGCAGCCAATGTTTTATTGTGAGAAATCACAAGGGTTGGCTTTTGAATTTGCTGAATGACGTTCGCCATCGTGAACGTCTTGCCCGACCCTGTAACACCCATCAACATCTGGTGCTTCTTTTTGGCTTTGATTTGCTCAACCAGCGTCTCAATTGCTTGCGGTTGATCACCACCAGGTTCAAATGGCGAAGTTAGTTTAAACATAATTAAAGCAGAATTCCCTCAAGGCCTAAACTTACATTTTATTGCCAAATCTCGACACGACTAGGCTTCCTCGAGAAACGACCACAATTACTAATTACCACCAAGGAGCTAAAAATAAACTCCTCCCCGCTCTAACTGAGTGGCATCGACAATCAAGGCTCAATCAAGGCTCAATCAAGGCTCAATCAAGGGAGACAGATAAGGGCGAATCGCCCGGTACTTTTTCTCCCCGATCCCCGGAACCGTTAGCAATTCAGCATGGCTTTTAAAACGCCCAAGTTCAGCACGCTGGGCAAGTATCGACTGCCCCAACTTAGGCCCGACTCCCGGCAGCAAGGTCAGTTCACCAACACTCGCAGCGTTTAAATCAACCTGAAATGAGAACTGCAAGTCCGCTACGTCGTCAATGTCGACAAGCCCCTTGCTTGCATTCCACTGAACCGCAAAATATGTGGATGCTGACAGAAGAGCCATCAGCAACAAAGTCGCTAACACTCTCTGGTGTTCGCGCCACAAAACAAGCCGCAAACGGTTCAATAGAACCTCACGCTCAGGCTCACTGGCCTCCGTGAATTGCTTGTCGTTTCCCATGGGTCACTCGATAATAAGCCTCGTGAAGAGGTTGACCAAATTGATCGGCAACCAACGTTTCACTACTTCGAAGACCACTCTTTGAGAGTAATCACGCCATCGCCATTCTTGTCTTTCTCGTAGAATTCTTCGACAGTCTTATCGTCCCATTTAGACGAATACTCGTGCATCTGAACCTGACGATCTTCATTTTTATCAAATTTCTCGAAATCACGAGAAGAACCAGAACTGCTCCGTGAGGAAGAAGATCGACTCGACGAACTACCCCATCTTGAAGACCGTGAACTACTGGTACCTGTGCTTTTGCGAGCGTCCGCGGACGAGGACTTTGCGGCAGGCTTGTTGGCACCGCTTAGACTATCGAACAACTCGGATTTCGTGATGAAACCATCCTTATTTTGATCAGCACCAACTGGGGGGCGACGCATTTTTTTGATTTCGTCACTGCCCAGTTTGCCATCTTTGTTTTCATCGTACTGGCCGATTAAGCTTGCCGCATACTTTTCGTACTTTTCCCGGGAGCTTGAACTACTCGAGGAGGAGGATGAGGATGGCTTTCTCGAAGTGCTAGACTCCCTTGTGGAGCTACTCGAACTACGTGTCGAAGTAGGCCGCCACGACGAGAAACTTTTCTTAGAACTTGAACTACTTCTAGAAGAATCCCGGGAACTCGATGAACTGGACCCTCTCGAAGACCCTCGGTAAGCAGACTCGCGGGACGCGTAACGGTTCGAAAGCTCGCTGCGGGAAAGACGACCATCTTTGTTAGTGTCACTTTCCTGGGGAGTCGGACTGCCCCAACGCGCTTTGCTCATCTCTTCTTTGTCGAGACTACCATCCTTATTGCGATCGTACCGACCAAGCGTCGACTCTACCTGTCGATTCACACTCTCGCTGTAGGTTACTTTTTTAGCGGTGCTACCCTTGGACTCATTAGCTGTTGAACCAAAACGTGCTACACCCGAACCGGACTCTTCTCTTTCGACACCAAATCCAGGCACCTTCCGCTCCCGGTTCATTTTTCTATCAGTCTTTTCCTTATTGGCTTTGTCTTTATCTAGCTTTGACAAAATCTTACTGATGGAAACCGATTTTTCAGGGTTGAATCCGTTTTTCGAAAGATAACTTCTCGTATTGCTCGACATCTCGCTGGGTTCAAGCTTACCGTTCGAGTTAACGTCTTTCCGTTTTAGATACTCAGCCAATTTGAAATCTTGCGCCGAAACGATCGTGGACAATACGAACAGGGCAACCAGAGCAAGGTTTAATCGAACGATCCCACGAACTATCTTAAAATCTTGAAAAATCACTTATCTGACTCCAACTGGGTAACATCCAAAAAAGCTAGTCTTTCGATTACTGGAGCTCCACTTCTCTGGAGTCGCAGACATCGAACATTTGACCGAATTCACTAACCTTTTAACACCGAATAAACTAAAAAGTTACTGCAAATCGATGATATTTGACTCTACTCGGTGAAATGGCCCTAAGCCGCATCTGCTTGAGGTTTTGAGACTGATTTCCTTGACTTTGCAAGCATTCCAACGTTATTGAGGATTGGTACCCCTATCGAATAGACTCCCAATACTCAAAAACAGCTAAAACATTAAATTAACCGTGCCAAACCGACACCAATTTGACGCTTTAGCATTACCCGCCGATAATATTAACTCTCTCGGCGCACTCGTCAGATGAAATAGCGCCAGTGACCCGAGGGAAGAACCGCACGACTTTCTCGATAAATTGGGTTCCCCCCAAAAAATACCTCAACACCCCCTAATAGCAACCAATGATCAACCAATGCCCGCAATGTAGCGGTAAAATCGCCGATTTTGCGGTCAATTGCGACCATTGTGATTGGAACTTGGTCCCAAACCATGAGCCCTCAGATTTTCGAATCAAAACCATTGAAAATGAGAGATTGGGGGACTTCGAGTCTGAGGAAGCCATCGAAGAGACGATTCAGATTGTAAAAAAATCTAGACGAAAAATAGCCGCTACAAACCAACAGTCTTCCCCGTCCAATCAGTCCCCTCCCGACTTAATTAATAATCACTCCGCAGCTCAAGATGAGAATGATTCACAAATTAACGAAGCAACCCAGCGAGCGCTCGAATTTATCGAACTCGGTGACCTCGAAGCTTCGTTAACCTATCTAAACCGTGCAATCATCGACTTACCGACTGAGAATAACGGCGAATGCTATTCACTCCGTGGTTACGCTAACCTCAAAAACCTGGATTTTCTAAACGCTGAAACTGATTGCACACGCGCCATTGATCTAGGCTGGGAGGAACCGCAAACTTACGCCTGGCGGGCGGCAGCTCGTGGTGAACAAAACAATTGGCCGGCGGCCTTTGATGATCTCAATCATGCCGACCAAATTGCGGCCAATGACGATGACCAATACCGAGCCTTAATTACCGCTTACTCAAAAAATGCAAGCGCTCACTATCGAACCAAAATTCAAGCGGGAGACGATTCAGCAGATCTCTTTTTTGATCGGGGCTGGGTTTATTTCAAAGCCCAACAATTCGAAAAAGCAAAACGAGATTTTCAACTAGCAATTAAAAAGAAACCGGGGCACTTTAAAGCTTCCATGGGATTGGCTGAACTTAAGTACATCTTTCTCGCAGAATACGATGTTCGGGAATTATGCGACGCGGCAATCCTAGGAGATCAAGAATGCCAAGCCTACGGGTTGAAAATTCGCGCCATGCTGAATTTCCGCGAAAATAAAATCGGGGCGGCAAGAAATGATATTCGCGATCTCATGTCATTAGCTGGCGAGGATCCGAAAACGAATCTCACCGTGTGCCGATTGCTCCGTTCGATTGGCGAATTCGAATTGGCAATCAAAATACTCACAACCTTGATTCAAAACAAACCCAAAGGCAGCAACCTCTTTCGTGAGCGCGGGGAATGCTTGGCCGCCATCGGCTGCAACGCGCTCGCTTTAAAAGACTTCAAAAAGCACCTTCAACAGTGTCGTGCGGATTTACCGGTACTTCTGAAATCTGCCGAACTCGCCATACAAGAAGATCGAGTGGAGCTTGCCCAACGACGCCTCAAACGCGCTTTGAGACTAAACCTTGGGCGAGATGACGAAATTTATCTGATTCGAAGTCGCGCATTTCTCTGTGCAGATGATCTTTCAAAAGCACTTCAAGATTGCGAGGCATCCATCGGTAGCAACGCAACGAACCCTGAGGTGTTTGCGCTTCTGGCCAACATCCACCAGGCTCAATCCAGTCCCGAAAACGCGATCTCTGCCCTCACCAAAGCAATCGACCTCGAGAACGACGAATTTAAAAAATCTGATCTTCTACGGCAACGAGCTCAACTTTTCCACTCATTACAAAATTCACAAACCGCGTTAGAGGGATTAGAAAATTCGGTATCGCTAAATCCCTCCAACCCAATTTCTTGGTTGCAAATCGCGGAATTTCATCAAGCTCGCAATGATTGGAACTCAGTCAATCAAGCAGTGCGTCATTCTCTAACAGTCCAAACGCCTCCTCCAGGTAAGGTGGCACAAACTGCCTTGCAAATCGCCGCCAACAGCTCTCAATTTTTTGAAAACAAAATCCTCAATGAACCGCAATTTAATCCTGAATTATGTTTGCAACGCGGATTGTCCTACCAATTGCGAGACTTGCCCGAAAAAGCCCTTGCCGACTGCAATCTCGTTCTCGAAGCTGACCCGAATAACATCTCGGCAAAACATTGCCGGGCGCAAGTGCTAAATCAACTGAAAAATTACGAAGCCGCGATAGATGATTTGACGTCAGTCCTAAAACTCAAAAGCCTTGCAACAGAAATTCAATCCCAACTCCGATTCGACCGCGCGGTCTCCCACAACCTGCTTGGGAACAAAGAAGAAGCAAAGTCTGACTTGCTAAAAGCAATCCGTCTTAACCCACTCGCTTCGCGGAATTATGTCTTCCTCGGAGAACTTCACCAGCAAACTGGGGAATTCGATAAATCGCTCCGCGCATTTGAAAAGTCGATTGCACTTGATTCCCAAAACCCCAATGTCCACCGAAAAAGTGGCATTTGTAATACTTACCTTCAGAACCACCACGCAGCGATTGGTAATTTTTCCCGTGCAATTGATTTAGCGCCACACCGTGTCCAGCCGGTCATTCAAAGAGGGCAGGCCTATCTAAAGATCAACCAACCCCAACTTGCCCTTGAAGATTTCGAATTCGCTTTGCATCAAAATGACCAACTCTCAAAAGCCTATTCCGGACGCGCTTCGGCATTGGCGATGCAAGGCAAGTTAGAAAAAGCATTGATCAGTCTGACGAAGGCGATTCACCGATTCAAGCGTCCACGGGATATTGCGGAGGTTGTTTTTTCCCGCGGAAAAGTTTTTTACCAAATGGGCCGCAATTCACCAGCCATCTCAGATTTCAGCTTTGTATTGGAATTGATGCGAGCTGACCCCAATCACCTAGTGGCAACACGTTACGCGCGTGCGATCGCGAATGTACACAATGAAAAGTGGGACAAAGCCCAAAGAGATTTTCGCAAACTTTCAAAACTCCGTCCAAATGACAAGGAAATTCAAAACGCACTCGCGTGGCTGGCAGACCGCCAACACAAAAGACCAAGTTTTCTCGATGACCCCAAACCCTTCCTCCGCCCGACACGCCCTTCGATCACCGGGCCACGGTGTCAGCTAACTGATGATGCCCAACAGTGGAATGCAGCAGCTCCGCATGATTGGTGGGTCGTGCGGTCAGCTGAGAAGAAAGAATTTGGACCGGTTCACTTCGAGACACTGAAAAACTGGATCCGTGACGGACGCGTAACTTCAGAGATGAGAGTGCTTCGCGCTGATTGGAGCAAATGGAAAAGACCCGAAAAAATATTCCCGGCAATTCTGGGAACCGACGGCTCGCAGAAGAACTTGTCAGGTGTAGGATTAGAGTTGAACCCGGATACCTCTAAATCCGGGAAAGGATCTCCCAACCTATGAATCCCCCGAACAACACAGGTGAATATGGCGATCGGCCAAGTGAATACGGTGACAACCGGATCTCCATGGTTTTCGTTTCAGATATTGAAGTTGAACCCCCCAAGCTGATCTCAAACACCTTTAAAAAGTACGCCCACTTTCGTGAATTGAGCACAGGGGGAAAAGCCCGACTCGTCTCCTGTAAAGATACCAACCTTGGAAGACGGGTTGTCCTCAAGATGCTTCGAGAAGAGTTTTTTGAGGATGATGTTGAACTTCGCCGCTTGATTCGCGAAGCCCGAATCACGGCTCAACTTCAGCATCCGGCAACGGTCCCGATGTATGAACTGGGACAGGACGATAGCGGAAATTGGTTTTTTGCAATGAAAAAAATCGAAGGGAAAACGCTCTTTGAAATTATCGTAGGGCTCGCTCGGCGCGAAGCGCAATACGAATCCAGTTATGATCTAAATCACCTGCTTGGAATTTTGACGAATGTTGGCGATGCCCTCGCTTATGCTCACACCAGAGGCGTAATCCATCGTGACATCAAACCGGAAAATATTATTGTCGGGATGTTCGGAGAAGTCACACTCATTGATTGGGGAGCGGCCAAAGTTTGGGGGATGCCAAATGACGGTGGCGAAGGTACAAAAGGCCAGCGAGGTGGCACTCCGCTATACATGTCACCGGAACAAGTCACGGGCAATCGGATGGTCGACGAGCGTACGGACATTTTTAGTTTAGGAATTGTCATGTATGAAATGATGGCCCAAAGAGAACCGTTTCGAGGAGCAGACATTGGACAGACCTTTGACAACATCGTGAACAAAGCCCCCACGCCCCCAAGAGCCGCTGCCCCTCACCGAGTCATCCCGAAAACCCTCGAAGCCATTTGCCTGAAAGCTTTGGAGAAAAATCCCAATGATCGATATCAATCCATGACCGCCATGATGAGCGCCGTAAATAAATTCAGGAATGACTCGCTGCTGCGAGATAATTAATACCCCCACACGCGATTTTTCACTCAATAACAGCGACTCCATCCCAACTATGGCTAATGAACGCGACGATTCGAGACTTGAAAAAATAGATCAGAAGCTCCGAATCCTCGTCGTGCTTGCCGTCTGCCAAGCGGGGATTACCGGCCTGATGTTCATTTACCTCGTCTTGGAAAATTTCATCCCATCCAACTCATCGCTGCTATTATTCTTAATGGGGCTGTGTATTTTTCTATATCTTTTTCGGCGTCGAATCCCCGGTTGGTTTGGCAATTTGAGTCGGTTTATTTTCGCAAACCTATTTGAAATGAGAAAATCAGACTCAATTAAAAAGTAGCGCTCTCGGCGCTCTCGCTGATTCCAGACGCCGCTATTGCTTGACAGAAGCTATCAAAGCCGAACAGGCAAAAAGCCAAACAGGCGATTCCAATTGAGTCACGGCTGGTAAACTTCAATAGCCGCCTGAGACGGGGACATGATCCGCTGCTCGATCGCTTTTTGCGATAAGACCGACAACGCATTTCGGCCTTCTTCTCCCAGCTCAACGGTCCAATCGTTCACATAGAGGTCTACGTGAGCCATTAAGACTTTATCATTAAATTCCTGAGCATATTTTCGCATCGTTGGTAGCGTCTCTTCACGGTGCTCTAGCCCGTAAACGATCGATGAACGTATAACTCGCTGAATTCGAGCTAACGTTTCTTGCTTTAAATCTCGACGAGCTAAAATGCCTCCGAGAGGAAGAGGAACTCCTGTCTCTCGCTCCCAACGCGTGCCAAGATCCTCTACTAAAAAGAGCCCTTCCTCTGCCCAGGTAAATCGTCCTTCGTGAATACAAACGCCAAAATCGGCGGATCTTTCTTTAAGTGACGGCATGATTTCAGAAAACAACTGGTGTGCGACTCGCGTTTTCTTCAAGCCAATTGCCTCACCGTAAAAAAGCTGGAACAACATCGCAGCGGTTGTGAATTCCCCCGGACATAACGTACGGGTACACCCTGGTGAAGTGAGGGCATTATCCGGAGAAGCCCCTTCTTTCGCGGATAAAAGCAAGGGACCTACTCCAAAACCTAATGCGGATCCCGATGGCAAGACTAATGTCCGTTCAGAAAGAACCGCGGCAGCATGAAAACTGGCTTTCGCGACTTCAAACCGATCTTGAAAAAGCCCCTCATTAAGCTGTTGGATGTCAAGCAACTCAATCTCAAAATCCAACCCAAGAAAATCAACTTTGCGGTCAAGTATTCCATGAAACGCAAAAGTATCATTGGGGCAAGTCGAAATCGCCATTCGGATTTTATTCGGAGTTTGCATCAAATTTACCGTTCAAGAACAGTCTCTATTCGTATCAATAAGATTTTACAGGCGTTTAAAATACTCATGAAATCACCCACAAACCGAGCAATCTATTAGCGTTCAAGGCAGTTCATCAGAAGGCGGGTGGCGGCCTCCAGCGCTTCACGGATTTTCCAATTATTCTTATCACGATCGCCCGCCCGGTTGGAGATTCCCCGCACCAAACAAAATGGCACACCGCACATTTTTGCTGCTGCAGCAACTGAAAACCCTTCCATTTCCTCAACGGCAGCGTCCGGATAATGACGCAGCCTCGCAGCTACATCACTGCTCGTACTGGCTGCTGCACAAACCGTAAGAATTTGACAACGCGGGCTATCGAAATTCGTAAGAGGTAAAACATCCCCGATGATATCCTCCTCCCCTCTACCGCTCCATTGCACCCACCCAATCTCACTTGCCGTTTGGTAGTCCTGCCCGCTTCCCGATCCAATCCCGAAGCATGCAACTTCACTACCAACCACCGCCGTCCCGATCGAAAGGTCTGAAGCATACGCGCCGGCAATTCCCACCAATGCCACATGACTCGGCTGATAATGGGTAATTAATTCCATCGCCTTGGCTGCAGAAACGATTGGCCCAAACCCGCAAATTTCCACTGTGGCTTCGAATTTAGAAAACCGCTCCGCTACGAATTCGTATTCCATTGGAGTTGGAACCAAAATCAGCCACTTAGTTTTTTTAGGGGATGAGCTCATTCAAATTACTCTTCGCAGGAGATTGGGATCCACTGTTTTAAAAGATAACCACTACTGACTTCGATTCATCTTGGCAAACTCTGCTAAGTCCGTCTCTGCAAATCAACTCTTTCGTTTGAAGAGAATCTGTTTTAGTACCTGCTCAGCTCTTTGCCAATTGGAGGCCTCTTTCGCAGCCCAATAACTCATTAAAGTCGCGAGACATAACAACACCGCGTAACCACTCGTCGCCTGCTTGAACCTGGCCGATGAAATCTCAAGCCACATCATTAAGCTTCCTCCATTCCCACCTAACAACAATCCTGTACAACAAACCCCGTAAATAAACGCATGGACTAACAGTAGCACGGAGACAGATCGCATTGCCGACCAATCGTTAATTTGAAGCAGAAAAATGGCATAGAAGCCGTTCAAAAGACAAATCGCCAGCTGCCAGAAAAACCAATTCGGAAGTTCATTTACCGGAGTCGAATCACCCCAGGTTATCAATTGAGTTAATACAGGGATCAGGTTTAGCCCGGCAACAAAAAACAATCCGCCAGCAAACAACTTCGCTAAAAAAAACCGATCAGCATTTGCCCGCGTCAGCCGCTCCTCCCAGGTCTTCTCTTCATTTCCCCTCGAAGAATTCCCTTTAATTGATCCGGCAAAAGGCATGTCGGAATTTGCACGAACAACCGATTCATAGGCTGGCGCGACATCATTGGCTTGACTGTCTTTTGTCCAATTTTCCCCGCCCTCTCCGCTTGATACTATTGCCGATTGTGAACTGGGGGGATTTATTGGCAACGGCTTGCCTACAATTTCAACTGACACTGAGGGCAAGCTTTGTTTCGATTCGGATGAACTGTGCTGCCTTGGTTTTACAACAGGAAGACGCCGCTCATGAGCGTCTTTTGACATTGAGTCACCTGAAATTGAGCTTGCGGAATTGACTCCCTGATCATTGGGGGCCTCATAAATCTCAGCACGACATTCAACGGCTCGCCCACTCTTTTTTTCAGCATCTGAAATTTCCGGGATGCGAATCATCGTTCGGCACTTAGGGCATCTCACAACTTTGCCACAGCGAGTCACCGACGCATGTATGATGCATCCCTCAGGGCATCTAACTCGCAATGACATAGTACGCTCATTCAAAAAAGACTGATTCCAAGACCTTGCCTGAACGCCAATTATAACAGACCCTAATCAACAGACCCTAATCAACGGATCCTAATCAACATTCCCTTATCAGGCCATTGAACATTTCGCGGTCTGAGATACACAAACCGGGCAAGCCATTTGCTCTGATGTTAATAACTTACCGAGTTCCATCGACTGTCAGATTTAGCTTCCTCGCTTCGAACGATGTCGAATACAGCATCCACATACGAGGGGGCTAAATGAGGACGAATCGAATTCCAATTCGAATTTTGTAATTCAGCCGCTCTCGTTTTCAAACGCTTAAAAAACCTTTTAAAACCGCGCGGGCTGGCAAGGCGACCCAATCGATCGACACACAATTCAATGCCACTGTGATCGAATCCAGACCGCATCTCGGGAATCCGCGGCACCGGATCTTGAAAATTCACCCAGCGAAAGTGATTCAATTTTACGTGCTTGAGGTATTGCCGACTGGCAACTCGCGGACACCCAAATGTATGAAGTTCGGCCGGTTGAGATTTTATAAACGAAAGCACGCAGCGGGACGCACAAATCGTGGCTACTGCAGCCCCCAAAGAGTGTCCGCAAAACCAGAGATTACGTTCATTCGACTCCAACTCTGATTCAATAACGGGCCAAATTCCGTCCGCCATCGATTTAAAATCATCAATCACGTAACCCGTTGTCTCCGCCATCGTCGCAGCTAATTTACCCAGCTCTATCGCCTCGTCTAACTCTCTCATCTCTTTCCCACGGAATACCATCACCGCATCAAATTCATTTTGGAACCAAAAGATATCAATGGTCTCGCCCGGAATAACCTTGCCGTCGGTAAATCCAAGTTTCCCAGCGATCGAATTAGCATCATGCAAAGGCAGATAGGTAGCCAGCGCCATCTCGCAGAACAATAACGATCGACGCAAAACCGATAGTTCGGCGATGGGCCCCTGAAGCTGACTTTTAAAATAGAAGTCTTCCGAAGTCTTCGTATCGAGACTCGCGTTCTTATCCGGAAGCTGAATTTCAGAAGATACCATTTTACAACCGAAATAAGGAAATCAAACTCACACTCACACTAGAACCAACAACTTTTGCAACGCCCGTTCCTCAATTCACCTTGCTGCATCTTACGCCTAATGACAGCACCAGCGGGTTTTCGAACGATCGGCAAGCACTTTTATTATTTAGTCTGCATCTGAATGGTGCCTCGCCATCCCTCGGGAGGCTTACCCTCAGACTGACTCATGAACTTCTCGATAAACATTCTCAAAGAATCTTCTGCATCCAGTATAGCTAATTCCGTTTCCAATCGCATCCAATCGCCGGATCGGAACGATTCCAGTAGCTTTTTCGAATGAACTATATCCTCAGTCGCAAGCTCAGTCGCCGCACAGACTTGAAAAACGTCGAACGAACCTTCCATTCCAAATGGCTGGAAATTTCCCATCCCGCGCACTGAAATCCCCTCAAAGAACTCTGGCTCAGCCTTTAAAGCCTCGAGCGTAACCGCATCGATAAGAATTTTTGAGTTGAGCCATTTCGTCAACCCTTCGAGCCGCGAGGCCAGGTTTACGACCGGACCAAAGGCAGTCACCTTCACTTGATCACGCGTTCCAATTTTCCCAGCGACGGATTCACCTGATGCAATTCCGATTCCGAACTGAAAGCCACGATCATCGCGACTGCACCGATCAACTTCGCCTAGCCGCGCGTGGTGATCAACATGTTGATGAATCGCCAATGCTGCTTTAACCGCAGATACGGCGTTTTGCTCGCTCCCCGTTGGCGGAATCGGCCATCCCCAAAAACCCATGACCGAGTCCCCGTGAAAGTCCCCGATCACTCCACCAAAATCTAAAATATTGGATGTTGTAATCCCCAATGCCTCACTTACTCGAGCTAAAAGTTCGAGCAAATCATCCGACAATTCCTCAGAAGTCTTCGAAAATCCCCTTAAATCGCAAAACAACACCGACAAATCGCACTCTCGTGGTTGCAACACTGCCTCCGAATCGAGGACGGAGATAGCCTTCAGAACCACTGGAGAAAAGAACGTCCGGAGACTCGCCTCTTGTCGCTCTAGTTTTTTTACAAGCAATAAATTCCTTAACGAAGAACCAACCAATTCACAGAATTTAAGATCGCCCTGAAAATCGAGTTCTTGCGAAACGGAACTTAAACTGGAATCGCGGTCACCACGCTCTTTACCGGCAACGTAAACTCCCCAGCCGGGTGTTGCCGCACTTGAAATTGGAGACACAAAAGCCCAATCATTTTCATAGTCGATGGTATATTTTGATTTCCCATCTTTACCATGGCTCCAAATATGCAAAACCGACTCATTTGATTTCAGGGCTTGTTTGACAAGTGTCTCACTCGGCTGAAACCCACCAGAATTCGCATCGCGGCGATCCCATTGCATAATCACAATTTCTGAGTCGTTTCGCGATGAATTACCCACTTCAACTACTGAATCAAAAGAATTGACCGTCGCGCCAGTTTGAAGCCTTACGAGTCCTACGGTCGATGCCGATGCAATCCCCTGCATCAAGGTATTAACGATTTGAATCAATAAATTCTCATTATCCGTCGCGGTCGCAATGACCGTAGGCAACCGACTTAAGACATCAATCCGGCGATCAACATCACGAAACGAGACTTTTCGCAAGTAATCAGCCGTAAACGTCTTTTGACTAATCGGATTGGGCGCATCTAAAGATCCAAATGCCTCTTCAACTGCAATCGTAAATTGGGTTTTACCAATCACAAAATGTTCTCCTGCCCCCAGTTCAAAACAATCTTCCGACTTACCATCGTAGAAAACTGGATTTGAAGAACTCTTCAGTTTTTGAATGCGAACCTTGTCCCCCACTGAACAAAGGGATACGTGCACCCGAGATATTTGGCTGTCCCAAGGAACACGGTATGACTCAGTTGCCCGGCCAACGAAAATCTCATGGTCTGGTATTTGTCGCCGCCATCGAGAACCAATTTCGGCTCCCTCTGCAATAAGTTCCAACATGTTTTTCCTGTCCCGGTTTTCAAGTCTGCATTGCCCAAGCGGATTTACCTAACAAACTCATCGGCACCGATTACGGACGCATAAGCACAATCTGATTCAAGAAAAAAAAGCAGATTCCCACAATCATCAATCCTAAAAACGCTGCCCACAACTGCAATCGCCCAGAATGGAACCCTCGCGTCGCATGGTCTAGCCGCAAATATACAAACGCCAGACCGAGTAGCAACAACAGGCCAGAGAAAACGATGGCCAAGCCAATGATACGGCCTCGGACCACTCGATGGGTTCCTGATTCAACATTCCCCCCTACGTTAGCTGTATCCCCAGCCGCTGTTTTCCCAACCGGCTCAGAGACTTGCAAATTAAGAGATTCACCTGAAATCAGACTGGTCGATTTTATTGGCTCACTGGCCATCACCGAATTACCCCACATCCAACTCAGCAGAACGACCAGTAAAACCGCCGTTCTCACCAGTTGTAAAAGCCTGCCCGAAGACCAGTCTTTTCTAAGGGTTCTGAGGTTTCTATTTTTAGTTAATAGGGTGGTCAATTTTTTTCCGATTGCAACTAATCCAGTTTCAAAGCCACCGCAAAACAACGCGTCAATTGGCCGATTTAACCCTTTGCAGGTTACAAATTTCCATTCGCTTTCGTAAATCCAACCACGGCGCTGATAATTGCACGGAAAACGAAATCACCACTGCCCAAATACACACCGCCGTAAACGGAATCGACAACAGGTAACTCAACAAGACACCCCAAATCATACAAATTAGAATTGCCGAGATACTCAACCGCGTCTTTCGAACAGGATCACATTGCCGCCACCAACGGATTCCCCCGAGGAAACAGGTGAAAAAAACCATATAGGCGGCCAACGGCCCAGCGCTCGACATCAAATCCCACCCTTCCGTGAATGGGCGGCCGGTCTCAAGCGATAATGATGTCAAATCGATATAAAACCAGTTGGCCGTAAAAAACGCAGACACTCCTAACAACATTCCCAATCCCATCATCGCAACATAGCGCCAACGCGATCTCCCCGGCCGCCAGCCCCAACGTTTGGTGGACAGCAAAATCGCCCAACACCCCATCACACTCACCAAAGTCAGCCAAGTATAATTAGCCCAATTCTCAATCGATGAATCCCAAGGACCTCCATCGAGAACTCCCGTGACCATCGCAAAGCCAAGCAGATTTAACACAGCGCAACTAAAGGCAGCAATTAACATCGAACCGATTAGCTCAGTCAAGCGATCTAGCATGGGACGACTTAGCAACCACTGGCGAAGATGCGGACTTTCATCGGACTGTCGAACATTCATTAGCCAACGCGACGACAGGCCAAGCTTTTTTGCAATCGAATATCGCAACAAGTAGTAACCGAGATAAAGACCACCAACGGATAACATCAGCGGCAACAGCCACTGAGAGTTTTGGATCACAACAATCCCGGCAATGATCAACATCACCATCTTGATCGGCGTTGAAAAATTTGCGGTTTCCCACCATGACGTAAACTTCGACAATCCTGTATGAAGCACCGCTGCAATCGGCTCATCTTTCCGATTGCCCTCCATCTCATTACCTGCTGGAATTGGCTCGAGCAACTCCACAGTCTCTACGTCCGACTGATTCGCGACCGACTGATTCGCGACCGAAAAAACGGTCTCTTTTGTTCTTGCCTGTTTTAGATTATCGATAATTGCCTCCGGCAACTTATCGATCAACTCAGTAGATTGTGTACGATTGGGCTTGGTAGATTGACGATTAGGTCTGGCAGCATCACGCTGGACCAGAGAACCGATCGAATGTTGCGAAACAATTGAATCACTTCGCGATGCTACATCTGGCCAAGGCAAGTCCGCTGCCATCTCAGAGATACTTCGATATCGATCCTCAGGATCTTTGCGCAATGCTTTAGAGATCACATCTCGGAAACGGGCAGGCACCACTGAAACATCCGGTTCTGCCGTCAGATGCTTCATGATAATTTCTTGTGCACTTTCACCGTCAAAGGGAACTAATCCAGTGGTCAATTCAAACAGGATTATTCCCAAAGCATAGAGATCTATTTCCTTACCATAGACGCCTTTACCTATTTCGGGAGCCATGTAATGAAACGTACCCACCGATTCAGTTTGCCCCGAACGTCGGCTGCAAGAAATATACTTGGAGAGGCCATAATCTCCAATTTTAATTACCTGTTCGTGCAGGTCACAAAAAATATTACCGGGCTTTAAATCGCGATGAACGATGCCGTTCTCATGCAGATAGGACACCCCTGAAGCCGTCGAAGCAAACCAAGATTTAACGTCGTCATCTTGCAAACCGTTTTGATTTGCTTCCAGCACATCCCTTAACGATGGACCGGGTACGTACTCCATCACAACCCAGCTCTCGCCTTCACCGGTGGTCCGAATATCCCAAAGCGAGATCAAGTTGACATGCTTCATGTTCAAGCATTGTCGCACGCCTCTTAGCTCGACATCCAAATTACGCTGAATCTTTTTTAAGGCGACCTCTTTACCTGCATCATTCAGCGCAAAATAAACTTCACCGAATCCGCCGATACCGATCCCGCGCTTGATGGTATATCCATCAAGCGGAGTCGCTCCACTGGGATAAGTAAACTTCATTCGGAGCCTCCCAACCATGCCGGCTGGCTGCTTTGATCTAGCAATTTAATTCCACGCTTTTCTAGCCTAGCCGCAACACCGCCTGTTTGTCTAGGTTTCAAGCTGGTTTGGCAGTTAATGTGTTCACAAGCTGGCTCCCCTCAGAAGGACCAACCAACGTGAGCAACGTCAATCCAGAACGTTTTGGGCAGCAACCTGCTACCGAGGAATTAAACCGGCTCAAGTGTCAAAGAAAAATCATCACCAACGATTCGCGACTTCAAATCAATCGCTGTCTCTGTTGCTACCAATTTACCATCTACCTCGATCGCCTGTTTCGCTCGGCAAAACCACTGCCCCGCTCTTTCAAACAACACAAGGCTTTCGCTCCAGGTTGGGCAGTAAACATGGTTCAATCGATTTGGTCCCAAAATAATTGAGGTCACAGGGAGGATTACCGCATCGGCCCAAGGTACAGAACGGTGCCGAGAGACGAAATTAAGTCGCGCCGTTTTACTCAAAGCATGCGTCTGAGAATAGGCTAGTTCAACCCCGCCCTCGAAAGACAATTTCTGCCCATTTTTCAGAACGACTTTTGAATCCAACTCGACCCCGTCGATCGAAACATTACCAATCGGCTCAAAAAGATGACCACCTTCGACGCGTTCGAGGTTGGCATGGTGACTCCGCAAATTACCCTGTATGCCAATATCGACTTTTGCACCATCGATGGCTTGTCCCAACGAATTGACGCGACTACCGCAAACGAGGTAACCGCCGACTCCGTCAACCCAAAGAAGAAATTTATTGCCAGAAACTGAATTATCCATAGGCTTTATCCTATCGGACAGGCTGGGCTCGACAACCACATTTTCCATGCTCGGATTTGTGTTGATCGCAGGAGCGGATTGAACCTTCGATGAATTCACCGTGGTCGAATTCATCTGCCTTCTGGTTTTTTTCTTGAGGCGTGCTCTGCACTCCTGCCTCGCCTCGAAAGCAACTTGGTTGGTTGGGGCAATATGCAAAATCCGCTCACAACTTTGACTTACATCACCCCATTTACCTTGAAGCGCGTATGCCTCAACGTCGGTAACGTATTTTTTCATTTGCCGCGTCCGGGTCTTAAAAGCCGAAATCCGGCCGGCCAAAAAAGGTAAATCCGGGCGGACCGTCTTGGCCTTTTCCAGTTCTGCAACGGACTTTTTGAATTGACCCTTTGCGGCGAAACGGTTCGCTGAATTCAGACATTCAGAAACCGTCTTAATATTATTAAGCCGCCAGTCCATTACTCGACGTTGCCCGAGGGATTCGATGCAATTTAAAGCACAAACTGGCTCGCCACGCACAAGCGAGGCATCCGCAGATTCGATAGTCAATTCAATCAACTGATTCTTGCAGGCGCGAGTCTCATGCTGGAATTCTTTCAAATTGAACTTTGCAACCGCGTCGAGATCCTTCCAGGCCACCTCAAATCGTCCCATCAAAATAGCCGCCTGAGACCGCTCCAACAAGGCATCAGCCAGTTGTCTTACGAGACTCAGCTTCCGGTTTTTATCACTTATCTGGCCACTCTCGTAGTGCCGTATCGCTCGATCGAGGTCGCCGCGTCGAAGTGCCTGTTCCGCAAACTTAAGTTTCAAGTTCCATTTCATAAGTCGAATCTCATCAAGGTCGTCTCTAAAAAGAACCTCAAAACACAAATAAAAAGCGGGCCAGCTGGTTAGTGAACCGGCCGCCCCGCTTTTATCGATTAACCATTGAACCAGCTAAGACATCCAACTCACAACGAGCTAGTTAACCACCAAGTCAGCTTCTGAAGATTCGTTAGAAACATCACCACTACCCGATTCTTTTGCTTCGAAGTAGGCATCCATATCGTTGAGTACATCCGAACTTGGCGTGACTGAATCATCATTTACAGGGATCTGCCCAAAGTACTTAGGCGCGATATTGTAATACTCCTCATCGGCTGAAATTCGAGCATCAATGTCATCTAACATCTCACGCGTTTTAGACAATTGGCTGTTATCGAGCTTAATCTGAGTTGCGGTCGCAATCACTTCATTCATGCGGTTTCGAGCTGTTAAATTCTCAATTTGCAGCTCCAGTTCGCGTTGCTGCGATTTTGCTTCACCCAATTTCATATGGGCGGCAGCTAACGATTCCTTGCGGAGATTGAGAATTTCGCCCTTCTTCTCAAATGTCTTTTCGGCAGTTTGATAAAGCGTGAACCGATGCCTTAAATCTTGCTTGACTCTCGCCAGGTCATGGGCTTTTCCACGCGTATCGACGTAGACCTGACCGCCAGATTCAACATGTGAGCGAAGTGCCATCATTTCGTCATAACTCTTCTTTAGCATTTGCTCATGAGACTTCAGATCTGCCGCCAGCCGTTTTACTTTGACTTGCTCTTTGGAAATCTTATGAACCATGCCGTGAATTTCCGGCCCGATTTCGTCAAGCTGGATTTTGGCGGCATCTAACTGATAGGCAACAGGAACTTGATCCTGTGCTGCTGTTCTGACCTTGGTCACCGCCGTCTTGGCATAGGGAATTAACTTTCCACCAAACAGCAGCCCACTAATCACAACTGCACCCGCGACCCCAATGGCCAATTTTTTAAACATATTCCGCTCTCCTGATCTTTTGTTGGATGAACCGGCGTTCGTTACTGAAACATTTTGGCTAACTAGCCTGATCGCCGTTGTTGGTTGTTCGCCCATGCAGTTGGGATCTTTGGAAAATTTAGAAAAATTTTCAAAAGCCTGCTGCCGCACCATCCCGCAGATTTGCTTATTCCTGCTCCGATTTGAGCTTTCGGGCCCGTTTTAGTTATTTTTCCAAATTTAATTCGCAAAAAAGTGCCGATTCTCAAAACAACGACTGCGAATTTTGATCATGTCACGAATTGCCCCTCCTGAAAGCTTTTGTGTCCCCACGAAATTTACGGGGATTCAAATCAAGCGATGAACCGAAGTCATGGCCTAGTTGATATTGGACCGCGTCAATGAAAACGCTCATTAAGTCAATCTGGATCTCTCGTGATCTTACCTCGGCCACGCTGCTGGCGCTGCTAACCTTGGCAGCCTTCTGGATCATGTTGCTGCCATTTAACCAAACCGTACAGAAAACCTTTTTGGCTCGATTCCATTTAAACTCAGCCAGTTTTCCAATTTGGGCGATGCAACAACCCATTCCCTCCATGTATAACTTCGAAAACAGGGTATGGATCAGCTCCAAGCCAATCACTCAAAGCGATCTTCATCAAACGATCAGCAACCACAAAAATTCAATTCCTCAAATTGAAACACCAGCTACTCTTTTGACGGATCTTAAGAACATTGAGACGGAACAAATCAATCACTTTCCAACCCGAGCTTTCACCTTTGGAAAGACTCGTTGGATCCTCAAACAGCAAGCAGAGACTCGCTACTATTACCTGAGCTCGCGTTATCGCAATATCGAACATAGATCGGCCTACCGTCTATCTCCAATTTCTGATCGCCAGTTTGAAGTCACTCGGCTGGAGCCTTTGCGTGACTAATCAGCCCACCACCCAAGAGCATCCAGGCTCAATTGAGAATTCCCGAATTAGTGGGATTGAACACGATCACTTATCACTTGTGCTGCCTATCTACCGTGTGGTTACGTTGACAATTATTGCGTCGATGATTTGGAAATATGCTTATTTCATTCCAATTTTTCAAAGCTACGCCCAATTGGAATTAAGCGACTCATTTTTCCCATTATTTTTCACCAACCTCCATGTTTTAGCCGGACTCTATCTGACTCCAATTGCTTTTGGAATCATTGCCCTATTCACACGCAGCATCTTACTTTTACGGGCTCAAGCCTTGACGACCCTCGCCTGCATGTTCGGGCTTTGCATTCACCAAGGAAGCTACAACGATGTCACATTTGTGACTTGCCTCTGGGTTTCCATTTGGTGTGTTTGGTACACGCTGAAAATCAACGAACCACCCGAGGAACTCATCAAGAAGTCTCAGAGGTTTAGCCTGCTCATCATTTCTCTGATTTTCCTTGGTGGAGCAGCGGGGAAGTGGACTCCAGGTTATTGGTCTGGCGAGGTAATCTATGAGATTTACTTTTGCCATCGTGATTTTTGGTTTTTTAATTTACTTAGAAACCAGCTCGATCCCGAATCACTACGGAAGGTTGCCACATTTTACTCGAGAGCAATCGTACTCTCTGAGACCGCTTGTGCATTTCTTTGGCTGCTCCAACCTAAGTATGGCGGCATGATTGCAATCGTGACGTTACTTGGAATCACATTCCTCTCAAACCTACTGCTACTGTCAGTAACTTTTTGTTTGATGGGACTGGCGATCGTAGCCATTGAAAAGCCCCGCTGGAAAACAGCCGCCAAGAGCCTGTAAAGCCAGGTAGGCTTTTGATTGATTAAAGCCGCTGAGAAAACGTCAGCGCATAAAAATGGCGGTAAGGCCCCTTTTGGCATCCCGCCAACCCTTACCGCCAAAAGCTTGCTCAATGCTCCCCAGCTCAAACAAGCTCTTTAAAAGCTAGGTCGCATTCTCGGAATGTCAAAGCGGGAATCTATGCGATTCTACGAAAAACTTGAAATAAGCTAAGAATCGCCCGTGGTTTACCTTTGGATGCTTTCAATGACCCGATGAAAATGCCATTGCGAGAAATCCATTGGTTATCGAGCAACCTCGAATGGGTTCTTGTTCCGTCGAAAACCAAGGGCTTAACTTAAAAAACAAGGGATTATTACAACATTTCCCAGTCGAGTCCAATGTCGAAATTGGTTGCTGAGTGCGTGACAGTTCCGACGCTGATTCGCTCTACACCGGTTTTAGCGATTTCAACGATTGAGTCCAAATTGACGCCCCCCGAAGCCTCCAAGATTATCTCAGGAGACAATTCGTTACGAATTTCGACCGCCTCTCTCAATTGTCCGTTCGTCATATTGTCTAACAAAACGATGTCGCATTCCGTTCTTAAAGCAACTCGCAACTGTTCGATTGTATCAACCTCTAATTGCAAGATAGTGTCTTTACCATTGGGCAATTCATTTGCATGTTTACCGATCCAGGTTTTTGCGCTTTGAATTGCGACAGGAATCACATCGCCTTCCTCGCGTACCTGAGTCCGAAAAAATGCCAAATGATTATCTTTAATCATGATTGCATCATAAAGTCCCATGCGATGATTTCTTCCACCACCGCAGGACACGGCGTACTTCTCCAACCTCCTCCATCCCGGTGTCGTTTTACGGGTATCTAATACGCAGGCAGAGGTCCCGCCGATTTCATCAACAAATTTATGTGTCAACGAACTTATACCTGAAAGGCGGCACATAAAGTTCAAACAGGTACGCTCCATCGTTAGGATATCATGCGCTAGACCGCTCATCACACCGATCGTTTGCCCCGCATTAACCCAGTCACCGTCATTGATATTCACTTTCAATTCGATATTGGGCGCCCAATGCTGCAAAGCAAGTTTTACAACTTCGACACCGCAAACAACTCCTCCACTTCGACTTACAAATGCTGCCTTCGCATGAGCCGAATCCGGAACAATCGCGGCGGTCGTGCAATCCACTCCCGATTCCAAATCGCTAGAGTTGATATCCTCGAGGATTGCCATCTCGATCAACCGCATGCAATCTTGTTGCGTTGACTTAGAAAAAGTAGGGGCTTGCCTCATCAAAACAGTCCTGGTTCAAAAGTTGCCAAGTGAATATTGCCAAATGAAAATTGCTAACTGCGAATCGACTCAGATCTTCGTAGATCTCTTTACCATGCACCGTAAGTTTGCCCAAACAGGTGTGGCGGCAGGTGTTTTGAGTTTTTCAGAAATTAAGCGTTTCCCGCTCCGTGGTTCAGAAAATCTTCGATTCTTTGTTTTATTTGATCCCGAATTCTTCGAAACTGGATAATTTTTTCGTCATCGGAACCGGTCGCATCTGCAGGATCTTCAAAAGGCCAATGAAGCGTCTGGCCAACCCCGGGAAGGACAGGGCAGGCTTCCTTCGCATGATCGCAAACGGTCACTGCCAAATCGATCTCTTCACCAACAAACAAATCCACCGACTTACTTTCGAGGCCGTCAATCGAAAGCCCAAGCTCTTCTATCGACCTCAACGCCAAAGGATGCACATAGCCGGAGGGGCGCGACCCCGCTGAAACCGCCACCCAGTCTGAATTACCCGCATCCTGCCAAATGGCCTGCGCCATCTGCGAACGGCAGGAATTTCCGGTACAGAGAATCAGTACTTTTTTCATATTTATTTTCTAATCAAGCGTAAACGGAACAAAAGGCGGAACAAAAGGGGAAATTCAACAGTGGCTCTCCAAGCCAATTGTTGAGAATTTCAACCTAGATGACTTAACAGTCAAAATACATGCAAAATTCGTACGGGTGTGGACGGAAACGAATCGCTTCTATTTCGTTTCTAGTCTTAAAAGAAATCCAGGTGTCAATTACGTCTTTTGTAAACACGTCTCCCCGTAACAGGAATTCATGGTCCATTTGCAAGGCATGCATCGACTCTTCCAGTGACCTTGGCGTTTTAGGCACATCCCTCGACTCCTCCGGAGGCAAATCGTAGATGTCTTTATCCAAAGGGTTTCCGGGATCAAGTTTGTTTTCAATTCCATCGATGGCGGCCATCGTAATTGCAGCGAACGCGAAATACGGATTGCAACCACCATCGGGACAGCGAAACTCAATTCGCTTACTCGCCGGATCGTTACTGTACATCGGAATACGACACGCCGCAGAACGGTTTCGTTGAGAGTAGGCAAGATTGACGGGAGCCTCATAACCAGGCACTAGTCGCTTATAGCTATTGGTTGTCGGATTGGTTAACGCTAGAAGTGCAGGAGCATGTTTTAGTATTCCACCGATCGCATGCATCCCCATCTGGCTGAGTCCAGCGTAACCATCACCACCGAATAATGGACAACCTTCTTTCCAAAAGGAAAGGTGGGTATGCATACCTGAACCAGCATCACCAAAAATTGGCTTTGGCATGAATGTCGCCGTTTTATTGTGACGGAACGCCACGTTCTTCACAACGTACTTGTACATCATCATGCGGTCTGCCATCTGAACCAGTGGACCAAATTTCAAATCGATCTCTGACTGACCTGCAGTTCCAACCTCATGGTGCTGACACTCAACCTCAATTCCGCAGTCGATTAGAGTTTGCATCATTTCCGTTCGCAGGTTTACCATTTGGTCGGCGGGAGGGCAGGGGAGATAGCCCTGCTGATGGCGAATCTTGTAACCTAAATTTGGATTCTCTTCTCGACCACGGTTCCATTGAGCTTCAACACTATCTAAGTGATAGAATGCAGCATCCGGCCTTTGATCGAACCGGACATTATCAAAAATGAAAAACTCCGCTTCCGGGCCAAAACAAGCCGTGTCTGCGATACCGGTGCTGCTCAAATAACTTGCCGCTTTGCGTGCCACAAACCGCGGATCACGACTGTAATTCTCGTGAGTGATTGGATCGACTACGTCGCAGATCAGATTTAAGGTCGGTAATGCGGCAAATGGATCAATGAAATTTGTTTCCGGGCGTGGGATCAACAACATGTCGCTTTCGTCGACTTGCTGCCAGCCTCGAACGCTCGACCCATCAAAGCCAAGTCCATTCTCGAAAATCGACTCTGAGAGCGCACTGACGGGTATCGTTGTGTGCCCCCAGTGACCTAGAAAATCGACAAAACGCAAATCAATCGCTTTGACGTTCGCGGATCGACAAAAAGCGATTACTTCTTTGGGAGTCAAAGTCTGACCTTTCACGCGTTGAAAAAATTGCTCCCGACCAAAACGGGAAATAAAATTTCTTTTTTTTGACGACCAAGGACCTTTTCCCAAGTACTGGCATTTCAAAAATTTAAGCCATTGCCCTAAAAGCAATCCTCGTGCCACAATCATAAAGATTGCCTCAGTGTTCAAGAACCTGCCATAAAACGACTTTTTCGGCTCCCTCGCTTCCAGAGA